>Ga0326728_10013526_pt1 | contig 17693 bp, 11 predicted proteins | sample MB3enrmetagenome_FD_207602 | JGI IMG/M metagenome (GOLD analysis project Ga0326728, IMG submission 207602) | Lab enriched peat soil microbial communities from McLean, Ithaca, NY, United States - MB31MN | ecosystem: Environmental > Terrestrial > Soil > Wetlands > Peat | place: USA: New York... | reverse complement strand
TGTGGCGCGGGTTGAAAACCAAGAAATCCCTCATCCCCACGACGTGCAGAACGTGGGGCTCCCCCTTCGTACCTGGGCACCTTGTTCCGCCACGGCGGATCTTCGACCCCAGGGAGAAGGGTGGAAATTCCACCGCCCTCTCCGAGGAGGCTGTTGCAAAGCCGGCAAAAGCACATTTTTTATTACGAATAATCAATAACTTGCGCTATGTAAAAGTATGAAATACGTAGCTTTGAAACAGCCTCGCGGAGTGAGGGTGGACCGCAACCGGCGTTTTCATCAGCCGGGGCTTCAGAGTCTGAGGGAAAACCCGCCAATGCCCTCATGCTGGGCGGCAAGCAATAGTGCTGAGTGGGTTTGAAGGTCCGCGGCTTTTCCAGCCAGACCGCCGAGCGGAGCGGCATGACACCGCAGAGAGGGCAAACAGCGCGAAATGCCGTCGACCTTGAGGCGCCAGGCCGGTGATAGGCAAATTCCTTGCAGCCTCAGATCACGTCCAGTTGCTTCCTATCCCGTTCGATCGCCTCATTACTCCTAATTCTTAGCGGCCGCTTCGATCTTAGGTGTCTGCGCATAAGTCTTCAAGTAGGGGACTACGGGGGTAACCTGGAAGGGCATCTTCTCACTGGCATCTACAAGCGGGACCGCCTTCCGGGTGGTGAAGAGAACCGTCCCGTCCCAGGCATTCACCTGCACCCGTGAGCCCAGAGGCAGCGCGGCGGTCTGGTTGACGTTCCGGGCGCTGAGCGCGGGAGCGCCACTGATCAGTTCCTCCATGCGGAGCAGTTTGTTATCGCCCTCGGTCAACCCATTGCCCAAGTGCGGCCCGAAGAGGTGGGGAACGTGCGGGGCAGCCACCCCGGCCGCCCGCAGAAACAGACCGGCTTGCCCGAGGTTGTCTTTGTAAGGCGAATTCTTAAGGAACTCAACGCCCTTGGCATCGGCGGCAAATTCATCATTGCGATCACGGGCCACGTCCAGGGTGGCAAGCAAATTCTCATCGGAAATCTGCAGGCGGTCGTTGAAAGCGTACTTGGTATCCAGTTTATGTCCCAGAGCGATATGCGCAAGTTCGTGGGCAAGAATCATGGCCAGGCTGGATTCATCGGGCAATACATCGATAAGCCCCCGGCTGAGGACAATGGTATAGGCCAGGCTGAACGATTCCAAAGACGAGGTCAACATGACCCGGCACTGGACGGGGGGAATGTTCTCGAGATGATTGGTCACCTTCAGGTTGGTGACCACCGTTTCCAGCACCTTATCCACGGGCCCCGGCGGGGCAATGAGCCGCGCCTTTTCCAGCCGGTCGAGCACATTGCGCTCAGCATCAATGGTCACCTGCCGCGTGCTCTCGACGGGGGACAGGTCGGAAGCAACTTCACTGCTGTCATGAATGGGCGCGGGAGCATCCACCAGGATCTTGGTCCACTCCTGTTGCTGATGATGGGCGTTGAGGTCGTACCCCCAAAGCCGCGTCTCGGCCTTGTAGCGGAGGTGCTCGCCCAGGTCTGATTCCTGGCTGTAAATGTAGACGGGCAGCCACAATCCCGGTTGAAGATTCTCGCGCCAGCAATCAAAGTGAACGTAGAAATTCCCGCGAGCAGGATGGACGCGGGTGCCGTTCAAGCGCACGATGGCGTAGTCATGATCCTCGACCCAGATGCGTCCTATAAAGGCCCCTACGCCAGCATGGTCGCGGGGATGGACATCAATGGCCAAGCAGCGGATGTCTCCCAGGTATTCCCAGCGGACCGGGTCGAAGGCATAGTGCTGCCGGTCAAAGTTAGTCTCATCCACTACCAGGGGTTCCACCGCGAATTGATCCAGATGGAGGTGCGCTCTTAGGGAAGCGAACCAGCTAGAGCCGGAATCCGGAATGAAGGATACTTCCTGCGCCTCCGTGGTGAGTTTCAGCCGGCCCAAGAAGTAAGCGTCTTTCCTGGGAACGGAGCCCAGTTCATGGTCCGGCTGAACGTACTGAATGTAGGTCTCCACACGAGGAGAGAATTCCTGGAGTTTCATTCGCACTTTCCACTCATTGGCGATAATGCGATAGACGATGTTGGTGATTTCCGCGGGTTCACTCTGCTCATCTGCCTTGGCGGGCTTGGTTCGGTCACGACCGGCCAATGGCAAGAGCATCAGGGTGGAAAGTATAAGGAATGGCAGTATCCATGCGGCGCGTCCGATACGAATAATAGACATAACTTCACCTCTGACTACGTGGGTTGGTCGGCCAGCCGAAACTCGATGCGCAAGGTGGCCGGAAAATCCTCCGGCTTGCCATCGCGCCGGGCTGCCTTGAAATGGATCTGCGTGGCAGCCTGTTCCGCCGCCTGGTCGAGCCCGTGCCCCAGAGATTTGACCACGCTAATGATCCGTATCGCGCCGCTGGCCTGAAAGACCACGGAAAGCGCGACCTCACCTTGAATTCCCAACCGGCGTGCCTCCTCGGTATAGACCGGGGTTGGCTTGGAAAGTATTTCGACGGGTTGGAACTCCGCGGGCAATGGCCCACTTAGGTTCTTCGCTGGGGACGATGCGACCTGGATCACCTTCTCGAAACCACCCTTCGTCACTCCAGGGCTTTCCGTCGGAGATGGCGGGGCTTTGCCAGTATTTTCGAAACCACCTGTCGTGACTCTGGCCCCCCCGCTTCCGCCATCGCCGTGGCCATTTCCAATACCGGCTGTCCCGTTGCCAAAACCGGCGCTGGCTATCACTCCCTGAATGCCATGAGATCCACCCGTCCCGTTGCCGACGCCGGGGCCGGCTGGCAGTCCAAATGATCCCATCTTCGGGAGGTTGCCGGGATTATCACCCTGCGCGTGGCCAGGCAGTGCTTGTGGACTCCCAAACCCGCCCGTCTGCACTTCTCCTGCCGGACGTTTCGTAGTGACCGGACCCGCCATGCCACTGAAAAGACCGGCGTGGACTGCTGGTTGCGGCTTCGGCGGCGGGCTGGGTTGCGCAACCGGCGGGGCCGGCAATGGGGGTTCCGGAATATGTAGCGGGGTAGAGGAAATCGTGGGCCGAATCTTGGGAACCATAAGGTCTGGTACCGGGGGGGTGGGAAATTCCAGGGCCTTGCGTGGTTTCATGTCCGGAACGATCACCCGCGCCACCTTTCGCGGTGGCTCCACGACAGGCTTCTCTGGCGGCTTCAAGAAGGGGATCCATGCCAAAGCAAAGTGCCTATTGGCCAACGGGAGCTCGCTCGGGAACAACAGGCTAACAAGAAATGCCCCGCCCAACACCAGAATATGGATGAGCAAGCCGCACATAAAGGCGCCGCCGCTACGTTTACGGCCCCGGTTGGAAGAATCCAGAATGCTGAACATGGGTAAAACTAAGAGCCTCCGCCTATGCGCAAACCCGAAGCGCCTACAACAGCCTCAGGGTCCTAACACGATTCCTGGAAAGAAATCCCATATCTATGGCAAGCACTTCTTCCGCCAGATTGCCATTGCCTTTTTCTTATTCGCGGGGGAGGGAGAATCCCCTTTGTCACTCTTGGATTTCCTCCCAACATTAAGGACTTTCGTCAGAGGGCCTGCGGTCAGGCCTGCTGCTTCAACCGCGCTTTGTCATTTTCGATTCATGGGAAAGGCCGGGCAGCCCCCTCCCCCAAGGGAGTATATCACGTTGGTGGCCAAATCGAGAACACAAGAAGGTCTTTTGTTTCTGTTAGTTATGATTCAGAAGGGCTGGTGATTATCCAATGTGGACGTCCGCGAGAAATCCCCCGAAGAAGATTTCCGAACCCTGGGAGGACTTGCGAAGACTTTTGGCGCTAGGCAGAAACCAGTAGGCAGCAAGCGCACATGCGGTGCCAGGAGAGAGGAAGAGAAGCTTCCCCTCCCATGCCATCGTCCTTTCCATTCCCTTAGTTATTAGAGGACACTTCGACCTTAGGAGTCTGCGTGTAGGTTTTCAAGTAGGGCACCACCGGGGTAACTTGGAAGGGCATTTTCTCAGTGGCATCAACGATAGGCACCGCTTTCCGGGTGGTGAAGAAAACCGTCCCGTCCCAAGCGTTGACCTGCACACGGGAACCCAAGGGCAGCGCGGCGATTTGGTTGGTGTTCCGAGCGCTAAGGGCGGGAGAGCCGTTGATCAATATGGCCATCCGGATCAATTTGTCATCGCCCTCGGTCAGCCCATTGCCCAAGTGCGGCCCGAAGAGGTGCGGAGCGTGTGGGGCAGAAGCGCCGACCGCCCGCAGAAACAACCCGGCTTGGCCAAGATTGTCTTTGTAAGGCGAATTCTTGAGGAAATCGACTCCCTTGGCATCGGCGGCAAATTCATCGTTGCGATCCCGGGCGATATCCAGGGAGGCAAGCAAACCCTCGTCGGTAGTTTGCAGGCGGTCGTTGAAAGCGTACTTGGTATCCAGCTTTTGCCCCAGAGCGATGTGTGCGAGTTCATGTGCAAGAATCATGGCCAAGCTCGACTCATCGGGCAATACATCGATAAGACCTCGGCTGAGGACTATGGTATAGGCCAGGCTGAACGACTCCAGAGACGAAGTCAACATGACCCGGCATTGGATGGGAGGAAGGTTATCGAGATGATTGGTTACCCGCAGGTTGGTGACCACCGTTTCCAGCACCTTATCAACGGGCCCCGGTGGGGCAATGAGCCGCGCCTTTTCCAGCCGGTCGAGCACATTGCGCTCAGCTTCAATGGTCAACTGTCGCGTGCTCTCGACGGGGGAGAGGTCGGAGGCAACCTCACTGCTGTCATGGATGGGCGCGGGGGCATCCACCATGATCTTAGTCCACTCCTGTTGCTGATGATGGGCGTTGAGGTCGTACCCCCAAAGGCGTGTTTCTGATTTGTAGCGGAGGCGCTCGCCCAGGTCTGATTCCTGGCTGTAAATATAGACGGGCAACCACAACCCCGGTTGAAGATTCTCGCGCCAGCAATCAAAGTGAACGTAGAAATTCCTCCGGGGAGGATGGATGCGCGTCCCGTTCAAGCGTACGATGGCGTAGTCATGATCCTCAACCCAGATGCGCCCTTCGAAGGCTCCGACGCCAGGATGGCCGCGGGGATGGACATCGATGGCCAAGCAGCGGATGTCTCCCAGGTATTCCCAGCGGATCGGTTCGAAAGTATAGTGCTGCCGATCAAAATTAGTCTCATCCACCACCAGAGGTTCCACCGCGAATTGGTCCAAATGGAGGTTGGGTCTTAACGTCGCCACCCAGCTCAAGCCAGAATCTGGAATGAAGGACGCTTCCTTCGCCCCCTCCGCGAATTTCAACTGGCCCAAAAAATAAGCATCTTTCCTGGGAACACCGCCCAGTTCAGGGTCCTGCCGGACATACTGAACGTAAGTTTCGACACGCGGAGAGAACTCCTCGAGTTTTATTCGGACCTTCCATTCGTTGGCGATGATGCGATAGACGATGCTGGTGATTTCTTTGGGTTCGGGCCGCTCCTCTGCTGCCTTCGCGGGCTTTGTTCGGTCACTCCCTGCCAAGGGCAAGAGCATCGGGGTGGAGAACATAAGGACTGAAAGTATACAGGCGAAGCGTCCGATGCGAAGTTTAGACATAACGTTCCCTCCGGCTAAGTTGATTGGTCGGCCAGCCGGAACTGAATGCGCAAGGTGGCCGGAAAATCCGCTGGCTTACCGTCACGCAAAGCTGGCTTGAATCGAATTTGTGCGGCAGCTTGTTCCGCCGCCTGGTCGAGCCCATATCCCAGGGATTTGACCACACCGACGACCCTTATTGCGCCGGTGGCCTCAAAGACTACGGACAGCGCCACTTCACCTTGAATTCCCAGGTGCCGCGCCTCGTCCGTATAGAGCGGGAAGGGCTTGGATAGTATCTCTACGGGCTGGAATTGTACTGCGTGTTGCACATAATTTCTCGTAGCGATGGGGGTGACTTGGGCCACCTTCTCGAAGCCGCCCGTCGTCACTCGGGGGCCCCCGGTTCCGTCACCACCGCGGACATATCGGGAACCCGCTACCCCGCTGCCAAAACCGGCGCTGGCCACCACTCCCTGAATGCCATGAGCTCCGCCCGTCCCATTTCCGACGCCGGGACCTTCAGGAAGTCCAAAGGACCCCAACTTCGGGACGTTGCCGGGATTGTTTCCTTGCGCCAGGCCCGGCAGGCCTTGGGGATTCCCAAACCCACCCGTCTGCACCTGGTTTGCGGGACGTTGGGTGGTGATCGGTTCCGGCCCACCACCGAAAGTGCCGGTGTGTACTTCCGCTTGGACCTTGGGGGTCGGCGTGGGCCGGGCAAACACCGGAGAGGGTATGGGGGGTTGCGGAGTTCTTATGGTTACAGGAGAAGGCGTGGGCCGCAGCTTGGGAATTTCAAGATCGGCCATGCGCGGCGCGGGCGGTTCAGGGAGCACAGGTGGTTTCATCTTCGGCATGACCACTCGAACCACTTCGGGCTGAGGCTTGACCGCCGGCGCCGGGGCCGGCGGCGGCGTTAAGGAAGGGAGCCAGATCATCACGTATTGCTTGGCGTTTACCGGCAACCGTTCCGGGAACAGTATCCCAACCAGAAGCGCCGCACCAATCATCAGTGCTTGCACGAACAAGCCGCCGACAAATGCGGCCCCACGGCGTTTTCGACTTTCAGAAGAAGGACTCAGAGCGCTAAACATTTCCGATGGCATAAATCCTCCCTGATCGCGAACCGTCATCCGGGAGGTAATGAGATGACGAATGAAATACCCCGCAGGGTCAAGACACCAAGCTTCCGTCCTCACCCTCTGCAAGCGGTTGAAGATCTTGCGAAGCCATGGCTGCCCCCTCGACGATGGCCAAAGTACCGCTATTCCGACCGTAAGTCTATAGTACTATGGTACTATCTAAAACAGTATGATTTCTCTGTGGCATACAATATGTTGTGATGTAAATCTCTATTTATACTATATACAGTAGATTTCAGGGATGGGAACCAGCGAGGGGTTATGAGAAGAAAGCCGCCCCCTTATTCCCGCCACCGTGCGCGGGGAGAAATCACTCGCCAAAAGCTAACCCTCATCGTTATCTGACGGTTCCTTATTGATGCCCCCCCATGCTTTGGCTCACCACCCCCGCAACCTTTTACTGACAAGTCTCTCCGGCCTCAGCGGCAAAATGGCCCGCCGCGGTCTTGTGGGCCACATCCTCACGCGGACCCCGTCAACTTTGCCAGTTTGCGCAAAGGTGATCTTCTCCGGGATCAACAGAATGATCGTCCCGACGAGGCTTTCCCGGCCGGATTAAGGAGGGGGGGAGTGAAGGTCTTTCAGTGCGGCCACAATTCTCTGCGCGGCCTTGCCGTCACCAAAGGGGTTGCGGCGCCGGGCAAATCGGGCGTAGGCCCGCTTGTCGTCAAGAAGTTCAGTAACGGTGCGGTAGATCACCTCGGCGGAGGTGCCCACCAGCTTGCACACTCCGGCTTTCACCCCCTCAGGGCGCTCCGTATTCTCTCTCATCACCAGCGCGGGCCGTCCTAGAGAGGGCATTTCTTCCTGAATGCCTCCGGAGTCACTGAGGGCGAGATAAGCAGAGTTGAGCAGCCACACGAATTGGGGATAATCCAGGGGATCGACCAAGTGGATTCGCTCGATGCCTCCGAGCATGGGCCGAACAATCGCCTGCACATTGGGGTTGGGATGAACGGGGAAGACAATCTCAATATCTTCTCGCTGCGATACCAGGCGCCGAATTCCCTCACAGATACTCGTCAAGCCTGGGCCGAAATTCTCCCGCCGATGCGCCGTCACCACAATCAGCTTGCGGGCGCCAAGCTTGAGATCCCGTAGCTGAGGAATAGCCGGGGGGCGGCGTACCACGCGGTCGCGGGTTTCGAGGAGGGCGTCAATCACGGTGTTGCCCGTCACGATGATGCACTGGCGGGAAATCCCTTCCTTCAACAGATTATTGCGCGACCAGTTGGTGGGGGCAAAGTGCAGGGTGGCAAGATGCGAAGCCAGGCGGCGGTTGATCTCCTCCGGGAAAGGCGAATACCGGTCCAGGGTGCGCAGACCCGCTTCCACGTGGCCCACGGGCACGCGGTGATAGAATGCCGCCAGACTCGCCACCATAACCGTGGTCGTGTCGCCCTGCACCAGGACGATGTCCGGCCGCTCGGATGCGAGCACTTTATGAAACCGCTCCAAAATCAGGGCGGACAACCCGCACAATTCCTGATTGGGCCGCATAACGTTGAGATCGTAATGAACGGGGATGCGAAACCAGCGCAGGATGGGCTCGAGCAGGTGGCGGTGCTGCGCCGTGATGCACACGCGGGTCCGGAACTGATCTCGATATCGTCCCAATTCGTGAATCACGGGGGCGAGCTTGATGGCTTCGGGCCGCGTGCCCAGAACGACGAGGACGTGAAGACGTTTAGCAGGCATAGTAAGAAATTCTGGATTTTAGATTTTGGATTTTGGATTGGGGGCAAACCCGCGCTTCAATTCCTAAATAAGCAGGGGACCAAGGGATGGTGGCCTTCAATCCAGAATCCAAAATCTAAAATCCAAAATTATTCAGGCCGTTCCCACTTGGTAGCGTTCCGTCTTCGCCCACTTGATCGCCCGGTGGATGATGAAGTCGTCGTAAAAGGCAGCGGCCACCACGGGAATCCAGAGCTGGCAATATGTGAAATACATTACGATGGTCAGCAGGATATTGCCCCAGGTATCCTCCCCTCGCTCACAAGAAAGGGCAATAACGAGCTGAAGAACAAAGGTCGCATAGGCGAGGATCCAGACCAAGCTGTAGGGACCGGGCACCCGAATGTTGACCAGTCCGGCGAGGCAGAGAACGAGCAGGGCGTCGGAAATGACCACGGCCAGGAAAAAGAAATAATACAACAAGTGCGACGAGAGGATTTCAAAGGCGATGCGGCGGTTCTTGGCGTGGAGCAGTCCGGCGGCGTGTTTTTGCAGGACATAGTTGAAGCCACGAACCCAGCGCCGTCGTTGTTTGAACCAAACCTTCAACGATTCCGGCTCCTGCTCCCAACTCACCGAGGTGGGCACCAGTTGAACGTGGTAACCGGCCTGATAAAGCCGCACCGTCAACTCCGAATCTTCCGTCAAAGCCTGCTCGTCCCAGCCACCCATTTTCTCCAAGACTGCCTTACGGATGACGTAATTGGTGCCCGGCAACATGGTCAGGCGCATTAGCATCCAGCGGCCCGCCTGCACCATCCACTGGAAACCGATGCCTTCAATGTTGACAAATCGCGTGATGAGGGCGCGGCGCCGGTTCCAAGCACGGTATATCCCCACCGCCGCCGCCAAGTCGGGATCACGCACAAGCTGCACGGCCAGGGGGCGAATAGCGCCGGGTTCAGGAAGATTATCGGCGTCATAAATGGCGATCAGCGGATGGCGCGCCTGCAACAATGCATAGTTGAGGGCGCCGGATTTGCCCCGTGCGCTGAGGGGAGCGGGCACTTCCAACAGACGGACTCGTGGATCGGCGGCAAATCCCCGGATCACCTCCGCCGTGTCATCAGTGCTGCCATCGTTGATCAAAAGGAACTCGATTTTGTCCGCTGGATAATCGAGCTTCTGAAGCGCGTTGATGGTGTGCGAGATGACGCGCCCCTCATTATGGCAGGGCACCAGCACCGATATGCAGGGCAATTCGGTGTCGGGAATCTCCGGGAGGTTTTTTGCCGGGTGACGGGTACGTCGATAATAGACATGCCCGAGGAAGAAGAGGAGAGTTTGGTACCCCAGCATAAACCAGATGAGGGCGACAGTAGAGACAAAGAGCCCGTCGATAATCCAATGAAGATTATGCATGCATACCTATCCGCTACGTTTTATAAGCCGGGTGAGCCGAAGTTGCAAGTAAATAACGACCATCAGCACCGTGGCGAGAACACCGAAAGCCCCGATAGCCCAGGATGACGCCCAGCCGAATACATCGACAGCCACACCGGCTTTGGTGTTTGTGGCTACCCGAACGTGGTGCTCGCCGGCAGGGAAAACAACCGCCCAATCGCGGCCGCTGCGCTCGATGGGCAAGGTCGCAGCGCTGCCGTCCACGAGGATTTCATTCGGTTGCTGGTCAAATACGAAAACTGAGCGTCCCGGCGAGCGGTATCGGAACGTCAGACCGGTGGTATCCGCGTGCGCCTCCGCCAAGTCAGCCGTGCAAGATAGGATGCGCGCCTGAAAGCCGTCGGTGTCCAGGAAATGCCACCAGCTCTGCTCGGTCGAAATGGAGTGTTCCCCCGTCGGCACCACGACGCCTTCCGGGGAGACGGCGGGCCAGGGATGGCCGTCCACATAGTAGAGAGGATCGTCGGCGGGAGTGAGTTCCAGAGAAGTTGTGGCGTTGACGTCCATGCCGGTTTTGCCGCCGCTAACGGATACGGGGCGGTTCATGACCATTTGGATGAGATCCCAATCCTGCGGGGACACGGTTTGTTCGGAATATATCACCGCTCGCCCGGAGGCGGAAGCAGCGCTCAGGACCGTCAGGGCCAGTTCCGTGCCCGTGGCGGTCTTGGTCGGCAGATTGGTATCCGTAATGTCCCGATAGGGAACCACGTTGACATCAAACATCAGGCGGCTGGGATCGGGGACCAGCTTGAGGTAGGTGGCCGCAAAGCGCCGGTAGCGTTCCGGCGAGGTCATCCAGAAGCGCGCTTGATCCTCCACTTCCAGGGTGAAGGGGAATTCACGCATCAACGCGGTAATCCGGTGTGAGTCCACTCCCAGTGCCGGCCGCACGTATTCGTCGTGCAGGCCATCGAGCATGGTGACGATGACTTCCAATCCTCGCTGCTTGCACAAGGGCACGAGTTCAGTCAGCACGCGCCGGTGCCAGTCCACCACAATGTCTTCGCGGTAACGCTGAAACCTGGCCATCCCGGCCGGGTCCGTCTGGTAGTAATGAGGCGAATTGGGATGGAACAACTGGATGGGGTCAAAGCCTGCTTTCTTCTTGAAGTCCGCGCGCACGATTTCGTTCATCGGGACAAATTTGTCCGGGCGCAGATAGTCCTTAAAGTCAGCGTCGAAGTTCAATTCTGCAATATCGACCCCATCCCAATCGCTGGAATTCAGGAGGACCTTCGTCCAATCCATTGCTGCCTGGAAACAATCGGGATCCTGGAAATTCATCGAAAAGCGCCAGCCGACATTGCCGTCGGTGCCCGCCGCCGTCTTCTCCCGCCATTCCGGATGGCCATCCCACATCTTCGGGGTCACCATGGGGAAGACGAACCAGGCGTAAACGGCAATTCCGTTGCGATGGCAGGCCCGAACAAACTCGTCATAGGGGAAGGAATATAGCGGCCAGAATTTCCAGGCCGCAACATGGACCGTACTAATACCCGCGCGATGCCAGATGGTGGCTAGCCGATTGAGGTCCGCTCCGGGGCGATTGTCGGGATCAAAGTACACCTCGATGTGGCGGCTGCGCAGCGAAGTCGTAGCTCCGAAGGTGGTGCTAAGGTACTCGGGAAAGTAGGGGTAGTGGCTGGTGCCCTCATTCGTATAGGGGTCGAGATGCGTCGCCAGAAAAACGTAATGGCCCGCCCCGAACGAGCCGGCAAGCGCCACGGGTTGGCCGCTGTCGTCGTCATCCGCCAATTCGCGGACGCCCTCGGGTGCGGTGAATCGCGTGACCCGTTCCTCCGGGCGCCAGGTCAATTTCATGTCCGCATGAATGGGGTCGGTGACCGACCGTACGACCATCTGGAGGTTGCTGAATCCGAATCCAACCTTTGCCAGCCAAGCTTGCGACCCGTCGGCAACCACATCTCCGCCCGACCCCAAATACCTCACAACCTGCCGCTGCTGTGCGTCGTTTAACCGCGTACCCGCACCGTGGGGGATGATGAGAAGCGTGTCATTCGACTTCGGCGCCTGGCGGAACTTGGCAACGCTTATCGTCTTCACCTGGTATCCGAGAGCTTCCAGAACCGTTTTGTAACTCTGCTGGTTGTGCCCGGGAGCGGGTTTAGGATTCTCCTGCCACAGAATCCATGCGCTGGGAGTTCCGGCGAACTTTTCTCGAACCACCGTAGAGGCAGCAGGCGCCACCGAAAACAGGTTATGCCACCATTGACGCATCGGTGCGTACCAGGATTTTGCCTGTTCGGGCGCTGCCGGCGGCTGCTTCATGCACTCGGCGGCAGCCCATCCCCCCGGGGGAACCTGAGCGGAAAGATCGACGGGGCCATTCGCCCGCGCCGGCGACAAATCGGTTTTCACCACTTGTCCGCTGGCGTCGAAAAGTTGCAGGCGCCAATACTCGTCCTGAGGCGATAAGTGCATGGGGCCGGAGGTGGTCCGAACGGCATACTTGCCTTGGAAGTCGACTTGACCATCGAATTCCCGGAGGGAAATGAACTGGTAGCCCAGATCGCTGACGCCCTGAACAACCTGCTCCAGCAGTTTTTGCTTCAGAAAGGGATGGAAGTAGAATGAGGCCATTCCGTCACGCACAACGCGCATGCTGCGTGCGTACTGAACCAACTTTAACGGATCGGGATCATCCTCGGGCAGATAACCCAGGGTCTCGGGAACAATGTGGCGCCCATACTGATCCACCACGGGGTAAGGCACCATCTGGGCAGTCGTGTCGTCGGGGGTTACCATGGGACGGTCGTAAAACAGGGAGAAAACCTGGCCGAGAGTGCGGTAGTCGATTTCCGATGCCCCGTAATGGGGAACTTCAAACGCCACGGGATAAATATTGTTGGTAAAGCACTCGGCAAATCCCATCCGCAATCGCCGCATGACGAAATCCGCCGAGTCGCCGCCCACCTGCCGATTGCCCAGCTCATCCCAGAACTCGTACTCATCCCCGCTCAATCCGTGGACCTGGTGGGTGATCCCGTGCATAACGGGCGTGCCACCTTGGGCGATCATGGTGTGGATTGCCGCCACCGTGGACTTCCGGTCGCCAAGGCGGATTTCCAGAGAATGCGCGGGATCGCGAAATATGGGAATAAGGGCGATTGCGAAAGGGATGTGCCGGTCGGACAGCCAGGCCGAGACTCGTGTGAGGTCATCAGGGTCGTCGTCGATACTGACGTCTTCGATCCGCACCATCGCCCGCATACTGGAAGGGTGGTTGATTCCCAGAATGTCATGGAGAAGGTCGCAGAGAACCAGGTAGCGGGTTCCTTCACCCATATACGAAAGGGGTTTGTCGGCAAAGTACCAGAAGTCTCCACTCTTCACGACGTAGGGACTGGAAACCTTCCTCTGATTGACCGCCGTGGCGACGACTTCCGCTGTCTTGGAGTCCTGGATCGAGACGATATTCAGGTCCGTGTCCGGTTTGGGTAGTAATGTCTGTTTGTAAAGAACCGATCGGTAATCGAGATCACGGCGGTATTCAACAAAGCTGAAGCCGAATTGGCGGCGGGCATCGGCAGTCTGAAGAAGCTGATCGATATGCTGGCCCAACCAGGCAAACGGGTGGTCAGTGGCCCGAATGTCTGCGAGCAGGGCGGGTGGTATTGTTGTGTTGAGTCCGGACGCCACCAGGAAACCGGCACGGTAGTCCGACAGCTGCCCTCGCTTATACTCGTCAAGAGGAATCAGGGCTCCTCGCAAATTGAAGTGGGTAAGCAAGTTGTTCAGGAAAAGGGCGTGGATATACGATTCCGCATGAGGGTTCGGCTGGCTGTCGTAAATGACAGCCACCGTCGCGGAGGTTTCGGCGTCGTCAGGAGGCGTGGCGCGCAGCCATCCACCTGGAGAAACGATCAACGACCAGGTGAGAAACACCAGACCAGCGACCAACGACCTGCGGAGGCAGAACTTCCTAAAGAGCGCACGGAAGAAGACAAGCATAAGACCCAGCATTAATCTTATCACGTACAGGCAGGAAGCGGCGTACGACCTGCAACTGCGCTAGGGAATGATACGGTAAACCCGTGGCGTTGCGAAGTGGAATTTCAGCTCAAACCGGTCTGGCGCAGAGACCGTCATTTTGAAACTATAGCGCACTTGGCCACCTTCCAGACCAGCGGCAACCCCTAGATCCCCGAGTGCGTTGGCGAACATCCTGCCAGCGCTTGAATGCCCCTTTATAACAGATAGAATCGAATATTCACCGGCAGCTTTTGTATTTCAATCTCAGACCTGCACCGTGACGCTGGTCTCCGTGCGCGTGACGGGGCGGTAAAGAGTGTCGCGCTCGAACGGTTCGCAGCCCGCCCCGTGAATCAGGCGGATAAGCTGCATGCGGGTCAAAGCTTGAGGAGTCTTGGCGCCGGCATCGTGATAGATCTTCTCCTCTACCACGGTGCCGTCGAGATCGTCCGCGCCGAAGCGCAACGCCACCTGCGCTACGCGCGGGGTCATCATGATCCAGTACGCCTTGATATGGGGGAAGTTGTCGAGCAGCAGGCGCGCCACGGCGACGTTCTTCAAATCCATAAAACCGCTCGTCTCATCGTGTTCCACCAATTTGCCCAGTTCGGTGTTGGCAGGATGAAAGGCGAGGGGAATATACGTCTGGAACCCGTGCGTCTCATCCTGCAGCTTGCGCAGTTGCAACAGGTGGTCGACGCGGTCCTCAGCCGACTCGATGTGCCCGTAAAGCATGGTGGCATTTGAGTGCATGCCCATCTCGTGCGCAAGGCGATGAACCTTCAGCCAAGTGTGGGCGCCGATCTTGTGGTCGCATATGATGCGGCGCACTGCCGGCGCGAAAATCTCCGCGCCCCCGCCCGGCAGCGACTCAAGCCCCGCCTCTTTCATCCTTTGGAGCACGTCGCGAATCGACAGGCGGGTGATATGCGAAAAGTAACCAATCTCGACTGCGGTGAATCCCTTTAGATGGACGCTGGGGAAGCGTTGCTTCAGACCGCGCAGCAAATCAAGGTAGTAATCGAAAGGCAAATCCGGATGCAGCCCGCCGACAATGTGGAATTCGGTGACCGCCTCTGACCAGTTCTCCCCCGCCACGCGGAGGGCTTCTTCCAGCGCCATGGTATAGGCTCCGGGCCCGTCGGGCTTGCGGCCGAAGGCGCAGAGTTTGCAGCTCGCCACGCACACATTGGTGGGATTGATATGCCGATTGACATTGAAGTAGGTTCGCATCCCGTGCATTCGCACCCGGACGTGATGGGCCAGGTAGCCGAGGGCAAGCAGGTCGTGGGAATGGAAAAGCGTCACCCCCTCCTGGAAGCTTAGCCGTTCGCCCGCCAAAACTTTTTCGGCGATCGGCAGCAGGGCGCGGTCTTCGATCTGAAGGTTTTGCGGAAGTGTACCCACAACTTGATTTTACCGGGGCGGGACAAGATTTGCAATTGGTTGGTACTGTCCTAATTTGGGTCGTAACGCCGGCTTCCAGCCGGCACCGGAGCCGCCAAGATGGCGGCCCTACGCCCAAATTAGGAAAACACCAATTGCCTGGAGGCCGGGCAAATCCGTCGCCACTCTCCATTCGGCACTCTTCACGCGGGGGCAGGTCCGCTAAACCCGCATGGACACTGATTGGAGCTTGACAAAGGGTTTATCATTATGTTTCCACCTGGGGGCTCAAGGAGAGAGTTTTGCTGGCGCACCAGAATCTTTTCTGAGTAGAATTGCACTTGGGTTCCCGAGCGTATGGGCACTGCGAACCTCCAATTCGCCGAACCGCAACAAGAAGCCGCGTTCTTTTACGGCCTGTTTTTGCGCGGGCACCCGCTGCAAAAGCTGCGGGAGGATATCGACGTCCCTCCCCACGTGCTGGAGCGCTGGCAGCGTTTGGCCGAGCGCGATCCCCTGTATCACGGCATGGTGGAGCGGGTGCTGGCATACCGCAAGCACGTCCTGGCCGTTTTTGAATCCCTCGTCTTCCGCGAAATGCTCGTCCCCCCGCAGACACAGTAAAATAATCGTGGCGTTGGAATTGCCGATCGAGGACTGTCGATTCTCGACCCCTCAATCGGCAATCGGCCATCGAAAATCGGCCATGAGATCGCCCGATCACCCGATCACCCGATTCCTGATGATATCGGCTCCCCAGGTGAGAAAGAAGAGCAGGCTGATGTAACCATTGACATTGAAGAATGCCGCATTGAGACGGGACAAATCAGAGGGTCTTACGATCCAATGCTCATAGGCGAGAAGCCCCGCCATCAGGACCAGTCCCCCTGCGGCGAGCCAGCCCAGGCTTTCGAGTCTCATAACCACAATGAGCAGGGCCACCATGGCAAGGTGGCACACGATCGAGCCGTAGAGCGCTGCCGCTACCCCGAAGCGTTGCGGAAAGGAATGAATGCCCAGACGGCGATCAAAATCAATGTCCTGGCAAGCGTAGATGAGGTCGAATCCCCCCACCCAAAAGGCCACGGCGGCGCCCAATAGCAACACGCTCAAACTGATGTTGTTGCGCAGGGCAATCCAGGCGGCAATAGGAGCGAGGCCGTCAGCAATCCCCAGCACCAGATGCGAAAGCAAGGTGAAGCGCTTGGTGTAAGAGTAGAGCAGCAAGACCGCAATGGCCAGGGGAGAAAGCTTAAAGGCCAGCGGGCTGAGTTCCCAAGCCGCCAGCGCCAGCAATCCGCAGGAAAGCGCGGTAAAGCCGGCGGCGAAGCGCGCCGTCAGACGCCCCGCGGGCAAAGCGCGCATCCGTGTGCGCGGATTGAGGGCATCAAACTTGCGGTCGGCAATGCGATTGAACGTCATCGCGGCGCTGCGCGCCCCCACCATCGCCACGATCAGCCAGAAAACTTCCCGCCACGTCGGCCAGCCGCGCACCGCCAGCATCGCTCCCACCAGCGCGAAGGGCAGAGCAAAGATCGAGTGCTCGAACTTGATCATCTCGAGCGTGGTGCGGAGCTTGCCGCCAAGACCCTGGGGAATGCGCGGCGGAGCCGGGGAAAGCGACTCGCTTTGAAGATTTGCGTCCATGAGAGAAGACCCATGATGCCGGGATAATCTACTCGCGGTCAACCGGTGGAGCGCGGGATTCGTTCCCCGGCGCTCAAATCACGACAAAAAGCCCGACGATTTCAGCAAGACGAGTGTGTCTTCGTACAAATTGTCACTTTGTTGTGCAAAAATGTCGCTGTTTCTATCGGTAAAACTGTCATTTTTTTGTTTGTTTTCATGCACATTCCGACTTCGTTCGTTATTTATTAACATCTTTTTTTCACGGCTCGCTCCCCATGCAGATTTCCCCTCCCCCCTGACGGTCGGACTCCCCCTGCATCGGATGATTTGTCCTGCGTTTTCCGCGTCAGTCTGGGCATTTGTCCTATCCTCCGGACGACCTGGCGGGGGCGTTCCGCACATGTCCCTCCCCTAGACTATACCAGAGCCCAGTTTTCTTGTCGAGGAAATTCCGGGCCATTTTCCTACCGGCAGGAAAGGATTTTACAATTTGGCTTCACTTTTTCCTAGCGGAAGGAAACCCCAAGTGGCGGTTTGCCGAAATGCAACTCTATGGGCGCCGTCTCCCCCGGCCGGCGCCGCGCGAAAAATGGAGAAACTCCAAGCCGCGGGCCTGCAAGACAGCTCCGCGCTTCCTGTTATTGAATCGCGCATAAAACAGTGACGGATAAGCCCTGGACTGCACCCCTGAGTTGAGACAGAGGAATTGGTGACAGTTTACCACTCGCTGTAAATATCTTGGCATAGAACATAAACCCTAGCATGCTGGCGGCGGCTGGTGAAGCGGAGGCGGGCTCTGCTGGAGAGCAACCCACCGAGGAATAGCCAGCTGGAGACTCATCGTTGCGATG
>Ga0326728_10013525_pt1 | contig 17695 bp, 17 predicted proteins | sample MB3enrmetagenome_FD_207602 | JGI IMG/M metagenome (GOLD analysis project Ga0326728, IMG submission 207602) | Lab enriched peat soil microbial communities from McLean, Ithaca, NY, United States - MB31MN | ecosystem: Environmental > Terrestrial > Soil > Wetlands > Peat | place: USA: New York... | reverse complement strand
CTTGTGCGGGGACATTGACGAATGAATTCGGCAGTGGTAGAAGGAGTGCTTACGATGAGAGGGGAACCGATCTGTCCTTTAGGAACTGCGCAGGGGACAGGCGTGATTCCCTGAACGCGGGAAGAATGGTGACCGCACAGGGGATTCTCTCCACTCGCTAAGATGTCCGAGATCGGAAACGAAGTCGTTCATACAAGTGAGGAGGTTCTCATGGTAAGAATCCCCAAGTATGTGCAGGAGTTCTTTCCAGGCAAGATGGCTTGGGTAGCCACCGCGACACGGGAAGGCGTCCCCAATGTCACGCCCAAAGGTTCGGTGAAGGTTCTGGACGACCAGCACGTGGTTTTCGCTGATCTCTTTTCTCTGAAGACTCGCCAGAACCTTGAGCAAAACCCCAAAGTGGCTGTAACAGTAATTGATCCCTCCACTCACAAGGGCTACCAAGTTAAAGGAACGGCTGAATTGCTCTCATCGGGTCCGCTTTATGACCAGATGGCTGAGGACTTAAAGAGTGCATCGGCGACGCTGTCAGTGCCCAAGTACGTGGTTAAGATCAGCGTAGAATCCGTTTACGACCAATCGGTAGGCCCCGACGCGGGCAAACAGATTGTCTGAACTGCTGGCGGGCGAGCGTACGGCGTGGCTGACCGTTCAACCAACCTTGCAAGACATAGCCGAAGCCAATAGGTCGGTTGCTGACCGCAGATTGGAGACATCCTCCTGAGTCATACGGCCGATATCTCCGTACTTAAAGGTTCCGCCGCTTGCCCATTCCACCACTTCACCGATAGCTTGCTTCTTGGTCGTGGCTACACGCCGTGCTGCCGTCAGGAACTCGTTGCGAAGCTGGTTGAAGCTGGAACTTCCATTGCCATTATTGGGCGCTTCCGAAGATGTGTTCCCACTGGAGGGTGGCTTGGCTGACCCGCTCCCACCAGAAGCGTTGGTACCGTTCGCAGGGGGTGGAGTCTCACCCGGCGAGTTTGACGGAGGGCTGGCTGGCGTTATCTCCGTAGGAGTGGCGGGTTCTGTATGCTCAACCGCAGAAGAGCCATTCCCCGATGCCGGATAGAACTCCGCTGACACCTCCGGGGCCTGCTCTTGCTCATCCTCCACCACCTCCAAGACTTTGCCATTTGACCCGAGGAGCTTTCGAGATTCTGCGAATAGCAGGGCATTCCCTGTAAGGTTGGCGATAAGTTTCTGCATGTCCTCACCTTCAACCTCCAGACTCAGCGCCCAGATGGATGAAGTCTTCTTCCTCTTCTCCTTGCGGTCGTAGTACGTGGCTTCCTCCGGACGAACGGTCAGCTTGGCTGTGATGCCCGCCAAGCGCCCACCCGTGAAGGTCTGAATCTCCTGCAAGGCAGAGTGGATCTGGCGAATGGAGCGGTAAGAGCACGTATGGATGCGGCAGACACTCCCCAGCCGGGGGAAGTCAGCCAGTACGAAGCGCAGATCTCCACCTGGTTTGCAGTGCCCACTTGCAAGCTCCGGACATCCACTACCGCAAGTGGTCCAAGGCTGGCCGCCAGGCTTCTCAGGCGTGCGCCGTGTGGCATTGATCCCATCACCCCAGCACTTCCGTTCGGTGGCTGTCCACTAGGCGTAGGAACTGGGGAATACATTCTCGATGTCATCGTCGATCAACATGATGTGGAGTTCACGGCACTCGTCTCCGTAGTGCTGGGTCAGTTCAGGATCGACTTCCCACCCAACCCGGTTGGCTGCCTTTTTCTTTCGCAGGAATACGAAGTGGTCGAGCTTGGTGGGATGATTGCGATCCCCATTGGGCGGGAGCCCGATGGAGACCTTGGTGGAAACGGACAGCCGCTGGACGACACGACCGTCTTGGTCATGCGTGACGCCAATGATCATGGTGATTCCTCCTTCTTCATGGAGCCTGGGGGGCAAGCGGAATTGGTGGAAGCATTGGGCAGGGCAGCGTGGGGGCTGATCAGGGCAATTTCGGTCGAGCTCGGCTTATGGGGTTGGGCCAAGGCCGGAGGTCAGCGATCGATCTGGGGCGGCCGGACAAGGAAGATTCTGATGGAGATGCGACCCCGGTAGGAAGGGATGCTAAAGCTGCGAAAGATAATCGAAAGTGGTCAGGTTTCCGAAGCGAATCTTATTCACTCGCTCACCCACAACATTCGCGAAGTACTCGAGGATGACCGTCAACTTCAAGGCGGCGGGCGTTTCCCGCAAGTTCAGCCGATGACGCGTGACAAGGGAAACGAGAACTAACTTGAAGTAAAGGATCAATAGGCGATCTTCGTAGGTATAGCGTTGGTTAACATTGACAGCGTTTTTGAGGAGATAAGTGAGAGCCAGGAAGTCATGTCTGAGGGTCACCATCAGCCACGGGTATTCCACGGAAACGCCGAACCCCTCGAGGGCCTTACGAACCGAGGGGAATTCATAGCCGTTGGCGTGGGCGATCAGCCGCCAAAACGACTGCGCGAACTGCCGCCGCAGGATCTTCTGGCATACACCCTGGAGGTAGAAGAAGAAGAGAGCCGTCGATAAGATCAAAATCAGAGTGGCCATGATCATAAGGCACCTTAATACGGCCTACCAAGCAGGAATGGACTCAGCCAACTTCGCTTCTCGTCCAATTGGCAATTTCAGGACGTATGCTACGAGCCTTCTAGTACTTTAGCCATAGTCCTGAAGTACTAGTCGGGTTGCTCCGCTCTCATTGACCGTCATCGCTCTCACTTCGGCGATTTGACCCGTTAGCACACCACTATGCCGCCAAATCCATCGCTGTTGCCCATAGGGCAACTGGCTGACATCGCTGCTATTCGGTCCTGAGAACCGGGCTCTGCGTCTGTCCGCGAAACATGTTAAGATGCGTGCCTACAAGACTCCCCAGGGAGGACCCCATCCCATGTCCAAAAAGAGCCGTTGCACACTCCTGGCTTTGCCGTTGGCGCTGACCTATTGCCTATGCGCATATGCTCAAGTTCACACCGAGGTGACGGCCAAGCCTGCGAAGTCGCCCACTGCAGCGGGACCCACGCCAGGAACGGTAAAGACAAACCCGAAAGATGGACTTAATTACGTCTGGATTCCGCCGGGGACATTCATGATGGGCTGCTCGCCGGGGGACAGTAAATGCTCCGACGGGGAGAAGCCAGCGCACCAAGTGACGATCACCCGTGGGTTCTGGATCGGCCAGACGCCCGTGACGGTGGGCGCATACAAGCGCTTCACAGGAGCTACGGGACGGCAGATGCCTCCTGCTCGGAACTTCAATAGTGGCTGGGCGAGCCAGAACATGCCCATCGTTAGTGTGACCTGGGACGATGCGCAGGCCTACTGCGGATGGACAGGCGGGCGTCTGCCCACGGAAGCGGAATGGGAATATGCCGCGCGTGGGGGCAGCACGGAGGCACGATACGGGCCCCTTGATGAGATTGCGTGGTACAGCCAAAACAGCGGCAACCAAACGCACGATGTGGCGCAGCAGCGGGCGAATGGATTCGGCTTGTACGACATGCTGGGGAACGTTTGGGAATGGGTGAATGACCGGTACGACCAGAATTATTACCAGAACAGGCCGTCACAAGACCCCACAGGGCCAGCGAGCGGGCAGGAGCGCGTTCTGCGGGGGGGGTCCTGGGACTTCGATGCCGGGGACATTCGCGTGTCGGTCCGCAGCAAAGGCGTTCCAGGCGACTGGTTCAACTACGGCGGGTTCCGTTGTGGCGGGGAAGTTTTCGCTCCTTGATCCCTTCTCTTGACGTATTACGAATTCCCTGGGCATCGGGAGGATTGGGTCTGCACGCCAATCACCTCTTCCATCCTGCCAAACACTTCAACCGATACATCTGGAGTTCACCTGCTGGGGAGCTATTCAAAAGCCATCGACGACAACTACGAAGCCTACATGAGCGCGCCCGCGGGCAGCCCGGAGCGGGCAGCCATCGTCGAGAGGATTGTGACGGCTAACGCGAAGGAGATTGCGGCCAGGAAGCAGGAGGCCGATGCCTTCTTTCGGAAAGGAAAGGTCGAATGACGTTTTAGTGATAGAACAGGTCGAACAGTATCCCTGGGATTCCGTTGCGATCACGACCGGCCAAACCACCCGCGCGGGACGGCAAACGTGTTTGGAAGATGTGGGAGCAAGCTGTTGTGCGACTGTCCTTTCCGGAAGAGTCGCCGTCCATGGAGGACCGATGCGTAAGGAACTCGAACAAAAGCTCATCTGCCGCTGGCCAGGGTGGTTCGATCTGGAGGCCTGCCCCACGTCGAGCGCGATGGGGCGTGGGTTCGAGTGCGGAGATGGTTGGTTCAACATCATCTGGCATCTGTGCTCGGACCTGGAGCCGCTGGTGACCGAGCTAGAGAGGGAAACGGGCGAGCGGTTCAGCGTGGTACAGGTTAAACAAAAGTTTGGCACGCTACGCATTTATGTAAGTCGCCATGCGGATGCCATTGACGAGCGCATCGAGGCGGCCGCACTGGAAACCTCCCACACGTGCGAAGTCTGCGGCCGGCCGGGACGGCAGCACCGCACATATGGTACGGTGGCGTGCGAGGAGCATGCGGATCCAGAGCAGTGACTATGCCGGGGACTAGCGCCTTAAACAGGAATCTACGTTATGGACACGATACGAATCGTGCCTCGAATGGACGTCTTCGAGATCTATGATGCCGGGCCGATCCGTCATATGCGCCTGGCGTTCGCCCCAGGGACGAACATCCTGACCGACACGGGCGGTGGAGGGACGGGGAAGACGACATTCCTCGATTGTGCGGCAGCGGCGGCGACCGGTCGTTGGCCTTTTGAGCACCAGTCCTCCCTCCGGTCTCGGACCAAAGTCATTGCGGAAGCCGGCGGCAGCATATACATATTCGAGCCAAACCAGCGGCCGATTGCCACGGGCTCGCCAAACCGAGGCGACGGCCGATCGAGTTTGCCGACCGGAGCCCGCGCGCTCGGTTCGCTTCATCGTGCGCTGATGTCTGCCCCGGCACATTCCCTCGTGCTGCTGGACGGTGACATCCTCGGGGTCATGGACCATTGCCGGCTTCAGCAGGCCGTTCAATTGCTGGCAGATTCCCCCGCCCAGAAACTCGTGGTCGTGCCGGAACCGTTGGTTGGCCACTTCAGCGGTTTCCCCTGTCGGCCTTTAACATTAGAAATCAGGAAGGAAATGACACACTGCGCTCGTAAAGATTTTTGAATCTGGGATCCGCCATCGCGAAGGGTACAATTGCCGCCTATGCCGCCCTCAATTCTTCGAGTTCATTTGCACGCACTCCGGCGTATCATGCAGCCTGGGATGGCCTTGTTATCAGCAACTACATCGCCGGGGGAGCGGCAGTGCGCTTGCTGCCAACGAAGCTACAGACCGTGAGTTAGTAACAGGGGAGAACCATGACCAAACTGCACATGCTGCCTTGCCTCGATTCCGAGCAAATGGCCGCGTCCCGACGGCAGGAGTTGAGCATCCCCGGGGAACTGGCTGCCATGCTCGGCCACTCTGCGGTGGAAGCGGCCCGCCAAGGTTTCCATGTCACCGAGGACGGTCACGAAGTCCATTGGCATGAAGCCGCGGAAGCCGCCTGTGCCTCCAAGCTAAGCATCCCCCCAGACGCTGTTCTGCCAAGCGGGGAGCAAATCGGGTTCGGTGAAACAATGGTCCAGGTTACCAATGAGACCACTCTCGGGGCGGCGCTTCGCCTCGTTGAGCGCGGGTTGCGGCCTCTTGCCCTGAATTTTGCGAACGGCGTAAACCCCGGCGGGGGCTTCCTTGCGGGGGCCAGAGCGCAAGAGGAGGTCCTTTGTCGATCCAGCGCTCTCTGGCATACGCTGATGGGCGATTCCATGTATGAGGAGCACCGGAGACGGCATGAATGGGATTCTACGGATTGGTCAATCCTTTCCCCGGATGTCCCGGTCTTTCGCCAGGATGACGGTACGGAGCTTGAACATCCCTGGCTGCTGAGCTTCATCACATGCGCCGCCCCTTATGCACCTGCCATCGGCCAGCCGCAAGCCGGCGACCTCTTGCAGCACCGGATAAACCGCGTGCTTGCGATTGCACGGGCGTACGGATATTCGGCGCTAGTTCTCGGTGCATGGGGCTGTGGTGCCTTCGAGAATGACCCTCGCCGTACCGCTGTTGATTTTCGGCAGGCTTTGGAAGGCGACTATAGCGGGGCGTTCTCCGAGGTCGTCTTCGCCATCACAGACTGGTCGCTAGAGAGAAGGTTTCTTGGCCCTTTCCGGGATGTCTTTGCACAAATCGGCAATGGATAGCTGGCGTAGAAGTGCTTCTGATAGCGGGCGTACGGAGGGCACACGGGACTAAGTCGCGAAAAAGGGGCTTGACGAATGGCACATCTGCCTCGGCATTAAGGACAGCGTCCGGCGAGAACTCAAAGCGAAGCTCGCATGCCGTACGACTCGCCGCCAGCAGGAACGGCGGCAGGGACGACAGGGCTGCCGCAAGCCCCCAACGCCTCGTCCATGACCCTCCGCACCTCGTCGCCGTCCCGCGTGCCACGGAGGCTGTGCGCCTTCGCCACGGCTTGGATGGATATTCCCGTCGAGGTCCAAGACCGGCCATCATGAAGGATGGGGATACAAGGACCAGCACGACGGGCGCTGGAGTTGATTGAAGAACTCTGACTTCAAATCCAGATTCATAACGACAAATCCGAGGGGGAATCAAGAATGTCCAGAAAGAAGAAAGCACGGCGGAAATCCCGGGCCGATATCTCTGACGACATCACCTTTTTCCAATGGAGCGGAATGGTGGCCCCGTCCTGGGAACCGGGAAATTCCGTCCTCAAGGACAAGGTTCCCCGCCTGGACGAGGACGGTTACCTGGTCTACCCGCTCACCCTGCTTGAGCGGGGGCTGAAACAGGACCATCCCGACCCGTCCCTGCGGTCCGAGGGGATTGACATCCCCCTGCCCCGTCCCGAGAAAATCAAAGTCATCCTGGACCGAATGGGGAACGGCAGCGTCGACCCCTTGAATCCTGATCGGCTCAAGGTGGATGCCTATATGGAATGGGAGGAGTTCTTCGCTTGGTATCCATGGGCGTTCCGTCGTCCTGCGGACGAATCCATCCTGCTGCCGTTCGAGAGGGATTATTTCGACCGCAAGAAAGCGCGCCAGCGGCAGCTCTTGGAGGAGGAATACCGTCGCATCGCCTGGCTCCTGGCCTCCGGCGTGGAAAAAGTCTCCGCCTTCGACGAGGTACGGGGCGGACATCCCCCGAGTGGCCTGGAACTCGATTACGAAAAGCTCTACCCCGCCGGGATGCTCCGGCCCCGGCATCCCTTCGAGCTCGGGGGCGAGCCCTGCTTCCTCCCCGCCCTGCCGCTGTCGGAACAGCAGCGCGGGGACCTCGACGCCCTGCTCAATGCCGCCGTTGCCACGAAGATAGAGGGCCCCGAGTGGGACAGGGCGTTCGAGGAATGGCGGGGAAAATATCCTGAATGGGCACCGGATGGAGATGAGCCGAAGGCATGAGCCGCCGCCACATATGGCGACCTTGGTGAACATGGGGGCGGTCGGGCAAGGAATGCTCATCCTAAATGTGACTAGGGCCTCCGCCAAGCGAGGGAGGAGTAAACCCGACTACAGCGGGGATGGTTCAAAAGGTCGGAAATCACTGAATCTCAAGTGGCTGATTTTATTAGGACTTGCAAACCGGAAATTGCCGCTTGCTCGCCGGTCCGATGACTACAGGCTATGAACCATGAGCTGATGCAGTTGTTAGTCGAGAACACGGCCCTGTAAACGCTGGCGGTTCCCTTCGAAGGCGTGGTGGACGAAGCGTCCTGACGCACGCGAATCGGTGATACTATCCCAAGCCGGAACCCCCAATGGAGGAGATCGTACCTTGCGAACTCGCCTCACGACGAAGGTTGTGTGCATCGCACTTATCGCCTGGGCGATGGCTTCCGGCGCCTATTCGCAGAGCGCCGACAGCATGGATCCGGTAATTTGGATTGCCATGGAGGGCCATGCCCAGCTCAAGAAGACTGTGCCGGGAGCCACGTTGGAGGGCAAACTCGCCCGCAGTGTTTTTTGGCGCGAGACGGAGGTTTTTCCCAAGGGCAGCACGGTGCGGCTGGTGGTGGATAAGATTGAGTCGCGAAAGAAAGCCTACGCGGTGGATGACCGGCCCTTCGTGATTCACCTTTTTGCGCCCCGGCACGATCTGGTGGTCCGATTCCGGTCGGTGAACGTGCTGATGCCGGAGGGTGGCCAAGTTGCGCTACGGACGTCATTCATCGCCTTGGCGCAACGCGCCGGGCTGAGTGCGGAAACTGCTAAGCCTGCGGCTAAGAGGGGGAACGCGGTGCCAGGTCAGGGCGGGCAGGGAGCAAAATCGAAGCCACAGAAAACCGATCCTCCCTGGGTACTGTCATTGCAGGTGGAGCCCGAGGGCATAACTTTTCCCGTGCTCGCTGAGGCCCGCGGCAGGAAGAATATAGGCGCGTCGTCGGCCTGCCGGGAGCCTTGCACCATCGCCGACGGGACGCGGATGTCTTTGGTGCTGCTTCAGGGCCTGAGCGCGTCCAAAGACCACCAAGGCCAATCTTTCCAAGCCGTGCTGCTGGAACCCGTGTTGGTGGGCTCCACCATTGCGATTCCCCAAGGCAGCATTCTGCAAGGGGTGTTAGCCAGGCGCGTCCCGCCCCGCCGCTTGTACCGCCCCGGCTCGATGAACCTTCTATTCACGCATTTGGCCTTGCCGAATGGCGCGGCCACCTTGATTGCCGCTTCCCCTGTCGCCGCGGAGGTGGACAGGGGAACCCACATGACAATGGATTCCGAGGGAAGAATCCACGCCCAAAATCCCGGAAAAGCAAGGTTTCTGCTGGATTTTGGTGTGTCCGGGGGAATCTCCAAGGTGAGCGACGATACCACGCAATTTATCATTGAAGCGATCAGTTCAACGGCCACCGACGCTTCCACGGCCGGAGTTGCCAGGTTTGCGGCAATGGGCGCAACAGCAATTTTTCTTCTCACCCGCCACGGCCGCGACGTGATCCTGCCCCCTTACACTGAGATGGACGTCAGCCTGAGTCGCGCCGTCTCCCTGGGAAATGATTCACCAGCCGCGGCCCCTCCCAAGTAATTGCTCTGGCCCGCCAAACCCACATCAGGATGAAATCAATTTACTTATTGCAGTGTCGGCCCTTAGCGTAGACGCCGGGTTCGCGCTGCTTGGTCGGCTGCTCCGGTTTCTCGTACCGCCTGCTAACCTCCGAGATATTGCGCTGTAGAACCTGGTCCTTCATCAAAAGATGGCTGTGTTCAAGCGAAAGTGCCCGCGGCAGCGGCCGCGAAGGGCGGATCGCTTCTTTGGGGTGTGGCCGTCCGGAAGTTGGAAGGATTGGGACCAGACGCTGGTCAACGCAAGGCCAGAGAAGGTGCGAATCCCGGCTCGCCTCTAAAAGCCAATCGCTATCCGCACGCTTGCGCTGCGTGGCGATGGCCGTCCCGGAAAACAAGCTGGCAAAGTTGATGATGTTCAGGTGGTCAGTGAAGTTTGAGGCTTGAGCTTGGAGGCTGAACTTGGCGAACACAGACAGATGATAGAGGCAATCGATGCCGAGCTACCAAGTCTCGTTAAGCGGATAGTTTCTGAACCACCCACACAACCCGTTCCGACGCCAACCAAGAACTGGGATTTTGGTCGGGCCGAATGGCTTGTCAAGTGAGATTGACTTGGTTTGGTCTGCAAGGAGAGCAGAGGCAAAGTTCAAGCGGTCGTTCCCAGTAGTCGCACCACTCACTCAGGTTTCAATGGCAAATAGACAATGAGGTCGTTCAGCAACGAAGTAACCCGCACCTGTACGGGTTTCTTCATGACATCGTACCCGCACGGTACTTCTGATTCTGCCACTCGGGATTCAGGTGCGGTTTTGGGTTCCTGCTTCCGCGTGCTTTGGAGAAATAAGGGCTAGAGGAAAATCCTTTTCTTGATCTCAACGATATCAACCTGGCCGAGGGTATAATCCCGAATTTTCTGATTGCAATTCCAACGCGTCGTAGTACACTTCAAGATTGGATGGGTGCTTAAGATTTTTGGCATACTTTTGGCATACTTTGAGGCAATTTGTCTAGCATTTACGATATGCAAGACACGAAGAATCAGTGGGTTGAAGATGCCGCGTAGCCATATCTGGTTCTGGGTTGTGATTGGGGTTCGAAATTTGGCATATTTTTGGCATACTTTGAGCCCAATCGACGGATTTGTTCGGCTTGACAGGAACGAAGAATCAGTAAGTTACTGATGCCATGTAGCCAACTTATGTACGCTTTGTACTACGACATTTAAGCGCAAGTGGCTTATTGACCGCCGCCGGGGCTGGACTTGTTCCAGCCCCGGCTGCCTGCCAAGCCCTGCTTTGCGGGACCCAATCCCACATTCTTGAAGTCGATATAGCCGCGCTCCACATCCGTGCGGACCAGTTGCACCCGGAGCTGGTTGCCAACGTCCAATCCCTCAAAGCCGGCCACCAGTTTCCCTTCAATGGGCGGATGCAGAATACGAACCCACGTGCCTTTGTCGGATGCGCCGGTCACCAGGGCGTCGAACTGCTCTCCGATCCTCGATTGCAGCAGAATTGCCGCCGCCGACTTGGTGACCTGCCGTTCCACCTTCTTCGCGGCATCTTCCTCTTCGGTGCAGTGCTGGGCGAGAGCTGCGAGTTCCCCGCTCTCGTAAGGTTGGGCAACGCCCGCCATGGCGGCTTTCAGCAAGCGCTGGGTGATCAGGTCGGGGAATCGGCGGTTGGGGGCGGTGGAGTGGGCATAGTCCTTCACCGCCAGGCCGAAGTGCCCGACGGAACTCTCCCCCGGAAGTTGCACCACGTATTCCCCCGGACCCAGGAGTTTGACCATGTTGGCCGAGAGATCGGGAAAACGCAGAGGGTCGGCGGTTCGGGCCGACACCAGGAATTGGTCCAGGGCTTTGGCGTCGGGCTGCGGGGGGAGTTTTGTGCCCCGTTCGGCGGCCAGCTCCACGATCCGGTCCCAGCGTTTGGGGACGCGCACCACCCGCCGCAACGAGGGAAGCGATTTGGACGCGAGGTAGCGCGCCGACACGCCGTTCGCAGCAATCATGAAGTCCTCAATAAGGTCTTTGGCCCGGTTCCGCTTATCGGCGGCCAGGTCGATGAGCTTATCCCCGGTAAAAACGGGACGCGCCTCGATGGTATCCAGTTCCAGCGCTCCCTGCTGGCGCCGCAGCGCGCGCAGCTTCTGGGCCACGCGGTCCTGGAGTTGAAGGTTCTTATCCAAACCGCTGACCGCGGCGATTGCCGCCGGCATGGGCCCGCTTCCCTCCATCCAGGCCGCCGTGCTGTTGTATGCCAGCTTGGCATAGTTCCGCACCATGGCTTCATAAATGTCGGAACTGGTCAGCGTGCCGTCCTCGGCGAAGATCATTTCCATCACCACCGCCAGGCGGTCGGACGCATAACTGAGCGAGGTGAGATCGGTGGAGAGCTTTTCCGGCAACATGGGAAAGGTCGCGGCCGCCGTGTAGACCGAAGTGGTGTTTTGCCGCGCATGATCGTCGAGCGCGGAATGCTTCTTGACCACCGCGTCCACATCAGCGATGGCCACCAGGACTTTGGCCGCGCCGGCGGGCAAGACCTCAGCAACCGTAAGCTGGTCCAGATCACGCGAATCATCGTTATCGATGGAACACCAGAGCACATTCCGCAGGTCACGCGCCGACCCCGGCGTGGCGTTCGCCGGCCCGGTGATGCGGTCGAGTTCGGCGAGCGCCTCGGGCGGAAAATCGGGAACCAGTCCTTTGGCCAGCATCGCCTGACGGGCAATGCGTTCGAGGATCGAGCGATGCTGCTGAGCGTTGGGGTCGGTCATCAATCCACCTCGAGAGTTAACGGAGCAAATCTTCCAGCCTCACAGCCTGATCGGTTTTTTCGTCGCGATATTTGATGATCACCGGGGTGTAGAGGGAAATTCCCAATTCCCTGCCTCGACCCTTGGTGACGGCGCGCGATCCGGGGACCACCACCGCGCCCTCGGGAATCTTGAACGGAGCGTCGCCCTCGCGCCGATGCACCGTGTCGCGCACCAGGTCATAAACGGGCGTAGAGCCGGTGAGGATGGTTCCGGCAGCGAGCACCGCGCCCCTGCCCACAATCGTGCCCTCGTACACACCGCAGTTGCCCCCCACCAGCGCTTCATCCTCAATGATCACGGGCAGCGCGCCAATCGGCTCGAGTACGCCGCCAATTTGCGCCGCGGCGCTGATGTGCACGCGCTTCCCCACCTGCGCACAGGAGCCCACCAGCGCGTGCGAGTCCACCATGGTCCCTTCGTCCACATAAGCGCCCACATTGATGTACATCGGCGGCATGCAAGTGACGTTCTTCGCGATGTAACAGCCATCACGAATCGAAGAACCGCCCGGCACCACGCGGATGTTCTGGCCATCCGGGAGCCGCTTCAAGGGATAGGTGTGCTTGTCGCGGAATTGCGAATGCAGGAGGGCCGATCCATGACCGGCGGGTTCTGTAGCGCCGGTGTCCCCACCGGCGACCCGCGTTTGCGGCGATGGGGACATCGCCGCTACAGCCAGCGGCATCTCCACAATCCGCCCCAGCCGGAATCCCAGCAGGATTCCCTTTTTCACCCAGCCATTCACGCGCCAGCCGGAAGGCGAACTCGCATCCGGCTCCGCCGCCCGCACCCGGCCTTCGTTCAATGCGGCCTTGAATTCATCAAAGGCGCGAAAGTATTCGTCGCCGAATTCCTTGGTCGTGCGCGCGTACAATTCTTCAATGCGGGGTTGAAGATCCATTGGAAACCTCAGGGGCAGTTTCGGAATGATCTCGATTTGCCATAGTGCGATGGGATTTGACTCACAAGCCAAGAAGCAAGCGTAAGCCGTTCTCGACCTCGCGGAGAAGGTGCGACGGCAGTTTTGAAATTCGGCTAGTCAGCCACCTCTTATCAAGCGCCGTAAGCTGGGAGACATTTGCCACCGAATCCGTGCTCATGCCGGTGTCGTGCCTTCGGCAGAGAACGTTGCCTGGAGCAGCCGCCCGATCCAGGTTCGAAGTGAAGGCAACAGCCACCACAGTTCCAACACCACTTTGGTTGAAGGGATCGGTTTGCACTACCAAGACGGGACGCCGGTAGCCAGGTTCCAACCCGGCCGGCGGAGGTATGTTCGCCCACCAGATTTCACCTCGCCGGATCACCACTTCTCCTCAGCCAGAAGGTGGTAGGCGGCGGTCGCCAAGTCAGGATCAAGTTCGGAGCTGTCGGGTCCGTAGACGGCGTTCAACGCTTCCGTCACTCCCTTGGCCTGCTGCGTTTTAAGATAGGACTCGACGGCTTGGGCATAAAAGCGGCTGCGCGAGACCTTTTGCTGCTTCGCGGCCCGCTCCGCTGCAAGGAATATGCGGTCAGGGATGGAGATTGCTGTTTTCATGCCGAAAGTATAACCGAGGTTATACCGAAAGGCAATCTGATAATTCCTGCATCGTTGGTAGTTTGGCGCCGTGTCGGCGGGGTGGCCATGCCGTGACGCTTTCCAATTGTCGCGCCGAGACCTTTGCCCTTGACCTTAGGTTGCGGCCCCTCGTGGAGACAGATCCTTACCATCATTGGGCTATCGTGTAGGCTCATTTTTTCTTGACAGGGGTTTTTATCACCTATATAGTAGCCTATTGAGAAAGCGTTCGCCGGCGGGGGAGAGCCGCAAAAGAGATGTTAAAAATGAAGAGTGCTCTGGATGAGTTATTGAAAACAAAGGGTCAAAAAAAGTGGTCTGGATGAGTTGATGAAAACAAATGAGTTAGCATATTTTAGCGATGAGTTAAAGAAACTAAAGGAGATAGGCAAGAAATCGGGGCAGAAATAATCGGGACATCGGTTCATCGGGTCATCGGGCCATTGAAGAACAAATGCGGTTCGCCGGCTGGGGTTTCAGAATTCCGACTTCCGCGAATCGCTGGCAACGGACAACTGACCATGGACAACTGACAGCTTTTCAATGATCCGATCGCCCGATGGCCCGATGCTTCATCCCTTCCCCCGGATTTCTGGTATGACAAGCGCCTTGACTGGGAATAGAATCACGGGTTCGAAGCGAGTAGCCGGAGGGAGCAGTATTGGCATCCTACGGCCTATGAATCCATGCTCCACGACGCAAAGGATATCCATGATCGTTCCCTATGCTGACTTGAAAGGGCAATACGCCTCGCTGCGCGAGGAGATTCTGGCGGCGCTCGACCGCGTGGGCAGCAAGGCGGCCTTTATTCAGGGCGAGGAAGTGCAGCAGTTCGAGCAGGAATTCGCCGCCTACTGCGAGGTGAAGCATTGTGTGGCGCTGAATTCCGGGACCAGCGCCTTGCATCTGGCCTTGCTGGGGGTGGGCGTGCAGGCCGGCGACGAGGTCATCACCACGCCCAACACCTTCATCGCCACGGCGGAAGCCATTTCCTATACCGGCGCCCGACCCGTGTTCGTGGATATTGACCCGCGCACCGCCAACCTCGATCCTGGCAAAATCGCGGCGGCCGTAACCCCGCGCACGCGCGCCATCCTTCCCGTCCACCTTTACGGCCTGGCGGCGGAGATGGATCTAATTCTGGAAATCGCCGCCCGGCACAAGCTGGCGGTCATCGAGGACGCCTGCCAGGCGCACGGGGCGCGCTACCACGGCCGGCGCGTGGGAGGAATCGGCCACGCTGGGGCGTTCAGCTTCTATCCCACCAAAAACCTGGGCGCCTACGGGGAGGGCGGGGCCCTCACGACCAATGACGATGAGCTGGCGGCGCTGGCGCGCAGCCTGCGCTCCAACGGCGAATCGCGCCGCTATTTTCATGACCTCATCGGCTATAACTACCGCATGCAGGGGTTCCAGGGCGCGGTGCTGCGCGTCAAGCTTCCCCGGCTGGATGCCTGGAATGCGCGGCGAAAGAAGCTGGCGGAAATTTACCGCTCGACCCTGGCCGGCGCGCGCGTGGAACTCCAGGAAGGGGGCGCCGCCGGTGAGCGCGTGGATCATCTTCTGGTGGTTTACGTTGACGGACGCGACGCGGTCCGCGCCCGCCTGGAAGAACGCGGCATTCAGACCAGCATCCATTACCCGCTTCCCATTCATCTCCAAAAACCGTATCAAGCCTTGGGCTATCAGCGCGGCGATCTTCCGCAGGCGGAAAGGGCCTGCGAGCGGGTCATCAGCATGCCGCTTTATCCGGAAATGAGCGATGAGCAGGCGGCCTACGCCGCCCGGACGTTGCGGGAAATCATGGGGGAGAAGTGAGAAAGGACGGGACTCGGGATACGGGATAAGGGACACGGGACTCGGGACACGGGATACGGGACACGGTGCTTGCAACCCAGCAATTCGGTGAAGGCGGAAGGGTAGAACACGGTAATTAGACACATGCCCCATCGAGAGTTCCGCTTCCCGTATCCCGTGTCCCGTACCCCGCTTCCCGAACCCCGTGTCCCGTTTCCCAAGTCCCGAAAAAGGAATTGAACGGCATGAATCCGCGGCGCAATTTCGCATGGATGGACCTCTTGTGGCTGGCGTTTCTCGCGGGGCTGGCGGTGCTCCCGCCCCGCGAGGATTTCATCCACAAACAACTCATCCTGATCGCCATTGGGGTCTTCCAAATCTTCGAGCACCGCTTTCTGGATTGGTTCCCGGAGCGGGGGCGCGCCTACAGCGTCATCATCAAAATCCTGTTGGGCACGCTGCTGGTGGACTACACGGGCGGGATTTTCAGCAGCTATTACCTGATTTATTTCGTGCCTGTGGTTACGGCCGCGATGTACTTCGATCTCTGGGGAACACTGTTGTGGACAGGGCTGACCTCGGCGGCTTATTGCTCCTTCGTGGTTTGGGCCCTCAGCGAATATGAGATCACGGCAGAAACCCTCACCGAGCTGGCCATCCGGAATTCGTTCTTCTTCCTGGCGGCCGTGGTGGTGAACCGCTTCGTGACGGAAAATCGCCAGCAAGCGGAGCGTTACCGCGAACTGGCGGAAACCCTGGCGGAGACCAACCGGCGGCTCGAACAGGCGCAGGAGGAAGCGCGAAGGTCGGAACGCCTGGCGGCGCTCGGGCAGCTTTCCGCCGGACTGGCGCATGAACTAAGGAATCCCCTCGCGGTGATCAAAGGCTCGGCGGAAACCCTGACGCGCAAACTCTCGAGCGCCGACCCCATCACCAACGAGATTGCGGGGTACATCTCCAGCGAAGTAAATCGCATGAACGCCCTGGTAACGCGCTTCCTGGATTTTGCGCGTCCGCACCAACTCCAATCACGCAAGGAACAGATTCCTCCCTTGCTGGAACGGGCGCTTAAAGCCGCGGGCGACCGCTGGCCTGATGCCCGGGTGGAAGTGGAACGCCATTTCGCCGCCGACCTGCCGGAAATCGTCCTGGACGGCGACCTGATTGAACGGGTGTTCACCAATCTGGCGCTGAACGCCTATGAGGCCATGGGCTCCAGCGGGGGCAAGCTGCGCGTGACGGCCGCCCCCTGCTCCGATGGCAGGCGCGGCGTGGAGATCACCTTTCAGGATACCGGACCGGGCATTCCCGCCGAACTGCGCGAGCAGATTTTCAACCCCTTCTTCACCACCAAGGAAACCGGCGTGGGGCTGGGGCTCTCCATCGTGTCAAAGATCATTGATGACCACCATGGCTCGATTCGGGTGAGCAGCGAGCCAGGGAAAGGTGCGTGCTTCCAGGTATTCCTGCCCCTGGGAGTAACCCCGCGAGGCGCGGCGTGAGGTGGTCATCCGCCCGTTGTGGACAGCGGGAATGGGCGGCGGCGATCAAGGATTAAATGGCTCGCCGCCGTGGGGCGAGTATTGGGTCAGCGCGGTATCCAGCTCTTGACCCGTGGCGGGTACGGCCACGTCCCCCTTAAAGAGGATATCCTCCGGGGTGTGGGGGCCACCGTAGAGTTTTTCGTTGGAGTCGGTATCTTGCTTGAACATCTGGCCGTCCAGCGAGACGCCCGCGAAGGCGCCGCGGGTGCGCGCATAGGTAAGAATCTCCGCGCGCAGTTGCACGTCGGTGGCGCCCTGGGCGCTGCGGCCAACGGGACCGCCCGCCGCGGAAGCGTCCGCACCGATCTTGGCCTTGTCATGCAGAAGGGTTTGCGCGCCCCGGGCGTTCATCACCAGCAGCACGAAATCCGTGGTCTGCCCGCCCAACTGCACACCGACGTTGAGGCCGCTGACCGTGAACATCGAAGGCGCGCCCCAGGGGCCGTTGCCACCTTTTCGGCAGACCAGCGCCCCGCGCCCATAGGTGGCCCCGACGCCGATGGCGCCTTTCTTTTCGGAAGGAATGACGCCCACGCAAACCGCCTTGTTGATCAATTCGGGGGGGATGCCCTTATCGGGCGTCCGCATGATCTCTGTGATGACTTCCGCCGACCTTTCCAGCCGCTCCCCTTGCTTGTCGTCCGCAACGCCGACGCGCGCGGTTCCCCACCACACGAGTAGAAGGCCCATCGCCAATGCGTATCGCATCTGCAAATCCTCCACCGAGATTTCCGGTTGCCCCAAGGCGCAACCATCAGTTGATGTTTTCAGCCCTAGCCCAAGTTCGTCACGGAAGGGGCAAGAAACAGGGTAAGTATTTTGGAATCAGTTCAGGCTATCTTCGAGTCTGCACTACATTCTTGATCGAAACTGAGG
>Ga0326728_10013524_pt1 | contig 17695 bp, 22 predicted proteins | sample MB3enrmetagenome_FD_207602 | JGI IMG/M metagenome (GOLD analysis project Ga0326728, IMG submission 207602) | Lab enriched peat soil microbial communities from McLean, Ithaca, NY, United States - MB31MN | ecosystem: Environmental > Terrestrial > Soil > Wetlands > Peat | place: USA: New York... | reverse complement strand
TTTGTTGCTGATATCAAAGGGATTAGTATATGATGAAAAAATACTATGAATCCGACGCCGATCTCTCGGTGCTGAAGGGCAGGAAGATCGCGGTGATCGGGTACGGTTCGCAGGGACGCGGGCAGTCGCTGAACTTACGGGACAGCGGCCTCGATGTGATCATCGGCCTGCGAAGGGGAAAGAGCTGGGACGCTGCGATAAAGGACGGCATGACCGTTCTTTCCGTTGCTGAAGCGGCAAAGAAGGCAGACATTATCCAGATCCTCCTGCCGGACGAGCTGCAGGCTGCGGTCTACAAAAGCGAGATCATGCCGCACCTCTCAGAGAACAAGGTCCTGATGTTCTCCCACGGGTTCAACATCCACTTCGGCCAGATCCTGCCTCCGGCAAACATCGATGTTATCATGGTGGCGCCCAAGGGCCCCGGTTTCATGGTGCGCCGGCAGTACGAGGAAGGTAAAGGTGTTCCTGCGCTTATCGCTATCCAGCAGGATTACACGGGGAAAGCCCATAAACTCGCCCTCGCGTATGCAAAAGGAATCGGTGCCACGCGTGCCGTTGTGCTTGAAACCACGTTCCGCGAGGAGACCGAGACCGATCTCTTCGGGGAGCAGGCGGTGCTCTGCGGCGGGACGGCATCGCTTGTCAAGGCGGGGTTTGAGACGCTCGTTGATGCCGGCTACGCGCCCGAGATGGCATACCTCGAGGTCTGCCACGAACTCAAGCTGATCGTCGACCTGATCTATGAAGGCGGGCTGACGAACATGCGCCAGTACGTAAGCAACACGGCGCAGTACGGGGATATGACCCGGGGCCCCCGGGTGATCGGGCCTGAAGCCTACGAGGCGATGGAAGAGATCCTTGGCGAGATCCAGAGCGGGGAGTTCGCAAAGGAATGGATGCTTGAGAATATGGTCAACCGCCCGGTCTTTAATGCGCTCACGAAGGCTGACGAGGAACATCTCCTTGAAGAGACCGGTAAGGAAGTACGGGCCATGATGCCCCAGTTCAGAAAATAATCCTGACCCATTTTTATACGCTCTTTTTTTCCAGCTTACGGCACGCCATTTGTGCTTCCCGGGGCAGGTGAAAACTTTTTGGGGATGAGGTACGTTCTATTCTGTATGAGGATCTGCATCATTTACCATTCTGAGACAGGGAACACCCGGCACATTGCCCAGCATATCGCGTCTGTCATGGTAGACAGCCGCCTTGTCGAAGTGACCGATCGTGTCCGGCACTCTGCCCTGACACGTTTTCTTATGCAGTGCAAGGCTGCACGGAGTGAAGACAAGACAGAGATCGAGCCATCCCATCTGGATGCGAAGGAATACGATCTTCTCGTGTTCGGATCCCCGGTATGGGCCTTCAAGCCGACGCCGGCCATCCACACGATCATCGATGCGCTTGCCAACTGCGAGAAAAAAAGGGCGGTTGCGTTTGTCACCTGCGGCGGGCGGCCCGGAGGGAGCGAGGATGTATTCAGAAAGTGGATCGAGGGTCGGGGCATGGTATTTGCAGGATTTAAGTCCGTAAACCAGAAGGATATCGAGGATGATGCAGCTAATGCCGAACTTGTCGCCTTTGTGATGGCGGCCGGGCCAAAACTGACGTAAGGCTGAAAAGAGGGATTCATGTCCGGTGCTGGGAAAGACTTTTGCCCCCGCGCCTCCCTTATATTATACTGGTATGACGGATTCCTACGATGATCTCTTAAAAAAGGCCTATTCTCATATATCGGAAAAAAGTGCCTCCTCGGAACGTTTCGTCGTCCCTGAAGCAAAGGCGTACATTGAAGGCAAGACTACCATCCTTGAAAATTTCACCGAGATCGCCGATAAAGTCCGTCGCGATAAGGATCACCTGATGAAGTACATCCTCGGCGAGCTGGGAACTTCGGGTAAGATCGACGGTACTCGCGCGATCTTCAACGGGAAGTTCGAAATCTCGCTGTTCAGGATGATCATCAAGAGCTATGTGGACGATTATGTGATCTGTTCCGAGTGCGGCAAACCTGACACGAGGCTGGTCAAGGATGACCGGGTTCTCACCCTCCGTTGTGATGCATGCGGTGGTCACCGTCCGGTCCGGAAGCGCAAGGTGAGGACCGAACCGGTTTCGGAGAACCTTGAGGAGGGGCAGGTTCTCGATGTCGAGATCCAGTCGCTGTCAAAGCGTGGCGACGGTGTTGTGAAGATGGGTCGCTACATCATGTACGTGGCGAATGCAAAACCCGGCCAGAGCGTGAAGATCAAGATCTCACGGATCTCCGGGTCGATTGTCTTTACCGAACGAGCTGAATAGATCCGTGTTCAGGCTCCTCCCTGTAAATCGTGGATGAACGGAGATTATCCCTTTTTGGCTTTGGCTCTGGAAAAATCATCAGGATATCTCCCTCTCACGCTTCTGGGGCTTTTTGCACATGCTGCCATTCGCGCGCTCACTCTTGTGGCATCCATCATAGAGCGATACCCCGATAAGGTGATGCAACATTATCGCACTGCATGGGTTTTGTTCCAAGGGACAGGGACTGTTCCCTCCGTCAGCAGCTGTTTTTGTAATTTGTTGGACTCTGAGGTTTTCTCCAGAGCCGTTTTTGATTGTTTTTGGTGTTGCAGGAAACCGGGCGCATGTAAGGAGGCCGGAATACTCCAGTGACAGATTTAAAAAAAGTATAAAAAAAATTATTCGTACCAGGTCTTATTTCTGTTTTGCAAGGCCTTTGAGGAGTTCGTCGCAGTTACCGGTGAGTTTTTTGCAGGCCTTTTTTATGATAGTCAGGGGGTTTTTCTTGGCGCTCTTGGTCGTTACCAGCAGTTCCGGGTCTGAAAACTGGAACTCAACGGTGTATTTTGCGACATCGACATCAGGATCGGTCAGGATTTCCTCGACAAGGGCATTCATGAACGTATGACCCTCCCCTTGGATGACGAGCCGTGCCTTGTCTTTTTCGAGTTCTAGAACTTTTACAATCATGCACCTATGTTTGGGAACCTGTGAACTATTAAAGTATGGGTGAGCGCGGTATCCCGCAGTACAAAAAAATCCCTGCCGAGCCGACACAGCACAAAAACTGATGGTGTTTTTATGGAAACCCGAAGACCTCTCCGTCGTATCCAAGATGCGGGTACTCCCATGGCATCACGTGGCTGACGTGGACGCACCGGAACGCCTTCGGGTGCAGGCTTTCGGCGAGCGTGCAGGCATCGAGATAGTTCATATGCTTGGTGATCTTGATATGCGAGGGCACAAGAGCGTCAAGCAGGAGAAGGTCGAGGTTTTTAAGCAGATCGAGGCTTTTTTCCGGGATGTCCCGGTTGGTATCCGAAGTGAACCCCACTCTTGCCCCGCATGCCTCAAAAACAAAACCACAGGTGTACGCGGGGGGGTGCTTCACCAGAAACGGCGTGACTGTGATCCCGAAGAGATTAAATGATACATAGGGTTCCACCGTCATCCGGTCAAAGTCCAGGAACCGGAATGTCTCGCCGCAGTACCGGAGCACCGGGTCAGCGGCAAAGACCGGAGGGATCTTCTGTACCCGGTAAAATTCTCCAAAGCCCATGAAATGATCGTAGTGCCCGTGGGTCCATATGACGGCGTCGATATGGGGTGAGCCGTGCCGGAGGAGCTGCTGCCGGAGATCGGGCGATGAATCCACGAGGATGTGGCGGCCGTCATGTTCAATGAGGATGGATGTCCGCAACCGGCCGGTGCCCGTCTCCCGCGCATGCATGCACTGGGGGCAGCCGCACCCGACCTTCGGTGTCCCGATTGCATCACCGGTACCCAGCAGTGTAAACTTCATCCTATATCCAGTTCAGGTTCCGGATTGCTTCACGGTTCTTGACCATACGGATCCCTTTTTCGAGGTCCTTGTGGTCGATGGCTTCGCGCTTGTCCATGAGTGCCGAGAGGAGCGCCTCTTTTACCATCAGGCGGATGTCTGCACCCGAGAACCCTTCAGTCAATGCTGCCATTTCCTGGTAGTCACAGGAACAGGCCATGGACGAGGTGACGCTTTTGATGATCTCCCTGCGCATCTCTTCATCGGGCAGGGCAAATTCCACGACCTCGTCAAACCGCCGCCATGCAGCTTCATCAAGCAGCTGCGGGTGGTTCGTGGCGCCGATCAACAGGACGCCGTTCCTGATAAGGCTGATGCGGTCGATATTTTTCAGGAGTGCATTGACCGCCCGCTTCATCGCGCCGTGGTCATCGGTGACCCGGCTCTTTGCGACAAAATCGAACTCGTCGATAAAGAGGATCGAGGGAGAGAGTTTCTTTGCAAGCTCGAAGATCTTGTCGATGTTTTTGGAAGTCTCCCCCAGGTACTGGGACGTGATCATCGAGAGCCGGACTTCGAGGACCGGCATGTGCATGGAGTGCGACATTGCAAGCGCAAGCGAGGTTTTCCCGGTGCCGGGCGGGCCGACGAAGAGGAGTTTTCCCACCTCGTAGATCCGGTGACGGTTCAGGAAATCCCGGTGGTGAAGGGCATGATGGATCTTTTCGATGATCGCGGTCTGCTCCGGTGAACAGACAAGATCGTCCATTCGCTGCTCGACTTCTTCAGGAGCGCTCACGATCACAAGGTCGAGGGCCCCCCGGAACTTCTCGTCCTCCCCGACAAGCTTTGATATCTTGGTATCGAGGCTTGCCTTGGTATCTTCGTAGGGCGGGTTTGCTTTCCGTACATCCTTGTAGGAGACCCCAGTACCGTCGAATGATTCAAAGAAAAAGGCAAGGGCCGGGTTCTGCCCGACAAGTACTTTACCCCCCTGGGCAAGGAACCATTCCGCAGCCGGCCTGAGTGTTGTGATCTTCATACGCTGCCCGAAGTCCTCGTACGATATGAACGGGTTCTTTGCGATCTTCTGGTGCGCATCCGCGATATCGAGCGTGCGCTTGATCAAGCCGTCGCTCACGTACACCGGGCGCTTGATGCTTTTTGTATCACCGGAACAGAATATCTCCCGGCACACCGGCGTAAGGTCATTGAGATCAAGCGTCGGGTTCTGGTTAAAAATTTCTGCGGTCAGCAGGACTTCCATGATGCGCAGGCTTTCCAAATCTCCGGACATGGCTGTAACTTTTAATATTTAACACCTGAATCCTTATACCTATCCCATCACCGGGTCGTCACGATACAACCGTCAGCAGTTACGACTAGGGTGTGCTCGTGCTGGGAGACAAGCGAGCCCGGGATATCGGCAAGGACGGGGTAGCCATGGAGGATTTGGGATCTTACAAGCCCGGGGAGTGCGAAATCCAGCTTTTTATCGTTGAGCCAGCGGCGTGAGAAGGGGAGACCCTGCCGGTCCCTGACCCGCTCCATGACCGCACGGGCTGAAGAGATCCGGACGGGCTTTTCCGCGATCTGGGAGAAGATTTCGACCCGGGTCTTCTCGCCGACACGCCCGCTCCCGGTCGTCGCGAACGGCTCGATGGCAAAGGCCATACCTTCTTCGAGCACAGTGCCGCCGTTGATCGCAATGTTGGGGATCGTCGGATCCCTGTGGAGCACGTACTGGTCGAGACCGTGGCCGGTCAGGTTTGCAATGGGCCGGTACCCCCGGCGCTCGATCTCGTTTTGCACGATTGCGCCAAGTTCTCCTGCAGTTAGCCCGGGCCTGACCGCCCGTATTGCCGCCTCAAGCGCCTCGCGGGAAGCTTCAAGAAGGAGCGCATTGTTCCCGAGGTCGACCGTTGTCGCGGTGTCCGCGATGTAGCCATCGATCTGAACCCCGAGATCGAGCTTGACCACATCGCCTCTGCCGAATGTTCTTCCATCACCGGTCGATGCGGTATCGTGCGCTGCATCCTCGTTTAATGAGACGTTGAGCGGGAAGGCGAGATCAGCTCCCCCGTCTTTCACCCTGGCTTCAACGGATTCGACCAGTTCGAGATAAGACCCGCCAGCCCGGATTTCCTGTGCGCTCTCCCTGAGAATAGTAGCGGCAAGGTTTCCTGCTGCCAGGTAGTTTTCGAGTATCCCGTCCTTCATATGACCAGTTTCTCCTCAAATTTCGTGAAATCCGCAAAATGTTTGGCGCGAACCGCCCCGAGGTCTTCGAGCCGGACGCCGCCGACCCCGGGATAATAGAGGCCCGGTTCGACCGTGACAATAAAACCCGCTTCGAGCACACCGCCCGCCGGTCCCACCGTGGGGAGCTCGTGGACCTGAAGCCCGACGCCGTGGCCGAGGTTGTGGATGAACCCCCGGGTATCGCTCTCATAACCCCGGCTTTTGAAATGGTCCACGACTGCGTTGTGGGCATCCGCACCTGGCACCCCGGCTTTGATGTGCGAGATTCCGATCTGCTGTGCCTCCAGTACCGCTGTGTACATCTCGGAGATCTGCAGATTAGGTTTTCCTTTCGAGACTGTCCGGGTCATATCCGCGTAGTAACCTGATACCTCGTCCCGGGGGAACATATCGATCACGATGGGTGTATGGGGCCTGAGAGGACCGCTGCCAATGATGTGGGGAGACGCGGTATCCTCGCCGCACGAGATGATGGTCTCCACCGCTTGGCAGCCGTCGTCCATGAGCTGCTTGTGTACCGCTGTCCGCACCAGTTCCGAGGTAAGCGGTGCGCCGTCATGGTACAGGATGCCTTTCCTGACGGTCGCGTTCCTGATAAGCGAGATCCCAAGAGCCATCGCGCGTTCGGTTTTCTTTTGTACTGCCTGGATGAGCCGGATCTCTTCAGGTGTCTTTTTTGCCCGCACCTGTTCGATAGTGCCCGCGTCCACGACCACCCGGGCCGACTCTTCGAGCGCCCGCAGGAGGGCCGCAGGGAGGCTGGGTGAGACAAGCAGGGTCTTTCCGGTCTGTCCCGCGATCATCTGCGCGGCTGCCTTCCAGGGGTTTTTCTCTTTTTTTGTGATCCCGGGAAGTCCTGCCTGCGTCCGGGTCATGACGGCGGCGATCGATTCACGGGAAGCCCGTCCGGCTTCCATCTGGGGGACAATAATGGTCCCGGGCTGCCGGTGCCTTTTGAAAAAGACAAAGGGGTCATGCATCACAAACCGGGTGAGGTAACGCATATCGGCGTCCTCCCCCGTGGCATAGTGCACAAAGGCATCCGCCCCGCACTTATTCATCGCTGCGTCCAGTGGATCCATTGCCGTACATTTACGCGCTGAAACGTCAAGTACTTTTATTTCCGCATTCAACGTACGAGTGATGGACGACACAACAAAAGAACAGTTCAAATGGAAATTCTACCGGCTGGCGGTCCAGCTCAACGCGATTATATTACTCGTGGCGCTCTCGGTGGTTTCCTTTTTCCTTGTCCCGGATCCGTACCGGCTTCCTGTCGTGACCGTCATGCTGGTCATTGCCCTCGTGCTTTCATGGAACTTTATCATGAACTACCGGTCGACCAAGGCATGGCTTGATGAGCATTGAAGTAAAGGTTAGAATAAAGGGAACGGGAAAGTCCTGCGGCGATACCATGCTCAAGAGAATGAAGGATGAGATCGAGCTCCTCAGCCGGCATATAGAGGTGGCCCGGACCGTGGCAGAGCACCAGCCGATCGGTATCATGAAGCTCGCCGAGATCCTCGATCTCCCCGCACACCGGATTAGGTACTCCCTTCACGTGCTCGAGCAGCTGGGCTACATCCGCGCATCATCGGAAGGAGCGGTCGCAACAGAGCGGACCCGGGAATTCTTCGCACACTTAAACGATGATCTGGAAGATATTATCCGGCTCGTGAACGCGATGAAAAAACCCTGACCGGCAAAATCCTCCTTGGATTATCCTCGTATTATTTACGTTTCCAGGGTCTCCGGCAGACCTGTCTCGTCATTCCCCCCTTAGTTACCTTTAAAAAGCCTCACAAAGAATCTAATAAGGCACAGAAGACTGTTGCCGCCATAACTCAGTTGGTAGAGTGGCTGGCTGTTAACCAGCATGTCACAGGTTCGAGTCCTGTTGGCGGCGCTTATGGGCCTGTAGCTCAGTCCGGTTAGAGCGCCCGGCTCATAACCGGGCGGTCATGCGTTCGAATCGCATCAGGCCCATTGCTCAGTTTTTTCTTTTCTGTCGGGTATTTTCCCTGTTGTTTTTGATCCTGTCCCGCCTTTGTTCAGGGTTATCGCCTTTTGCAGCCCTCTTCTGACGTACCTGCACGGGTTTACTCTGGCATCATTCAGCACACCTCCTTATGGCAGGAGCATGGGGCGAAAAACAAAATGCCCCTGCCCGACCCCCCTCAGGTATCTCACCGCACAAAAAGACTCATTTCTCTTCTGTAAAATGCCCTGTTTAGTCTAGGTAGTTGGCTGACCTTGTGGGGGGTCAGACAGGGTAAAAGTGCCGGAACAACATGACTCTTCGTCGTTTTTTCATGGGATCCTTGAGGGGGTCGGGCAGAGTATATGAGCCGCTCCGGCGAAAAAACCGCAGGCCCCGGACATTTTGGCAAAGTATCTATGGCAGGAGGTACCAGCAACCTCCATGGAATGTCCCGCGTGCGGCAGTGACTGCGTGCAATCGGCACCGGATATCCTCAGGGATCTTCCCACACGATTTCTTCCGTGCGAAAAGTGCACCATGCGGGTCCTCGACAAACGCGCCCCCCTTCCCTCTCACGAGTATGCCGCACCCTGCTCCTGCGGCAAACGGTTCATCGATGAAGTTTTCGCGCACATGTACGTGATCATGCAGGATGAAGGGGACCTTACTGCCCACGACCCGCTTCTTGCTGTCGGGTCGCCCCTCATCCATCCCGGTATGGCCATGGACCGCCCCCCGTTTCTCCCGCCAAAATCCCTCCTGCTGCTGTCAGGAAAGGTGCAGGAGCAGGCGGCCCGGCGGATCGTTGCCGAGGTCCCCGAGATCCGGGGTGTCGTCAAAACCGCCGGTTTCATCCCCGGGCTGGTCTCACTTGCTCCTGAAGAGATCCCCCGAACCTATATGCTCCTCGCCGGTTGTGATGTCAGGGCAGACATCTACCCCCTTGCGAGCGGTCCCCTTGTCATCTACAAACAGCAGTCCCTCATCCATGTCGAATTCCCCCGCGCCGGATACCCCAAGCTGCGGTCGGTTGCCGCCCGGGTGGGAACCCCGCCGGTCCCCTTCTTTGTGGATGCCTGTTCGGGGCCGGGGACGCTGGGCCTTGCTGCCGCATGCCTTGGCGTCCCCCGTGTGGTCTTAAACGATGCATGGTATGCGTCAGCCTTCTGGTCGGCGTTTAACCTCAATGTCAACCACGTATACCTAGATTCTGAAGAGGTGCACATCCTCACGAATCTGGGGGAGATGGCCCGCCAGCCGGTGCTCCGCGACCCGGTGAAAATTGCTGAAACCTCAGGAAAACAGATAATCGAGGTTTACCAGGGAGATCTCCGGCACTTGGATCGCGTGATCCCCCGGGATGCCCACCCGCTTGCCGCGCTGGATATTTTTGAGAAAGACAACAAGAACGAAGTGTCTGCACTCATCAGTGACTGGCACGTGCGGATGGGCGGGGAAGCGTTTATCCCCTGACATATACGCCCGGACCCGGGGAATGATCTCAGGGGTTCTCCTGTATGTTCAGGCCACACGTGTGACAAGGATTTATTGACCGGCAGCTTAAGTGATATGGGGACTAGCCCGGGTGGCTCGGCGTCACTTGTAACCCGAAACCGTCGGCACGCGGGGGGCGAAGTTTGACGAAGGCTGCAACGATCTGCCGGAGCCTGTGTGTCCTGACGTTGAAACCTCGTCCCATGAGGTCGATGGCCAGGGATCAAAATTCCGGAGGGAATGGCGACCTGTCGCTGCGGGAACCGGTTCAGGCCCGGAAGGGAGCAGACTTACCGCAGACATCCGGCGCCCATGGGGTAACGGGGCGGAGGATGGGTGCTTTGGCAAAGGGAGCAACGTACAGTCGACCGATGACACGTCCCCGCTTCTCGTGATACCATGTCCAAAGTCACCATTATCGGTGCTACCGGCAATGTTGGCATGTTTGCCGCTTATGCCATTTCCGCAGATCCTCACGTCCACGAGATCCAGCTGTACGGGCGCGAAGGGCGCGAATCTCTCTTAAAAGGGATCGCACAGGATTTTTGTGATTCGTTTGCTGCCCGGGGGACAAATATCAGGATCACCTGGACGACCAGCCTTAAGGATGTGTCAGGGTCCGATATCGTGGTTATTACCGCAGGAACTCCCCGCGGCCCGGGACAGGATCGTCTTGATCTTGCGCTCGGGAATGCCCGGGTCGTTGCGCCGATAGCACAGGCGATAGGCACCGTTGCACCTGATACAAAGATCATCGTTGTGACAAACCCGGTCGACGTGATGACATGCATCGCCCTCAAGTATTCCGGGCTCAAGCCCAATCAGGTCTTTGGTCTTGGCACGCACCTCGACTCGATGCGGCTCAAATCGCTGATTGCAACCTATTTTAAAGTACACGTAAGCGAAGTCCACACCCGTATTATCGGTGAGCATGGCGACAGCATGGTGCCGCTCTGGTCGGCGACCACGATCGGTGGTATCAAGATTTCCAATCTGCCGGCGTTTGCGCACCTCCCGGTCCAGGATTTCATCCAGTCCGTAAAATCCAGCGGTGAGCAGATCATCAAAAACAAGGGGTCTACCGTATACGGCCCCGGCGAGGCCATCGCATCGCTCGTAAAAACCGTCCTTGGCGACGAAAACCGGATCCTGACCGTTTCCTCTTATGTGAAAAGCGAGGTCCACGGGATCGGTGGCGTCTGTATCGGCGTTCCTGCCCGGATCAACCGCAACGGTGCGTTCCCGGTGACCATCAGGATCGATGAATCAGAGGTTATCGCGTACCGTGAATCTGTCGAGAAGATCCGCACGACGATACACGAGATTGTCGAAAAACTCAAAAGCGAAAAGGATCTTGGTGCTCCCAGAAAGTCAAAGAGATCACAGCCTGGAAAATTCGATCTCTGATGGTAAAGGATTAAAAACAGTGGAATGAGGATAATCGATCCTTATCCTACATGAGTGTTACTTCAACGATCTCTGCCCGCTCGACACCGGGGATCGTGTTCAGTTTCCCCTCTATGGCGTCCGTCTCGCCGCCGGCATCGTTGACGATCGCGACAAGCTTGAGAGCCTTAAGGCCGAAGCCAATCGGCTCTTCCTGGATATCCTGGATGCCAGGTAGTTTCTGCTTGAGCGCGCTTTTTAGTTTTTCGAGGTCAATTTCGGGTGATTCCGGCATGACCCTGACAATTACGGCAACGCTGCCCATGCCTCACGGTCCCCCGAATCCGCATTTCGGGCAGACGTAAGGGATACTCTGCTCCCTGCACCGGTAGCACCGGGTGATCTCGACACCGCACGCGGGGCACGCAAAGACTGTTGAGCCCTCTTCTGCAAGCGGAGCGCTGCAGGACGTACACTTTTTATCTGACATGATATTGCTCCTTTAAGGATTCCTATAGTATCTCTTTTAGTACCTTTAAAAGGTTGTACCAATGCCGGTGCCGCAAACCCGCTTCCCCTCAAACAATCTGCATATCCGGGTTGTGTCGGTGCCGTTGAGGATAAATGCCCTGATCCTGTGTTCGAGCACGTAGGGGATAAAGTATGGATCGACAACATCAGTAGTTACGGGTTTTTTTACGAGTGTGAGAAGTTTCCCGGCAGCTGTGATACCATCAACGGATTTGAGTACCACCAGATCACCACCGAGCCTGCCGGCAACCCATGCGGCGATCGTGTCTGACGTGACATCCCATGAATGAGGCAGAGGGTCGTGCCGGCGCAGGGCGCAGTAGGGGAGGAGGACCCGTGGATGTCGCGGGGCTGCAAGCCTCGTGGTGGTTTTGATGCCATGCGCTGCAAGCAGCCACCCGTACTGGTCCATGGCAGCGCATGCCATCCAGTGGGCGGCATTCGCATCTGCCCCCGACTGCCGGACGAGATCTGCAAATGCCCCGCCCCCCGGGACAACCAGCAGGGGGCGACTGGCGGCACGAAGGACCGGGATGATATCAGCAGCGTAGGATGCGAGACTCCCGCCCAGTTTCACAACCGTGACGTTTATCTTTTTCCTAGTTGTCCCGTGCTGTGCCCGCGTTATCATTTCCCAAGGGTTATATCCCCTGATTATAAAAAGGGAGATACCGTGTCTTTTCCCCGCCCGCTTGCCGTATTCCTGTTCCTGTGTCTCTGTATCGTGTCCTGCGGTGCAATGCAGATTATCGAATTCTGTCCGGACCCTTACCTTGCCGATGACGCGGATGAATATATTGTCCTGTCCGGCCATGGGTCCCTTGATGGTATCGCCATATCCGATAACCATGGTGGCTTCCGGTTTCCTGACGGTACGGCTATTGATGGCACCCTGACGGTTGCGCGGAACGGACTGGCGTTTAAAGAGACCCATGGGAGGTTTCCGGATTTTGAATGGCAGGATTATTCGCCTGAAGTACCGGATGTGATCTCCGGAGCGCAGCTCCGCCTCGCCAACACGCGTGACGAACTGATGGTTTACGAAAACAGCCGACTCGTTCAGAAGATCGCGTGGCCCGGGGATGTCAGTCCCCGGCAGGGACAGGTACATTTTCTTGAAGCTGGCGTCTGGGATCCCCGGCCGCTCATGCTCGGCCAGTCGCGGCTGTCCCCAACGAGCTTTGACAATGTGACTGTCACCGCCTTTGTTTCCCCCGACAGCTCCCTTGAGGTATTTTCCGGCGTGGTTGAATCTGCAGAGCACCGGGTGCTGGTGAATGTCTACGAACTCACGAGCGCAAACATCACCGCTGATCTGATAAATGCAAAAAAGCGCGGGGTGGATGTGGAAGTCCTTCTTGAGGGTGGTCCGGTCGGTGGGATTTCCCTCTCGGAAAAATCGGCGATCTACCGGTTAAACCAGAGTGGTATCCCGGTTTTTGAAATGGCAGCGCCGGAGGGCGGGCACGAACCGTACCGGTACGATCATGCGAAATACGTGGTCATTGATGACCGCGCGGTTCTTGTGACCAGTGAAAACTTCGGGCACACCGGCTTTCCCTCTACAGGGGAGACCGGGAACCGGGGCTGGGGGGTCGTGATGGAAGAGCCCCGTCTCGCGGCGTACTTCGGCGACCTGTACCAGACTGATATATCAGGCTCGGCGATTACACCTGTGGGCGGGAACGAGGGACCTTTGGAGAATTTCAGTATAATCTCACGGCAGGTGGCATTCGAACCGGCTACTTTTACCGGTGCCAGGGTGACCCCGGTCATCTCTCCGGATACCAGTGATGAGATAACGGAGCTTCTGGAGTCCGCACAGGAAAGTATCGAGATCCAGCAGGCATACATCACCAACGAATCGAAGACCCGCCTGAATCCCTATCTTGCGACCGCAATCAATGCCTCGCGGCGCGGGGTGCATGTACGGGTGCTCCTCGATTCCTACTGGTATAACACAGAAGATGAGGCTGACAACGACGAAATGGTGGCGCTGATCAACCGGATCGCCACAAGCGAGCACCTGCCACTTGAAGCGCGTTGCGCCGATCTTGAAGCAAGCGGCCTGGAAAAGATCCACAACAAGGGAGTGATCGTCGATGACCGTGCGGTGCTCGTGAGCAGCATTAACTGGAACACCAACTCCCCCGGTTTCAACCGGGAAGCCGGTGTGATCATCGAGCAGCCGGAGGTGGCGCGATATTTCCGTACGGTGTTTGATGCCGACTGGAGTCCGGCAGTGCGTTCGCCGCATTCATCTGCGGATTACCTGAAAATCTCATGTGTCATCGCGGTTATTGGCCTGCTCTTCGGCCTCTATTACCAGCGGCATATCAGGTAAGGTATGATATTTCGTACCGGCCGTACGTAATCTTTCCGACACAACCCTTCAAAAACTGAAATAACTACCCAATGTTGCGTCTGAATAAATTTTTCAAGGAGTTTCAGAATTTTTTAAGTGCGCACTGGCATACATCGCAGAGATTGATGTCGCTCTCTCCGGTAACCACGGCAAGTGCCCAGCGATCGATCATCGCATCGAGTTCTGATGACAGTTCAATGGCCCCGTATCCCCGCTTCCTGCTCATGTACTGGGATACTGCGGCGCGGGTGACGCCCAGTCTCTTTGCTGCATCACTCTGGCTGAGGCCCTGGTTGTTGACGAGCCGGAAGACCATCTCCGCTCTCATAGGTGGGAGAAGGGTTCTTACCATGCTGTCACAGTGCATGAGTGTGCAGGTATGTTTTGTCATACGAGTGCAGGCAAGGATTCCGGGGTGATGACGGGTCTGTTCTGGTAGATGATCTGCCGTGCATCACGGAAGTTGAACTTCTCGATGATGAGGTGGTGCTCTTTGAGTTTTTTCAGGGCGTATCGCACGGTCCGCGGTGCGAGCCTGCTTCTCTTGACCAGATCCTTGTGGGTCATCGCACCACCGGTGCCCAGTATCTCCAGAACCGTTCTTGAAGAGGGTGGTAAGGTTTGCTGATACATAATGATAATGTTAACAGTGTTAACATATCAACCTGTCGGTAATTTATATCCCCGGTTTCAATCATCACGTATGCTCGGGCGCCAGGAGCGGGTTGCGATCCTGCTGTTGATCGCGGTTGCCACTACGGTGATTGCCGCCCATATCGTGCTCATGCAGATCGGGAAAGGGCCGTTTGCCTCCACATACACGGACCAGTCTGCCGATGGCACGCTGGTCCACCTGTCAGGCATCATAGATCAGGCGACTGTTCTCAAAAACGGCGGGCACGTGCTGCTTACGATAACTAATGTCACGGTTTTTGTGCCCGCTACTGTCGCCGGCGATCGCTCCTTTGCGAAAGGGACAACCGTTTCATTGTACGGGACAGTCCAGACTTATCAGGGTAAAAAAGAGATTCTCGTCAGCTCAGCAGATGATATACGCGAGATTCATTAGTTCTTCCTGAAGGGATAAGTGGCCGCGTCCAAACTCTTCACAACAGAGCAGCGCCGGTAACAGTTTTTGTTTTTGTCCTTGCTATGGTGTCAAGTGCATCCTGTGCGGCAGTGCGCACACCTGAATCAGCGTCCTTAAGCGCGCCAGTCAGTGCCGGCACTGCACGTTCATCACCGCATTCCCCCAGTGCCCATGCAGCTGTTTTCCTCACGCCCCTTTTTGGATCGTTCAGGAGCAGGATCAGCGGTCCGACTGCACGGGTATCACGGAGCCTGCCAAGCCCCCATGCGGCGCCCGTACGGAGCCATTTTTCATCGGAGGTAAGGAGTACAAGCAGTGGTTCGACCGCGCGGGTATCCCCGATCTTCCCCAGCGATTTTGCCGCAAGCCACCTGACATCCACATAGGGGTCTTTTAATGCTGCAATAAGTGGTTCAACTGCTGCGGGATCCCCTTCATCTCCGAGTGCCTCTGCAGCGTTCCAGCGAAAATGAAGGCGTTCACTTTTGAGTAAACGGATGTACTCCTGTACTCGCCGTCTGCGGTTTTCTTCCTGTCCTGTCTGTTCTTCCGGTGTCGGTGGTATTGCCTGAAGTGCTACCGGGGCTGGTGATCCCGTGTCATCCATACGGATCCCCTCAGGCCAACCCTATGCCTTGGGGGATAATGAATTTTCGCACAGATGCCCGAAAAAAGGGATTCACATGATTCCCGAGCCGGGATCGCAGGTAAAAATGACTACTTCTGGATCTCGAGTGTTACCGAAAAATTTCGGACCGAGTGAGTGAGTGTGCCTAGGCTGATCACATCAGCCCCGGTCCGCGCGTATTCCCGGATGGTCTCTCCGGTAATGCCACCCGAGAGTTCGATGGTGACCCGGTCACGTATCCCTGCCTGCTCAAGTTCGTGGAGGGTATATCGGACGCTGTCGGTTGTCATGTTATCGAGAAGCAGAATATTTGCGCCGGCACGCACAGCCGCAAGTGCATCATCGGCAGTCTCCACCTCTACCTCGATTTTCCGGTACAAGGTTGCAGCCTTCGCCCGCCGGATCGCTTCATGGATAGGAACAAGGACCAGGTGGTTGTCCTTGATAAGTACGCCATCACTCAGGCCCCACCGGTGGGGGTCGCCGCCACCGAGAGCCACGGCTTTTTTATCCAGCGCCCGAAGGCCTGGACAGGTTTTGCGTGTCCCTGCCACCCGGCAGCGGGGGTTTTCTGCCTTCGCCAGTGCCACAAATGTCCTCGTCTGTGTTGCAATCCCGCTCATCCTACCGACAATGTTAAGTGCGGTGCGTTCCACAAGCAGGATCTTCCGTGCCTCGCCTGAGAGTGAGAGAAGGATCTTCCCGGCTTTTACTGTATCGCCGTCGCAGGTGTCCTGCGTGACGTCCACGCCGAAGTGGGAAAAGAGCGCTGCTGCCTCAAGAAGACCTGCCACGACCCCCTCCTCTTCGGCCCGGATCACGGCGCGGCAGGTGACATCCGGTACGATCGTATCCGAGGTGACATCCCCGGATGGTGCGTCCTCGCCGATGAATTTCAGCAGGTATTCCAGCGGTACCATAGCGATTTATCCTCAGGTTATCATCATGTCCCGACCACGAGCGGGCTGTCGAGATTTTTTAACAGGGTAAGGATGGAGAGAGCAGCAAGGTAACTAGTCGCCGGGTTATCCGGACTGGGGACATTGGTCACCCTGATGTAAGTCTCACCAAAGCTTCCCTCGATAAAGAGTTCGTGGATATTTTTATCCGCCGCTGGATCTACCCAGAGTTCCACATCCGCATCCTGGCCAGCAGCAAGGCCCATGGCGACAGAGACATTCACGTTTTTGGGATGAGACTTGATGCAGTCATGCGCTTTGCCGGAGAAGATCCGCTGCCGGGTGGGGACGTCAAGGCCCAGAGACTGCGGGCTTTTGGTTGTCTTCAGGAGTAGTTTTGTTATCGTTGATATCTGTCCGATCTTCAGGTTATCCAGTCCGAAGATCGCCCCGCTCGGGACATAAATCTTCGTTCCGGTCTTTCGTGCAGTTGCCATGAGCTCGTCCCTGAACGCCCCATCGGTAAGCGCACCAACGCTCATGATCACGAGGTCCTTTTTGTGCAGAAGAACCTCTCTGGCATGCGCCCGCGCCGCACTGACCGATGCCGCTTCAACGATAAGATCGGTATCTGCATCGAGGAACGCCGCGAAATCCCCGTACGCCTTACCATGGCAGATGCCGGCGATCTCCGCTGCCCGTTCCGGGACTTTATCGTAGACTGCTGAGATTACAAAACCCTCTGCATGCTGCGCAATGATATGCCCGATATTGCCGCAGCCCAGCAGCCCGATCCGTGCCATGGTAAACAGGTTGTGGGTACCATGGATTAATGGTTATCCACTAGGGCACGGGACCTAAAGAGTGTGGGAACCATACCAAAAACGACTTTTAATTGCTCCGGCTCCAAAGGATGTGGAGAGACACATGGAAGAGAGCCGATCAGGAGATCCCTGCCGGGACACGACTGATGTGTTTGCCGTGCTCGCAAAAAAACGGTTCTATATAGAGACCTACGGGTGCAGCTACAACTTCGGAGATACGGCAAATCTTCTGGAGGTGCTTAACCACAACGGGAGCATCCGTGTCGCATCACCCGCTGAGGCAGATGTGGTTATCATCAATACGTGCACGGTTGTCGGGCTGACCGAACGCAGGATGCTCCGGCGTCTTGCAGCACTTCGGGAAAAGCCGCTTTTTGTCACCGGTTGCATGCCCCTTGTCCAGCGTGAAGCGATCCTCTCGGTCTGTTCGCCCACAATTATTCACCCG
>Ga0326728_10013523_pt1 | contig 17697 bp, 13 predicted proteins | sample MB3enrmetagenome_FD_207602 | JGI IMG/M metagenome (GOLD analysis project Ga0326728, IMG submission 207602) | Lab enriched peat soil microbial communities from McLean, Ithaca, NY, United States - MB31MN | ecosystem: Environmental > Terrestrial > Soil > Wetlands > Peat | place: USA: New York... | reverse complement strand
AGAGTGCGGACGGGCACGTTCCCGCGCGTCCGCGGTGGCAATGGGTTTGCTTTGGCGTGGGCGCAATCGTCGCGGCTTGGGTTCCCCTGACCGCGCTCGCGATGGGAATCGCGCTGTCGGCGGGCCGGGTGTTCCATGTGGACGAGTCCCTCGGATTCCTGCTGCTCTTCCTCTCGATCGGTGCCATCGCGGCGATCGTGACGGGCGCCCTCGCAGGCGGGTACGTCGTCGGGCGATGGGGACCACCAAACTCCGTGCCGATGGGCGCACTCTCCGGGCTCATCGCGGGTGCTCTTGCTGCTCTGGGGTCCGCCGCTGCGATGAGGATGACTTGGGTCGCCCTTGGCGGCGGTCTATCGACCGTGGTTGCTGCGACGTCGGGCGGCGCGATCGGGGCTTGGGCCGGGGCTTGCGTGCGTGCGGCGAGGCCCGGGGGGGCGGAGATCCTGCTGGATGATTGAGCCGTCGGCGGAAGACCTCCTCGCTGTCGACCGAGATGTCGCGCGAGCGGCAGGAGAGCTCGCCCGCTGGCGGGCCGATCTTGCGACCGATGCCGCTCGCGACTTGGAGCGGCTGTCGGCGCGCGAAGATCCCTTCGAGTACGGCCGGCACGTCGCGGGCAAATCCACATGGGATGCTCTCGGAAGGATGAGTCTCGGTCCGGCGGAGTCCCTGCACCGAGACGCGCTTCGACGCTGGAATTACGCGTTGATCCAGGCGCGCGTCGGGCTGGTTTTCGATGTAGCAATCGCACGCGCGAAGGGGACACCGAAAGGGCACCTTGGAGGCCCGGCCCCGAGGCTCGTGAGCTTCGTCGAGGCTTGGCGTGGCGTGATCGGTTCGACGAACGTCGGGCAGGCCAGTGAATGGCTCGTGGCGGCCGCCGATGCATCGCCCGAACACGCTGACCTCGGGCGCAGGCGCGCTGGGCGTCGCGTGGAAGTCGCCCGGCGTTTGGGACTCGATCATCCGTGGTCGCCGCTCGTCGCGGTCGTGCCCGAGGCGCTGAACGCCCAGGCCATGAACGTGCTCAATCTCACTGACGACATTTGGCGGCACGTCCATGCGGAATCCTCGGGACCTCAACCCGTTGCAGCAGCAGTAATCCAATGCGCCGTCGCCCGGGATGCCGGAGAGGGCTGGCCGGGACAGCTGTCCATGCAGTGGCTCGCGAATGTGACGGGCATTGGCGCGAATGCCGTCGAGCTCGACGTGCAATCCCTTCCTGCGAACGTTGGAGCCGCGAGCTTTCTGAGGGCGCTCTACTCGGCGGGATTCGAAGCACGCGTGGCCCTTGGTCGATCGGGTCTGCCCTTTTCGCTCGCGCAGGAGCCGATGTTCGTCTCCGCCCATAGGTGGGCGCTCGCGTTCGCGTCCCTCGGCACCGACATCGACTGGCAGATGCGCGAACTCGGGGTCGGGCGGCGCGCGGCGTCCGCGCAGGTGCGCCGTCTGGCCTGTTCGGCTCTGTTCGAGCTTCGATTGCAGGCCGCTCGCGTCCTCGTGGGCGATCCCGCTGCCCCGGCGACGACAGCGCTCTTCGAGGAACTCGGGGTCCGCCTCGTCGGACTCCCGCTCGACCGTCGCCTTCGGGGCGCCTGGCCGACCGTGCACGACGACGATCCGGCGCGCCTGCTCGCATGGGCCCAGGCGCCGCACTTCGTCGCCCATCTTCGCGACAGTTTCGACCTGGACTGGTACCGCAATCCGCGCGCCTGGGCGCACCTGCGCGATCTAGCGGCGCGTCCCGCGCGCGAGGCGATCGACGCCGATGCTCTCGACAAGGGGGTCCGTGCCCTGGCGCGTGCATTCGAGGTTGCCCTCGGATGAAGCGAGTCGCATTCCTGGTTGCGGTATTCCTTGTTCTCGCCGGGCCGGCGGTGGCGCGAACCGCGACCCCACATGCCTCGCCGACACCCGTGACGCCGTCGCGAGCCCCGGCGCCGCTGCCGCCCCAGCCTCCTTCCGCGCCGTCGCCTGCCGCCGCGCGTCCAGCGCCTCCGCTGCCCATGCTGCCAAGCGTGGCTCGAGTTCGCGTCGAGAGCGGTCGCGATCGTCTTCTCGTGTTCGAGGACGTCAATCTGCCGCGGGGACAATGGCAGTCTGGCGGCTTGGACCTGTTCGTCGCATTCGGTGCGCCCGGAACACCCATCGCCATGGACGCGCGTCTGGTCGCGGCACTGCCGTCGTCCGAAGGTGTCTCGGTCGACAGCGAGGGCGCCGCGGTCGCCCTCGAACTCGCTCCGCGCGTTCCTCCAAGCGCGAATTTGCTGCTCGGAACGCGCAGGATGGCCGGTGTCATCCTTCACCTTCGCGAGGCGGACCTTCGACGCGCCTTCACCGCGTCCGGTGCGGCCGTGCTGCGAATGAGGATTCTGCTGTCTGCCCCGGTCTCCGACCCCGCGGGCTCACGCGATGTCGTCCTGCGACTCGGCGCACCGCAAGGGACTCCGCTGACGCTCGAGGCCATCGAAGTCGTATCGATCGATCGCGACCGCCCGTTCACCCGTGTCGAGGCCAGACTCTGTGGTCCCGATGCCGATACACGCCCACTCGCGGTTCGAGGACGTCCGAGCGGCTCGATCGCGACTCCGTCCGACGCAGCGCCGATCGATCCCTCGCAAGTCGTGCGGCACGGATCTGACGACCTCTGCATTCGATGGTGGTCCAAGTAAGACTGCGCACCGATGCACGGGCCAGCGCGTGCCGACAGACGTTCCGTCCTACTGCTATGGTGGATAACAGTGCTGACGGCGGACGTGCGCTTCGAAGGATTCTCGATTGAGGACTGGAACCGGTTGCTCGGTCTCGTGCAATCGCGGTCGACGTCGGATGTAGGACTCTTTCGCCGCGGCGTGATCGTGCTTCACGACCATGGACAGGTGCTCAAGGCGCTGCATACGCATCACGGACGCATCGATCCGGCCCGCGTGGCGGGCCTGTGGGCGTCGACCGATAGATCGGCGGCGCAGCGGTCGCAGACCAGCCCAAGGAACCTCGCGTCCGTCGCCCGCGCGTTTCAAGGAGACTGGGTCATTGCGATGCAGGTAGGGGCGTTCGACGAGGTCATGGAGCGGTTCGGGGCACGAATGCGCCGCGAGGACGACCTCACCTCGCAGACTCTCAAGATGGCCGAGTGCGTGTGCGAGCTCATGGACGAGGGCGCCCTTGCGCTGTGGCCGTCTCGCGTTCGCGGAGCCTTCGTGCGGACATCGCACGCGATGCGCACCGTGCTCGACGCCCTCTGCGCGGACCGGCACGTTGTCGCCCTCGGCGTGTTCGATCGCGGCTCCTTGCACACGGGGGTCTTCGCGCGTCGGCGAGGCCCCGAGTTCGATCTGATCGCCGGGCCAGAGATCCTGCGCGACGTCGTCCCTGCGGCCGACTGGAAACGCGGGCTCCCGGACCTGACCAGGGCGATCGCGAAGCGTGTGGGCCCGCTTGGTCTAGGGTGTTTTGGAGAGCTTTCCGCCGTGAGCGAACTGCTCGGCGGAGCTCCGGCCGGGTCCTTCGTCCGCGCCGTTGTCGCGAAGGACATCGTCCTAACGCCTCCAACGATTGTCGCTGGCGTGGCGCTCGGGATCGACACTGTGGGTGCTCTCATTGGAGGGCTTCGAAGGGTGTCGGAGCGCGTGGCGCTTCTCGTGACCGCAGCGCGGTGGATCGAAGCGGCCGTCGCACGCATGGCGAGCCGTGCGGGCTTCGAAACCGAGGCTGCGCTTGGCTTGGACGCCGTGTCTGCGCTGCGGGTGCTCTTGGCGCGGTGAGCCCCGGGCGGGCTACCCGGTCTGCACGACGCGGATGCGGAGCTCGGTGAGCTGCTCGGGCGAGACGGTGTTCGGGGCGTCGCTCATCAGGTCCGTGCCCTTCTGCGTCTTGGGGAACGGAATGACATCGCGCAGGCTCTCGGCGCCGCTCAGGAGCATTGCGAGGCGATCCATCCCGAGAGCGATGCCTCCGTGGGGTGGGGCGCCGAGCTTCAACGCTTCCAGCAGGAAGCCGAACTTGCGCGTGGCGTCCTCGTCGGAGATTCCGAGGGCGCGGAACACCTTGGCCTGAACGACTGGGTCGTGCAGCCTGACCGAGCCTCCCCCGAGCTCGAATCCGTTCAGGACGAGGTCGTAGCGCCAGCAAAGCACCTTGCCGGGATCCGTCTCGAGGAGATCGACGCAGTCGTCGTGCGGTCGGGTGAACGCGTGGTGCGCGGCGGCCCACGTCTTCTTCTCGTCGTCGTATTCGAAGAGGGGCGGATTGACGACCCAGAGGAAGTTCCACTTGCCGCCGTGGCCGGACTCCGGAATGAGGCCGAGCTTCTTTCCCAGGGCAAGCCGTAGGTTGGCGAGCACCGTCTGAACGGCAGCCTGGCGTCCAAACTGAAAGAGCAGGAGGTCGCCGTCCTTCGCGCCCGCATATTGGTTGATGGCGACGCGGAGCTCGGGCGTGATCATCTTGGCGAGCGGCGATTGAACCCAGTTGCCTTCGGCGTCGATCTTCGCGCGCGCGAGGCCCTTGGAGCCCATGCTCTTGACGTACTCCTCGAGCCGTTCGATCTCGGTCCGCGTCAGCTTGGACGCGAACTCCGCGGGCACGCGAATGGCTTTGACTATCTCTGCGGGCAAGTCCGCCCGGAGCTCGCCGCTCGCGAACTTGTCGGCAATCGCCTTCCAGAACGGGACGCCGCCGCCGCCGTGCGACACGACGAGGCCCGTCAGGTCCACGTGCTCGAGGCCGAAGCGAAGGTCGGGCTTGTCGTTGCCGTAGCGTCCCATCGACTCTTCGAACGGAAGCTGGGGGAAACGTCCGCTCGGATAGAGCTCGTGGAGATCGACGCCGCAGACGTCCTTCCAGATGCGAAACACGAGTCCTTCCATGACCCGGAAGATGTCGTCCTGGTTGACGAAGCTCATCTCGACGTCGATCTGCGTGAACTCGGGCTGGCGATCGAGGCGCAGGTCCTCATCGCGGAAACACTTGACGATCTGAAAGTAGCGGTCGAACCCGGCGACCATGTAGAGCTGTTTGAAGATCTGCGGGCTCTCCGCGAGCGCGTAGAACTTGCCGGGGTTCAGCCGAGAGGGGACGAGAAAGTTGCGCGCTCCGCCAGGCGTGTACTTGACCATGATGGGCGTCTCGAGCTCGATGAAGCCGAGGCCGTCGAAGTAGGTCCGGGTCGTCTGATGGAGACGGTGGCGAACGCGAAGAGTCTTCTGGAGCGGCGCGCGTCGCAGGTCGAGGTAGCGGTACTGGAGGCGCTTGTCCTCGCCGGTGTCGATCGAGTCGGCGACTTCGAACGGCGGCGTATCGCTCTTGTTGAAGACGCCCGCCTCGATGACCTGAACTTCGATGTCTCCGGTCGCAAGCTTGGGATTCTTGTTGTCTCCGCGGCTCTTGACGATGCCGCGCACGGCGATGACCCATTCGCTGCGCATGCTGCGAGCCGCGTCGTGTGCCGCGCGAGGCAAGTCCCCATGGCCAGAGAGGTCTGGATCGAAGACGAGCTGCGTGACGCCTTCGCGGTCGCGAAGGTCCACGAAGACGCAGCCCCCGTGATCGCGGTAGCTCGAGACCCAGCCAAAGAGGACCACCATGGCGCCTTCGTCCGAGGCGCGGAGCTCGGCGCAGTGGTGGGAGCGCTTCAGTTCGTCGATGAATCGTGCCATGAGGAGCGGCACTCTAACAGCGTGGGGGGCGTCGCCGAAACCGGGCGTGCTTTCCCGACTCGTTGCATCGGCGACCGCGGTCGATCCGCCTCGTGTAGCCCGCGGACCGCCGCGCTATCGTGTGCCCTGTGCCCATCGCCGTCCTCGGTCGTCGCCTGGTCTTTCCGCCCCCGGAGGCGTCCGAAGACGGGGTGCTCGCTCTCGGCGGTGACCTGTCGCCGGCGCGTCTGCTGCTGGCGTATCGCTCGGGAATCTTCCCCTGGTACGCCGAGGGCCTTCCCATTCTCTGGCACTCGCCCGACCCCCGCTGCGTCCTGCGCGTCGACGGCCTTCACGTGGGCCGCACGCTCCGACGGACGATCGCCAAGGGCCTCTACGCGGTCTCGTTCGACCGCGCGTTCGACGGGGTGATCACGGCGTGCAAGATGACGCCGCGCCCCGGACAGGACGGGACGTGGATCACCGACGAGATGGTGGCCGCCTACGGGGTCCTGCACCGGCTCGGGTACGCGCATTCGGTGGAGGCATGGGAGGGCGGGGAGCTCGTCGGGGGGCTCTATGGGGTGTCGCTCGGGACGATGTTCTTCGGCGAGTCGATGTTCTCGTGGCGGCCGAGCGCGTCGAAGGTCGCGCTCGTCAGCCTGGCGCGGCGGCTCGCCGAGTGGGGATTCAAGGTGATCGACGCCCAAGTGGCCAATGACAACACGATGTCGATGGGAGCCGAGGAATGGCCACGAGAGGCGTTTTTGCGGGCGCTGCGCGAGGCGCTGATGCAGCCGACGAGGCGCGGGAGCTGGGACGGTGGGGAGCCGAAGCTCGAGACGTGCGGGCCGTCGGGGGCGTGAGGGGGGAGAGACGTCGGCTGGTCTCGTGGCGGTCGGCTTGAAGTAAGGTGGTTGCGAAGTGCGCAGCCAAAGTCGAGATGCCCGACCATGATCCATTCGTTCACCTGCCAAGGCTTCAAGGCCCTCGATGACCTTCGCGTCGCGCTTGAACCCTTTACTCTGTTCGTAGGCCCGAACGGCTGCGGAAAGAGCTCCGTGCTCGAGGGCATTCACTTCCTTTGCCAGCTGGCCGGACGACCGACGACCGATCCAGGTGGGCTCTTCGCTGGGCCGAGCGCGCCACGCCGTCTCTGTTTTCCGGGGCGGGAAAGCTTTGTGCTCGGCGCCGCGACGGCGAACGGGAGCTTCCGCGTAACGATCGGCACCGGCCCGACACCGAGCGGCCTCGTGGCCTCGAAGTTCGAGGGATCCGACGACGCCGGTCAGTGGGTTGAGCTCTCCGCATCGACCCTGCCACGTTTCGCGGGTCTGAGCAGTGTCGCACGCCTGCGCCTTGATCCCGAACAGGCGAAGATGCCGTCGGCACGCCAGGCGGGCCGCAGCGCGGACCTCGAGTCCGATGGCGCCGGGCTCGCCACCGTCATTGCCGACGCCCTGGGTCGGCGCGACGAAATGATTGGGCGAATAGAAGACGATCTCGCAAAGGTCGTTCCGGCCGCTCGCGGAATTCGGGCGGCGCCCATGGATATTGAGTTGGGCGTCCAGCCTCCCTTTGAGAAGCGCACCATCAAAGAACTCGCGAGCCACAATGTAGTTCCCGGACATGTTGTCCAGGTCAAGATGGACGGGGTGGGCTGGCTCGATGCAGACTTGCTGAGCGAAGGGACGGTGCTTGTCCTGGCATTGATAACCGGTCTCCACATGTCCACGAGACCTCGAATTGTCCTTCTCGATGACATCGACCGCGGGCTCCATCCGCAAGCCCAGGCCCAATTCGTCGAGCGCATCCGGGCCCTGCAGAAGGAGGACAGCGAGCTTCAGGTAATTGCTACGACCCACTCGCCGTATCTCCTCGACAGCGTTGAGCCAGCGCAGGTTCGTGTCATGGGACTTCGTGACGGCAGGGCCATGTGCCGACCGCTGACGGAGCATGATGAGTGGCCCAAGTGGAAGGGGTCACTGAGGGCCGGAGAGTTTTGGGGCTCCGTTGGGGAAGCGTGGGTAACCGCGTGATGGTGAGGATTTTCATCGCGTGCGAAGACCGTCACCACGCGTTCGTCGCCCAATGGCTTGTGGATGAGATGGTCGTCGGGTCCATTGACTGGCTCCGAGAATTCGATCTCGACCCGGACCAACCCGCGGGATTCTGGAAGAGTGACGACCGAAAGACGAGCGGACGCCTCTGGGCTGGACGCGACGAAGGCGAAGAGTGGTTCGATCTGCATGGGTGGAAGGACGCTCTCGCCGATCTCAAGATCGGCCGCCGCGACCTCAACTTGCACGGCCACGTGGCAGGTCGACCCGCGGGACCTGACGTCAAGATGGTCCGAGCGTGCCTTCTTCTCGCCCAGCACCTGGCCGGCGCCGATGTCGCTGTCATCGTGCGCGATGTCGATACGGAGCCTGAGCGGTGCGGCGCATTGCTGCAGCTCCGCGAGGCGAACCTCGTGCCGGGCCTGATTGCCATCACGGGCTACGCCGTCCCGGAAGTAGAGGCATGGTTCCTTGCCGGATTCCGGGCGAACTCCGAGGACGAAAGTGATCGAATTCGCCAAGCTTCACAGCGTTTGAGTTTCGATCCAACGCGCGAACCCCACAAACTGTCGTCGCAGGGCCATCCGCCCGATCGGGACGCGAAAGACGTATTCCATGAGGTTCTGGGTGCTTCGGCCACCGAGCGGGATTGTTGGAAGCGATGCATGAAGGGCTTGTTGGAGACCGTGGACGATCGTGGACGCGGCTGCGGAGCATCGTCTTTTCTAGACAGCATCCGCCGGGACTTGCTTCCGTGGGTGCATGAGCGCCTAGGGGGCACGGGTCCGCGCGACGCGATCCCGCGGGCGAACGCGTGAGGCTGGACCAGGGTCCTGTAGCCGCGCGTCAATGGGACGCGTGCACACGAAATAATCCTGAATGCAGAGATCCTCGGGGAGCCGTTACGCATGCATTCGTCTGGACGTGGCTCGCGCTGGCCTTCGCGCAGGGCTGCGCGCATCACCTCCCGTCGCCCAATGCAACGCCGCGTGACGACGTGACGCTGATGCCGATCGCCGACGGCGTCTTCGTGCACACCACGTGGAAGACCCTGCCCGGCATGGGCCCGGTCGCTTCCAACGGCGTGCTCGCGTGCGACGAGGGTGACGGCCTGCTCGTCGACACGGCGTGGAACGACGCCCAAACGGCGCGGCTCCTAGACCTCGCGGCCGAGCGTGGATGCCCCGTGCGCGCGCTCGTGGTGACCCACTCTCACGAGGACCGCATGGGAGGTCTCGCGGAAGTCCTTCGCCGTGGGATTGCGACGTACGCGTTGCCGGACACCGTGGCGCGCGCGCGCATCGACGCCTGGCAACCAAGTCTCGTGGTATCGCCACAAACCGTGCGCGCGGGGCAGGTGAGCGCCGAGGTCTTCTTCCCAGGCGCGGCGCACGCGCCCGACAATGTGGTCGTGTGGTTGTCAGGGTCCAAGGTGCTCTTCGGCGGTTGCATGGTGCGAGCGGCCAGCGGGGAGACGCTGGGCAACGTGGCCGACGCGGACATCCGAGCCTGGCCCGAGAGCGTGCGCCGGGTGATTGCGCGATATGGAGATGCGGTGCGAGTGGTACCGGGCCACGGTGCGACGGGAGGCACGGAGCTGCTCGCCCACACGTTGGCGCTGGCGGAGGCGGCACAATCGCAGGGGCGCTGACCCAAGCCCGGGGGTAGGACATTCGTCGCGAGGCGACTCGTCCGCGACGCCTTTTCCAGGACACACGACGCGAATGCGGCGACACTAGAGGCGGACGGGGCGACACACCAGGCGGATGGGGCGACAGTCGAGGCGGATAGGGCGACACGCGATGCGGATGGGGCGACACGCGATGCGGATGGGGCGACACGCGAGGCGGATGGGGCGACACGCGGGGCGGATGGGGCAACACGCGAGGCGGATGGGGCGACAGTCGAGGCGGATGGGGCGACAGTCGAGGCGGATGGGGCGACAGTCGAGGCAAGGAGGCACAGCCTCAAGGCGAGCGATGCATGGACTCGAGGCGATAGACCCACTCCTCGAAGCGAGAGGGACGGTCGCGGTCGCGGTCGCGGTCGCCGTCGCGGTCGCGGTCGCGGTCGACGGTCCCTTCCCCGTCCGGTCAATGCGGCATGCAGCGGTGCACCATCTCCCACGCCCGGTCCAGACTGATTCCCCTGCGTTGTTCAATGGCGAGGGGATGGTCCGTGGGTTCCAGTTCGATCGTCGGTCGCTCGTTGTCGTCGCGGAAGTGCAGCCGCGCCTCCAGCAAGAACGTCGTCTCGTCGTACATATCGAGGCGGTTGGCGAGCCAGCCGAACGTGGGCTCCATCTTTTCATTGGCGGCGTACCGCTCGAAATTCGTTTGCGACTGCGAGACCCACGCTCCGATGCCGAACGGCTCCTCTTGCCCGTGAACGGGGATGAGGATCACGCCTCGGACGAAGTAGTGCTCGCCCTCCTCGTCGCGCACCGTGCACCAGTCGGGAGTGAAGTTCGTCCGCTCGTCGCGCTCGTCCTCCGGAACGTCAAGGTACGGAGCCGGATGATTCCAGCCGAGATCGGGGAGGCCGTCGTGCTCGTCCCCGCAGGTTGCGCAGCGGTAGGTCATGGGTTCTCGCGTGGCTGGGTCAGCGGAGAGAGAGGGATTCGAACCCTCGGTACGGTTGCCCGTACACATGATTTCCAATCATGCACCTTCGGCCACTCGGTCATCTCTCCAGGTCCCCTTGCGACCCCGGCGAGCTTGCCGCGGATCGCGAAGGAGCCGCCCTCATAGCACGCCAGCTTGACAATGTGCTGCGATCGCAGCAGGTTGCGCGGCGGAGAGCTGTCCGAGTGGCCGAAGGAGCCTGATTCGAAATCAGGTGTACCCGTGAGGGTACCGAGGGTTCGAATCCCTCGCTCTCCGCTGGGTTAGGCGAGGGGTGGGAGCCACAACCCCATCCACCGCCGCATCGATCGCAGCCTGCGACGCCCCGCACCCGACTTCGCCACCGAGCCGCCGAAGCGCCGCCGCTGCCGGAACCCGCAGGCTTCGCAGGTCCGTCGCGTTGACCTGCGTGTGGCCGCTCCACTGCCGAAAGACAGCGTCGACAAACGTCGAGTTCAGGAATGAGGCAAGCCCGCCCGCGAGAGCGCGATCCAGTCCCGCCCCGTTCGCGTGGAGCACGTTGAGATGGTTCTCGAAACCGACCTTGTCGGCCGGCACGGCCTCGGGGTCGAAGATCGCAGCAACGATTCGGCGCCTCTCCTCCTTGGACGTGAAGCGCTTGACGAGCACGTACGTGCCCGTCGGCATCCACAACGCCGCCGTGGCGGGTACGTCCGCGAGTGCGTTCGGCTTCTTCCCGGGCTTCGGCCAGCTCACGACACCGCTGGAAAAATGCGCCGGACAAATGAGCGGCTGCGTTCGCCTTCCCCGCTCTTGCCGCAGATACCTCCGTGCCCGGAAGTCCACGACCTTTCCCGTGGACACGGAGAGTCCGAGGTCCTCGAGCGTGCATGGAAGCGAGGAGTGGGCGATTGCGAGCGCTTGTCCGGACGGGTCCGGAACTGCATGGATGAACGACTGGGGATCGCCCCGCCGCACGACTTGATCGAACGACACTTCGTGCACCAAGGGCGTTTGGTCCTTTGGCCCAGCGCTCGACGAGACGATGACGCGCCCCTGCCTTGCGCCCTTCGTCACGTGCACGACGACGTTCTCCTGGAGCACGTTGTCATCCGCAAAGGGAGCCGTTCGCGACTCGAAGACGTGGAGGTGTTGAAGGCCGGTGTGCTCGAGGAGGTACTCTCGAAACGGGCGGAAGTACGGGCCGTTGCAGAAGCTCCGAGGGGTGATCGCGACGAGCTCGCCGCCCGGCTCGAGGAGTTGAACCGCCAGCGCGACGAAGCCCGAGTAGAGGTTGCTCGTCTCGATGCCGACGCGCTGGAGGAGCCTCCGTGTCGTCGAGTTGGATTTGAGCTTCCGGTAGGGAGGGTTCAGGATCGCGTGCGAGAAGCGACGCATCCTCCGTCGGGGGTGCCTGTTCTCGATCATCTCCACGGCGGACGAGACGAAGTCGCCGGGGACGCATGTGCTACTAAACCGAACGCCGTGTCTTTTCGACTCTACCGAGCACATTCGGAGCGTTTGGTTCAATAATGCGAGCAACCCCGGGTCGGTCTCAAAGCCCACCACGTGGATGCGCGACGGCGGTTCGGCTCGGTCGAGCGCCTCGGCGACTGCGGCGGCCGTGAGACTTCCAAACCCCGCGCCCGCGTCGAGCAGGCGCGTCTCTGGCGTGAAGCGCTCGAAGAATGTGGCCAGGAACGACGCGAGGCGCGGCGGCGTGAAGTACTGGCCCAGCTCGGAGCGCTTGGGAGTGGCTATCGCAGCGGACGCTTCCACGCGAAGGCGGTCGAGCTCGGAAAGGAGCAGAGCCGCGCTTCCAAGATGTGTGCCCGGATGAGGCATCGGTTTGCGCTTTAGCGTGCCACGGTGCGCCGGCGATGTCTTCGCGATGGCCAACTCTCGATCGGGACTCCGTGGACTGTAGTTCGTTATGCTGGACACGACGTCTATCTTCATGCAACCTTTGCCTTCACTGCATGACCGTCACCGAGGAGGAGTCATGAAGGAAGACCCAGGGCACGGCGTGAGCGATACGTTCCCGAGCAATGTGGTGCTGGCTGCGCGGCGCCTTGGCGAGCGGGAGTGGTTCGTTCTCCGTTGTACGCACGATCATGCCTCACCGGATGCAGGTGCGTCTCAGGACGGGGTCCACGCCGACCTCGTTGTTCCGATCGTGTTGGTAGCGGCGGATGCAGCGCAGCGCGAGCGCATCGTCAACGACCTCAAGGCCCACATCGAGGCCGTGGTGGCTTCGGAGGGACAAGACCACGTCGGCGGGCCGCCGTTGGCTGACGAATTGCGCGTCGAGCACGCGCCCCCCCGCGTGACTGTAGCCGGACAGGAAGTCCTCTTGAGTGACCGCGAGTTCCGCCTGCTGTCCGCGCTCGTCGATCGACGAAACCGGGCAGTCTCAAGGGAGGTTCTCCTGCAGGAGACTGGACAGGGACCGGTCGATCGACCGACTCGTCGAGTCGACGTCATGGTCACGAGGTTGCGCGAGAAGCTTGGAGTCGCCGGGTGCTTCATCCAGTCCGTGCGCGGCGTCGGCTACAGGTTCGTCGAGGCGCCCCTGATATCCGCCGCGGACGGAGCCCATGAGGCCCCCCCCGGTAACCCTTCGCCGATCGCTGCGCGGTCGTCCGAGGCCGGGCCGCGGAAGCCGCCGGCTCAGCCCTCGGTGCGAATGGCGTCGTAGAACGAGACAAGCGGCAGCCCCGCTTATGCCTCGTCTCGTCCGTGTCGTTTGGTTCTTCGATGCGGGGTCCCATCATCGCTATTCCCTGAGAATGGCCGATCGGTAGAGCACGATCGTTTCGTGGATCCCGGGGGAGGCGAAGGACCATGGCCACACGGACCCTCTGGGTCGGACACGCAGCCACCGAGGATCGACAACACTCGATGGTTCAAGGAACTCCCTGCACATCGGGCGCGTGGCCGTCGTGGTAGGCGCGACAGAAAGATGGAATGGACGTTGTCGCATCTGCAGATGGGTGCTCGCTGCGGCTGTCCCCACACTGGTGTGGGTCGCCGTGGCATGGGCCATTACCGATACGATGCGAGACCGCCAGGCAAGAGTCTATCTCAAGGAGGGACACAACCGCCTAGAGCAGCACCTTTCCGGAGTCGTCCTCAGCGTGGAAGACAGTCTTCGTTTGCTGCATAGACTTCCGGCTGTGGTCGGCGACGATGAGGAGGTCCACGAAGCTCTCAGGCGCTTCTCGAGTGTGACCGAGGAGTCGCGCCTTCCCTTGCGTGAACGAATAAGAGAATGGTCCGAGGACGCAGATCTGAATCGGCTTGACACTCGGCTGGAACACTCAGCGGCCGATGTCGGTGCACTGTCCGTCATCTATGTCATCGATCGGGCCGGGAATTGCCTTGCTGCAAGCAACTTTCGAACGACCGACAGCTTCGTCGGCGCGAACTACGCCGACAGAGCGTATGTTCGAACGGCGTTTGACGGCCATTTCGGTCGCCAATTTGCGGTCGGAAGGGTGACCGGGATTCCGGGCCTCTTCTTTTCGGCCCCAGTCGAAGAAGATGGGCAAGTCCTCGGCGTCGTCGCCGGCAAGGTCGACGTGTCCGTGTTGGCAAACTGGGTCCGGCAGGTCGACACGCTTGTCACCGATCCGTATGGCGTCGTGGTCCTCGCCAGAACGAAGGCCTTGGAAGGGTCTGTGTTGCCGGATGCGCGTGTGCAGACGCTCAGCGATGCGGAGCGACTCGGGCGGTACCGGAAGACGGATTTCGAGGTCCTCTCCATCGTGCCCTGGGGCGACAGGCGCTACCCAACGCTCACCCGCTTTAATGGTCGAGACACGCCGGTGCTGATGGCATCGCGGACCATTCCCGAGGCCGACCTCACGGTTAGTGTCATCGAGGCTCTGCCCGAGCTCGTTACCCTGGACCGTGATCGATGGCCTTGGTTCGCGCTGCTAGCACTCCTGGGCCCAACCGTAATCGTTCTGGCCAGCTCGACCATTTCGAGGGTCCAGCAGACAAGGGGACGTCTGGACGCCACGATTGCGTCCATTGGCGATGGGGTGTGCGTGCTCGATGCCCGAGGAATCGTCGTCATTGCCAATCCTGCCGCCAGCGCGCTGCTCGGCGCGCTCGAGTCCGCACTCGTGGGTCGCAACCTCGGAGCTGTCGTGAGCGGCGACTGGTCGCCCCATCTGGAACAACGGGCGCCACTCCGCGAACTGCAGAGTGCGATCCAGTCCGGAAGTTCATGTCGCTTTGACGATGCTCGCTTCATGACACTCGAACGGCAATGGCTTCCGGTGTCATTCGTCCTGTCTCCGATCGACGACAAGGACCGCGGCAAGGGTTCGGTTCTCGTGTTTCGTGACATCCGTGCGCTCAAGGCGAGCGAACTGGCTCTCCGCGAAAGCGAAGCTCGCTTCCGGGCAATCTTCGAATTGGCCGCTGCCGCCATTACCACCCTGACCCCGGACGGAATCGTCACGGACTGCAATGCCGCGCACTGCCGAATGCTCGGGGACACTCGGGCCAATCTCATCGGCCTGCCGTGGCACGCGCGAATGCACAAGGACGACGTAGAGGCCTCCCGCAAGCGGTTCGCGATGATCAGGGACGGTGCCATCCCGTCGGAGCCTGGGTTCGAACGGCGGCATTTCACTGCTGACGGCGCCTTGATATGGGCCGCGCAAACGGCGTCTTTCGTGCGCGACGAAAACGGCAAGGCGATACTCGGGATCGGAGTGGCTCACGACATCACGAGCCGCAAGAACCTCGAGATGTCGCTTGGTCAGGCCCTCAAGCTCGAGGCCGTAGGGCGTCTTGCGGCGGGGATCGCCCACGAAATCAACACTCCCATTCAATTCGTCGGGGACAGCGTGCACTTCGTTCGCGAAGCGCTGAGCGATGTTTTTGGGGTGCTCGCGCGCTACCGCGAACTGTGCAAGCCCGCGGCGTCGTGTGCGCCGGAGCTTGTCGATGAGATCTCCGCGGCGGAGCGAGACGCGGACGTCGAATATCTGGCAGACCAGATCCCCCGGTCGCTCGACCGCGCGCTCGATGGACTCGAGCGCGTCGCCACGATCGTGCGCGGCATGAAGGACTTCGGGCACCCGGACCAGAAGGACAAGGCGCCGGCTGACCTCAATCGCGCGCTCGGCGCAACCCTGGCGATCGCACGCAATGAGTACAAGTACGTCGCCGACATAGAGACCGAGTATGGGGATTTGCCACCCGTCGTGTGCCACGTGGGGGAGCTCAACCAGGTCTTCTTGAACATCATCGTCAACGCGGCGCACGCCATCGGAGACGTGGTCCGCGGGACGGAGACCAAAGGACTGATCCGGATTCGGACTTGGCACGAGGCGGGCTGGGTCTTCGTGGCGATCACCGACAGCGGCGCGGGCATCCCGGAAGCGGTCCGAGACAAAGTCTTCGACCCGTTCTTCACGACGAAAGAGGTGGGCCGAGGTACGGGACAAGGGCTTGCCATCGCTCGCAACGTCGTTGTCGAAAAGCACGGAGGAGAGATCACGTTCGAGTCCGAGGTCGGAAAGGGAACGACATTCGTCCTGAGATTGCCCGTCGAACCGCCACATACAGAGGCCACGAACGATGAAGCGCATTCTATTCGTTGACGACGAGCCGGCGATCCTGGAAGGGCTCCGGGACCGGCTCAGAAAGCACCGTCGCGAGTGGGAGATGGTGTTCGTGCTGGGAGGCGAAGCAGCGATCGCCGAGTGCGAACGCGCACCCTTCGACGTGGTGGTGTCGGACATGCGAATGCCACGCATGGACGGCGCGGCTCTCTTGGCGCACATCAAGGATCACTATCCGAGTACCGTGCGCATCGTGCTCTCGGGGCATGCCGAGCGCCAGGCCGTCCTGCGCGCTCTCAGCGTCGCCCACCAGTACCTTTGCAAGCCGTGCGATGCGGACACCGTAAAGAACGTCATTGGTCGGGCGTGCACGCTCCAAGGTCTCATGGCGCAGCCAGCACTCCGCGCCATCGTGGGACGGGTCCAGAAGCTTCCTTCGGTGCCCAAGATGTATCAAGAGCTCACTCAAGCTCTGACGCACGATGCTCCCGCGATCGCGGACGTCGCCCGGATCATCGAGCGTGATCCGGCGATGTGTCTCAAGATCTTGCAGGTGGTAAACTCGGCGTTCTTCGGTCTGCCTCGCCGCGTCACCGCGATCCGGGAGGCCATCATGTTCCTAGGCATCGAACCGCTGAAAGCGCTGGTCTTGGTGACGCAGATCTTCCCGGCTGTCGAAGGGGCGGACGGGGGTTCTCGGGTCATTGCGGCGATACAGGAACACTCCGTCCTCGTCGCGCGCGTGGCCCGAGCGCTCATCCCGGCTTCTCAGGATGATGCGTTCATGGCCGCCATGCTGCACGATATCGGGCACGTGATACTCTCGCTCGCCGAAAATGCGCGTATGAACGAGATTCTCGAAACGGCTCACAAGATGCGATTGCCGCTCCATGCGGTCGAGCGCGAACATCTCGGAGTTACCCACGCAGACGTCGGGGCGTATGTTCTCGGCACCTGGGGACTGCCTTTCGGAGTCGTCGAGGCCGTCGCGGGCCATCATGAGCCCGCGCGTTTCGCTGGAGCGACCTTCGACACGACGACGGCAGTGCACGTCGCCGAGGCGCTCGTGACGGGCACGGGTGGAGAAGATGCCGACGTGGGATCGCCGCTGGACGAGGAGCATCTTCGGCGGATCGCCGTGTTCGACAAGCTGGCCGAATGGAGAGGCATCGTTGCCGGAATCTGTTCGATTGGAGGCGTCTAGGGCCATGGCGCCGAAGCCTCGCGTCCTCTGCGTCGACGACGAAGCCCAAGTGCTCGAGGGCGTAGGCCTGAGCCTTCGTCGAGGCTACGAAGTGCTGACGGCCGGTTCGGGTCAGTCGGGCCTCGACCTATTGGCGCGCGAAGACGGCGTTGCTGTGGTCCTCTCCGACATGAGGATGCCGGGCATGGACGGCGCGACGTTCCTTGCCAAGGCGCGAGCGATCGCCCCTGATGCGACGCGGCTTCTGTTGACGGGTCATGCCGATGTGGACGGTGCGGCAGCCGCCATCAACGAGGGACGCATCTTCCGCTTTCTCACCAAGCCTTGCGCCCCGGCCGCACTGGTCGCGGCCATGGACGCAGCGGTCGAGCAGCATCGGCTGGTCACGGCCGAGCGGGTCCTTCTTCAGCAGACTCTTCGCGGCAGCATGCAGATGATGATGGATGTCCTCGCGCTCGCGGCTCCCGTGGCGTTCGGGCGTGCCGTGCGCCTCCGCCGCTACGCGAGCGAAGTCGTCGCGAAGGTGCCGGGAGAGGAGTCCTGGCCCGTCGAGGTTGCGGCGATGCTCTCGGAGATCGGCCTTGTGTCGCTCGCGCCGTCGACAGTCGACAAGCTGTACGACGGAAA
>Ga0326728_10013520_pt1 | contig 17698 bp, 9 predicted proteins | sample MB3enrmetagenome_FD_207602 | JGI IMG/M metagenome (GOLD analysis project Ga0326728, IMG submission 207602) | Lab enriched peat soil microbial communities from McLean, Ithaca, NY, United States - MB31MN | ecosystem: Environmental > Terrestrial > Soil > Wetlands > Peat | place: USA: New York... | reverse complement strand
CTGGTTCTCCAAGCCGGCTCCTGGAACAATTGTACGGCGAGGCGCGGCGAACGCCTACTGCCCGGAAAGCGTCGCCCCGGACCGGCAGCCGGCTGTGCCGGCCATATTGGCGTGGGCAAGCGGGTTTGGAGCCCGCTTGCCCTCACGGCTCGCGGCGTGAAAGCGCGGCCGTGCGGATGGTTCTACTGCACCGCGACCGTGGCCGCGGAGGCCCCGGACGGGCTGCTGTTGCTGCCCACCGTGATGACGATAGGAACCGAGCCGGAAGGCGTGTTCGGCGGGATCACCACGTTCACCTGCATGATGCCCGACACCAAGCCCGACACTTCTCCGTAGTAGGAGACGGTGGCCGGCTGGTTGTTGACCAAGGCCGCCACCGCCAGGAGGGGCACCGGAATCTTGCTTAGGGTGGCGCATCCCGCCGAACAGGTCACGCTGCCCGTGACGCCCGCCGGCGAAAGCTGCCCTTCACCGGTCATGTACACCTGAATCGTGGAGCCCGCGGCCGCCGGGTTGCTGGTGCTGTTGACGGTGTTATTGGAGTTCAGAATCGCCCCTTGGCCTTTGCCGGTTTGCGTGGTCGTAAAGATTCCCGGGGCCGTGGCGGCCGCCTGCAGATTATAAGTGTTGGAGGACTGACCCAGATACTTCACCTGGACGTACGGGCTGCTGAGTTGAGCCAGTTCGTACGGCACCACGCAATTGATTTGCGTGGCGGTCACGTACGTGAGCGGCGCCGCGTACCCATTGAAGAGAACCTGCATGTTGCCGAGCGAGGTCTCCACTTTGCCCGTGACGGGGTCGACGGTGGTTTGCAACGGCGCCGCCGGTCCCATAGCCGTTCCGAAGATGGAAACGAGCTCTCCCGGCGATACCGGTCCGCTCTGGAAGCTGGCCGCATTCAACACCGACGTGATGGTGGGGAACGGAGCCGTCACCGTCAGAACCACGTTGATGGTGGCGGTACCCGTCGCCGTGCCGGTGCCTTGGACCACAATCGTCCCCTGGTACCCGCCGGCCGCCAGAGTGGACGGGCTCACCGATACGCTGAACACATCCTGGCCGGTTGCGCCAGTGGTCCCGCTGGTCTTGCTCACCACCAGCCAACTGCCTCCGGACGTGGTGGACACCGACACGCTGTAGTTCAGCCCCGACGAGCTGCCGCTCACCTGTATGGCTTGGGACGGAGGAGCCGTGGCGCCTGCCTGGTAGGTGTAGGTCAACGTGGACGGGGTCGCCGTGACCGCCGGCGGCCCTTGTACGTTCAGGGTGACCGGAATGGAGAGCGAGTTGCCGCCAGACGGGTAAATTGTGACAGTCCCGTAGTATGTGCCCGCCGAAAGGGAGGCTGTGGTCACACTCACCACCACGGTGGCCTGCGTTACCCCCGACGAACTGCCGTTCACGGCGGCCGTCAGCCAGTTAATCGTCCCCGAGTTCGGGCTCGCCGACACCGTGAAGGAAATCCCGGCTGTGCCGGATACGGCGTTGGAGATGGTCAGGGTTTGGGTGCTAGGAGCGCCCCCATTGACCGTGTAATTGAAGGTCAACGACGAAGGGTTGGAGATCACGTTTCCGCCGGTGGAGCCTGAATTGCCTATCACGAACGTGACTTGGGCGGTGGCTTGAGTGCCCCCGCCGGTCACTGTAATCGTACCGTAGTAAGTGCCGACCGGCAGGCCGTACGAACTGGCGGTCACCGTGATGGTCGCGGGGGCCGTTCCCGAAGACTGCGATAAGGTCAGCCATGTGGCGTTGCTCGAAGCCGTAAATGAGGTCGACGTACTGGCCAGGATACTCAGGGCCGCGGATTGGCTGCTGCCATTCAACGGAGTGTTCAGGTTGATCGAACTTTGCGCCAGGGAAATGCCGCTCGCTATCGAACTCCCGCTGACCGAAAGCACCACCGGAAGCGTCATCGGTGAATTCGCAGCCGAGGAACTGGTGAATGTGACCGCCCCAATGTACACGCCGTTCGCCAGATTGGCGGCGCTGAAGAAGACCTGGAACCCCGCGCTGGGAGTCGTATTCGTAATGGTAGACAGCGACAACCAGGGCGTCGAAGTGCTGGCGTGGACGGTCATGACCGAGGAGTCGCTGGCGTTGAGGAATGGAAAGGGCACGGTGCCCACGAGATTACCCGCATTCTCGGTGACATTCATCGATGCGCCGTTCCCCGTGCCGCCGGTGATGTAGAGGGTGGGTCCGTTGTAGACTGTCAGGGTCGCGGTCACAGGCGTGGAGCCCGAGGGTGTAGTCACGGTCACCGTCGCGGTGTAGGTACCGGCTGGGAGACCCGTAGCGGTCGGTATCATCTCGACCAATGACGGATTCGAAAGCCCGCCCGAAGTTCCGCTCGCCGAACCCCCAACGGTCAGCCACGTCCCGCTGACCGTTACCGAGTAGTTTCCCGTGGCGGTCACCGACAGATACTGCGGACTGACAGCCGTCGGATTGTTCGCGTCGGCGGAGAAACTGAGTGTGCTGGGAGCCACCTGGACGCTCGATGTGCTGGCGCTGGAACCCACTACAAAGCTCACTGGGATGGTGTTTTGGTAGGTGATTCCGCTGGAAATCACCGAGGCGATCATGGTGCCGGAGTAGGATACCGAGGAAAGTCCCGTGGCGTTCGCGGTGAGCACCACGCTCACCGAGCCTCCGGCGGATATGCTGCTGTTGTTTGCCGCGACGGATACGTAGCTACCCACGGGACTTGACAGAGCGACCGACAAGCTCCCGCCGAGCGTCGAAGTCACCTGGACGGTGGCCTGATTGCAGGAGGCGCCCGAATTGGCCGCGCAGCTCAGCGCCACCGAGCTCGGCGTTATGGTCACGACCGACGAACCGCTACCGGCTCCGTTGAAGGTTACGGTGAAGAGTGTCGAATTTCCATTGGTATCCGAGATGGTGACAGTGCCCGTCGTGCCCACCGCCGGAGTGGTCGCCCCCGTGTTGTACAGCACCGTGAGTCCGATACTGGTGGCGAAGCCGGTAACCGAAGACGAAGGCGGATAATACGAAGGCGCATTTGGAAAGCTCAGGAGGAGCCACGAGGCGTTCGCAACAGCATTAAAATCGGTCGTGCCGGCAGTGATCGTAATATTGGTGAAGGGCGCGGTCCCGCCCGGCGCGTAGTTCCAGCTCGCCGAGGCCGGGCTGATGCTGATCACATTGGTGGAGACCACCGTAAACGAGACCGAAATCGTCAGGGTCTGCGACGATCCATAGCCGATGTTGACGTTCGCGGAGTACAACCCGGCCGCCAGACCGCTGGAGTTGAACGCCAACGTCAGGGTTGCTGGGGAACTGGAGGTGATGGTTGCGGCGGCGGGCGAGACGGTGAGCCAGTTTGTCGCGGCGCTCGAGGTATACGAGATGCTCGCGGAGTAGGAAAGGCTGGCCGTACTGGTGGTGGAAAGCAGAACCGATGTCGACGAATTGACACCGGTGGAGTTGCTCCAAGTCACCGAAGTATTAGAGGCGGTGATGGTAGTGGTGCCGCCGCCGCCACCGCCGCCGGAGTTTGTCCAACTAACGGTGATCGTGGCTGTTCCCGCCGACGCAGGGGAAGTGGCCGTTAGCGTGACCGTGGCCGTGGCCGAAGTGCAGGTCCCGCAGGACAAGAACTGAAAGCCCACTGAACTGGGCGTCGTTCCGCTGCCGCCGCTGACCTGGAGCCAGCCGTTATTCCCGTTGGGATACGTCACCGCGGAAGTGTACGAAATCGGCGTGGTCCCGTCGGACGACGTGACGTTAACGCTTCCTGGTTGATTACCAGAGATCGTAACCGTATTGCTCGATACCGTCAAGGATTGAGCGAGCGCATGCCCCGGCGCCGCTAGCAGCAGCACCGCGGTCAGGAGGGGGAAAATAATCTTCGAAACGGAAATTCGATTATGCACGACGTCCATGGTGGGTTTCCTCATTAGGCGCGGATGATACACCATCGCCTGGCGATAAGCAGACATGTGTCTCTGCTTTAACAATAACAGGGCAGCTACGGACGCGGCTATTCGTATTCTACCCTTTATTTCAGAATTTGGAAAAGATTACTGTAGTCGTCGGTCCACAAACGCACCGTCCGCTTGGACGCAATTCCCGTGGAATTGGAGCTCACCTCGGAATCGAACCCGGGAGTGGGCGCCGTTACCAGTACCCAGGTGGCCCCGAATACATCCCGCTCGGTGTCGTCGTCGGTGTCCACCAGGCGCGCGATGTGTCCGGTGGCCTTGGTCTCTCCGCCGATCACCGGCTGCAAGTCCAGGTAACGGTTGGAGATATGAACGGCCAGAATGCCGTCCGGCTGGAGATGACGGAAATACAGTTGCATCGCCTCCTTGGTCAGTAGGTGAACGGGAATCGAGTCGCTGGAAAAGGCGTCGACCGCCAGCACGTCGAAATTCTCGGGAGGCTCGCGCTCCAGCGACAGACGGGCGTCGCCCATGGCCACATCCACTTTGCAATGGCAGTCGGTCAGAAATGTAAACTGGCTGGCGGCGCCCGCGTTCGAAATTTTTGGAACTAACGGATTGATCTCGTAAAAGCGGTAGTAGTCGCCCAGGCGGCCATAAGCGGCGATCGTCCCCGTCCCCAGGCCGATGACGCCCACGCGGATGGAGTGCGACTTGCCTTTGTCGCGGATGGCAATGCCGATGCCCGTGTCGGGTCCATAGTAGGTGGTGGGCAGGTCCCGCCGCGCCGGCATCAGGAATTGCTCGCCATGATTGATGGTTCCGTGGGTCAGGCGGCGGACGGAATCGAAAGCCGTGGCCGGCCCCGTGTCGGTGATCTTCAGCGCGCCGTAGAAGTTGCGGATCATCAGCCTATGGCCGGTGGTGGATTGGCCGACCTGATACGCCAGGTACCCGCCGATCATCAGCGCCAATATTTCAATGCCGAATGTGTAGCGGCCGCCCATGCTTTTCACCCAGCCAAGTCCCCGATCGGCGCGCAGCGCCACCAGCACCACCGCCGAAACGATCAGGAAGGCCACCTGGATGGCATAGCTGTCGAAACTGTCGGGTGGAGTCCATGATTTGGCCACAAGGTGCGCCAGGTCGTGGGCCCAGCCGATGACCCGCTCGTGGCGGGCGTACCCGAAATATCCGGTCAATCCGACCACCACCGCCGCGGCCACGGTCCGCACCGGCGGCAGGAACTGCCGGAACCACTGCGGATCGGGATTGGCGCGCAGCACGATCAGGGTCAGCACGGCGCAAGCCATCAGCCCCAGCGGAAACTCGTAGAAACCGTTGAAAAAGTGCGGCGCTACGAAGGCCACCAGCAGTCCGCCCAGCGCTCCGCCGGCGGAGATCGTCAGGTAGAAGTGGGTGAGGTATTTGGGATCGGGCTTGAGCTGGACCAGTTCCCCGTGGCAGACCATGCAGCAGGAGAACAGCCCGAGCAGGAACAATCCGATCACCACGTAAATCGGCGCCTTGTCGAAGCCATCCATGGCCATTGCCATGGCCCCGAGGAATACCGCCAGCAGGGGCAGGTACGGAAAACGCCGGTACCATCCGCGACCCTCGAAGCAAAGGATGAAGGTCAGCAGGTACAGGCTGAGGGGAGCGATCCACAGCAGCGGGATGGCCGCGATGTTCTGCGAGATGTGGTTGGTGACTGAAAGCAGCAGGGCGGACGCGCAGGCCGGCAGGAGCAGCCAGAAGGTGTATTGGCGCGGCCCGGGAGCGGCCACGGGATCGGCGGTGTCAGACGCCGCTTCCGGCTCGGTCTCGGGCGCCGTCCCGGAACGGACCGCCGCGAAGGCGCACAGCGCCACGAACGCACAATACCCCACCGACCACATGCCGGCCTGCCGGTGCGTGCCGAAAAACGGTTCGAACAGGAACGGGTAGCTCAGCAGCGCGAGCATGCTCCCCGCGTTCGAGAGGGCATAGAGGCGGTACGGGATGGCGCCGTGGTACCGGCGCGCGTACCAGGCCTGCAGCAGAGGTCCGGTGGTGGAAAGCAGAAAATAGGGGAGACCGACGGCCAAGCCCAGCAGGCTCAGAATGCCCCAGGTCGGGTCGGCCGTGCCCGAGGGTTTCCACGCGGCCGACGGGTACACCGGCAGGAAGACGAGAGCCACCACGCTCAGCGCCAGCAACCCGGTGTGCAGCAGCATCTGTTGCCGCGGCTTAAGGTAGCGGATGGACGCGTGCGCGTAGAGGTACCCCAGCAGGAGCACCAACTGGAAAAAGAGCAGGCAGGTGGCCCAGACCGCGGCGGATCCGCCGAACCAGGGCAGGATGATCTTGGCAATCACGGGCTGCACCTGGAACAGCAGGAAGGCGCTCAACAGGATGGTAAGTGCGTAAAGAAGCATGATTCCTCACACGGCTCCAGGCCAACTCATTTCAAAATCTGGAACAGGTTGCTGTATTCGTCGGTCCACAACCGGACCGTTTTCACGGAATCGATTATGATAGAACGGCTCGCGATGTTCGCGTCAAACCCCGGTACCGGCGCCGTCGCCAGAACCCATTCGGAGGACAGCACGTCGCGGTCGTCGTTATCGCCGTTGACCACCAGCCGCGCGATGAGCCCGGTGGCGCGGCTGGTCCCATCCACCACCGGCCGCAGATCCAGGTACCGGTTCGAAATGTGCACCGCCAGAATTCCGTCGGGCTTGAGGTGGCGGAAGTACAATTGCATCGCTTCCCTGGTGAGCAGGTGGACCGGTATCGAATCGCTCGAGAACGCGTCCACGGCCAGCACGTCGAAGTTTTCCGGCGCTTCGCGTTCCAGGGAGAGACGGGCATCCCCGATGGCGACGTCCAACTCGCACGGGCAGCCCTTCAGGAACGTAAAATCCGTTTCGGCGATGCCGCGCACCAGCGGGTTGATCTCGTAGAACCGGTAATAGTCGCCCGCCCGGCCATAGGCCGCCGTAGTTCCGGTGCCCAGCCCGATGACGCCGACGCGCATCCGCCCGTCCGCCAGTTGCTTGTCGCGGATGGCAATCCCGACGCCCGATTCCTCGGCGTAGTAGGTAGTCGGCAGGCCGTGGCGGGCGGGATTCAGAAACTGTTCGCCGTGGTTGATGGTCCCGTGCAGCAGGCACCGTATCGAGTCCAGCTCCGCGGGCGACCCGGAGTCCATGACTTTCAGCGCCCCATAGAAGTTCCGGACCATCTTGCGATAGCCGGTGTTGCTGTGCCCCACTTCGTAGCCCAGGTAGCCGATCAGCACCAGCGCCACCAGTTCCACGGCAAAAGGCCTCAGGCCCTGTTGGGACAACCAGTCCATGCGGAATCCCCGCTTCAGGACCAGAAGGACGCCCGCGAACCAAAGCAGGACGAGCAGCAGCATGCAGGTGTCGAAGCGGTCGGCCGGCTGCCAGTGTTTGGCAAAGAGATGCACCGCCCAGTGGACGCCGGAGAGAACCTGGTCCCGATAGAGGAAGCCGAGATAGCCGGCCAGCAGCGACGCCAGTGCCGCGGGCAACAGCCTGGACCCTGGCAGCAGGCCGCGCATCCACCGCGGATCCGGATGGTTGGCCAGGGCACCCAGGGTGACGGCCGCGCACAGAGCCATGCCCAGTTCCAGCTCGTAGTTGGAACGAAAGAGGTGGGGAGCGATGAACCCGACCATCAATCCTCCCAGTGCGCCGCCCGCCGAGATCGCGAGGTAGAACTGGGTCAGGTACCGCGGATGCGGCTTCAGCAGGGTCAGTTCCCCGTGGCACACGATGCAGCAGGCAAACAGTCCCAGCACGAAGAGGCCGGCCAGGAGGGCGATGGGAGCCTCTTCCAGTTCATCGATGGCCACCGCCATGCCTCCCAGGAAGACCGCCATCAACGGCACGTACAGGAACCGCCGGTGACGGAACCATCCGCAGGCGTCAAAACACAGGATGAAGCTCAGAAGGTACACGCTGAGCGGGAGCACCCACAGAAACGGTATGGCCGCGATATTTTGGGTGATGTGGTTGGAGATGGCCAGCAACAGCATCGAGGCGCACGCCGGCAGAGCCAGCCATAAAGTGTACTCGCGCGCGCCCGGCTTGCCGTTCCCGGCGGCCTCCTCAACCGCAGGCTCAGAGGGCCCGAGGTCCGCCGCGCGGCCGGCGCGAATTGCGGTAGCGCCGCACAGCAACAGGAAACAGCCGTATGCCGCCGACCATATTCCGGCCTGCTGACGGGTGGTGCAGACCGGCTCGAACAGGAACGGGTAGCTCAGCAGCGCGAACATGGACCCGGCATTCGACAACGCGTAAAGACGGTAGGGAACGGCGCCGTGGAACTGCCGGGCGTACCAAGCCTGCAGCAGGGGTCCGGTGGTGGACAACAGGAAATACGGCAACCCCACGGCGACCGCCAGAAGGCCCAGAATGCCGAGTGCCGGATCGGGTGTTCCCGAGGGCTTCCAAGAGGCGTCGGGATAGATCCGCAGGGCCAGCAGGCTGCCCGACAGCAACGCCACGTGGACCATCGTTTGGGTACGCGGCTTGAGATAGCGCACCAGCATGTGGGAGTAAAGATATCCCAGCAGCAGAACCACCTGGAAAAAGAGCAGGCAAGTGGTCCAGACCGCGGCCGATCCTGCGTACCAGGGCAGGATGATTTTGGCGATAACCGGCTGCACCTGGAAGAGCAGAAAGGCGCTCAGCAGGATCGTCGTTGCATAGAGAAGCATGATTGGATTGGAACTGTGCCGGTGCTAGCGGTACGCCGCCACTCCCGTAACCCTTTCGCCGATTGCCAGGGCGTGGATGTGATCCGTCCCCTCGTACGTCTTGACGGATTCCAGATTGCAAAGATGACGCATGATGGGATACTCGTCGGTGATTCCGTTGGCGCCCAGCAGGTCGCGGCTCAGGCGGGCACAGTTCAGCGCCATGGCCACGTTGTTCCGCTTCAGCATGGACACGTGCGCCGGCTCGAGTTTGTGCCGGTCCTTGAGGCGTCCGGCCTGCACGGCCAGCAACTGCGCCTTGGTGATCTCCGTGATCATCCAGGCCAGTTTTTCCTGAACGAGCTGGTGCGAGGCGATGGGGCGGCCGTCGAACTGCTTGCGGAGAACGGAGTACTGACGCGCGGTTTCGTAGCAGTCCATGGCGGCGCCGATAACTCCCCAGCCGATCCCGTAGCGCGCCTGCGTAAGGCACGAGAGCGCGGCCCTGAGGCCTTTGGCTTGGGGCATCCGGTCCGCTTCGCCGACCCGGCAATCCGCGAAGGACAGGCTGGAGGTCACCGAAGCGCGCATGGACCACTTGCCGTGGATGTCGGAAGTAGTGTACCCGGGCGTGCCGCGCTCCACCAGGAATCCGCCGATTCCCTCTTCGGTGCGCGCCCAAACCACGGCGATATCGGCCGCGGTTCCGCTGGTGATCCAGGTCTTCTCGCCGTTCAGTACCCAGGAGTCTCCGTCGCGCCGGGCGGTGGTGCGCATAGCACCGGGGTTCGACCCGAAGTCCGGCTCCGTCAGCCCGAAGCAGCCCACCGCCTCGCCGCTTTGCAGGCGGGGCAGCCACTTCTCCTTTTGCCGGTCGGACCCGTAAGTGAAGATGGGGTACATGACCAGGGCGCCTTGCACCGAAACAAAGCTGCGCACGCCCGAATCCACGCGCTCCAGTTCCTGCATGATCAAGCCGTATTCCACGTTGCTCATGCCGGCGCAGCCGTAGCCTTCCAGGTTGGCCCCCAGGAAGCCCAACTCACCCATCTCGGGAACCAACTCGGAGGGAAACCGCGCGTCGCGATAGCAATCGCGAATCAGCGGCAGGATGCGCTCTTCGGCGAACCGCCGGGCGGTCTGGCGCACCAGCAATTCCTGCTCGTTGAATAGGGAATCGACGAGAAAGTAGTCTACGCCTCTGAATGGCATGGGACCTACTATTTGAACACAATAGCCATCAGCCTACAGCCTTCAGCCTGCAGCTCATTGGGTGCGTGGTGCGAACGCGCAAATGCTTCGCCCCGATCGGAACAGGACGAAGCGGAGAGGAGGGAACTGGGGTGAGAGCGTTAGCCTTCAACCATCTGCCATCAACGCCCCGGGTGGTTCGGATAAGCTGATGGCCGATGGCTGAAGGCTGATGGCTGCTACGGATAGAGGCCGCGGATCCTGGCGGCATCCGCCACTCGGCCGACGCCCAGCATGTTGGCTGCGAGCCGCATGTCGACCTTGCGGTCGAGATGGATCTTCAGCACGTCGTTGAAAGACTTCTTCATGACTTTTTCGAGCCGCAGGTTGACGTCGTTCTCGTCCCAGAACAGGTGGTTTTCGTCCTGCACCCATTCGAAATAGGACACCGTCACGCCGCCGGCATTGCAGAGAATGTCGGGAATCAGGAATACGCCCTTTTCATGGAGGATGCGGTCGGCTTCCGGCGTCACCGGGCCGTTGGCCGCTTCCGCGATGACGCGCGCGCGGACGGCGTGTGCGTTCTCGTGGGTAATGGCGTTTTCGAGAGCGGCCGGCACCAGGATTTCGCACTCCAGCGCCAGCAGCTCTTCCGGCTTGATGTTGTCCGCGCCGGGGAAACCGACGACGGTGCCAGTGCGCTCCTTGAACGCCATCAGTGCGGGGATGTCCAGCCCGTTGGCGTTCAGGACGCAGCCGCGGGTGTCGCTAGCCGCGATCACTTTGGCGCCGGCTTCGTGGAACAGCATCGCGGCGATCGAACCGGCGTTGCCGAATCCCTGAACCACCACCCGCGCCTTCTGAATGGGAATGCTCAGGTGCTCGCAGGAACTCACCACGGTGTAGAACACGCCTCGTCCGGTGGCTTCATTGCGTCCCAGGGAGCCTCCCAGACAAATCGGCTTGCCGGTGACTACGCCCATTACCGGGTAGCCCTTGTTCATGCTGAAGGTGTCCATGATCCACGCCATGATCTGCGGAGTGGTATAGACGTCGGGCGCCGGAATGTCCTTCTCGGGGCCGATCAGGGGCAGGATGGAGCTGGCATAGCGGCGGGAGAGCCGTTCGAGTTCGCCCAGCGACATCTCTTTGGGGTTGCAGGTTACGCCGCCCTTGGCGCCGCCGTAGGGGATGTTCACCACGGCGCACTTCCATGTCATCCAGGTGGCCAGCGCTTTGACTTCGTCCACCGTGACATTCGGATGGAAGCGTATCCCACCTTTCCCCGGGCCGCGCATGGTGCTGTGTTGCACGCGGTACCCTTCGAAACGGAACACCTTTCCGTTGTCCATCCGGACCGGCAGGTTCACCGAGAGGATGCGCTCCGGATACTTGATTCTTGCTCGCAGACTGTCTTCGAGGTCTAGCGCGTTTGCCGCCAGGTCGAAGTTCTCCAGCGCGACATCGTATGCGTTCTTTTCCACTATTGCGGTAGCTAACATGGCTAACCGACCTTCTTTCCGAGTTTCAGGCTCGAGAATCCGTACAGCCCGAATGTTAGCCCCAAGCGCGCACCACGTCAATGGGGTGCTTGCCAGTTGTCGAGAAAGAAAGCACCATAACCCCGCCCGCACATTTCTGTGAGAATCGGGCCGCCAGCACCACTATTTGTCTGCAAATATGCGTGTCGCACTCTTATTGGCGGCTTGCAGCTTGGCATTAGCCCAACCGCCGGATCCGGCCTATGAGCCACTGGCTCGCGCTTATGACGCTCTGAGCGCGAAAGACTATGAGACCGCAATCGGCAATTTCCAGAAGGCGGTTCTGGCCGCCCCGGAACGGGCTTCGATCCGCAAAGACCTGGGGTACACGTATTTGAAGATCGGCGAGAACGACCTGGCGCGCGCCCAATTCCGCGAGGCCATGCGGATGGACCCCGCGGACGCGTCCGTGGCGATGGAGTACGCCTTCCTGTGCTACGAAAGCAAGGAGAAGGCCGAAGCGCGCCGCATTTTCGACCGCCTGCGCAAGACCGGGAACGCTACCGCCGAACAGGCTTTCGGCAATATCGATGGGCCGCTCGCCGAAGGGATCGCACGATGGCGGGAGGCCATCCGCAAAGGGGCGGACGATTTTGGCGCGCACTTCGAGTTGGCTTCTCTGGCGGAGCAGCGCGACGAACTGGAGCTGGCCGCCGAGCACTACCGGAGAGCCTGGGACCTCCGCCCCGACCGGCGTGCCACGCTCGTCGACCTGGGCCGGGTGTGGAAAGCCATGAACCGGCCGGAACAGGCTGGCTCGGCGTTGCTGGCCGCATCCCGCGGGGGAGATGCGCGCACCGCGGAAGCCGCGCGCGAACTGTTGCCCGCCCGATATCCCTATGTCCACGAATTCCGGTCGGCACTGGAGCTGGATCCGCGGAATGTGGAGTTGCATCGCGAGTTGGCGTACCTGCTGCTTCAGATGGGCCGCGATGCGGAAGGCGAGAGGGAATTTCGCGTCCTGGCAGAAGCGCCCTTCAACGACTTGCTTTCCGCCGCGCAACTCGGTTTCCTGCTTTATACCCGCGGCGAGCGGGAAGCGGCAAGGGTTCTGCTGAACCGGGTGCTGGCAGGTCCGGATGAGGCACTGGCGAACCGGGTCCGCACGGTGCTGAGGCTTCCACAATCCGGCCACCTGTCGGTTGACCGGGCGAAAGAACTCGATTCGAAGGAGATGGCGGAGCTCAGCATCAAGGCCGGGTACGTGAAGGACGCGCTGGTGTACCTGAGGCAGGCGTACGGGGCCGATCCAGCCGACTACGGCGTGGTGTTGAAGATGGGTTGGGCCTGCAACATTTTGCACCGGGATTCGGAGGCGTTTTACTGGTTTGGCTTGGCCCGCAGAAGCGACGACCCCAAGATCGCGTTGCGTGCCGCGCAGGCATGGCGGAATCTGCGCCCAGCGGAGGAGTGGTTTCAGGTGTCCGGCTGGTTTTTCCCGTTGGTTTCAACAAGGTGGCAGGATGTTTTCGGTTACGCGCAAGTCAAGACGGAGATCCACACCAAGCTTCCGGTTCGACCGTACGTGAGTGTCCGCTTCGACGGCGACACGCGTAGCAACGCCCCACCGCTGTTGTTCTCGGAAACATCGCTCATCTTCGCGGTGGGAGTGCGGACCTTGCCGTGGCGCGGAATTACCGGCTGGTTCGAAGTGGGTTCCGGCGCCAACTATTTGACGGGACACATGTTGCCGGACTATAGGGGAGGCGTTTCCGTAAACCGATCCACCGGCAGGATGCTGGGAGGCGAGTCGGCGGGCTGGTTCGCGGACACTACGGCAGATGGGGTGTTTGTGAGCCGGTTTGGTAACGACTTCCTGGTGTATAGCCAGTCGCGCTCGGGGTATACCATCGGACCGAAATCGCTGCGCAGCCAACTCTACTGGAATGGCAATCTGACGTTTGACACGGCGCGGCAGGCGTGGGCGAATTTCGTCGAGACCGGACCGGGCGCACGGTTGCGTACGTCCTTCATGCCGGCTTCGATGTATCTGGTTTTCAATGCAGTGCGAGGTGGGTACCTGATCCACGACGGCGATCCGAATCGGCGGGCTTTCAACGATTTCCGGGCCGGGGTCTGGTATGCGTTTGTTCACTAAGGCGGCGCTTCTCTTGTCCGCCAGTTGGCTGCACGCCGCGGAGCTCCCTTATTACAGCGTAACGTCCCCGGATGCAGGCGCTTGGGCTAAGATGCTGTCGTCGATCGGATTCAAACGGGGGCCGGAGGGTCAGGCTCGCGTGGTGGTGGTTGGCGGAGCCGTCGCGGAAACGGGAGACTGGGCCAGGAGGGTCGAGGGAGGAGTCATCCTGAGCCTGGAAGGCGAGTCGCCTTCGGCGGAATCGTTTGGCTTTCGACGGAATCCGAGGTTCGTGCGGGTAAATAGCGTTATCGATATCCACTGTCCCGAACTGCCGATCGTTTGGGAAAAGGGCGTTTACTTGCCGGTGTTCACGGTCCCTCCAGAGGCGAAGATCTTCGCGCGGGAGCGCTGGTCGGGGGCGCCGTTGCTGGCAGGGTTCCGGATGGGGCGCGGCGCGGTTCTCTGGGCAGCGGCGCCGCCCGGCGAACGTGGGTATGAACGGTTCCCGTACCTGCTGCAAGCCTTCTCGGACCTCGGCCTGGCAGCGCCCTACCGATCATCGCGGATGTGGGCGTTTTTCGACTCGGCCTACCGCTCGCGGGTGGACCTCGACTACTTCGCGGCACGCTGGCGCAAGACGGGGATCTCCGCACTGCATGTTGCCGCCTGGCACTTCTACGAGCCGGCCGCCGAACAGGACCAGTACTTGAGACGGTTGATCGAGACTTGCCATCGCGAGGGGATCCTGGTGTACGCGTGGCTGGACCTGCCGCACGTCAGCGAGAAATTCTGGGCCGATCATCCGGAGTGGCGCGAGAAGACGGGATTGAAGCAGGACGCCCAACTCGACTGGCGGAAGCTCATGAATCTCACCAATCGCGACTGTTTTCGAGCCGTCGCGACGGGGGTCGGGCAGTTGGTGGACCGATTTGACTGGGACGGAGTCAACTTGGCGGAGTTGTACTTCGAGTCCCTGGAAGGGCTGGATAATCCGGCTCGTTTTACCCCGATGAACGATGACGTCCGCGCGCTGTTCCGAAATCAAGGCGGGTTCGATCCGCTGGAGTTGTTCGGGACGCGGACGGACAGCGCATCGCGGCGTTTGTTTCTCGATTTCCGCAGATCGTTGGTGCAGAAGATGCAATCCGAGTGGATCGGGGAATTGGAAGCGATTCGCCAACGAAAGCCCGATCTCGACCTGGTTCTGACCCACGTCGACGACCGGTTCGACACACGAATGCAGGACGCGATCGGGGCGGATACGGCGAGGGTCCTGCCGCTTCTGGAGAAGCACCGGTTCACGTTCCTGATAGAAGATCCGGCCACGGTGTGGGACTTGGGGGCGGAGCGGTATTCGACAATCGCCGAGCGGTATCGGGCATTGACGAGCCACGAAAGTCAACTCGGGATCGATATCAATATTGTGGACCGTTACCAGGACGTTTACCCTACCAAACAGCAGACCGGGACCGAGTTGTTTGAACTGGTCCACGCGGCGGCGGCCAGTTTCGCGCGCGTCGCCTTGTACTTTGAGACCTCGTTACTGCCGCCGGATTTGGCGCTACTGCCGGCAGCGGCGTCGGTTGTGCGAAGCATGGAAAGGAGCGGCAAAGGGATCCGAATCGACACGCCGGCTGGGGTAGGCGTATCCTGGCATGGAGCGGCCACCGTCGACGGACACCCGTGGCCGGTTTGGGATGGCGAAACGGTGTGGGTTCCGGCGGGAATCCATACGGTTGAGCCGGGTCAGGCATACGGTCCGCGGTTGCTTCGTTTGAATGGCGAATTGAAGAGCGCCGGGGCGGTCGGAACGGCGGATATCGAGTTCACCTACGAGAGCGCGAGCCGGGCTATCGCGGTTTTGGACCGGCCGGTGCGGCTGCTTCGAGTGGATGGCATCCCGGAATCGGTTCGAGCGGCCGGCCCAAACACGGTTCTTTTGCCTCGCGGCCGACATCTCGTGACAATGGCAACCGACTGAGCTAGGATGTCGAATGAAGTAATGACGGATGTCGCGTTACAGCCCGGAACGCCGGAGATCCCGGATAAGCTGTATTTCAAGATCGGCGAAGTCAGCGAACTCCTGGGGCTGGAGCCCTACGTATTGCGCTATTGGGAGAGCGAGTTCCCAGTGCTGTCGCCCAAGAAGTCGGGCACCGGGCATCGCTTGTACCGCCGCAAGGACGTGGAATTGCTGCTTCGTATCAAGCACTTGCTGTATGAGAAGCGGTTCACGATCGAGGGCGCGCGTCAATCCATGCAGGCTAGGGCAAGGGCTCCGAAAGCGGCGGGGGCCAAACGGGTTCAGCAGGAGTTGTTCTCCGCGGATCCGTTACCCGAAATACGCAGAGAACTGGAAGACATCCTCAAAGGTTTGAAGTGATCTACGGCTCGCCGACAATCACGCCGTAGATGCGATCCAGATCTTCAGCCGAGTAGTATTCGATCTCGATGCGGCCTTTCTGTCTGGCCTTCTCGACGATCTTCACCTTGGTTCCCAAGACCCGTGACATTTCCTCGATAGCGGCCTTAACGTTGGGGTCGACGTCGACCTCTTCGACGTGCTTGGCTTTGCGGCCCTCCATCATCTTTTGGGTGGTCCGTTCCGTCTGGCGCACGGACCATCCCTGTGCGACGGCCTTCTCCGCGACTTCCCGTTGCAGGTCCGCAGTGGGAAGCGAGAGGAGACAACGGGCATGTCCCGCGGAGAGGCGGCGCTCGGAGACGAGTTGCTGGAGGTCGGCGGGCAGTTGGAGCAGACGGAGCGAGTTGGCGATGGTGGTGCGATCTTTGCCGGTTCGGTGGCCGATCTCTTCGGCACTGAGGGAGAGTTCCGTGCCGAGGCGGCTGAAGGCGTTGGCGGTCTCGATGGGATTCAGGTCCTCGCGCTGGATGTTCTCGACGAGGGTGATCTCGAGAAGCCGGTCGTCAGGGACTTCCTGGACAACCACGGGAACCTGGTCCAAGCCCGCCAGCTTGGCCGCGCGCCAACGGCGTTCGCCGGCGACCAGTTGATAACGGTCTCCGGCTTTGCGGACCACCAAAGGCTGGATGATGCCGTTCGCGCGGATGGACTGAGCCAGTTCGGAAAGCCGCTCCCCCTGGAAGACGCGCCGGGGTTGGATGGGATTCGGATCGATCAGATCGACCGGGATAGTGGGGGAAGGCTGATCCGGCGGGCCAGCACCGCCTCCAGAAGCTGGCAATTGGGGCGGACGGGTTGGCAGGAGTGCGCCGAGGCCTTTACCGAGGGCCCGGCGTTGGCTGTCCGGTTTGTTCATGGTCCAGAATCTCCTTTGCCAATTGGATATAGCTTTCCGCGCCGCGAGACCGGGGATCGTAGACCAGGATCGGTTTCCCAAAACTGGGGGCTTCCGCGATGCGGACGCTGCGCGGGATGACCGTGCGGAAGACTTGGTCCGCGAAGAACTCCTTTAGATCGGCCGCGACCTGGCGAGTCAGGTTGGTGCGGTCGTCGAACATGGTAAGGAGGATTCCCGCGATTTGAAGGGGGTGATTGAAGGACTCGCGGATGCGCTGGATGGTGTCCATGAGTTCAGAGATACCTTCCAGGGCGAAGAACTCACATTGAATGGGCACCAGGACCGCATCGGCGGCGAGGAGGGCGTTTACAGTGAGAAGGTCGAGGGCCGGGGGGCAATCGATGAGGACAAAGTGGTAGTCGTTTCGGATGCCGGCGATACGCTCGCGGAGGCGAAGTTCGCGGTTGTCGAGGCCGACGAGCTCAAGGTTGGCGCCTACCAGGTTCTTGTCGGCGGTGATGAGGCTGAGGCCTTCGAAGTCGGTGGGAACGATGGCTTCTTTCGCGGGAACGTCGGCGAGCAGGACATGATAGAGGCTGGGATGGGTGGGGTCTTTGGCGACTCCGAGGCCGGTGGTGGCATTGCCTTGCGGGTCGGAGTCGATGACCAAGACGCGGAGGTCGTTGGCCGCAAGGGATGCGGCCAGGTTGATGGCGGTGGTGGTCTTTCCGACCCCGCCTTTTTGGTTAGCGATGGCGAAAACTCTGCTCAAGCGGCCATAGTAACATGGCAGAGGTTGACGGACCGAAGGCGGCAGGGATTTTTCGACCGGGCCAGGGGATGGATAATGGCAAACCGCTTCCTCCGTGAAATTACGAAACGAAAGAGCTATGACCGCGCCGCTTTTGGGCGGCGGGTCACCCCCCGAGATGAAAATGGGCAAGAGCTTGGCTAAGATAAACGCGGCGGGCAGGCTGGTCGGAATGGGTAATGGCTTAGTCCGA
>Ga0326728_10013519_pt1 | contig 17698 bp, 14 predicted proteins | sample MB3enrmetagenome_FD_207602 | JGI IMG/M metagenome (GOLD analysis project Ga0326728, IMG submission 207602) | Lab enriched peat soil microbial communities from McLean, Ithaca, NY, United States - MB31MN | ecosystem: Environmental > Terrestrial > Soil > Wetlands > Peat | place: USA: New York... | reverse complement strand
TCCCGATGGCCTGCGCAATCAGGTGGAAGGCAACATCCTGCACACCCTCAGCCGCACGCTGCATGAGGAGATCACGTTCGATCGCTCCCGCGTGGCCAGCGTGGATTGGGCGAGTTACCCGATCCTGACTTTTCCGGAAGTGCCTGCCGTGGAGGTCGCCCTGATCAATCGTCCAGACCAGCCTTCTAACGGCGCCGGCGAGGCGGCTTCTGCCCCCGTGGCCGCAGCCCTTGCCAACGCGGTCTTCGACGCCACCGGAGTGAGGCTGCGTAGCGTGCCCTTTACGCCCGCCCGGGTCAAAGCCGCTTTCGCCACGGCGAAAACGAAGGCGTGACTACGCGTTTCGGTAGCTTCTGACGCGAAGCATTGCGCAAATCGGGCGCGCGCTTTATTGGCCGGGTGCGGAGGGATCAACGCCGAAGCAATAGCCGTCGTTCGAGCTGGTGGGACTGAAGGAGTATTCGCCACTAGGCAGATCCCTGACGGTTAAGGCATAGGTGATTAAGCTGGACTCGTCGTTTTTCTCGATATCAACCGGCCATGTCAGGAGGCCACCCCGACGGCCGGGCTGGGTCCGGGTCCGCCGGCTGCCGTTGACCGTCTCCAAAGGGAACAGGCTGTAGCTGGCGGGGTCGACTCCTCTGGGCAAGCGGAGGATGAACACGAGACGGGAGGCCTCATTTAGACGAACGCGCGATTGTGGGGCCGGGATCTCCCAGTATTGAGCGGAGCGGCTTCTGTGCTCGACGGCTTGATTGCGTTCGAGGGCGGTAAGAACTTTGCCGTTCCAAGCGTAGACCATCCCGATTTCCTCCGGTTGCGAGAGACCGCGCGGGGGCGCCGAAGGCGGCGCGCTGCCGGAGGGTCGCGTCAACGGGGGAGCCTGCGGCGGCGGGCCGTCGGACGGTCGCGCCAACGTCGGAGCGCGGGCCGGCTGGGCTGCGCTGGCCGGAGGTTGCGCTGATGTTGCTGACGGCAGCGTCGAACGCGCAGGTGGCGGAGGCAGGGTTGCGTTACCGAAGGTCACCCCCGACACGTCAGGCCGGGGATAATGTTGGAGCTGATTGTTTACCAGGAAGTGCATCTGGGTGGCGTCGATGGACCACCACCTGCCAGTGACGTGCGTGCCGTCGTTGAGGATCAGGCTGTTGGGTTGGGCCGGCGCAGGTTCGGGCGCGAGGTCTGCCGCTTTGGGTGGAGGCTGCGCGGCTGGCGGCGCAGGCAAGGAAACACCGAACTGGATGGCTTCGACCTGATGGATATCAATCGTCTGCGACTGATCCCCGGCCTTGATGTGAAGCTCCTGGGTGTTGCCGGACTCCACCAACCCTGAGATCTGGCGGCCATCCTTCAGAGTGACGACATCGGCGAAGAGCCGACCACCGGCCAGCAGGCCGAACTGCCAGAAGACGAGCAGGAGGACTCTTCTCATTTCCACCTCCTAAACGACGTTTGGGAGAATGATCCTGAAATCGAACTCGCGTCCCATACATCATGATACTGAGAGTCTGAGGCTGCAAGGCGGTGGAACAATACAGACCCCGCTGCCACGACCAGGAACGCCGTATCCGGGGAGTCTCTGATGACCGGGGAGTTCCACGCACGGCAGTTTTTGTTTCGGCGTTTGATCTGGGTTAGTTACCATGAAACAAAAGGCGGTGATGGTTGCGAACAGAATCCATGGATGTTGTGAAACAGCTTTTTGAGCGGCATTTTCACCTTCCTGTGGAACGAGTCGAGCCCTTGCAGGGCGAACTGGGAGGGTCAGGGCGCAATATCCTCCGGCTCGCCCATCAGGATCTGAGCGCGGTGGGTATCCTGTATGAAGTGCGCGAGGAGAACCTCGCTTTTCTGGAATTCTCGCGGCACTTCCGCAGCCGTGGCCTGGCTGTGCCGGAGATTTACGGATCGGAACTGGATGCGGGCGCTTACCTGGAAGAAGACCTGGGCGACGTCACGCTGTTTCAATTTCTCTTGAAGAACAGGGTAGGAGACAACGTCGCACCCGAGGTGGTGGAGGCTTACCGTAAGGTGGTGGCGCAACTGCCGCGCTTCCAGATCGAAGCTTCTCGGGACCTGAACTACAAAGTCTGTTATCCACGCTCCAGCTTTGACGGCCAGTCGATTGCGTGGGACTTGAATTACTTTAAGTATTACTTTCTCAAGCTGGCGGGAATTCCTTTCAACGAGCAGGAGCTGGAAAATGATTTTGGCCGCCTGGCCAGGTTTCTGCTGACCGCCAGCCGCGACTATTTTCTTTATCGCGACTTCCAATCGCGCAACGTGATGCTGCGCGACGGCCAGCCATTCTTCTTGGACTATCAGGGTGGGCGCAAAGGCGCGTTGCACTACGATATTGCTTCCCTGCTTTATGACGCCAAAGCCGACCTGCCTCCCGCGCTGCGCCAGCATCTGCTGGAGCACTACTTAGCGACTCTCGCGCAGTTCGTCGAACTGGCGCAGGAAGAGTTCATGCGCCATTACTACGCTTTTGTCCATGTGCGCATTATGCAGGCGCTGGGGGCGTATGGGTTCCGCGGCTTTTATGAGCGAAAGCCGCATTTCCTGCAGAGTGTACCCTTCGCGCTGAAGAACCTGCGCTGGCTGCTCGAGCACATAAAGCTCCCCATCGCACTGCCCACGCTGCTGGGCGCGTTTGAGCACATGATCGCGTCAGAGAAGCTGCAGCGCTTGATCACGCCCACGGAAACCGCCAGGCAGCCAGAAGCTGCGAAATCTGTTCCGGCCAACCTGGCACTGAGGATTTTCAGCTTTTCATTTCACCAGAGCGTCCCGCCGAAGGACGAGAGCGGACATGGCGGCGGTTTCATTTTTGACGCCCGCGGGCTGCCGAATCCCGGCCGCGAAGAGCGCTTCAAGTCTCTCACCGGCAAAGACGCGACGGTAATCGATTATCTGAGCGGGCAGGCAAGCGTACGCGAGTTTCTGGCCAGCGCCACGTCGATGGTGGAAGCGAGCGTGAAGAACTACCAGGAGCGCGGCTTCAATAGTTTGATGGTGGGGTTTGGCTGCACCGGCGGCCGGCACCGCTCGGTGTACCTGGCGGAGGCGCTGGCCCGGCATTTCCGCGGTCGGCAGGGCCTGGACGTGGTTGTGCGGCACGTTGAAATGGAGAAGTTGGGTAAATGAAAGCCATGATTCTGGCCGCCGGGCTGGGCACGCGCTTGCGTCCGCTAACCAATGACCGGCCCAAGGCGCTGGTTGAGGTGGCCGGACGCACGCTGCTGGAGATCACCATCGCACGCCTGCGGGAATTTGGGGTGCGTGAAGTCATCGTCAATGTGCACCATTTTGCCGGAATGATCACTGAATATCTGCGCGAGAAGAACAGCTTCGGAATGCGGATCGAGATATCCGAAGAGGGCAGCTTGCTCGATACCGGCGGCGGCCTGAAGAAGGCGGCGTGGTTCTTTCGCGAAGAGGGTCCGGCGGCGCCGTTCATCCTGCACAATGTTGACGTGATCAGCGCCATCGACCTGCGGCGAATGCTCGGCTTCCACACCGAGAATCAGGCGCTGGCTACACTGGCAGTGCAGCAGCGTCAGACTTCCCGATATCTATTGTTCGACGAGCAAATGCGGCTTTGCGGGCGGCGGCTGGTCAAAGAGCAGAAAACTGAACTGCTGAGGCCGTCGCCGCAGTTGCAGGAGGTGGCGTTCTCTGGAATTCACGTGATCTCGCCACGCCTCCTGGAAATGATGCGCGAAGAAGGGGCGTTCTCCATTGTCCAGTCTTATCTGCGGCTAGCAGGTGAAGGAGAGAGGATTGTGGCTTATCGCGCTGACGGCGATTACTGGCGCGACCTGGGCAAGCCGGAAAGCGTTGCACGTGTCTCCGAGGATTTGAAGAAGCAGGCCATGCTTCGGGATTGAAGAAGGTTGGTTGCGGGGGGTGGATTTGAACCACCGACCTTTGGGTTATGAGCCCAACGAGCTACCAGACTGCTCCACCCCGCAATCTCATCCTACTCCACACCTTGCTCCCGGTCAACAACGTTCGAGCATGACGTTCGAGCGAACGACATTTCTGCCGCTCCATCCCGGTACAATGGTTGTGTGCCCCGATTTGCGGCTCCGGCGCTCCTGGCGCTGGCCACTCTGCTTCACGCCCAGACGCCTTTCTTCCCTTTGAAAGATGTGCGGCCCGGAATGCGAGGCGTCGGACGTACGGTCTTTTCCGGGAACCGCGTCGAGGAGTTCCAGATCGAGGTGCTGGGCGTGCTCGATAATGCCGGACCCAAGCAGTCCCTCATCCTGGCGCGCCTCTCGGGAGGCCCCCTCGAACACGATGGCGTGATGCAAGGGATGAGCGGCAGCCCGGTCTACATCGAGGGCAAACTGGCCGGCGCGGTCGCCATGGCCTTTCCCTTCGCCAAGGATCCCATCGCCGGTATACGGCCCATCGAGGACATGGTCCGGCCCCAGGCGGCTTCAGCGCCGACGGCGGCTTCCCGGCGTCCCGCCATGGCGCTCATCGAACGCGATCTCACGCGGCTCCTTCCCAAACCTGAAGCGGCCGCCGCCGGGGATGCCCGCATGGTCGATATCGCCACGCCGGTTTCCTTCGGCGGCTTCAGCCGCGGCACTCTCGAGACTTTCGAGCCGCAGCTCCGGACGCTCGGTCTGGCGCCGCGCCAGGCCGTCACCGGCGGCGCCAAAATCGAACCCGGGATGGGCAATCCCGCGGACTTGAAGCCCGGTTCCATGATCAGCGTCGAGCTCATGGCCGGCGACCTCAGCGTGGGCGCCGATGGCACCGTCACTTATATCGACGGCAGCCATGTGTACGCCTTCGGGCACCGCTTCCTCGATATCGGCGCCACGGCGCTGCCCTTCGCGCGATCGGAGGTCATCGCGTTGCTGCCCAATCTCAATACCTCGTTTAAGCTCTCATCCGCCAAGGAGTGGATGGGCACCATCTATCAGGATCGCGACACCGCCATCTCCGGCGAATTGGGCAAGCGGCCCGCGTTGGTGCCGGTCTCGGTATCCGTCTCGCGCGGCTCGCGCCCCATCGAGTCCTACCGCATGCAGATGGTCAACGACCCGCTGCTGTCTCCCCTGCTCGTGCAGATGGCGGTTTATTCCGCCATCGACGCCACCGAGCGCACCGTGGGCGCTTCCACCATCCGCGTCACCGGCGCGGTGGAATTCGAAAACGCGCCCGCCCCCATCCGCCTGGATAACCTGTATTCCGGCGACAACGGCTTGCCCGCGCAGGTCTCGCTCTCGGCCGCCGTGCCGGTGGCCTACGTGATGCAGAGCGATTTCAGCTCGCTGGCGCTCAAGAAGGTGGCCGTCAACCTCGATATTCTAGACCGGAAGAACCAGCTTTCGATCGACAGCGTCTCGGCGTCGCCGTACCAGGTGCGGCCGGGCGGGAAGGTCCGGCTGAATATCGTGCTGGCCGGCGAGAACGGCGCGGACATCACGCGCCCTGTCGAATACCAGGTGCCCATCGGCGCGCAGGCCGGGACTTTATTCTTCACGGTGGCCGATGCCGCCACCACCAATCTGGCCGATTTCCGCCAGATCCTCACCGCTTCACCGCGCACGGTCGGCCAGTTGATCGGCACCGTAAACGGTCTGCACACCAATAACAAGGCTTACGTGCGCGTGTGGCGCGCCGAACCGGCCTTTCAATTGGAAGGCGCCGATCTGCCGGATCCGCCCGCATCGGTGGCGCTCATTCTGGGCGCCTCGCAATCCAGTTCCGGCGGCATCGTGCAGACCCGCAATTCCAAGATTGCGGGTATAGAGGTCGATGCGGGCGATGCCGTGGTGACCGGTTCCAAGACCATCCAGGTGGAAGTTAAAGAATGATTTCTGCGCGCCATTTCTTCGGGCCCCTGATGCTGGCCTTGTGCTTCACGTGGTCTCCCGCGGCCCACGCCAGCGGCACGCAGGCGTGGGAGATGAACTCCTACGCCGATTTCGTGCGCGGCCGTTTCACGGGCGTCTCGCTCAGCCGCGATGGCCGCCTCTCGTTAGCACCCACCCTGGACCCGGTCTTCACTTCCGATCAGCCCGTCATCTGGAGCGTGGCCCAGGCCCCCGATGGCACCTTGTATGCCGCTACGGGCCATCGCGGCCGCGTATACGGCATCGATAAATCCGGACACGCCACGCTACTGTGGAGCGCCCCGCAACCCGAAGTCTTCGCCATTGCCGTGGATCGCTCGGGCGTGGTCTATGCCGGCGCCTCGCCGGATGGCAAAGTCTACCGCATCGAGAACGGGCAGGCCTCGGAATACTTCGCGCCCGAAGCCCGCTATATCTGGTCGCTGGTGGCCGGGCCCGATGGCGCGTTGTACGTGGGCACGGGCGATCGCGGCCGGGTGTTCCGGGTCTCGGCCCCCGGGAAGGGCGAGCTGTACTACGATACCGGACAGTCGCACGTCACCGCGCTGGCCGTGGACCCGCAAGGACGCCTGCTGGCGGGCACCGAGCCCAACGGCATCCTCTACCGCATCTCCGCCAAGGACAAGGCCTTCGTGCTCTACGATTCCGATCTGCCCGAGATTCGGGCCATCGTTCCGCTGCCCGATGGCACAGTCTATGCCGCCGCGCTGGGCGGCTCCGTCGCCAAGCAGGCACAGAGCGCCGCGCAGGCCGCGGCGGCCGCCGCTGCCGCCGGGGGCACGCCGTCGATCGCTGCGTCCATTACAGTCGAAGCCCAGAACTCGGGTCCGGGCCCAGAGGTGAAGCCGCCCGATCCGAAGCAGCCGCAGAACCCGCCGGGTACGGCCTCCCCCACGGTAACCACCCCGCAGGTCACTACCCAGTTCACTCCCGCCGTGGAGGCCAGCGGGGTCGAGAAATCCGCCGTCTACCGCATCAATCCGGATAATACCGTCGATACCCTGTGGACCTCGAAAGAGGAAAACGTTTACGATCTGCTGGCGCTGGAGCGCCAGGTGTTGTTCGCCACCGATGTCAACGGCCGTATCTACGGCCTCATGCCCGATCGCCGCGTGACCCTCGTGGCCGAGACCAACGAAAGCGAGACCACCCGCCTGCTGGCCTCCCAGAATTCCATTCTGGCCGCCACCGGCAACATGGGGCGCATCTTCCGGCTGGGTGAAACGGCCGGCCCGAGCGGCTCCTACGAAGCCCCGGTGCACGATTCCGGCACGGTCTCCCGCTGGGGCAGCCTGAGCTGGCGCGCGGATGTGCCGCCGGGCAGCTCGCTGGCCTTCCGCACGCGCTCCGGCAACTCGGCCGCGCCGGACCGCACCTGGAGCGATTGGTCCGCCCCGCAGTCGAATCCAGAGGTGTCGCCCATATCGAGTCCCAACGCGCGCTTCATCCAGTGGAAAGTGGAGATGACGGGCACTTCGGGGGCCACCCCGCGGCTCGATAGCGTCACGCTGGCGTACCTGCCGCAGAACTCGCCGCCCGTCATCCGGGCGATCAACGTGGCCATCCAGGCCGTGGCCGCCGCGCAGGCCGCCAAACCCGCCGCGGCGAGCTCCGCCGCCTACAGCGTCACCGTCACAGATGCCCCCGACGCCGCCGCGTCCTCCTCCTCCGGCACCGCCACCCAGACTCTGCCGCGGGCCTACTCGCAGCAGATCACAGTGAGCTGGCAGGCCGACGATCCGGATGGCGACCGCCTCCTCTACAGCCTCTATTTCCGTGGCGAAGACGAAACCCAATGGCTGCCGCTCAAGCTCGACACCCATGACAACTCGGTCACCTTCGACGGCGATATCCTGGCCGACGGCAAGTATTATTTCCGTGTGCTGGCTTCCGACCGCGAATCCAACCCGCCGCCCAGCGCGCGCGAGGCCCAGCTGACCAGCGCGCCGGTGCTGATCGACAATACCCCGCCTCAAATCGCCATCGGGCAGGTGCGCTATTCCAACGGAGCCGCGCACGTGGAATTTGAGGCCGTGGACGCCGCTTCGGCCCTGCGCCGCTGCGAATATTCGCTGGACGCAGTCGGCTGGGTGCCCGTGCAGGCGGCCGATGGAGTCATCGATTCGCCTCGCGAGCAATTTGTGCTCGACCTGACCGGCCTGGCGCCCGGCGAGCACCTGCTGGTCCTCCGCGCCGCCGATAGCGCCGGCAATACCGGCGTCCGCAAAGTCATCCTCAAGTAGAGTGGAAATGTGCGGCTGAGTCTCGGCACCTTCGCCTGGCTGCTGCGGCGCAGCGCCGTCGCGGCCGCGGACGATAATTGTTTCTCCATCGCCAAAGGCGCCGCGTATTCGGCGCTGCTCTCCTTCTTCCCGGTGCTGACTTCGGCCGCCACCATCCTGGTGCAGACGCGCGCGCAGTTCGTTTCCAATACCCTCGAAAACGTTCTTTCCGAGATCGTTCCTCCGGGCACGGAGGACCTGGTCGTGCGGCAGTTCCGCGTTACCGGAGCGCGCCCGCTTCTGCTGCTCGTCGTGGCGGGCTTCATTTCCGTGTGGGCGGCCTCGAGCGTGATCAAGAGCCTCATCGAAGGATTTCAGGCGGCTTACCGGGTGCCGCGCAATCGCAGCTTCCTGGCGGGCACCGCCGTGGCCATGGCGATGGTGCTGCTCGCGGCCGTCCCATTGGTCTGCGCCTCGGTTCTCATCCTGTTCGGCGGCCAGGTGGAGCGCGTGGTGCTCGCGTGGATGAAAGTCGATCCGCTGCTCAACCCGGTCGCCTGGATCTGGGAATTGGTGAGCCGCATCGCGCGCTACCTGCTGGCCTTTGCCACCACTGTGATGGTGACGGCCGGCCTTTACTACTTCGGTCCCAACCGCCCGCAGCGCTGGCGGTTCGTGTGGCCCGGCGCGATCCTGGCGACCGTGCTATGGCTGCTGGCCACTTCGGTGTTCGGCTGGTACGTCCGCCATATCGGCCACTACAACGTGCTCTACGGATCGGTGGGAGCGGCGCTGGCGCTACTGGTATGGATGTACCTGCTGGCCGCCATCGCCCTGATCGGCTGCGAATTCAACGCTGTTTTCGAACGCTCCCAGCGGTGATCGCACACCTCGGGAGCGTTATCATGAAGACAGGTTTCGGGCGATGAGACAATGGATCGGCCGCGGCGCTCTAGCGCTCTCGCTGGCTGCTTTGGGGTCGCTGGCGGTCTCTCAGGAACCGGTTCCGAGGTTTCCGGACTCTGGAGCGGCGCAGCGGGACGGCGGTGATATCCGCCTGCCGAGCGGCAAGTCGCAGCGCGACGAGATCCTCCGGGTCGAGCGCGAGCGGAATATTCAGGATGCCAAGGAACTGGCCGAACTGGCGGACCAATTGAAAGAGGAAATCGAGAAAGACGACCGGTTCGTCTTCTCCATCTCCGCCCTCAAGAAAACGGATGAGATCGAGAAACTGGCCAAGAGGATTCGTTCTCGCATGCGTCACTAGCCTGGCGGCCGCCGCGGTGGCGGGCGCTCAGCCCGCGGCGAAGACGCCCGCCATCGCGCTCCTGGACGGCGGCGATGCGCCCCAGTGGCAGAACTGGGCCAAAGAGTTGGGCTGGCAGTTGATCGCCCCCACCGTGCCGGCCGGCGCCGATATCGATAGCCGCGTGCAGGCGGTGGCCGCGGCAGTCGAGCAAGCCATTGCCAAATCCGGCGCCGATCCCGCGCGCATCTACCTGGGGGCTCTTGGCGAGAAGGGCGCCGCGGTTTTCTACGCCACTTCGCGCCTGCCGGATCTATGGGCCGCCAGCCTGGCATTGGGAGGGTCGCCGCAGGCGGCTCTCGACACCAATCGCATCTACGCCGCCAATTTCACCCTCGCGCCGGTGCTGTGGTCCGGCAACGGCGCCAACGACCAGGCCCTGGCCGCCAAGCTCCAGTCCGCCGGAATGAACCTCGAATTCCGCCTCCCCGCGACAACTACCATGGCCTCGGTCTTCCAATGGCTTGGCCAGCACACGCGCCAGGATTTCCCCGCCTCCATCGACTGTGAGACCAGCTCGCCGGTTTTCGCCCGCTGCTACTGGATCAATATGACCAAGTTCGATCTCGCGGAACGGAACGACGTGCTGCCCACCACGGTAATTCCGGGCGGCTCCGGCGCCGCGCTCGACTTGGGCCCTTTCGAGTACAAAAGCGACGACCCCGGCCCCGGCCTGGAGGTTGTGCTGCCGGCGAAATACAGCGGCCCGCTGAAATCCGGAGATCGCCTCGTGGCGCTGGATGGCAAACCCATCGCCGACGCGCGCGCGTTCGCTGCCATGATGGCCAAGCTCGATGAAGAAAAGGCCGCCGCCGTGACGGTCCAGCGGGGCAAGGAGCGCATACGCATGGAGACCCGTATTCTGCTTCCCAAGCGCGATTCGGGCGGAACGGTCCGCGTGCAAGCCAAATACATCCCCGAGGATAAGGAAATTCAGATCGTAAGCCGCGGGATCACCGCCTTGCGCCTGACGGTTCCCGAGGCCTGGGTTCCCGGCAGCCTCTATTGGAACGGCCTGGCGCTTCAGGAGCTGAAAGCGCCGGGGTGCCTCGATTTGAGCATCGAGAAGGAATTGCTGCACGCCGCTCCATGCGCAAATTGACGCAGCGTGAAGCGGCCCGGCTCCTGATGCGCGCCCCGCGGAGCGCCTCGCGCGATGCCGCCTTCCGCCGGATCATCCGCCAGATTCCGCGCGGTAAAGTGGCTACCTATGGGCAAGTGGCGGCTGCCGCCGGCTATCCCCTCTACCATCGGCACGTGGCCCAGTTGTTGCACCGCGAGGGCGGTGCACTCCCCTGGCAGCGCGTGGTGGGCGCGGGCGGCGCCATCAAGCTGAAATATGAAGCCGGTCTCGAGCAGCGCACGCGGCTCGAAATGGAAGGCGTCGGGTTCCGCGGCAAATGCGTGGACATGGCCGGGCACCAGCACCGTTTCAGAACCTGGGAAAACGCGGAGTGAAAGCACTTGAACCGCGCTCTCCCGCCTCGTCTTTTTCTCCCTTCTCCGTAAGCGTGCTCTAATATATTCGGACGAGGAGGACTGGATGACTGGAAGACTGCTTCTGGCCGCGCTCCTGGCCGTATCGGCCGCGTCCGCCCAACGCGGCGGCGGCCGGGGCGACGCCACCAACGCGGATGGCACGCCCATGAATCTCGGTGGCCGTTTCCCGGCGTCTCGCGAAACCAGGTTCGAGACGATCTCCAGCAAGCTCAAGCTGAATAAGGCGCAGAAAGCCGAGGTGGAGGCCATTCTAAATGCCGCCCGGCAGGAAGCCGTGCCGCTTCGCGAGGCCATGAGCAAAGGCCGGCAGGCCATCGCGGTGGCCCTGGTGCAGGGCAAACCGGGGGACGCCGAACAGGCCGAAAGCGCCTACGCCGCTCTGGCCGCCAAGATGACGGGCATCGAGACCAGCGCTTTTGCCAAGATCTACGCAACCCTCAAACCCAATCAGCAGTCCCGCGCGGGCCAGGCCTTCGAAATCATGAGCGGCATGTTCCTGGTCGCCGAGCGGGAGCGCGAGAGATAGAGAGGACCGCGATATGTTACCCAGACTCCTAGTGGCGGGGATCCTGGCAGCGGGCTTAGCCTCCGCGCAACGCGGCGGTGGCGGCGGGGGCGGCGAAGGCGGAGAAGGCAGCAGCAAGCTGGGGGATACCGAGGCCATCCGGAGCGCTCCCACCCGGCTCGATATCATCGCCGCTTCTCTCAAGCTAAGAGGCGACCAACAAAAGCAGATCCGCAGCGCTCTCGACGCGATTCAGAAGGAGGCCGCGCCGGTGCGCGAAGAGATGGCCGAAAAGCGGGCGCGCATCGCCGCGGCAGTGCAGGACGGCCGGCCGCAGAGCGAAATCGATGCCGCTATCACGGCCTACGCGACCTCCGCCGCGCGCATGGCGGCTCTCGAGATGAAGGCTTTCGCCGCCATCTACCAGGTCCTCGATCCCGCCCAGCGCAATAACCTGGGCCCGGTTTTCGGGATGATGAGCGGCCTCTTTCAAGGCAAGAACTGGAACGCCAGCCAGTCCCCGCCGCGCATGTAGGTCACGGCCTCACGCTTACCGACAGCGTACGGTAAGGCCTGCCGACTTCCTGCGCATCCACCACCGCCACGGCGGCCACGTGGACGATGTCGTTGACTTCCGAGCCGCGCTGCAAAACGTGCACCGGCTTGGCCAGGCCCGTCAGCAGCGGTCCGATCAGTTCGGCGCCGCCGATCCGTTGCAGCAGCTTGTAGCAGATGTTGCCGGCTTCCAGATTGGGGAAGATCAGCACGTTGGCCCCGCCCTTGAGCGTGCTGAAGGGATAGGTTTCGTCGATGATCTGCGACGCCACGGCCGTATCGGCCTGCATCTCGCCATCGATCATCAGGCCCGGAGCGCGCTGCCGGACCAGATCCACTGCGCGCCTCACCCTATCCGACAGCGGATGGCGTGTGCTGCCGAAATTGGAGAAGGAGAGCATGGCCACGCGCGGCTCTATGTTGAAGCGGCGCGCCTTTTCCGCCGCCATGATGGCGATCTCGGCGAGGTCTTCCGAGCTTGGCTCGATGTTGACCGTGGCATCGGCCAGGAAATAGGTATCCCCCTTGGGCGTGATGAGCACGTACACGCCCGCCACCTTGCGCAGTTCCGGCCGGATGTCGATCACTTGCAGCGCCGGACGAATCGTATCGGGATAGTGCGTCGTCAGGCCTCCCACCAGCGCGTCGGCGTCGCCCAGCCGCACCATCATGCTGCCGAAAGTGGTGTGGTTGAGGATGAGCTGCTCGGCCTCGGTGCGCGTCACCCCCTTGCGCTGGCGCAAACTGTAAAACTCCTCCACGTAATCGTGCAGCCGCGGAAACTGGCGCGGATCCACGATCTGCGCGCCATCCAGGTGCAGGTGCAGCTCCTCGGTTTTGGCCTGAATCGTATCCTCGGCGCCCAGCAGGATGGGGATCGCGATGCTTTCATCCAGCAGGATCTGGCTGGCGCGCAGGATCTTGCCTTCCTCGCCCTCGGTGAACACCACGCGCTTGGGCTGCCGTTTGGCTTTGTTGATCATGCCGCGCATTATCTCGTGAGCTTTGCCCAGGCGCCGCTCGAGCGCTTCGCGGTATTGCGCGAGATCCACCGGTCGCTGTGCCACCCCGCTCTCCATGGCGGCTTGCGCCACGGCGGAGGCCTCCCAGATGAGCACACGCGGGTCGAAGGGCTTGGGGATGATGTACTCGCGGCCGAACTCGAGCCGGTCCACGTCGTAGGCGCGCAGCACCGAATCCGGCACGTCGGCCTTGGCCAGGGTGGCCAGCGCGCGGGTAGCCGCCAGCTTCATCGCGTCGTTGATGGTGGTGGCGCGCACGTCCAGCGCGCCGCGGAAGATGAACGGAAATCCCAGGACGTTGTTCACCTGGTTGGGGAAATCCGACCGGCCGGTGGCCACGATGGCGTCCGGGCGGGCGGCCAGGGCCACATCGTAGGGAATCTCGGGATCGGGGTTGGCCAGGGCGAAGATCACCGGATTGGGCGCCATGCCTTTGACCATTTCGGGCGTCACGCACCCGCCGCTCGAAAGGCCGAAAAAGACGTCCGCGCCCACCAGCGCCTCGGTCAAGGTACGGGCTTCGGTCTTGGCCGCGAAGCGCGCCTTGTAGGGGTTCATCTTCTTGATACGGCCTTCGTAGATGACGCCTTCGGTGTCGCACATCACGATGTTCTCTCGGCGCACGCCCAGGTTGACGTAATGCGCGGCGCAGGAAATGGCGCTCGCGCCCGCCCCGTTGAACACCACCCGGACTTCCTCGATCTTCTTGCCGGCGATCTCCAGGGCGTTCAGCAATCCCGCCCCGGAGATAATAGCGGTGCCGTGCTGATCGTCGTGGAAGACGGGTATCTTCATGGTCTTCCGGAGCGTCTCCTCGATGTAGAAGCACTCCGGCGCCTTGATATCCTCCAGGTTGATTCCCCCGAAGGTAGGTTCCAGGATCTGGCAGGTGCGGATAACTTCCTCGGGATCTTCCGTGGCCAGCTCGATATCGAAAACGTCGATATCGGCGAAGCGCTTGAACAGCACGCCCTTGCCTTCCATGACCGGTTTGCCGGCCATGGCGCCGATATTGCCCAGGCCCAGAACCGCGGTGCCGTTGCTGATCACCGCCACCAGGTTGCCCTTAGCGGTGTATTTGTAGGCCAGGCTGGGATCGCGTTCGATCTCCTTGCACGGGACAGCCACGCCCGGCGTATAAGCCAGGCTGAGATCCCGCTGCGTCCGGCAGGGCTTTGTGGGAGTCACTGAGACCTTGCCCGCCGGGGGTGATGAGTGATATTCCAGTGCGTCTTCAGGCCGGATCGCCATCGAGTGCCCCTCTCCAGCGTAATTATAGCCCTTTGTCCGATTTTGGGACGGCGCGGATCTTCAGGGCGCGGGTGTCCCGGCAGGTATTCCCGCGCTCCGGCGGAAGCACTCACCGGCGGTGGCGAGGAGACGGTCGCGGCGCGCCACCAGCCGGACCAGCCGCCGGATGCGAAACTCCAGTTGAGGATGGGTCTCAGTGGTACCCTGCAAGTCGCTCCGGGCGCGGTCTACCATGCCATCGAGAGCGATGAGCGACCGCAGAAGGTCCGGTTTTCTGGATTGCGGCATTTCTCCTGGGATAGTCGCACCACACCTCGGAAATTCTCATCAAATATTAATTTGCGGTTCCCGGCTCCAGCTTCGAGACCGCCGAGATCTGGCGGGCGATGAGCGACAGCAGACGGTCGGGGGCCAGCGCGGGGCGGCCACGAAACGGCTCTGGAAGCCGAAACCCGCCGGAATCCGCTTGTGGCTCAGCGGTTTGCAGCACTTCGGAAAAGCCCAGCGAATCTGCCATTCGACACGCGATCTGCGTCAGGTAAAGCAGTTCACCACCGGCCGCGTTTGGAGGATCGTGGTGCAGTCCGATGCAATCCTGCAACCCGCTGGGGAGGCCCCATTTGCGGGCCAGTACCAAACCTGCCTGGCAGTGCGAGAGGCCGAAGCGCTCCTCCTCGAGAGCCATGCCTTCCGCGACATCGCGCACCGGCTGGGAGAGCAGTTCGGCATATTTACGGCCCGATCCCAGCATCATGCCCAAGCGCCCGATATCGTGCGTGAGACCCGCGGTGTAAAGCAACTTGGCCGCCGATCCGGCCGATGCGGCGAGTTGGTCGGCAATCAGGGCCGTCGCCATGCTGTGCGACCACACCGGCTGCAAGTCCCGATGGCGCGGACTGGCGCCGATGTAAGATCGCATGGCGATGCTGAATGCCAGAGACCGTACGCGATCCAGACCCAGCACCATCAGCCCATGCCGGATCGTATCGATGCGATGCCGCAGGCCGAATTGCGCCGAATTGGCCAGGACCAGCAGGTCGGACGCCAGAGCCGGATCGGTTTTGAAGCACTCCTCGAACTCCGGGAGCGCGGTATCGCCGTCAATCGATATCGAAAGCAGCCGCAATGCCGTGGGGTGAAAGGGGGGCAGGTTCGAAAGATGCTTGGATGTCTCGGCCCGTATGCGGGCCTGTTCCGGGATTGCCTCGGGGGAATAAGGCCGGTGCGCTTCCATCAGTTTCCAACTCTACCGTAATTGCGGCGGTGTGGGGGTAGAGACCCGGCTCCCCCGGTCACGCCTTCAGCCGTACAACCGTCCGCGGCGGTTCGGCCTTGACGAACTGGCAGCGTGCCACGCATCCCTTGTTTTTGCAGGTCAAACAGATTTTTTTCTGAGCCATTTATAGAGATAAGTTATCCGAGCCTGGTGAGTTTCTCAACAGTATTTGTGCGGGCTCGCGATACCCCCCACATGTGGGCATGGGGGCACTGATTAGAGCGAGGCGGCCTGTGCGCGCCCTTTCCACTGCCCGCCGCGGCCGCGCCAATGGCAGATCGCGGAATGGATCGTCGCGCCCAGGTAGAAGGCCGCTATGAGGGGCAGCAGCGGCGCCCACAGCCAGGAACGCCGGTAGTAGCGCAGGGCCGGCAGATAAGCCACCGACATGGCCAGCCACGCGGCGCCAGAGGGCAGCGGGGCGGCCGCCAGCGCCAGCGGCGGAAGCAGGTAGATCCAAAACATACCGGCCACACAGGCCGCCAGCAGCATCGCGGAGCGCCGCAGTTGCGTGAAGGCGGTGCGCGAAATCATGCCTCCGATCTCGCTGAATCCGGCATAGGGCCGGATGCTGCGCGTCCCGGCGCCGAGGCCCAGCCAGATGCGGCCGCCGCGGCTCTTGAGGAGACGGGCCAGCGCGCAATCGTCGATCAGTTCGCCGCGGATTGCGGCGATTCCGCCGGCCTCTTCGAGCGCCCGCCGGCGAGCGAGCATGCAGCCTCCCGCCGCCCCTGCCGTCCGGCGCCGCGGATCGCGGATCCAGGCAGGCGGATACAGCATGAAAAAGAAGAAGACGAAGGCGGGGATCAGAGCGCGCTCGGCCAATGTGCGGCACTCCAGCGTGGCCATGTAGGAGACCAGGTCGTAGCCGGTGTGCGCCGTGAGGGTGCGAAGATTATCCGCCGGATGCACGATATCGGCGTCGGTGAGGAGGAAGAATTCCGGATCGAAAGCCGCGGCCTGCCGGATGCCTTCCGAGACGGCCCATAGTTTCCCGGTCCAGCCGGGCGGCACCGGAGCGGCGCGGACCACGGTGAGCAGGCCAGGCGGCGCGGCGGCCCGCGCGATCTCCGCAGTGCCGTCGGCGCTATGGTCGTCCACCAGCACGATGTGGAAACGCCCGCCATACTGCTGGGCGGCCAGCGAGCGAATCGCGCGGGCCACCACGAGGGCTTCGTTGCGCGCCGGAATAACTGCCACCACGGGCGGCTCCGCGCCGGAGGGCGGCAATCCGGCGGAAGGACGCCGCGCGAACTCCAGCCAGAAACGGCCGCGGGCCAGCAGCAGATAGAGCCACGCGGCCAGCGCGCCTGTAGCGGCGAAAACGATCATGCGGCCACCGTTATTTGGCGGCCGCCAGCGCCTTCGCCACTAAATCCTTGGCCTCGCTCTGAATTTGGCGCAGGTGCTCCTGGCCGGCGAAACTCTCGGCGTAGATCTTGTAGACATCCTCGGTGCCCGAGGGGCGGGCGGCGAACCAGCCGCGGCGCGTCACCACTTTGAGACCGCCTATGGGCGCGCCGTTTCCCGGCGCTTTGGTGAGCATGGCTTCGATGGGGTCGCCTGCCAGTTCGCGCGTCGAAATCTGCTCCGGAGAGAGGCGCGCCAGGATCTCCTTCTCCTCGGGGGTCGCGGGGGCGTCGATGCGTTCATAGACGGGTTCCCCGAACTTGGCGGCCAGACCGGCATAGGTGGCCGCGGGGTCCTGGCCCGTGCGGGCGAGCATCTCGGCTGCCAGAAGCCCCATGATGAGGCCGTCTTTGTCGGTGGTCCACACGGAGCCATTGCGCCGCAGGAAGGAAGCGCCGGCGCTCTCCTCCCCGCCGAATCCCAGCCCGCCATCGAGCAGCCCCTCGACGAACCATTTGAAGCCCACGGGGACCTCCACCAGCCGGCGTCCCAGGTGGCTTGCTACGCGGTCGATCATGCTGCTCGAGACCAGGGTTTTGCCAACAGCCGAGGCAGCGGGCCAGCCGGGGCGATTGCCAAACAGGTACCAGATGGCGGCCGAGAGATAGTGGTTGGGCGGCAGCAGCCCGGCGGACCGCGTGACGATCCCGTGGCGGTCGTGATCGGTGTCGCAGGCGAAGGCCAGATCGAAGCGGTCCTTGAGCGCGATCAGCCCGGCCATGGCGTAGGGCGACGAGCAATCCATGCGGATCTTGCCGTCCCAATCCAG
>Ga0326728_10013517_pt1 | contig 17700 bp, 12 predicted proteins | sample MB3enrmetagenome_FD_207602 | JGI IMG/M metagenome (GOLD analysis project Ga0326728, IMG submission 207602) | Lab enriched peat soil microbial communities from McLean, Ithaca, NY, United States - MB31MN | ecosystem: Environmental > Terrestrial > Soil > Wetlands > Peat | place: USA: New York... | reverse complement strand
AGTCGCAATCGCTGGTCGGCGTCGGGCTCATCAAGGTTTTCTTTCATCCCAACGTGAATATTGGCGAGGCTGTAGCTGAAATCACGGCCATCAGCCAGGTGCAATTGCGCTCCCTGCCGCCCGGCACCACCCCTCCCTTCATCATCCAATACAACGCATCGAGCGTGCCGGTGCTGCAGCTAGGTCTTTCAGGCGCAGGCATCAACGAACAGCAGTTGAATGACTTGGCCACCACCATCATCCGCGTTCAACTGGCGACGATCGAAGGCGCGCAGTCGCCCTTCCCCTTTGGCGGCAAGCAGCGCCAGATCCTGGTAGACCTCGATCTGAACGCCCTCGAGGCGCGCGGCCTTTCGCCGGCGGACGTGGTCAATGCCATCGCCGCCGAGAACGTGATCGCGCCCTCCGGGACCATCAAGCTCGACCGCTTTGAGTACCAGGTGGAGACCAACTCCGCGCCCTCGCTAGTGGACGCGCTCAACAACATGCCGGTGAAAACCGTGAACGGCGCGGTGATTTATATCCGCGACGTGGCGCACGTGCGCGACGGCAGTCCGCCGCAGACCAACATCGTCCGCGTGGACGGACGCCGGGCGATCGTGATGAACATTCTCAAGATCGGCTCGTCGTCTACGCTCGACATCATTAAAGGAGTGCGGCAGATCATCTCCAGTCCCAACTTGAGGGGCCAATTGCCACCGCAATTGAAGATCGTCGCGCTCTCCGACCAGTCGATCTTCGTGCGCAACTCCATTGACGGCGTGATCCACGAGGCGATCATCGCGGCCTGCCTCACGGCCATCATGATCCTGGTCTTCCTGGGCAGTTGGCGCTCCACGCTCATCATCGCGGTCTCGATTCCGCTCTCCATTCTGTGCTCGCTGATCGTGCTTTACGCGCTGCACGAGACCATCAACATCATGACCCTGGGCGGCATGGCGCTGGCCGTAGGCATCCTCGTCGACGACGCCACCGTGGCCATCGAGAACATCAACCGCTATCTGGAGACGGGCCACGAGCTGGAGGCGGCCATTCTGGAAGGCTCGGCGCAGATCGCCACTCCGGCGCTGGTTTCCACGCTCGCCATCTGCATCGTCTTCGTGCCCATGTTCTTCCTGAGCGGAGTAGCGCGCTACCTGTTTGTGCCTATGGCCGAGGCGGTGGTTTTCGCTATGCTGGCCAGCTACTTCCTCTCGCGCACCCTGGTGCCTACCATGGCCAAATATCTGCTGCAGGAGCACGACGACGCGGTCGATGCGAAAAAACGCGCCAGCAGAAATCCATTCACGCGCTTCCAGTCCGCATTCGAAACCGGCTTCGAGCGCTTCCGCCACGCGTACCTGGGCCTGCTCACCTTCTCGATCGATCACGCGGGCGTCTTCCTCATCGTGTTTCTTGCCTTCGCCCTGGCCTCGCTCGCGCTGACTCCATGGCTGGGGCAGGATTTCTTCCCGTCGGTCGATTCGGGCCAGTTCACGATTCACGTGCGCGCCCACACCGGCACGCGCATTGAAGAGACAGCCGCGCTTTGCGATCACGTGGAGCAGACCATCCGCCAGGTGATTCCGCCCGGCGAAGTGAACACGATTCTCGACAACATCGGCCTGCCCTACTCCGCGCTGAATCTCTCCTACTCGACCTCCGCGCCGGTCGGCCCCTCCGATGCCGACATCCAGGTGCAGTTGGCGCCGCATCATCATGCCACCGCGGCATACGTGGAGCGCCTGCGCGGCGTGCTCGCCCGCGAATATCCCGGCGTGACGTTTTACGCCGTGCCCGTCGACATCGTGACGCAGATCCTCAACTTCGGACTGGCCGCGCCCATCGACATTCAGATTGTCGGGCCCAATCTTTACGCCAACCACGCGCTGGCCGAGCGCATGTTGAACGAGGTGCGCTACGTGCCCGGCGCCGCCGACGCGCGCATCCAGCAGCCCTTCAACTATCCGAATCTGACCGTGAACGTGGACCGCACCCGCGCCGCATCCACCGGGCTGACGCAGCAAAACGTGGCCCAGAGCCTGCTGGTGGCCTTGAGCGGCAGCTTCCAGACCAGCCCCAACTTCTATCTCGATCCGCACAACGGCGTGACGTACAACATCGCCATCCAGTCGCCGCAGTACCGCATGGATACAATGGCCGAGCTCCAAAGCCTGCCCATCACCGGCAGCGGCACAGTCCGCGCCAACGGCGCGCCGCCCTCCACTATTGCTCCCGGTTCCAATGCATCGCCGGCGCCGGGAGCAGCGTCCACGGCCGCACCCGGAGCTCCCGCGCCCGTGCAGGTGCTGGGCAATCTGGCTTCGGTTGTGCCCGGCGCCGAGCAGGGCCTCATCAGCCATTACAACGTGCAGCCGGTCATCGACATTTACACCAATGTGGAAGGGACGGACCTGGGCAGCGTGACGCGCGCCATGGAAAAAATCGTCGCCAACCATCAGAAGGAGCTGCCCAAAGGTTCGCAGTTTATCCTGCGCGGGCAGAGCGAGACTATGTACCGGTCCTACTTCGGCCTCCTGACCGGCCTCGCGTTCTCGATCCTGCTGGTCTACCTTCTCATTGTGGTCAACTTCCAGTCCTGGCTGGATCCGTTTCTCATCATCTCCGCGCTGCCGGCGGCGCTGGCCGGGATCGTCTGGTTTTTCTTCCTCACCAACACGCGGCTGAGCGTGCCGGCGTTGACTGGCGCCATCATGTGCATGGGCGTGGCCACGGCCAACTCCATCCTGGTGGTGAGTTTTGCGCGCGAACAATTGGAAGAGCTGGTGGGCGACGCGCGGCAGGCCGCGCTGAGTGCCGGCTTTGTCCGTCTGCGCCCGGTGCTGATGACCGCTCTGGCCATGATCATCGGCATGGTTCCCATGTCTCTTGGCCTGGGCGACGGCGGCGAGCAGAATGCGCCGCTCGGCCGCGCGGTCATCGGCGGCCTACTCGTAGCCACCGTGGCCACGCTCTTCTTTGTGCCGGCATTTTTCTCCTTTATTCACGGCCGCATCGAGCGCAGGCGCAGGACGCATGGCGCTTCCGCCGGCCGCTCTTCAATCGATTTCGACGAATTCGGCGAAACACCGGAGTAGTTGCCTATGAACCACCAACCCAACTCGAATCCTCACGATGGACCCCAACCCGGACCCCAACCCGGAATCGACGGCTACCAGGCCGCACCGGGGCAAAAGCCCGTCTCGCCGCGCAAGCTTCTTGCGGGCGCGGCCGTGGTCCTCGTGATCCTGGTTGTGCTCGCGGCAGCGGGCATTCTTAAGCGCATGCATGCCCATACAGTTCTGGCTGCGCGCACCAACGAACTGGCCGCGCCCACGGTCTCCGTGGCTCCGGCGCACCCCGGCGCGCCCGTTGACACCTTTGTGCTGCCCGGCAACGTCACCGCCTATACCGACGCGCCCATTTACGCGCGCAGCGACGGCTACCTCGTCCATTGGTATTACGACATCGGCGCACACGTGAAGAAAGGCGCGCTTCTGGCCACCATCGACACGCCCGAGCTCGACAAACAGGTGGCGCAGGCCGAGGCCGACCTGGCCACCGCCGAGGCCAACGCCAATAACGCCCGCATTCAAGCGGATCGTTATTCGGGACTGGTCAAGTCCGATGCGGTTTCGCGGCAGGACACTGACAACTATGTGAGCCAGGCCGCGGCAACCGCCGCGGCGGTCCACTCCTCCGAGGCCAACGTGCAACGGCTGAAGGAACTGCAGTCCTTCGAAAAGGTCTATGCGCCGTTTGACGGCGTGGTCACCGCGCGCGCCGTCGACACCGGCCAGTTGATCAGCCAGGGTTCGGGCGCCGAGCTCTTTCACATGCAGGCAATCGCGACTCTGCGCATTTATGTGGATGTCCCGCAGCTCTACGCCGGGACGCTCAAGCGCGGCATGAAGATCGATCTCACGTTTCCGGAGCATCCCGGCAAGACCTACGTGGGAACGCTGGTGCGCACCGCCGACGCCATCGATCCCGCCAGCCGCACCCTGCTGGCCGAGGTCGATCTCGATAACCGTTCCGGCGAGCTGATGCCCGGCGCGCTCGCCCAGGTTCACTTCAAGACGCCCAACGCCGGTCCCTCCTTTATCGTGCCCACGGCGGCTCTGATCTTCCGCCGCGACGGCATGGAGCTGGCCACGGTGGTGAACGGCGACACGGCGCATCTGGTGCGCGTGGCGATCGGCGAGGACGATGGCGCCACGGTCGAGATCGTCAGCGGCTTGAACCCTGGGGACCAGATCGTCCAGGACCCTCCCGACTCATTGATCGACGGTGAAAAAGTCACCGTGGTGCAACCCGGCAGCAAGCCCACCGCGGCGGGAGGCCAGTGAAAATGGCGGGCGTACAACCAGTTGCCGAACGAATTGCCTTGAAAGGGCACGGCTTCAGCCGTGCCAAGGACGCAGCAAAGAGGCGTGCGGCTTTAGCCGCTGAGGGATGTTTTGCCCCGCAAAAGGATGCCTCAGGGCCTAAAGGCCCGAGTCATTCTGATCAATTGTTGGCACGACTAAAGTCGTGCCCTTTCAAAGCCGCGTGTTTCCCGGCCGCTTGTTTCACCGCACTCGTTTTGCTCTCGGGTTGCAAGCCCGTCGGTCCCAACTACAACCGTCCCGGCTACAACGCGCCCGCCGTGTACAAGGAGACGGGCGCGACCACCATCACGCCTCCGCCGAATCCCTCCGGTGGCGCATGGCAGCCGGCCAACCCCTCCGACGGCATGTTGAAGGGCAAGTGGTGGGAGATCTACCAGGACCCACAGCTCAACCGCCTCGAAGATCGCATCGCCACCGACAACGTGCAATTGAAGCAGGCGCTGGAGACCTATCTCGCGGCGCGCGATCAGGTGATCGTGACGCGCGCCAGCCTCTATCCCACGCTTTCAGTGGGCGCCACGCCCGAGGGCGAGAAGTACTCGGCCAACCAACCGCTTTGGAACAAGGGCAACCAAACCACCTACGCGGACCTGACGATTGCCGGCCAGGCCAGTTGGGAGCCCGACTTTTGGGGCCGCATCCGGCGCACGGTGGAGCAGGCGCGCGCCCAGTCCCAGGCCAGCGCGGCCGAAGCCGCGAATGTGGACCTGACCTTGCACGCCGAGCTCGCGACCGATTACTTTGCCCTGCGCGGCCTCGACTCCGAGATCAAATTGCTGACGGCCACAGTCGCGGACCTCGAACGCCAGCTCGACCTGACCCAGCGGCGGCTTGCGGGCGGCGTGGCCACTGCGGTCGATGTTGCCCAGGCGCGCACCCAGCTTGAGACCGTCCGCGCGCAACTGATCGATCTCGGCGTAGCGCGCGCCGGGTACGAACACGCCATCGGAACCATCGCCAACTACGATCTCTCCGGCTTCAGCATTCCACCGTCGCCGCTCGACTTGTCGCCGCCCGGGATTCCGCTGGGCGTGCCCTCGCAATTACTCGAGCGCCGTCCCGACATTGCCGCTCAGGAACGGCTGGCCGCGGCAGCCAACGCGCAGATCGGCATTGCCGTCAGCGCCTTCTATCCCACCATCACGCTGAGCGCGACCGGCGGCTTTCAAAGCACCAACCCCGGCACCTTGATTCAGGGGCCGAGCGCGATGTGGACACTGGGCGCGCAGGCCGCGGAGTTGCTTTTCGACGCCGGGCAGCGCCACGCGCTCACCGGCGCCGCGCGCCACAACTACGAAGCCCAGGCGGACGCCTATCGCAACACCGTCTTTCAAGCCTTCGAAGATGTGGAGGACCAGCTCTCGAACCTGCGCATTCTGGAACAGGAAGCCCGTGTGGAACAGGGCGCGGTGGACTCCGCGCAACACTCCTTCGTTCTGTCGAATGCCCGCTACAAGGGCGGCGTCACCAGCTATCTCGAGGTCCTGACCGCCGAGCAGACGCTTTTGCAGGATCAGGTAACGGCCATCAACATCGAAAGCCGGCAGTTTGCCTCCAGCGTCAGCCTGATCCGCGCCCTGGGCGGCGGCTGGGATCGAACGCAGTTGCCGTAAAGACAGGGAGTAGCCAATAGGGGATAGGGCTCTGCGTTAAACTGCGCCAGTAAGGCGTGCATCGTCCCATTTCCACTGACTATTGGCTACTCCCTATTGCCCGCCGTGCGAGAACGCCGATGCCGGTTCGTCAGTCGTCGGCGGAAACACTCGTCTTCACGGCCGGTCTATCCACTCCGCATCCGGGGCAACCGGCAACGGCTGGTCTGGGCCAAGAATCTCAGCGCTCACCGCGGCAAAGATAAAGTTCTCCGGCGGCACCGGGCTCCCCGCCAGCCGCCGCAACATCGCCAGTTGTCCCGCATGGCTCATTGCATCCGAACAAGGCCCCTGCAGCAGACTTTCCAATGGAATGCCTCGTAACTCCGTACCCGCCTCAAGGTGCCGCGCCAAATCCGCCAGCGTCTCGTGAAAGTGTGCCACCGCTTCACGAAAATCGGGAAAGTAAGGCACGTCGTAGCTGCCCCCGATGAGAAACGTCCGCGCATATCCCAGCACGCCATCCATGTGCCGGATCAGTTCATGCGGCGTGCGCACCTTCGGCACCGCGCGAAATTCGGCAAACTCCGGCGGAGCATCGCGCAGTGCCTTTTGCGTCCTGTAGGCCAGCGCCGCCAGGAAATGCCTGACCATTTTTCTTCCCTCATCCATAGGCCTGCTCCCAGTTTCCTATTTCCTATTTTCAAATCCCTGTTTCAGCGCATCAAGCGGGGGATGGCTATACGCCGCCGGAGGCACGTCGGTGAGCGGCAGCGCAGGCCCCTCCCACAGCAATCGCGGCGCGCCTTCGCTCATGGTGTTCAGCGCCTCCACGTGAATCGTATGCAAGCCGGCGCGCAGGCCGATCCCGCCTCGATCGTAGCGCAGCGCGTTGCCGGGCGAACCGCAGACCTGCGCAAAAGGCGCTCCGGTTCTGGCCACTTCTACGCCGTCGATAACCAGCCGCGCGCCGTCGCGATCGATGAGATGAAAGGTGTAGCCGCCATCCGCCGGAATCGCAAGGAAGCCGTCCCAGGCCGCGGCGTAGCTCGTCAACCCCTGCGCATCGGCTGCGAGACCTGGCGATGCGCCGGTGAGCAAAGGTTGCTCTGCGGAGAGATCGGGCAACACGGTCCAGACGCCGGCATAGATATTCCATTGCAGGCCCGGCGACGCCGGCTCCTGAGCTTTGACCGCATCGTGCCAATGCGCGACGGCAACCAGGCCTTGCGCCGCCCAATCCTGATGACCGCCTTCATCCGTGACGTGCAGCAGAATGCGAAAGCGCCCCGCGCCATTCTTGCCATCCAGCTCGGTTCCCAACGCGTCGGGAAAACGATGCTCGACGCGGCGGCCGTGAGCCGTGCTGCCGTCGCCGAAGAACCACGTGTAATGTGCGCCGGGTTGAGCCGTTGCAGTCAGCGTGACCTTCTGCCCCGGAGCGAAGACCTGCGGATCGACGTGAAACTCCGCCGTGAGCGCGGGCGCGGGCGCGATGTGCGGCTCCTCGGACCCGCCTGAAACCACCAGCGGTATCTCGGCATCGCCCGTGACGCGCGACGCGCCGTAGCGCACGTTGTCGAAGGTTACGTCGCGCACGCTGCCTGCGATGGTGGACACGGCGAGCGGCGGCTGATCGAGCGCCCAGATGTTGCGAAAGATAAATCCGTGCACAGCGGGCTGCTCCTGCTCCATCTGCACCAGCGAGTACCAGTTGTCGAGGATGATGTTCTCGAACGTCACGGCGGAATGGTCGCCCTGAGCGCCGTTCGCGCCCCACAAACCGAGCAGCCCGAAGGTCTGGCCGCAGGCGCCGATGCCGGCGTGGAGAATGTCGGAGTCGCGGAGAGTAAAGTTGCTCGAGTTGAAAGTTTTTTGAGGCCACGCGATGCGCACCACATTGGAGATGCTGGTGGAGAGCTCGCTGTTTTCAACCAGGACGTTATTCACGTCGGCGCCGGGGCGCAGCATGTCGGCGTCGTTGTAGCCGTCCCAGTTGCCCTCCATCGCCAGGTCGTCGTCCGACGAGCGCAGAAACGCGTTGCGCACCACGGTGTCGCCGCCGCCCAGCCAGTCCATGCCATCCTGGTTCGCGTTCAGAGGGTTGCCGCCGATGAGGCGCAGATCGTCGAAGCGAAAGCCGGTGGAGTCCTTCATCTGGATGGACCAGGTGCGTGAGCGGACGATGCAGGTCAGGCCGTCGATCTCCACGTTATGCGCTTGCATCGCGCCGATGCAGTGCCAATCGGGCTTCTGCATCCAGCCTTGATCGCTGTTCGCATCCTGCGGGCCGTCGTAGACAATGGTTCCGCGGCCCAGCACCTTGACGTTGTCCACCTGCCATAGATTCAAGCTGCCGAAGACAAATGCGCCCGGCGCCAGGTAAATCGTGTCGCCGCTCTTGGGATTGAGGCTCTCGCGATAGAGGCCCGGCGGAACAATCGTGACATTAGACCCGCTGGGCGGAGGCGGTGGCGGCGAGCCGGCAAAGAGAAAGAGCATGCGGGCTTGATTGAGGAAATCGCCGGGCCGCGAGATGGAAAGCTTGGCAGGACCGGCCAGGCGAAAGCGGATGGTCTGGGGTTCTCCACGTGCGTGCGTGGCGCGCAGGCCCAGCCGCCAGGGCTCGATGTCGACGCCCGCATCCCAAAAATGCGGGTCGGCCGCGGTGATTTGAATCTCAGCCGGTCCGGTCAAGTCGAAGCTGACGAACTCGTAGTTGGAGGCGGCATAAGCTACATCGACTCGCTGGTTCGCGACCGTGACCGCGAAGAAGCCCGCGCGCATCTCGGACGGGACAGGTGCGGCCTCAACCTGCGCGGCCACGCGGCCCGCGCAGGCAGCGGCGAAAAACAGAAGCAGCAACGTGGGTCGACCCCGCAACAGGCGCATTCCTCAGAGAAGAGACTGGAAAACAGACCAATGTATCACACGGAAACAGGCGACGGTTTGAGGGGGCGCCGTGTGTAGGTGGTATGTATAATTCGTGTCGCGAAGAAATCCGTTGTTTCTACGAACTCTGCGGGAGGAAAGCTTCCATGCCACTGCCTCGATTTGTGCAAAGACCGTTCCCAGCCCTGACCATTTTCGCCGCGGTTGGCGTTTTCACGATGGCGGTGAGCGACGCTCCCGCGCAGACGCCGCGCGTAACCATCAGCGGTTCAACATCCAGGATTATCGTGAGCGCACAAGAACCCGGTCCGGTGCTTCTCGCAGCCAAAGACCTGCAGAGCGATTGGGCCAGGGTGTTTGGCCGCGCGCCCAAGATCGTGGACGGCCTCGAGGACGCCGGGCCGACGGCAATTCTGATCGCGCAGAGCGATCACGTACCCGCGCGCACCGGGTGCACCGAGGTGACGGGCACGGAGGCCTTCGCATTTTCTGTCGTCAAGTTGGGAGACTCGGCGGCAGCTCCGACGCTCATCTGCCTGGTCGGCGCGGACATGCGCGGAACCATCTACGCGATCTACGAGTTCTCGCAAGAGGTGCTGGGCGTGGACCCGATGTATCTGTGGACCGACAAGCAACCGGCCAAACGCGCGTCGATCGCACTGCCAGCCGATTTTGCGCGCGCGTACCCCAGCCCCATCTTCAAATACCGCGGCTTCTTCACCAACGACGAGGACCTGTTGAGCGGCTGGGTAACGCCCGCCAAGGGCGAGCAAACGGGGATTGCGCTCTCCACCTGGGACATGGTCTTTGAAACCATCCTGCGCCTCAAAGGGAACATGGTGGTGCCGGGAACGTGGATCTTCCCCGACGACGCGCAGGTCGAAGCCGCCGCAAAGCGTGGCCTGATCGTGAATCAGCATCATGCCACTCCGCTCGGCGTCAACGTGGCGCGCTGGCCGCAGAACGTGCCCTACAACTACTCGACGCATCCTGAGATTCTGGAGCGCGCGTGGACTAACGCAGTTAACGAGTACAAGCCCGGCGAAGAGATTCTGTGGACCGTGGGGCTGCGCGGACTGTCGGACCAAAGCTACGCTTCGCTCGATCCCAGCGTGCGCGACAACGACCCGCTGCTCGGGCAGAGGGTCAGCGAAGCCATCGCCGAGCAAATGAAGATCGTGCGCGCCAATTACCCCCATGCGCAGTTCATCTCCAACCTGTGGCAGGAAGGCGACCGGCTGATGCAGGAGGGCTACCTTAACATTCCGCCGGAGGTATCGCTGGTGTGGGCCGACACCGGCTACGGCGACATGCAGGATGGCGGCAAGGTGGCGGCCGGCCAGGGCATGTACTTTCACGTGGCCATGTTAAACGGGAAGGCAAATCAGCTCTCGGAGATGGTTTCGGTCAACATTATCCAGTCCGAAATCGGGCGCTACATCGACGCGGGCGCGACCGCGTACCTCCTGGTGAACACCAGCGACATCCGGCCGGTGGCGATGACCGCGCGCGCGGTCATGGAAATGGCCTGGGGAGGCGTGGCGGCGACCACTGGAGGCGCTGAAGGCGATGCGGACGCTGCCTATTACCGCAAGTGGGCGACGGAGGAGTTCGGCGCGAAGTCAGCGGATGCGCTCTCGAAAATCTATCGCGAGTATTTCGCCGCGCCCTCGCCACGCGCAGCTTTTGGCCCGCCGCGGTTGACCTCGGCCGGCGTCGCGCCGCCCCCCGAGCCACCCAGCCGCGTGCCAATCCCCACGGGCGATCAGTACTATCAGGATGAAGCGCGCCGCCTGATTCTGGATTTGCTGAGCGAGCACCAGGTGATTGCTATTCCCAGCCAATCGCCAAAATGGACGCAGCCTCACGTACTGCCGGAGCCACCTGCCGAGGTTCGCGAATCGCTGATCGATCGCGATATCCAGGATTGCGCCGATGCGCAACCGCGATGGGATGCGGTGTGGAAGGACGCATTAGCCGCCAAGAGCCTGATTGATCCTGCGCGCCGTGATTATTATCAGGAAGCCATCCTGACGATGATCACCATTAATCGCGAGAGCAATCGCATGTTGTACGAAGTTGCCAGCGCGGTGAAAGACACGGAAGCAGGCGACACGGCGAAGGCGCAGAGCGAAACTGCAGAAGCGCTGCGCGCGCTGGATGCGGCTCAGGCATCCATGCACGCCGCGGAGTACGGCAAGTGGAAGAACTGGTATCGCGGCGACTGGCTCGCGGGCGTCTATCGCACGGACGAATTGGTGCAGGACTTTGCCAACCATCTCAAAGATCCGATGGCCAAACTTCCCACACCGGCCCAGTGGAACGGCTGGGAGGGCTATTTTCACATCATGGAGTACGAGGGCGACCGCGTGGTGGACGTGCACTAACCCGAGGCTACGTGTTCCTTGCTCAGCAGATAGATGGGGTGCATGAGGCCCGTGGGAATGTAAAGCTTGTCGCCCTGGCACTCGAAGCCAAGCTTCTTCAAGAGCCGGCCTGATGCGGCGTTTTGCGGGTGGTGCCCGGCAACGATCGCTGCAGCTTTCAACGGACCGAATGCAAGCGGGATGATGGCTTCAGAAGCCTCGCGCGCAATTCCCTGCGCCCAGAACTCCGGCAACAGATGGACACCCATCTCGTAGATTGCTTCGCTCCACTTGTAAGGGCGCAGACCCGCGCATCCCGCGTGCCGGCCATCGGCGAGCAGAAAAATCGGCCAGTACTGCATTCCGTACTGATTTTGCTGCTCGATCTCCCGGGCAAGCCGTTCGAGCGCCACTTCGCGCGTCCAGGGACCGCCGATCAGCGCTGTCACTTGGCGGTTACACCAGAGGTCGATCGCCAACGACTCGTTGCGCGCGGTCCAACTGCGGAAACCCAAACGCTCTGTGGTGAGGAAATAGCCCGAGGAGTCTCGAGCGAGCGGCTCCGTAGGGCGCGCGGCGAGGTCGCGAGCATTGGCGGGCACGCTTTCAACGCCATGCCAATTGCCGCTCATATGCCTTCGCCCCTTAGATCCCTTCACCCATTGACACGTAGACGCGCAGGCGCTCCAGTTCCTGGCTGTAGGCAGAGCGCTCGGCCTCCTCGTCGGCGAAGGGCTTGGCGCGGTGATCGCCTGCGCCCAGGCGGTCTTCCAATTCGTCCACGCGCGCCGAGAGGGCAATGAGCGCATCGGAGAGCGGGTCCTTGATCTCGTGCGGATCGGTGATGAGCACGCGCTGGCCGTTGTGGTAGACAATGTGCGCGGGCACGCCGACCACGGTGGAGTTCGGCGGGACATCCGAGAGGACCACGGAGCCCGCGCCCACGCGCGAGTTCTCGCCGACAGTCACATTGCCGAGGATGTTGGCGTTGTTGCCGATAAAAACGCCGTCGCAGATGGTGGGGTGGCGCTTGCCATGCTGCTTGCCGGTGCCGCCCAGCGTGACGCCCTGGTACATGGTCACGTCGCTGCCCACAATGGCGGTTTCGCCGATCACCACGCCGGTGGCGTGATCGATGAAGAGCCGCCGCCCAATGAGCGCGCCGGGATGAATATCCACGCCGGTATAAAAGCGCCCCACCTGCGAGAGAATCCGCGCCGGCAGGCGCAGTTTGCGGCGCCAGAGCCAGTGCGAGACGCGATGAATCCACACCGCCCACAGGCCCGGATAGCAAAGCAGAACTTCAAGTTTGGTGCGCGCAGCCGGATCGCGCTCCATGATGGAGCGGATGTCGTCGCGAATTCTAAAAAGCAGAGACATAGGGAACAAGGGAACAAGGGAACAAGAAAACAAAGAAGCCAGCAACCGAGACCGTCGCCGATCGGGTCTGATCCTTGGTCCCTTGTTGCCTCGGTCCCTTGTTCCCTGCCTTTCTTACGCCGGCACCGCAATCGGCTCGGCCTGCAGGGCCAGAGCCTGCTGGCGCAGCGGCTCAAAGAGCACGCTCGACAGATAGCGCTCGCCGAAGTCGGGCAGCACGACCACGATCAGCTTACCTTGATTCTCGGGCCGCGCCGCCACTTTCAGCGCCGCAGCCGCAGCCGCGCCGGAGCTGATGCCGACAAACAGGCCTTCCTCTTTGGCCAGCCGCCGCGCCGTCTCGACCGCTTCATCGTTGCTCACCTGAACGATTTCGTCGATGAGCTTGGTGTCGAGCACGCTGGGCACAAAGCCGGCGCCGATGCCCTGAATCTTGTGCGGGCCGGGCTTGCCGCCGGAGAGCACCGGGCTGTCCGTCGGCTCAACGGCGATGGCTTTGAACGACGGCTTTTTCGGCTTGATGTAGTTCGCCACGCCGGTGATGGTGCCGCCGGTACCGATGCCGGAGATGAGAATATCGACCGCGCCATCGGTGTCATTCCAGATCTCGGGGCCGGTAGTGGCCAGGTGAATGGCCGGGTTGGCGGGGTTGTCGAACTGCTGCAGGATGTAGCCGTTCGGCGTCTTCTCCAGGATCTCATTGGCCTTGGCGATGGCGCCCTTCATGCCGTTGGGGCCGGGCGTGAGCACGATCTCCGCGCCGAAGGCGAGCAGCGTAACGCGGCGCTCCAGGCTCATGGTCTCGGGCATGGTGAGGATGAGCCGGTAGCCCTTGACCGCGGCCACAAACGCCAGCGCGATGCCGGTGTTGCCGCTGGTGGGCTCGATGAGCACGGTTTTGCCGGGGGTGATCTTGCCGGCCTTCTCCGCCGCCTCGATCATCGCCAGGCCGATGCGGTCCTTGACGCTTGAAACGGGGTTCTGGCTCTCCAGCTTGGCGACGACGGTAGCCGGCAATCCGGCTGCCACACGGTTCAACCGCACCAACGGAGTGCGGCCGATCAATTCAGTAACATTCGCGGCAATACGCGCCATGATGATCTCCTTTTTTCCGGGTCCATAAGCCCGGACCTCTCATGTGTCGGATTTTGGGGATTGGTGCAGCTTGTCAGGTGAGAAAATCGAGCGCGCTTCAGGCGCACTTCAGCATCGCAGCTGGCACCAGGACGGCGTTAGCGACATCGATGCATACATATAAGGTAGACCCAAGGCGCGGGATGTGGCAAGGGCATAAGCAACGGCCTTTATCCGCGCCATGCGCCGGGAGCAGCTATTGCTGCGCCCGGCAGATGCGCTTGTGGTTAGAAACCGTAGGAAATACCGAAGGCAAAGCGGGCGCGGGCCTTCAGGTTCACATAGGAAACTGGCGTACCCGGATTGGTCGCTACTACACCCGCCGCCTGCAGGATGCCGGCATCGATGTTGAGTTTGTGCTTCGGCGAAGGAACGACACGGATCGCGTAATCGATGGAGGTCGGGATGTCGAGCCCCGAGGACGTGCTGCCGGACTTCGATGTGAACTTGATCTTCTGCGGCTGCTGTGCTGCCTCGGAGGCCAGAATGATGGTGCTCTTGCCCGGGCCGGTAATGACGAATCCCAGCGCGCCAAATGCCCGCGCCTCAAAATCGGGAGCGTTGCCGCCCAGTCCCCACAGCGAGGCGTTGGTGCCGCGCACGCCCGCGTTCAGCACCAGGGGAACCTTCTTCGTCTGCGTAACGATCTTCGTCGCCACCAGATAGATATCGCCGTTGGTCTTGGTCTGTCCGTTTGTGCCGTCGCCCACGTTGCTGTCGTTGGTGCGCGCGATTCCGCCGATGGCAATGCCGGGAACCCACTTGGTTTTGCCCGCGTTCTCCGGCACCACCACGGCTTTGGCGTGAAAGATGTTGAAGCCGTCGGTCCACAGCGAGCTCAAGCCAGCCGTGTCGCCGGCGGCATGATCCTCGCGCGTGTAGCCGATCTCGAAGCGTTTGGCGAAGCCCTCGGTAAACGAAACGGTGGTGAAGGTGCCGATCACGGGGCCACCGGCAAGTACGTGATAGGAAATCACCGGATGGCCTGCGCCGTGGGCCGGCGAAGCCGCGGTTGCGGCCAGCGGCGTGACAAACACTCCCGTCGGGCCTTCATAACCCAAGTTCTGCGCCCCGGAGGAGCGTGCAGCAAAAACCAGAGCAAAGAGCAGGATGGGCACGGCCAGCCGGCTCGCGGATGTGAACGGTGAAGATGAGGATACACGAATGCGCATGGAAGGTTTTCTCCTTTTTCTCTTGGTTTCGATGAACGGAATCAATGCGACGGAGGGCGGCCTCGGCAACAAACGATCGCGCCGCGCTTTACGCTTTCGCTCAGGCAAAAGACACGAGCGCGGCACATCGGGACATCATGAAGAAGACGGGAACACTCAGTCGCAGGAAGAGCGCGTCGTCAGCGACAACAACAACACGCGAGATGCCGGGCGGCATGGTGCGACTGGTTCATAGGATGATTTCAATTATAGGAGATTTTGCCGAAATGTCCAGCGCGAAGATCGGTAAGATAAGTTCGTGGCGCTCGCTGCTCCATCTCCGCAGGCTCTCGATTTTGCCGCGCGCGTAGCCGAGGCCTACGCAAAGCTGATCGCGCGCGGCAGCGCCGATCCCGAATCCGGCCTGGGCGGCAAGCTCTTCTACGCCGGCGAAATGGACGAGCAGGGCCGCGCGCTGGTGGTGGCCGCGAACATCGCCGGAGCGGCCACGCTGGCCGCATCGGCAGACCGCGCCGCGCAAAAGCAGGCCATCCGCGACGGTATCGCCGATTTCCTGGTGACTTCGCTCGACGAGGCCCTGCGCATCCTCAAGAACCAGCTGCGCAAGCGCGAGACGGTCGCGGTGTCGGTAGCCGTGGAGCCGGCGGCCATGGAGCGCGAGATGAACGAGCGCGGCGTCGCGCCCGATTTCGTGCGCCGCGAGGTTGCGATTGCGTCTCTTCACGAAGCGCCGATTCACCAGGAAAGCGAGCACGACGAAAGCGGCCCCGGCAGCATTCCCGCGCTCGTCGTCTGGCGCGCAGCTTCGGCGCGGCCCAACGATCTGGCGCTGCTCGATGAAATTGCGCTCGCGTCTCTCGACGCGAACGATTGGGCTGCTCGCCGCTGGCTGCGCCTCGCCCCGCGCTACCTGGGCCGCCTCGCGCAGGGCCTGCGTCTGCTCTCAACCCATCGCGAATTCGCCGCCCATTTTGAGGAGCAATTGAGCGCGCGCGCAGGCCGCGGCGAAATTACGTTTCCCTATGAGATTCGCTCTTACATTCGCGGCACGGAAGAGAAGCATTGCTTCGACCCCAAGAAACCCTGACCAGTGAAGATGTTCTTCCCTAGTCCCTAGGTCGCTGACAGCTTGAAGAAGATCCTTCCCGTGCCCCATCCTTTCGCCCGTTCTTTGGGCGAAAGGGTGGGATAACACGAAATCCAAAGGTACAAATTCATGCGGTCGGAGACCTAGTCCCTGGTCCCTCGCTCCCTGCTTCTGCAATCTTCCGCCACAACTCCTTGATTCCGAAGCCCGTCTTCGCCGAAACCGGCAGAATCTCGTCCACCTCAAGCGCCCGTTTCAGCGCCGCCAGGCTTTGCGTGCGCTGGTTGCCGCTCATGCGGTCGATCTTGGTGGCAACCACCACGAACGCGCGGCCGGTGGCGCGCAGCCAGTCCAGCAGTTGACGGTCGTTGGGGCGCGGCGGCACGTTGGAGTCCACCAGACAGATCGACAGCGCCAGCGTAGAGCGCATGAGAAGATACGGCTCGATGAAGGCCGGCCATTCCGCGGAAATCGATCTCGAAATCTTCGCGTAACCGTAGCCGGGCAGGTCGGCGAAGACCATCTTTCTCGCTCGCCTCTCGTCCAAAACCAGAAAAAAGTTGATGGCGCGCGTGCGCCCCGGCGTGTTGGAGACTTTGGCCGCTTTCTCGCCCACAAGCGCGTTGAGCAAGCTCGATTTGCCCACGTTCGACCGGCCCAGAAACGCGATCTCCGGCGCTTCGGCCTTGGGAAACTGCGCCGCCGAAACCGCGGAGAGCAGGAATTGAGCCGTCCATTGCATGGCAGCGAATCCTCTCTCATCAAGTCTACGAGGTGGCACGAACCCCACAGGCACAAACTCATGCCGTCAGAGACCTAATGTACATCCGCCATCGACGCATTGAGCCCGTTGAAGATCTGGTCAAAGTTGCCCGATTCGGCCGCAAAGCGCAAACCCTTTACGTTTTCCACGCAGATTTCGGCCGGCGTAGGCTGCTGCTTCAGAATCTCCATCACTTCGCCAATAAACCGGGCGAGCGGCATGGCGCGCGGATCTTCGGCACCGCTCATCAGGTGGGTCTGCACGTAGGGCGGAACCAGCTCCAACACCTCGATGCCCGTCGCGCGCAACTGATAGCGCAGCGAGAGCGTGTAGGAGTGGATGGCGGCCTTGGTGGCGCAGTAGGTGGGCGTGAGCGCGAGAGGCAAAAAAGCCAGGCCCGAGGAGACGTTCAGAATGGCCGCGCGCGGCTGCTTTTCAAGATGAGGCAGCAGCGCCGCAGTCAGGCGAATGGGGCCGAGGAGATTGGTGGCCACGATGGCCTCGGCATCGGCGAGATCGGTCTGCTGGGCCAGCAGTTTCTCCGCGCGCATGATGCCGGCGTTGTTGATGAGGAAGTTGATCGATGGAAATTCAGCCGCAACTTTTGCGGCGAATGCGCGGATGGCGGCCGGGTCTTCAATATCGAGCGGCAGCGACTTCATCCCCGGATTGGCGGCCGTGGTCTCATCGAGCGCCTGCTGCCGCCGGCCGGCAACAATCACCTGGTTGCCGAGCGCGTGAAGGGATTCTGCAAGCCCGCGGCCGATGCCGGAGCCGCCTCCAGTGATCAGGATGGTATTGCCGTTAAGATTCATAACCTTCGCGCCTCCTCAACGTCATCATAAACCGATTCCGTCAGACCCATGTTTCCGCAATGGGACGCGGCAGGTTGCGCGCGGGAAGTTGCGGAATACGGAGCAGATTCGCCGCTGTCTTCAACCATT
>Ga0326728_10013514_pt1 | contig 17702 bp, 16 predicted proteins | sample MB3enrmetagenome_FD_207602 | JGI IMG/M metagenome (GOLD analysis project Ga0326728, IMG submission 207602) | Lab enriched peat soil microbial communities from McLean, Ithaca, NY, United States - MB31MN | ecosystem: Environmental > Terrestrial > Soil > Wetlands > Peat | place: USA: New York... | reverse complement strand
ATGTGGTATCTTATTTTATATACACAATAATTTGCAGGTCTTAGTTCCATTTACAGTACAAATGTAGCAAAAAATATAAATTTATTATTTAACAACGGTTATCGGGGAAGTTTTCCATCCCCGCAGCTTGCTGCGGGGTATTCGACTGAATAAAGCTTAAAATCCCTTCTAAATTAGTCATGTAAGGAATCTGACATCAAAACTCATTAGACCCTATAATTGAATGTCTATATATTTAATTTTTTTAATGCAGGTAGAAGTTTAGCTATGATTCAAAGCATATCAAAAAGCTGAATAGCGGCTAAATTTCTTCGTCGCACTTTTGAGATTCAAACCTTAGTCACGGTAAATTTAAATGTGCATTAATGTAGGATATTATCCCTTATGTCATATTGAAGCTATTAAGCTGATATCTGATTCTTTCTTTTGGTCATTTTAGCTTGGTTTCTCCAAACACAAAAAATATATTCTACCGAGAGCGTCACCCGCAACTATAGACCCCTATCTGATGAAATATCACAGGTTCGAAATGAATTATCCTGTAAAATTAGAGATAATATATTCTTTGTTCCAAGTTCCATACCTTTAGCGTTTGTCATCTGAAACTGAAACTGCATACTTTCCTCAGGTGCAATTGCAACTGCATTTGACATGCCAGGCAGTGGGGAAATGGCAACCTATGAGTTTTCAAGCGATATCTTAACTCATAGCCAAAAGTCCGTGTAGGCCTTCCTGGAGGCTATTGAATTTTTCAGGCCAAAACTCGAGCATTTCGCAGGCATGAAGGCTTGCAGTGGAGGGGAAGTAAGATGCCGAATATTTTAAGCGAATTAGAAAATGAAAGGGTCCACAATTTTAATAACTTCGCTTTTCTCTGCGAACTACCCAAATAAACTGTAATAAACCTTGAGAAACAATTTATTTGACATTCCTGCGACTCTGTTCTAAAATCTATTGATTTTTGAATTTTTTTGATTGAAACATTGAATTTACAGGAATAATTTGACATTAAATCAAACTCAATATTCGAGATCTCAAACATTGATCATTAGATAGTATTCAAAGGTTTGTAGCCAGTTTCAAAATCTAGTGTTTTTTAGTTCACGTTAATCACTGGATTTCGGAACAGAGTCCAAAATAAGGTCAATTTTATACCTTAATTTTAAAACTATTCCTCTATATATTTAAATTGAACATAATTTAAAATAAATATCATGAATACCATAAAACACGTCTAAGTGATATCAGCAGATGAGATGAGCATATGATTAAATCAGGAGGTTACTTTTTCTATAAGGGTATGCGCTGTATTATTGGCGCTGTTATCTCATTCAAAGGATCACATTGCATAGTTACAGCTTCTCATATATTTCGCGGGACGGGAAATCGCGTGACAGTGGATGGAAGGGAACTCGTTGTCAAGAGTATTTTAAAAGATTTTGATCTGGCTCTAATAGAGCTTCCTACTGACTGCATATTTAAAGCCACTGAATTCGGAAGTGCAGAAATACTGGAAACTGCTACACTTGTCAATGATATGCACGTTATAAAATGCAAAGTGATTAATGCCGGGGCTTCATTGCTCTATCTGCTCTTTCCCATCTCAGATATGCCACAGCCTGGAGATAGCGGTTCCCCTATACTGCAAGCAGGGAAGGTAATCGGGATTTTATCCTCGGTAACGCTGAACAACAGCATGGGAACTGCAATAAGTACTGCGCAGTTTCCCAGGTTGTTTGGCTCGACTTTAAAATAGGTTGCCCATTTTGAAGCCGTTGTTTAAATGCGTTGGTTCGACTTTGGCCCCGACTAGTATGTTGATTCCAAAGTGAATCCATAATTGAAGGATGAATTCATTAATCAATGAATAGATTTAAGAGTTCAGGTTTGTGAGTGTATTTTGGAATCGAAGCACAGCTTTCCTTTCAAGTTATTTAATTAGCTGTTTTTGATATTTTGGCGTTGTGGTCGTTTATACAGTGCCCACAATACTTGAGCTGATCCCAAAACCCAAAATTGAGCTCTGAATTCTCGAATACAAGTGATCAATCAAGCCTAAAATAACGAAAATTATTCTGAATCTATGATTGATGTGAAGTTAAAACTGGTTTAGGGATAAGCTCAATTTTAAAACACAATTTGTACGCTTCCCGTGCGCCACATATTCCATTTAAATATTGGAAACTTAACCGACTTCTTCCTTTTTCAAAGAAGAGCACAAACGTCTTCAGTTAGCTGGAGACAAACTTGCTGAAATTGACTCCTTAATTGATTGGAAATATTTTCTTATTAGAAAACACAATTAATATAAAATTGTTGTCCAATTTTAAAACATTTTATGCAAAAGTAACTTTTGTTCATATACAATTTTTCATAGAATTAATTTAAAATAATAATGGGAACAATGTATTTTTTAGCGGAAGTGAATAGGTCAAAACGAGTGAGGAAATTAAACAAAAGAGTATGTGATCATTGAACTGCCTGGAAGAGCTCCTGTTTCGAATAGATGAGCTTTAGGTGAGGCCGCCTAGACGCGATATTATATGGGAGATGAGAGAGACTAAACTCTTCCTGGCTTTTCTCTTTACACCAATTTTTTAATATGTTTTTTTTATTCAGGGAGCTTAAGAAACTTCACATTCGCCTCTAAATTTATAAGGCTCGGAGCTTATTTTTCAAGTTGAAGTGTGAGAAATCGTTTTTTGATATTATGTGAGTAATTGCTCGAGTCAGAAAAATACATCAAGGTAAAAGTTTTGAAAAATATAAAAATATTTTCCTGCTGAAATATTTTCTACTCACTACATTTCCAAAAGTTCAAACAAAATATAAGGGAACGAATTTATGCAGCGACTAAAAAAATATTCAAAGCAGGAAAAGTTCTTTTTCACTACTGTTCAAAGAGTAAATCTGAAGATATTGTGTGCAGATTTTTGTTATAATCTCTATCATTTGATGGCATCGAAAATAAAAAGAGCATTTTAAGAATAGCAGAAGCTAGCTTTAAAATCAAAGAATAGTGAACCAGAAAAGAAAAATCGGTGCAAATAAAGAAATTCACGAGAAAGATTTGAATAAGATTCCCTAGAAAAAGAAATCATATTTAAATAGGAATCCTCTGTAATCGTCACAGAAAAAATTAACACTTCAAAAACATAGGGAAATGGATTTATAGCTAATTATAATACATTTCTCACTAAACTTAATAGGATTTCTATAAACCTCTGATTTTCACGAATACTTAATATACTATTTCTAAGCATATGACAAAATTTGGGAGTTGAGCTTAATTCTCTTAAATGCAAAGTTTAACCATTGAAAGCCTAGAAACAAGAGGGAAAAAATAAAAAAATAGTTTTCTTGTAACCTTTTCTTTTATAATCATGATTATAGAATCTCAGGTGGCTCTATCGTAAATATAATACATTTGAAACTATAAGATCTTGATAAAAACCTAAACTTCGTCATATGCTTGTAAATTTGATATAAATGACTCATGAAAAGCAGAGTTGATATAAATCCCCTTTAATACTCGCATCCTTCTCTGCCAACAAAATTTAATGCTATATGTGGCTAGGCTGGATAATAATTTTCATATAGATAGGGAACTTTTAAGAGCTGAGTATGAGAAGATGAAACTCCTTTCCCCCAAAATTAACAATAATAATAGTATGCAATTCCTTGGCTGACATCTGAGAAAGTAGAGAGATTCCTTAGTGAAGTGAAAGGCAACTTTAAGCTCAGTGAATTGGGGAGAGAATGTAGGCAACTAATTTCTCTTATCTGACTTGGGAAAGAAGAAAAAGCAACCCTTCCAATTTAACGGACATAGTAATCGAATTAAACTCCATATCCATATAACGGGATCACCATGACAGAAAAAAAACTCACCGAATCTGGAAACATGAAAATGGAATGGGCTAGGAATCATATGCCTGTAATTGCGATCATCAAAGGTGAATTCGAGAAAGAAAAACCTCTGAAAGGGCTGAAGGTGGGGATGGCCCTTCATGTAGAAGCAAAAACCGCAGTACTTGTAGAGACCTTAGCTGCAGGAGGTGCAAAGGTATTCATCACTAGCTGCAACCCCCTTAGTACACAGGATGATGTAGCTAAGGCCCTTGATACCCGTGAGAACATAGACTGTTTTGCAAAATATGGGTGCTGCAACAGCGAATATTACGAAGCAATTGACAGAGTCCTTGACCTTAAACCTGACATCACAATCGATGACGGAGCAGATCTTATTTTTAAGCTTCACAAAGAAAGGATCGACCTGCTTCCGGATATTCTTGGAGGTTGCGAGGAAACAACCACAGGAGTGCACAGGCTTCATGCAATGGAAAAAGAAGGTGCTCTGAAAATGCCTGTAATTGCAGTAAATGACGCCATGACTAAGTATCTTTTTGACAACCGCTACGGAACAGGACAATCAGCCTGGGACGGAATTAACAGGACCACAAATCTTCTGGTGGCAGGGAAAAATGTCGTTGTTGCAGGCTATGGGTGGTGTGGGCGCGGGGTTGCAATGCGGGCTTCAGGCCTTGGAGCAAGTGTAATTGTCACCGAAGTAGACCCTATCAGAGCCCTAGAAGCCAAGATGGACGGTTACAGGATCATGAAAATGGCAGATGCTGCAAAGTTGGGTGATATTTTTGTTACTACTACCGGAAACCGTGACATCCTCACATACGAACATTTTAAAGTTATGCAGGATGGAGCAATCCTTGCGAATTCCGGGCATTTTAATGTAGAAATAGATATGGAAGCCCTTGCTTCCAATGCAAAATCAGTTCGAGAAGTCAGGCACAACATAAATGAATACTATATCGACAACCGGCACATCAATGTTATAGCCGAAGGTAGGCTTGTCAATCTAGCTTCAGGAGATGGACATCCCGCTGAGGTTATGGACATGAGCTTTGCAAATCAAGCTCTTTGTGTACGCTATATTGCAGAGAACAAACTCCTAAATGGATTACATAGAGTACCTCAAGGGATCGACTCGTATGTAGCAAAAATGAAGTTAGAGTCAATGGGCATAAAAATTGATGAGCTCACTTCCGAGCAGGAGTGCTATATGAACGACTGGGAATGCGGGACATAATTTATAAAAAAATATTTTGACACTAAAGAAGGAAGTATTATGTTAAAAAGACTGTATTTCTTTGAATGATTTGGAGAATATATGTAGTAAAACAGTAGGCATTTAACACACAAGGATCTATCCCTAAGTTAAAGATTCTATTATTACAACACGAAATTTTTCGGTTACATCGATACATAGTTTTGCTATAAAACCTATGAATTAGTAAAAACGATAAATCATATTTTGTGTGGCAATGAAAAAAGATGCAGAACCAATCAAAATTTACAAAACTTTATATACTGCTCTTTTATATGTTCCTGTCAACGGTGGTTAGATAATTCTATATTATTTTATTGGTGTTTTTTTTCAGAGTTATTCTTGCTGTCATTTTCAACTTTTGTATTCATTGCATAGGAAGCTTAATCTTGAAAAAAATTATCAAGTAACATAAGATGATAAATTCATAAATATTAATTGAAATTTATATATAAAATGGCGAAATTTAAATCAGCTCAATCGGAAATTTTCACTCTTCTTGACAATCAATGTCTTTCTAGTTTATCAATAGCTTAAAAGCATGTTTTTTGAGATCCATTTTAAAAATATGAAAAGAGATTATTTAACTTGCTACTTTTTATTTATTTTTGTGAATTTTATATCCGTTTCAACGCCCTCTTTGCATAACTTGATTTGATAGTAGACCCTATCATTATACATCTCAAATTGGAATTTTCATAAATTCTTTCCAACTGGGAATTTTAATAAATCTACTGCTTGAGTTATTGGATTAGGTTTAAATGTTACTCCACTTTCACAGGTGGGGATGTTTACAACATTGATCCAAACACTTGCTGATGTGTTAGTATAATGAACCAGATCATTAGGTGTGAAAAAAGCATTCAATGTCTGCGTACCCACGCCTAATACAGTTCCTGCTGGTGGAGCATAAACAAAGGTTCCAGGCACTGAAGAAGTTGCATCAAGTTGAATACTACTTAATGCCGTGCCATAGTTTATGTTAGCAGGGTTATTCCAGGTAATTGTAGGAACTACTGGAGAAGACCAGAACTGCCCGGGGCTGGGAGACATATATCCTACAGACGCTGCTGCTTCAAGATTGTTGGTTGCTGGGTTAATTATGTATACATTGTTGTTCCCCCAGTTTGTGAATGTCATTCCATTTCCACAGAAGTTACCGGGGTTCGTTAACACATTGATCGACACACTCGCTGATTTTGTAGTATAGTTTATAATATCAATTGGTGTGAAAAAAGCATTTAATGTCTGAGTACCCACACCTAATACAGTTCCTGATGCTGGGGTATAAATAAAGGTTCCAGGTACTGAAGAAGTTGCATCTAGTTGAGTACTATTCAATAGTGTACCATAGACTATGTCAGCAGGGTTATTCCAAGTAACTGTAGGAGCTGGTTTTCCTATAAATTGCCCGAAGCTCGCAGGAATATTTCCTACAGACACTTGTGCTTCAAGAGTATATGGGTTGCTGAGTTAATTGAATATATATTATTGCTTCCTGCATTTGCCACATATACCTTCGTTCCATCAGGTGTGACCGCAACTCTATCAGGGTTGGTTCCTACAGGCGTTGATATAACGTTGTTTGTAGCCGTGTCGATTACAGAGACAGTGTTGCTGACTGCGTTCGTAATATATACAAGTGCAGCGCCTGTGCTACTTGCCAGCATTAAAATCATAGCAGTTGAAACTAGGGCCCTCGAATATAACTTTTGTTTATTGATCACGTATTTCAATCCTTTTCCCTATATTATTAGTTAGTAAAATTCGAAGATCATTCTGCCAGTTATGGAATGTTCATCAATCTGCTTTAGGGTGTTGTAATATATCCGACGTTTGATCTAAAGTAATATAATTGAATAATTCTAATAATTGAATTTGTGTAGCTTCTTACACATCTATTTATTTCTGATCAAAGCATCAAAACTTAGTGAAAATACAAAGGATTCCGATTTACCTCTAATTTTTTTCCGTGAGAATCCTGTTTAATCTTTCCAGCGAATTTCTGTATTTGACCCAATTTTTTCTTTTCTGTCCAATATTCTTTGATTTTAAAGATAGCTTCCGCTATTCTTAAAACACTCCTTTTATTTTCAATGTTCTTCATTGATGGGGATTATAACAAAAAGTTGTACATAAATCTGCAGATTCACTCTTTGGATAGTAGTTACAAGAACTTTTCCTGCTGTGAATATCTTTTTAGTCGCTGTATAAACTCGTTCCCCTGGAACTCTTTTGGAACTAATGCTCTTGTTTCTTAATATATCTCTTATTTCCAGAGGATGTTCTTTTACTGCACTTTTCATTGTTGCATATAACCTTTTGATTTTGCTCCAAAGTATCATCTATCCTTGTAAACCATTTCTTTTTTATTCTGATAAACCTACCTGGGAGTCATGAATTGATTCTATCGTTGTTTTGAATTTTTGATCTGCTCATAATTCTTGTATCTGATCTGTATAGTTTATATCCAAAGTATAACTTATCACCCTTTTTTGTTCTGCTTTCGTCTCTGCTGCTCCTTGTTTATGCTTCTTTTTCAAATAATGGGGAAAATTTTTTCCAGTCATCTTTGTGCTAGAAAATATTCTCAATATTGGTATAATTTTATTTGTTATAGTTTTAAACATATCCGGATTGAAAAACTGGAAAAAAGAAGACTAGTATAAATGAATAGAAATAGACCTGATTGGGGGACAGGGTGAAAAATAAAAGAATTATTGGATAATTATATAAAAAATGTGGCTAATTATAGTCATATTTATAATTAACAATAATTCTGTGCAACCTACATATTGTTCTTCTTATAGAATGTCATGTTTATTTTATTTTAGAAAACCTTGTATATATATGAGGGGGAGAATGATATATAAAAGAAAGTTGCATCCGATAGCTTTAGCTTCACCAGTTATTATTTTGATGCTAATAAGCATCATAGGAGCTAGGCCATTTGCATATATCACAAACTACAATGACAAGACTGCCTCTGTAATTGATACAACAACCAACACTGTTACAGCAACGGTGCCTGTGGGAATCGATCCTTATGGAGTTGCAGTCACCCCGGATGGAACAAAAGTATATGTGACGAACTACGGCAGCAACAATGTATCTGTAATTGACACAGCCACAAACAATGTTACAACTAATGTGCCTGTAGGTGGCGCTCCTAATGGAATCGCAGTCAGTTCAGATGGAACAAAGGTATATGTGGCAAATAACAACGACAGCGCTGTCTATGTAATTAATACAACAACTAATACTGTTATAACCAAAGTGGATGTAGGAAAACATCCTGTAGCCTTTGGGCAATTTATACGGACTCAAATGATTCCTAAAATTACCTGGAGTAAACCTGCTTACATAACCTATGGAACAGCACTGAGCACCACTTAGTTAAATGCAACTGGTTCGGTACCTGGTCTAATTACATATAATCAAAAAGCAGGGACGGTATTGAGTGCAGGTCCACAGCAGACATTGACTGCTACTTTAACACCAACTGATAATGTTAATTATACTATAGCATCAGCGAATGTTTTGATTAATGTAACACCAGCCTTGCAGGGTGCAGCTCTGACAATAGTAAAATCAGCATATCCAACAAGTTATGATGCTGTAGGACAGACTATCACATACATTTACACTGCAACTAATTCAGGGAATGGAGATATCTCAGCACCTATTACTGTAACAGACGACAAGTTTGGCACAATATCTATACAAAGCAGTGGTATCCTTAGCCCAGGTTCAAGCGTTACAGGAACAGCTACCTACAAAATAACAGATTCCGACATTAATGCGGGTTCTGTGACCAATTCAGCATATGCAACAGGTTCATTCAACAACAAACCAATAATTTCACCAAAAACTATTGCGATAGTTCTCTATAATCATCCAACCAATGACAGAGATAACAATGGCGTACCTGACAATGGCGGTTATGACGGTGTCCTGTACCTATAGGCGCTGCTTTTGTACCTGTACCGATGATGTATGGCAGTGGACCTTCTGGCCAAACAGAAGCACCAAATTTGGACTCTCATGGACTCAAGGCTAAATCTACTTTGACCAAACATAAACATAAACAGAAAAGTCACTCCAAAAACCATAACACACAAAAAATCACTCCGTGTAAAGAGATGAAAAATAATTGAATTTTTATTTCCATTAAATGAAAGTAGTGACTGCAACAACAGACTTAGATTCTTGCTTTCGATAATATAGAAATTTTGAAACAGAATATAGTCAAATATATTATAGTTGTGAAAATTCCATAAAATTCGATATGGAAAGAATTGGCTATATTAGGTATCACGATTATAAAATAGAGTAACCATATCTAAAGCATTGAGCATCCTACATTATAATCGTGAAAATAAGACAACATTTAGTATTAAAAGTAAATAGAGAATTTGGAAAATAACAGGAGAGAGCCTTGGAAAAGTTGTCTTCACTGTCTGCCCAAATACAGTCACTTCGAATATATATCGTTCCAGGTATATTTAATTCGAAATAAGACCAACATCTTCCAAGTAATTCTATTATGCTACCTTGTCCCATTATGCTAGTTATTTCTCGCTCGTTCAAGTCTGTTCGTAGTAGATATGACGATACAATATATAAATTATCCAACTATTTATTTAAAATTAATCAGATGAAAAGTAATTTCTAATTAAAAATTAATTCCACATAAAATCTTTTGCAACCAAAAAAAAGCAAAAATAGATTATTAATTATCTTTTGATCTGCGACCGTAACCAGATCGTAACCAGTTACATACGATCAAACAGAAATTCGTAATCAAGATAGACATTTTTTACAATAATACTTAATTTAGTTTAGATATTTACCACTAATCATATTCGACTATGTATTATATTCAAAGAAGTGCAATCTTTATAAAATTAAACTCCGTTCTTTATTGTAACAGTTTCCGGTATATTGGCTAGATATCATGAGATCCAGATAATTTCTATTAAAATCTTTTCCATGTTGTCCGTAACATAATTACAGTTAGTTACGTTCCATATACAGTCTGATCTCCCGCCGCCCATGTTTTTTCTTATCCAACAAAACGTTATCTTGTAACAGTTTTTTTAATGTCGTTAACACATCTCTTTTAACTTTTCTAAAATTACTAACATTCCCTACTCTATATTCTGGTTGGATATGATTTGTTAGGAAATCTTTAATTTACCGTGAACAGATCACGATTTGATCTTTTCCTTCGATTGCGACTTCTATAACATCCTTAAATAATAATATTACTCTTGCAGTTGTTTTACTCATTCCCATGTGGATAGATTCGTGAATTGGCTCTATAATTGATTGTTTATTATTCGTTTTTGTAACTGCTTTTATTTGATCAGACAATAATGAAATTTGTCTTGGAATTGTACTCTCAGCTTCGTCGTCTTCAATCAGATAATCGTTAAGTTTCAGCACAGTTTCAATAGTTGTAAGCCGTTTCAAAATTTGTAAATCAGAAGTGGCAAGCACATTTTCTATTATATTTTCTATATAATTCCGGAAAATAGGTTGGATATCTGGGTCCTTTATCAGCATAGAGCACCAACTATACCATCTTAGTAATGAAAGCCCCTAGAATAACCTTTAATGAAGCCCAGAACAACGCCAAAAAAGAAGAAGTCAGTAGATGTCACAATTGTCGATACTAGCCTTAATCTGCTCTACAGCTTGTTTCGCGGCATTTTTATACTCTGGCATAAGGTCGTATAGCTCATCAGCTTCCATCATATCTGCAAGTTTCAGAATATACAATAAATTCTGTCCTTCAAGTTCGAGTGTTAAGGATCTTTTTGACTGTTTATGCATATTTGATCACCATTTTGTATTATCCCTTCAAAGTTTAAAATCTACTTTCATGCTTGCAGTCCACTTCATGAAATCCTGTCCGACTGTTTCCTTCATAAGTATCTCGTATCTCGTTTGCCCTTGATCAATGAAAAGCAGATGTTTGTGATCTTGGATACCATAGATTCCAAAGTACATCATAGATTAAATTTTTAATTTAATTAAGGAAGGACTTGAGTAGATCACTACCTATAAACCACGGAAAACGCGGAATAAAAAGATTAAGAGCACAGTTTTTTCACTTTTCTCCAAAATTCAGTAATCTAATAGTTTACATAGTCTATCCGAAAGCAAACAATGAATGATTCGTCTAAAATAAATTGTAACATTTGCAAGAATGAGTTAATTCAACGATGTCAGGTTAATAAAGTTAAGAGTCTTACTCGCATTGTAACGAGCTGATGATTCTCTTATACAGTTCAGCTTCCGCATTTAATAAGCAGTAAGGCTCTCAACTTATGCTTTATTTAAGGTTTTTATCTTTTAAATTTCGTGTGCAATGTAGCATCTTTTTGTATTCAGATAATGTAGCCGCCGTAGCCGTATGATGGGAAAACTAGTACACCGCCCATATAATAGCATCCAGCACCATATCAATAGCCGCCATATCCATAGCCGCCTCTACCACCATGATCACCATGACCACGCTGATCAGCACTAGCTGTCACTGCAGTCAGCGATACTACGAAAAGGACTACAAATAAAATAGCCATTACCTTTTTCATTCTACCAAATGATTGTTTCAACATTTATTTCACTCCTGTTATTATAGCAACAACACAAAATTTTAGATTGTGTATTTGAATCATTACTCAATCAACAAATTGTATAAACAGCCAGCCAAAAATAAGAGTTTATCAAATGTGATACCTTTGACAATAAAGGAGTTTATCAAAATACTTCTAAATTTAAACGGAGTGCATCTGCCATTTATATATCTGCCATTTATATACATGACTGATTCAATCTCATGAACTATTTAATTTTATTTTAGTCAATTCGTATATTTTAGAAAAATTCGATAAACTGTACTTCTTAACTGGTACATGATATCACTTAAACTTATTATTTAAAATTATTTATAAAAAATATAGTTTCTAACTAAAATATATCCCCATATAGAATATTTTAATGTTGAACAATAATTAGATATAAATGATGTATTATTATAATCCCAACAATAATATTTTATTTTTCATTTCTCACTTTTCCACAAAATATTTTAGAATTTAACATCAGTAATATTAATCTAGAATTGATATTTAGGAACTAATATAATTTAGCTCTCCTAATCCATGAAGAGTCCAAATATAAGATACATAATTTTTGTATCAAAAGCTCTGAATTTTCTAAGTTCCACACGAAATAAGAAAAGGTTACTGATCTATGACTCCTGGAGCTTATGGGACTTATAGAGCGTATAGAGCTGATGGAAATCTGGAACTAATTAAACTAACCACAAGCATAAATAGAAAATATCATAAAAATAAGCTTTAAAGCATAGGGTTGATCATCCCACTAACTACACAAACAATATTTTATTGTTGATAACTTCATGTTTATATATATGATCTCCATGTATAAATTAAGTGGGTTGGTCACCTAATTTACAGAGCAATAATGACATTCCTAGGGTAATCGATATTGCCCTATTTCTTTTTTGAGTCTTCAGCAGTACTTATTATTTTATCCTTCGTTGAAATTAATGGAAAGTCAACAGTTTTAGTGACGAATATTCGGGTTTTTTTCTATCATACTTTTGTTTCTCCATATTTGTATACACTCCTAACTTGTTTTAATTTTGCATTATTTTTTAAGGCGGTTGATTTTTCAATTTACTTCCAACTGGTAAGTTCACTGGTAAACAGTATTTGAGAAATATATCACCCAATTATATTTTTTGAAGAGGAGTTATTTTTATAATAATCAAAATTTTACTATTTGCAAACATATGCGATTCTACATTATACAACAAACGTATTTAAAAATATGGTATATAACCAACTTTTTTTTAATTGCAAAAAAAGTAATTTATGTTTGTTAGATTATATTTTATTGGATTCTTACATAAATAACAATTTGATAAACATTTCATCGAATGTTTGCATTAATACTGTTTTTAAATTTGATATTACACCAACTATTTAATGGTTTAGCATGTATATACCAATTCATGTAAGGACTTACGCAGTTAAACTGAGAAATCAATAGCATTAAACCTTTAAGGATCTCAAACCTGCGTTTAAATCACAACCTCTCTAATACTTGATTTTAGACTTAAAATACGTAAGCCCTACATGTTAAGAAGGTAAAACAAGTTTTTGCCGATATTGGAGTGAGCGCTAATGGATAGAAAATCGCTAACAATACAACTCTCACTTGTATTAATCACAGCTCTCATCTTTAGCGGTTTCAGTGGTTGCATTCAGTGGTTGCATTAATAGTGCCGTGAATTCTACGAATAACCAGGCAACAAACAATAGCAGTCCAATGAACCAGGGAACGAACGGAGATAGTAATCCGATCATAGTTGCGGTGAGCGTACCACCTCATAAGGAGTTTGTCGAGCGCGTGGGCGGAAATCGTGTAAAAGTAATTTGCCTACTACCGCCTGGGGCAGACTGTTGCGAATATGACCCCACAGCTGGGAAATTGACCGAGATCAGCAAGGCAGACATGTACCTAGCTCTTGGCACGGACCTCAATTTTGAGACTGTGAGCCTTCCCAAAATATCCGAGATGAACAAAAACATGCAGATAATAAACACTTCCAACAATGCAACATTAATTAAAGGCGATCCTCATGCATGGGTATCCCCAAAACAAGCTATGGTGATGATAGAGAACATTTATAAGGCGTTCGCAAAGAAAGATCCAAATCATGAAGAATATTACCGCCGAAACAAGGACTCATACTTGAAAGATATCGGTAAGCTGGATAACAATATTACCAGTGTCCTTTCCAATAGTACTATCAGGAGCTTTATGGTATATCCGGATAACTGGGGATACTTTGCTAGAGACTATGGTCTCAATATGCTTGCCATAAATGAAGATAATAAGGATCCAAGCCCTGCTGATATTCAGGACTTGGTGAATGAGGCCAAGGCTAAAAGTATCACGACGGTGTTCGTCACGCCAGAGTTCAACCCGAATAGTGCACGAGAAATGGCCAGCGAACTTGGTGCTACGGTGGCAGAAATCGATCCGCTTGCCCCTAATTACATGGAGAACATGAATAATGCATCACAAACGATTGCGGGGAGCATGAAATAGCTGTGAGAGATGAAACTATCGCCCTGGAGGATGTGTGGGTAAGTTATGGTGATAACACCGTGCTTCAGGAGGTGACCCTAAAAGTATGCGAAAAAGATTTTCTGGGGGTTTTTGGGCCTAATGGCGGTGGAAAGACCACTTTGCTTAAAGTGATCATGGGGCTGGTTCAGCCGATGAGGGGCATCGTCAGGGTGTTTGGTGAGGAACCTGGCCGATCATGGCAACGTATAGGACATGTACCTCAGCAGATCATGCTTGCCATAAATTTTCCCATTAGTGTTCGCGATACAGTGTTGATGGGCCGGTTGGGTCATAAAACCATTTTCAAGGGTTATGGCAAGGCTGATCTTGCAGCAGCCGAAGAAGCGCTGGCTGCAGTGGAAATGTGCGATTATAGCGGCAGACAGATAGGAAAGCTATCTGGAGGGCAACTTCAACATGTGCTCATAGCAAGGGCCCTCGCTTCCAGGCCTGACTTACTCCTTCTTGATGAGCCGACTACCGGGATAGACATAGTGGGGCAGGAAAGCATTTATACGATCCTCAACCGGCTTAAATCTATGATTACCATTATCATCGTTTCTCACGATGTTGGGGCTTTAGCTGTAAATACGGATAAAATTGCGTGTGTCGGAAAGAAGTTGTACTATCATGACTCCAAGGAACTTTCTAGTGGTGAGATGGAAGAAGCGTACGGATGCCCGATCGAGTTAATAGCTCACGGAGTCCCGCACAGAGTACTGAAAGAGCATACAAAGTAAAGCAATGATAAATATATTTCAATATGAATTCATGAGAAATGCGGTCGCAGCTGGTATACTAGCGAGCGTAGCGTGTGGGATTATCGGCGTGTATGTTGTCCTTAAAAGGATAGTATTCCTGAGCGATGGAATCACTCATGCCTCGTTCGGAGGAGTCGGATTAGGTTACTACCTGCACATTAATCCTGTCGATGCTTTGCTACCTTTCAGCATAGCATCGGCAGCGGCAATGTATACAGCTACCAAATTAACAAAAGCTTATGAAGATACTGCCATTGGTATTCTACTAGCTACAGGCATGTCCATAGGTCTCATTTTAGTGTATATAACACCTAGATATGCGCCAGACCTAATGTCATACCTTTTCGGTAATATTCTGATGGTACAGTCTAGCGATTTGATCATGATGACCGGGTTGGACATATTAATAATACTCTTAATCATGATTTTTTATCATGAGCTTCTAGCCCTCTGCTTTGATGAAGAATACATGAGAGTTTCAGGCCGCAATTCTAATGTGTATTATTTCTTGTTGCTCTGCATGGTCGCCGTATCAACGATTATCATGGTACGGGTCACAGGGATCATACTTAACATTACTCTGTTAACGATACCTGCGATTATTAGCCAGAAGCTCGTCTCATCGCTGAAGGCGATGCTTGCTTTTTCGGTTATCCAGGGAATTATCTATGTATTCTCGTGCCTCTGGCTCTCGTATATCTTGAATCTCCCATCAGGAGCTACAATAGTTATGATCATGGTCGATATATATGGAACGATAATAATCCTAAAAAGCATAATATGACAATTTAATCATTACCCGAGCTAGCTAACCATTAAAATAAGTGGTTAGTGGAGATGGGCTTACTGCTTCAACTGTTGTCTCAAGCCAATCAAATGTTTTCTTACCCAGGATGTGCCAGTTGAGATTACATAAAACCAGGAAACGGTTTCAGTATTGTGAGTTGCTGTATCATGCTCAACCAATAATAACAGACTATCGGCATCACCGTTTATTTATACTTCTTTTATATACTAAATATAGCTGGATTCCTCCCCTTTCTTCTAGAGCTTTAGACGATTCCAACTATAAGACTGTGCCAATGTGCCTTGTTGGCATAACCATTGCCTAAGACCTAGTTTTTTGTTGGGAAGGAAAAATGATACAGAATCAACCATATTTTAAAGACTTTGGGTAAACTGCCCCCAAGGCAATGATGAAGTCACTAGTCAAAAAGGTAAGGCAAAAAATGTTTTTATTTATTGGTGCTAGTTATTCGAAGAATTTCATGCTAGTTTAGTATAAAAATCATATTTTTAGACGTTTTATATCGTAATTGAATATAAAGAAATTACTTTTGTAGTTCATTTTTAAGACACTCAGGACACCCTTGCCCTATTTTAATCCATTTTCTGCTAATATACATATAAACAGCTTGCTTATAGTTTTCTCTACAAATTTCACATGGGGCATAATTCCTCACCTTCTTGATTTTTGATTTACCGATTTTCATTTTCAACTCTTTGTATCTATACACATTAATCAGTAGCGATACCAGTGCATTGATTCCAAATTACATCAAAAGTAAATGTTTGAATTCAGATCCAGAAGAGATTAACTATCTATCAAATTATGCGTCTATTTTGGAATCGATGTACTAGTTAAAAAATATATCCATTCTCTTGAACGAAGCGAAAAGGATGATGAGTGTGTAGATTTTTTGTAATATCATAACTCATCAAAAGTTATTGGGTAAAAAATTTCAGAACCTAAGAACACAATTACAAGCAGTAAACAAAAATTTGAATCTGAATTTACAGCAAATTCACTACACTGCCAAAAAACATGCGTGTCCGAGACAAAATTCTTGCGACAAAGCTCTCACTCTGTTCAAAAAATGAAAGATAAATAAGTGCTGATATAACTCAGTTATATAAATTGCACTTAATTTCTATGGGTTTCTCTGGGTGTCCTATGTTTGGGTAGACATCCACTACAGTAAACCGGCCGTCCTTCTGGTTGGCTCGAATGGAACTTCAGTTTCAATACCGCAATCAGAGCAGATGCCTTGTACATCATTCTGGGAGCTCCGAAACTTCCGCGATTGTTGTCTCGTTCCTTGAAGCGAGTTTCTCTGTCATTAAAAGCCATTTTGTTTTACCTTTGTTTTGTTTGTTAGTTAATAGTTTAGGACGTGTGCGGTTGAACTGAAAAATCAATGACATTAACCCTTAACAGTCTGAAATATGAATTTAAAACACAGCGCTAAGGTGATTGATTTTGCTTCTCAAATGCGTAAGTCCTAGATAAGATAATGTACACAAATTGTATATACAGATAGTCACTTGTATATATACAAGTGATTTTTGATTGCGATTTTTTTACATCCTAAAACTTAAAGATTTAAATATAAATTATAATTGTTCAAAATATATTTATGAATTCTTACTCGTTTTACTAGCCTTCTTCAAAAATATAATTCTCCATATATTTACTTAGTCTTGCCCTCATAATCTCTATTAAACGTTTAGAGTATGGCAGATATTACTTATCAAAATATTTTAAAATTATTTTTGTAAGGACTTAGAATCACAGTACCCATAGCTAACGTTTTTATTTAATAAACTCTTTTAGTATTTTTGTAAAATGATCGAATTATTCA
>Ga0326728_10013513_pt1 | contig 17705 bp, 15 predicted proteins | sample MB3enrmetagenome_FD_207602 | JGI IMG/M metagenome (GOLD analysis project Ga0326728, IMG submission 207602) | Lab enriched peat soil microbial communities from McLean, Ithaca, NY, United States - MB31MN | ecosystem: Environmental > Terrestrial > Soil > Wetlands > Peat | place: USA: New York... | reverse complement strand
ACATGACGGTCGAGCCCCAGCCCAAACTGCGCATCGGCGTGCAGGCGCGATATTTTCTGCTGGGCACCTATGGCAACCAGATCACGCTGGACTGGGCGCAGGGCGACTACAAGGTCAACGAGCGCTTTGGGCAGAATGCGGGGACTCATCGCTCCGCTCAGATGACCGTGTTCTTCCCTCCACGGCAAGGGTGAGAAGGCCTCCGGCGTAATGCCGCAACGTACATCGTCGATAAAGAGACTGGAGACCGAAACGTTTCGCTGGCCCAGTTTGCGCTACACCTGAACGACATATGCAAAGGGGCTTGCCACCGCTTGAATGGGCAGGCCAGAGGACGTGTTGGTCATTCGTCATCGGCATTCCGGCATAGGAGAACCACAATGAAGAAGGTGTTTCGCAGAAGCCTCGCCGCAGGAATGCTAGTGGCCCTCACGGTAGCGATAAGCCTGCATGGGCAGGAGATCAAGCTTGGGAACCAGGCGGTACAGGTGCATGGATTTGGAACCCAAGGCCTCATCTACACCAACGACAACAATTGGCTGACCATGAACACCAGCGCGGGCAGCGTCAAGTTCACCGACGTGGGCCTGAACCTGGGCTCGCAGATCAGCAGGAAGGTGCGTGCGGCGGCCCAGGGCTATGACCGCAGCCTGGGACAACTCGGCAAATGGCACCCGCAGTTCGACTTCTACATGCTTGACGTGCGCCCCAAGCCGTGGCTTGGATTCCGCGGAGGCAAGGTGAAGACGGTGCTGGGACTCTATACCGATACCCAGGACATGGACTTCGACCACACCTTCGCACTGTTGCCGCAGAGCATCTACCCCATCGATATGCGCGACTCCTCCATCGCGCATGTGGGCGGCGATATCTACGGCACGGAGAGGCTGGCGCACAATCTCGGATCGCTTACTTACACCGCCTACGGCGGCCATCGCTCGGACAGCAAGTACAGCGGCTATCCGTATCTACTGACAAATATCGCTCCCGGCGTTCACATCTATCTGACCTCCTATAGCGGACCGGTCTACGGAGGCGACCTGCGCTGGAATACTCCGGTGCCGGGATTGACGGTCGGCGTCTCACGCCAGAACGAAGATATCTCCGGCGTTGGAACACTATCGATCCCTGCTGCTGGTGTCTCCGGCGTTCCTTACAACGAGAAGTCCTTTCAAGACTGGACCAATTGGTTTTACGGCAAATACACCAAGAACCGGTTACACATCGAAGCGGAAGACAAGCGCTACTACCAGGCAAAGGACATCTTCAGCAGCACAGCGTGGTTTTACGCGGACACACGCGGCTGGTACGTCAGCGGCGGATTCCGCATCAACAAGTGGCTCGAAGCGGGATCGTACTACTCGCACTACCGTATCTTCATCGGCGGCGCAGATCTGGTCGCGAATGGGCCGGCACTCAACTTCAATTACACCGACCCGCAGAAGCGCGACAACGACAAGGTCGTGACCGCAAAGATCACCTTCAACCAGTATGTGACGCTGAAGGTTGAGGGGCACTTCATGGCCGGCAATGGACTTGCAACCTATCCCGATGGCTTTTATACGTCGGTCAATCCTCTAGGCCTTGCTGACAACACCAACGCACTCATAGTCCGGACTGGATTCAATTTCTAACGCGGACGAAAGGAGCACACTCAGATGAAAAAGATACTCTCAGTTTTCATGCTCCTGGCCGCCGCGTCGGTTCTTGCTGTTTGCGCGCAGGCGCAGGTCATCGTCATTGCCAACCCAAGTGTGAAAGCAGACGTAATCACCAAGAACGATCTGCGCGGGGTGTTTACGGGCAACGCGATAACGCTCAAGGACGGCAGTCAGGTCGTTCCCATCCTGCTCAGGGACGGTGCGGCGCACGAGGAGTTTCTCCTGGCCTACATCGGCAAGGACGATGCCGCCTACCGCGCCGGTTGGCGCAGCATTCTCTTCTCCGGCCAGGGCATGATGCCAAAGACTCTGGATTCGGAGGCCGCTGTGGTGGAGGTTGTGAAGCACACTGCCGGCGCAATCGGATACATAGAAAGAACTACACCCCATGAAGGGGTAAAAGTTCTAGCCGTGAGGTGAGTCGCGTGACTCGTACTCTACAGATGAAGCACAGTATCCGGGCGCGCATCCTGGCGATTCTGGGAATGCTGGCCGTGGGATACATGCTGCTGCTGGCGCTGGAGCAGATCAGCGCGAACGCCACGCGCGCGGACATAGACCGGATCTCCACGTCCTTGTTTCCGGCGGCGTTGAGACTGCGCAATGCGGAATCCTCCTTCGACCAGTTGACGAAGCGCTACCAAGAGGCCGTTCTGATCGAAGACCCGCGCACGTTGGCCGCCGCCGACAAAGATGCCGATGCGATCGTGGAGACACTGACCAGCGTGCGCGGCTATGTGGCGGGAAATCCCCAAATGGTCAGCAGCACCGACGATCTTCTGACTCAGTTTTCGGATATCCGCACGCGCTCACACGAGACCTACGCGGCCCTGCTGGCGAGCAAGGACAATGTGCCGACGGACCTGCAGAACCAGGTTGTGGCCCTGGCCGCGGACGACCGGAACCTGGCCGCCGCAATGCAGACCCTGGACCGATCGATCGGCGCGCAGTTCAAGGGCGAGTTCAGCTCCATCGACCTGTGGTCGGAGCGTTCCAGCATCACTGGCTGGATCATGCTGGCGCTTGGGCTGACCGGATGCGCCGGCGCGTGGTGGGTGTTGCAATACAAGGTCATTCTGCCGCTGCACGGCCTGGCCGGCCGCATGAGGGACATCGCCGAGGGCGACGGCGATCTGACCGCCCGCGTGGAGGTGCATGGGCGCGACGAACTGGACGAGGTGGGACTCTGGTTCAACGTCTTCATCGAGCGGATCGAACAGATCGTGCTGCGCGTGACCGAGAATGCGCGAGCCCTGAACGAGGCCGCCAGCGGCCTGGCCGGGATTGCGCACGAGACCGCTTCGCAATCGGAGATGCAACGCGACCAGGCGATGCACATCACCACGAGCATGGGCAATATCTCGACCGCCGTGCATCAGATCAGCGAGACCACGCAGAGCGCGGCGCGCGACGCCAGCAAGGCCGAGGAGAACGCCCACGCCGGCGGCCAGACCATCCAGTCCACCGTCTCCACCATTCAGCAATTGCTGGCGGCCAACCAGGCGACGGCGGCCAAGATCGGGGGACTGGGACAGGCCAGCGATGCCATCGGCACGATCATCGGCGTGATCGACGACATTGCCAACCAGACCAGCCTGCTGGCCCTGAACGCCAGCATCGAGTCGGCCCGCGCCGGGGAACACGGACGCGGCTTCGCGGTGGTTGCGGCGGAGGTCAGACGGCTCGCCGAACGCACCAGCCGCGCCACCAAGGAGGTCGACCAGATGGTGCGCGACATTCAGGCGGGGACCGCAGAGGTGGTCGAGGCCATACGCTCCAACATGCAGTTGGCGGAGAGCGGCGTGGACTCGGCGCGCTCCGCGGGAGACGCGCTGGCCAGCATCATTCACGGATCGGAGGCGGTGCAGAAGATGGTGACACAGATCGCCACCGCTTCCACGCAGCAGTCCTACGCGACCCAATCGGTCAACACCAATCTCAACGAGATTTCCAGCATCATCGAACGCACAACCAACAGCTCCGCGCGTTCCGTTGTCGCTTGCGACCGGCTCTCCAGTCTGGCGGCAGACCTGAATGAGCTGGTTGGTTCCTTCAAGGTGCGCGAGGAGCAGGTGTACGCCGGCGGACGGAAAGACAGCCAGGACGCAAGCGATCTTCCCACAGAGTCCACGGCCCTGGCCCACAGCTGGACTCGCGGAGGCCCGGACGTGGCCCTCGCCACGCCTGCGGCGGTCAAGCCCTGATTCCATCCCTGAACCACGGCGCAAGGACCTTCAAGACACTTCACGGGGCTTGCTGTCGTCCAGGTGCGCTTCCATGAACGCGGCAGACCATTGCATCGGTTTCGGCGCGGTCAGAGGCCGGAGGCTTGAATGGCTGCCAGTATCCATCGCAGCAGCAGTTGCGGAGCGCAGCCCAGAAGCACCACGGAGGCGGCAAGCAGCAGCAAAAGAACGTGGCTGAGAATTGGCGTTCGTATTTCCCTGGCGCCGGAAGCGGGAGCTGCAACGTAGACCCGCTTGAGCACGCGCAGATAGTAGTAGAGAGCGACGGCGCTGATGGCGATGGCGAGAACGACCAGCGAGAGCAGGCCCATCGACCCTGGCGCCGCGTTCAGCACAGTTACAAAAAGATAGAACTTGCCGAAGAACCCGGCCAGGGGCGGAATCCCGGCCAGCGAGAGAATGAAGACCGCCAGGCAAAACGAGAGCACGGGCGCTCGTCTGCCGAGCCCGTCGAAGTTTGAGAGCTGGTCGCTGCCCGTTTGTTGCTCGACAACCGCGATCACGGCAAAGGCGCCAATCGTCGCCAGCGCATAGGTGACTGCGTAGTAGAGCAGCGCAGCCAGGCTCTGTTCGGTGTGGGCCACGATTGCCAGCAGCATGGTTCCCGCATGGGCGATCGCTGAGTAGGCAAGCAATCGCCGCAGGCCGGTCTGCCGGATGGCCACAAGGTTCCCCAGCAGCATGGACGCGGCGGCCATCAGGGCCAGCACAGGGACCCAGCCACGCACAGGATGCGGCAGCGAGGTCGTGCCCTCCACGCCGGCAAAGCCCAGCGCCATCACCTGGAAGAAGATAAAGAAGCTGGCGACCTTCGACCCCGATGCGATAAACGCCGCGCTGGGAGCGGGCGCGCCCTGATAGACGTCCGGCGCCCAGAAATGGAATGGAGCCGCCGCGACTTTAAACCCAAGGCCGATCGCGGTAGTCACGATGGCGATTGCCAGCAGCGGGTCCAGCGCGGGGCCGTGGATGGCAGCGGCGATCTGCGTGAGGCTGGTGGAGTTGGACAGGCCGTAGAGCAGGCTGAATCCGAAGAGCAGGAACGCCGCCGACACACCGCCGAAGAGATAGTACTTCAGCGCGGCCTCCCACGACTGCGCGCTGCGCTTGTTGAAGGCCGTTAGGATGTACAGCGACAGGCTCAACAGCTCCAGCGAGATAAAAATGACCAGCAGGTCCTCTGTGCCTGCCAGAAACATCATTCCGGCGGTTGCGACGAGGAGCAGCAGGACATACTCGCCAACGTGCTCCGTGAAGGTCGAGTCCCGCGAGAGCAGCAGCGTGAAAATTGTCAGTGTGAGCAGGGCAATCTGCACCAGATGAATGAGCGGATTTGCGATGAGCATTCCGTCAAGGATGTTCGCCGCCTCCGGCGCCAGCAGAATTCGCGCGATTGCGCCCGCGCAGCCGATTGAGGCAAGACCCGCGGCAACAGCGAACCGGACGCGCGTCTTGCATCTGCGCAGGACCATCAGATCGGCCGCCATCACGATCAGCGCCGTGGCCACGACGATGACCTCTGGCAGCGCGAGCCGCAACAGTTGCGCATAGTCGATTGCGATCATTGCCAACTCCCTTTGCGCAGGCCTTCAAACAGCGGAGAGTTCAGCGCCGGCTGGATGACATTCAGTAGGATTTGCGGATAGAGTCCGACCAGCACGCTCGCGCCGATCAGGACCATCGCGCCCACTCGTTCGGGAATCGTGATCGGCGGCAGCGGCGGACCCGGCGTTGCGGACCCGGTTCCCGCCTCCGCGAAAAATGCCATTTGCATCGCGCGCCAGATGTATGCGACGCCAACCACGATGCCGAACCCCACGCAGACTGCAAACGTGGGATACGCGCGCCAGACGCCCACCAGGACCATCAACTCCGCCCAGAACCCGCTGAACCCAGGCAGGCCCATGCTGGCCATTCCGGCGATGACAAAGGTGACTGCGGCAAACGGAATGACCTTGTTGAGGTCCATCGCGCCCAGGGCCGCCAAATCGCGGGTGTGGGTGCGCGCATACACCATGCGGCCCACGACCGCGAAGAGCAGCCCCGCCAGGACACCATGCGAAAACATCTGCAGCACCGCGCCGGAGAGTCCAAGCTGGTTCAGCGTCATCAGGCCAAGCAGGATGAATCCCATGTGGCTGACGCTCGAATAGCCGATGACGAATTTGAAGTCCTTCTGCACCAGCGCGACCAGCCCGCCATAGAGGATTCCGACGACCGCGAGCAGGGCGAAGACATCGCGCCATGAACCAAGGCCCATCACATGGAAGCCCCACGGTCCAAGGCCAAGCGGAAACAGCGTCATGGCCACGCGTAGGCAGCCATAGGCGCCCAGCTTCATCACCACCCCGGCAAGCAGCATGGAGGCCGCCGTGGGTGCGGCAACGTGGCCGGTCGGCGCCCAGGTGTGCAGCGGCCAAAGACCTGCGAGCACCGCGAAGCCGACAAATACCAGCGGAAACGCCGCCATCTGAAAGTGGAGCGAAAATGGGAACCCGGCCAGGTCGCCGAGTGACGTGCTCCTTGCGCCGGCCGCGACATACGCCGCGATCAGCCCGATCAGCACCATCGCGCTCCCGGCGAAGGAGTAGAGCACAAGCTTCATCGCCCCATACTCGCGGCGCGTCGATCCCCAGATTGCGATCAAAAAATACTTCGGAATAATGACAAGCTCGTAGAACACGAAGAGGAGAAACAGATCGTAGCTGAGAAATACGCCATACACCGCGCCAATCAGCAACAAGAAAAGCGCAAAGAATTCCTTGGTCCGGTCCTCAATGTCCCAGGAGAAAAGGATGCCGGTGATGGCAATAATTCCCGTCAGCAGCAGCAGCGTCAGGCTGATGCCGTCCGCCGCGAGGTGGTATTCGATGCCGAGTGACGGGACCCACGGAACGCGCGTGATCGTCAGCATCTCCCCGGTCCTGTGCTGCACAAACACTGTGAGCGTAATTGCGAACCCGGCAATGGCCGTCAGCAGCGCGAGGATGCGCGCCGCCCCCACGCTGCCCCTGGGCAGCAGGAGCAGGCCGGCCGCCCCAAAAAACGAGATGTAGATCGTCCAGGCAAGCATAATCAGAACACCGTGTCCCGTTGTCGATCAAAACTGTAGATGTTGCACTGCCAGTATTACCGTATTGTTGATGGCCCCGAGCACGGCCTGCGGATAGAGGCCAAGCACAAACATAAGGACGATCGCGGGCGCCAGAGCCAGCCGCTCGCCCGCGGTCAGATCGGGCAGGCTGGCCCATCGCTCATTGAGCGGCCCGGAAAAAACGCGCTGCAGGATTCCAAGAATAAAGATTGCCGTGGCAAGCAGTCCGAGGACGGAAAGCGAAGTGGCCCAGGTCGCCAGCGGAAACGATCCTTTGAAGATCAGGAACTCCCCGATAAATCCATTCAGGCCAGGCAGGCCCAACGTGGAGAACAGGGCGATGCCCATAAGTCCGGTAAAAACAGGCGCGACCTTGCGCAGTCCTCCAAAATCGTCCAGGCCGCGCAAACCCCCGCTGCGTTTTTCCAGCATGGCGACAAGCCAGAACAGAGTTGAGGCAGTCAGTGCATGATTGAACATCTGTAGAAAAACGCCATTCATTGCTGCATATTTCTCGGCAATAAGCGCCGTATTTCCGCCAGTGAACTTCACTACCGCAAAAATTCCCAGCAGGCAGTAGCCGAGATGATTGATCGAGGAGTAGGCAAAGATGCGCTTCAGGTTTTTCTGCACAAGCGCGGCATAGGCGGAGAGAACAATGGTCGCCACCGCCATCCACAAGAGCAGGGTCAGGACCACCTGCATTTGTGCGCCGAAGATGGGTAGAAGAATGCGGATAAAACCATACAATCCCATCTTCGACATTGCGCCGGTCAGCAGGATTGTGGTTCCGGTAGGTGCTTCCGTGTAGGCGGAGGGCAGCCAGGTGTGAAACGGGAATATCGGTACTTTGACAGCGAAGCCAAGGAACGCTCCGGCAAAGAGGACCAGAGCCACATGCTGCGGCGTGAACCGGTGCCAGGCCAGCTTGTCGATCACGGCCGGCATAAGCTGTCCGTTCCGCGCCAGCGCCGCGAGATCGATGAAATCGAATTTCTTTGTAGCGAGAAAGATGGCTATAAATGCCAGCAGCAATGTAATGCTGCCAACCATCGTGTAGACCAAAAACTGCGTAGCCGCACTGGTGCGGCGCGACCCGCCCCAAAGCCTGATGAGAAAGAATGCTGGAATAAGACTTAGTTCCCAAAAGATGAACCAGTGAAAGAAATTCAAAGCGGTAAAGGCCCCGAAGAGACACGCTTGTAAAATAAGGACCAAAGAGTAATATAGCGGAACTCTCTCCTCAATCTGCCACGAGGCAACCATCCCGATGGGAACCACAATAGAACTAAGCAGCAACATCAGCAGCCCAAGTCCATCGATTCCGACGTGATACTCCACGCCCAGGGCAGAAATCCATGCGTGTCTCTCTTGAAATTGAAGGCTGCCCGACGAGGGATCAAAGTGGCGCCATAGGACCAGCGTCAGCACGAGCGCGGCAAAACTAAAGGCCAGAGCAGACCAGCGAGCGAGGTCCTTGTTCCGTCCGCCAAGCACAAGCAAAACAAACGCACCAACGATTGGTACTGTGGTCAGAAGTGTGATCCAGGGAAAGGCGATCATAGCTTACCCCCCCAGAGCAGGAACATGACAAGTGCGATGAGCGCGCAGCCGATAACGGCCATATAACTCTGAACTTGTCCACCCTGAAGCAGCGACAGAATCTGGCCGCTGCGCGAGACACCCTCGCACCCCTCATCAAAGCCGGTGTTCACGACGGATGCGTCAAAAAAGTTGTCCAGCCATGCAACAATGAGCACGAGATACGACACGGTCTGCACCGCGCCACTCCAGACCCATCGGTCCAGCCAGTCGCAGACCCTGGACCACCACGCATTCAGGCGGAGAATTGTTACGCCATAGAGAGCATCGACGAAAAAGGCGTGGCCCAGAAAGGCAAAGATAAATGGCTGGAGCTTATCCAGATTATCCACGTCATTTGCGCTTTCGACGGGCTTGCGTCCATAGAACCACCAGCCCAGGCCGAGACCGCAAATGACGAGGATTGACGAGGCGAACATAACTGGTAGAACGCCGAATCCGTAGAATGCAGCAAAACTAAACGTAGCTTGTTTGCCATCGAGGAACGATTGAAACCACGGCCAAGCGGGTGTGCCGATAAAACCCAGAAGCATGGCGAACGCGGCAAGAATTACCAGCGGGATAGTCATTACGGCGGGGCTTTCGTGGGGACTGGCCGACACATGAGACGAGTTTGTTGAGTTAGAGGTCTGGAGTAAGTTGTGACTCGATTTTGGCAAACGCGAACTGCCGCCAAAGACATAGTAAACCTGGCGCGTCATATAGAAGGCGGTAAGCAGCGCGCCGAAAACTCCCAAATAAAACGGCGTCTGAGAGATGCTCCAGGCGTGTGCGGCGCGGAGTATTTCGTCCTTGCTCCAGAAGCCGGAGAAGAGCGGAAATCCACACAACGCGAGCATTCCCACGGCATACGCCGCAAAGGTAATGGGCATAAGTCCGCGCAGACCACCCATGCGGCGGATGTCCTGCTCGCCGTTACATCCGTGAATGATCGATCCCGCGCCGAGAAATAGAAGAGATTTAAAAAATGCGTGGGTAATGAGATGAAACATGCCTACAGCCACGCCGCCAACGCCAAGTCCCATCATCATGTAGCCAAGTTGCGAGATGGTGGAGTAGGCGAGAATTCGCTTGATGTCGAATTGCGCGACTGCAATAAGCGCGGCGAAGACGGCCGTGATCGCGCCTGTCCAGGTGACAACCTGCAACGCAATGGCAGGGGTGAGGGAGAACCCTGCCTGGGCGCTCATCAGGGGATAGATGCGCGCGATGAGGAAGACTCCAGCCGCAACCATAGTCGCCGCGTGGATCAACGCGCTCACGGGCGTGGGGCCCTCCATCGCGTCTGGTAGCCAAACGTGCAGGGGAACCTGCCCGGACTTACCGGCTGCGCCGCAGAAGATAAGCAGCGCGATGCCTGTGGAGGCAGCAAGACCGAGAACGGTGGACTGCGCAACCAGATGCGCGAGCGCCGAGTGTTCTAGGCACCCGGCGCCGCCATCATAGAAGAGAAGAGTGCCTGTCTTAGCGTATAGCCAGACCATTCCCAGTAAAAAAGCCAGATCGCCAATTTTAGTAACAATAAATGCTTTTTTCGCCGCCGCCGCCGCCTTCGGTCTGTTGTACCAGAAGCCGATGAGCAGATAGGAGGTAAGTCCGACGATCTCCCAGCATATGAAGAGAAGCAGCAAGCTATTCGCGATGACGACGCCCAGCATGGCGCCGGCAAAGAGCGCCATGAAGCAGAAGAAGCGCGTGAAGTTCTCGTCGTGGGCCATGTAGCCCACGCTGTAGATGAAGATCAGCAGGCCGACGAAGGTGACCATCAGCAGCATTAGGGCTGTCAACGGATCGAGCATCCAGCCTAACTTCACCCATTCATTGCCAAACTGGAACCAGCGGAAGTTGAACGTCAGGACTTGCTCTCCACCGCGACTGCCCAGTACATGCGCAAAGGCGCAGAGCGAAAGCAGAAAGGAGACGGCCAGGGAGCCGATGGCCAGCGATGCGGCAGCGATGCGGTTGCGCCGGCCCAGCAGAGCGCCGATTGCCGCCGCGAAGGCCGGCAGCGCGGGCACCAGCCACAGGTTTTGAACGATCCAGGTCATTGAGTAAATAAATACGAATAATTATCGGTAATACAGCCACGGAAATTGTTGATGTCTACGGACGAAATACAGAGATTCTGACCCTTCGACTACGCTCAGGGTCAGAATGACGGCGATGAGTTAGAATGGTGGTGGCAGTTATCCTTTCAGCGAATTCATCTGGTCCAGGTCGGTAGTCTTGGAATGCCGGTAGGCAGCGAGAATGATAGCCAGTCCGACTGCTGCTTCCGCTGCGGCGACACTGATGGAAAAAAGCGCGAACATAATCCCGGTCAAGGCCGAGGGGTTCGGGCCAAAGCGCCAGAATGCAATGAAGTTCAGGTTGGCCGCGTTGAGCATAAGTTCAATTCCGATAAGGACAAGAATTGCATTGCGCCGGATCAATACTCCGGCAAGGCCAACGGAAAAGAGAAGTGAGGACAGGAGCAAATAGTCTTGCAAGGGGCTCATTTCATCTCCTCCTCGTGTCCCATCGCGATGACTACGGCACCGATGAGTGCAGCGGTCAGAAGCAGGCCCATGATCTCCAGCGGCAGGACAAAATGATGCATTAGCGCATCGCCGATCCGCTGAACCGTGACGTAAGGTTGCGGCGGCAGACCTTGCGTGAATGCCGCGCTGGAACGGATTTCCCAGGCAAGTACCGCGAAGACGGAAGCGGCAACGATGCTGCCCACAAACCATTGGGAAGAGAAGGCGGGCTGCTTCACCGGCTCTGGGCTGTGCGTCATCATGATGGCGAAGACGGCAAGGATTGCCACAGCGCCCACATAGACCATGATCTGCGTAAGACCTACAAATTGCGCACCAAGTTGCAGATACAGCGCGGCTACGCCGGCAAATCCAACCGTCAGCGCCAACACGCAGTGGATTGCATTGCGCAGGCCCATGGCTGCCGCCATTCCGGCAACCGTAAGCACGGCGAAGATCATGAAGGATGCAGTCATCTTGATAGCTCGATCATTTGGTGCGATTCGATTTGTACTTTCTTTGCTGAATCAAGTCTTTTCACCACACGAACAATAAACGGGGATCCTTCGCTGCGCTCAGAATGACAATTGTTTGAGACCAGGATGACAATTGTTCACTCGGAGTAATGATAAGTATGGACTTGAAACTTTTTCTTATGTTTCAGCCCGCGGCTCAACAGAATGCACGGAACGGCAACCATGGTACTGCATACAAGCCATCGCGAAGGCCCCGCAGGCATGAAATGCCAGATGCCGGCGGTAAGGAGATTGAGCAGCGTCATGGGGAGCATGAACTCCCATGCCAGGTTCATCAGTTGGTCCATGCGCAGACGCGGAAGAGTTCCGCGGACCCAGATGAACACCGCGATCAGCGCCAGCAGTTTTGCGAAGAACCAGAAGTAAGAAGGAATCCATGTCAGGAAAGAAAACGGAGCGGACCATCCGCCGAGAAACAGGGTAATTGCCATTCCGCTGGTGGCAAACATGCCGATATATTCCCCCATGAAAAAGAGGGCGAATTTAAAGCCTGAGTATTCCGTATAGTAACCGGCGATGATCTCGGACTCGCCTTCGGGCAGATCGAAGGGCGAGCGGTTGGATTCAGCCGTTGCCGCTACCATGAAAAGAACAAATCCTGCGAATCCCCAGGGCGTGAAGACGAACCAGTGCGGCCAGATTCCGGAATAAGTGGCTTGCATGTTGACGATGGAAACCGTAGAGAGCGAGCCGGCCTGCATGATGACAACGATAGAGGCCAGAACCAGAGGCACTTCATAGCTAATCATCTGCGCGATGGCGCGCATGGCACCGAGCAGGGTGTACTTACTTCGGCTGGACCATCCGGCCATGAAGACCGCCAGTTCCATGAGTGAGCCGACGGCAAAGAAGAACAGCACTCCGGCGTTCAGGTTGACGATCACCATATTTCGACCGATGGGGAGAACCGCATAGTCCATAAAGGACGCCGAAACCAGCAGCAGCGGCGCCAGAAAATGCACCGCATGGTCTGCTGTAATGGGGACAATATCTTCCTTGGACAGCAACTTCACTCCGTCGGCGATGGGTTGCAGCATTCCAAAAGGACCGACGCGGTTTGGTCCGTAACGGTTCTGTATTCTTCCCAACCCTTTGCGTTCCAGAAGCGTGGTGATTGCGAACAACAGCGGGAATACGATGATGATCGGCGCAACCGACAGCACGGCCGAGCACAGCGGCTGAGCGCCGGCCGGCACATAGCCCAGCAGCCAGTGCTTTGCCAGCACGAAGATCTGGTCGAACTGTTGCGCAAACTGAGCGAGGTGGGTCATCGCGGTTCACCGCTTGCGGGTTGCACTGCTGTTGCAGTAAGCCTGGCCTCTGTGGCGGCCTTTGCCTTGGCTTCCTGCCGGGCGCGCTCCCCGGCGAGCCGCGCATCCACTTCGGCCGCCTCGGTGGGATGAATCCTGCGGTAATAATCGTTTGATTTGGACAGCCGCTGCTTGTTGAGCAGCAAGCCGCCGAAGCGGTCGTCCGTGCTCAGGTCGTAGTCCACGTCCATCTTGATGGCATCGAAGGGGCAGACCTCGACGCAGATCTGACAGCTCATGCAGACGGAGATGTCGATGTTGAAGACCGCGGGGTAGAACTGCGGTTTGCCGTTGGCATCGGGCTTCTTGTCCTTGCTTTTTTCGATGAAGATGCACTTTGGCGGGCACTCTTTTTCGCAGATTTGGCAGGCGACACAGCGCATCCCCTGCTGCCAGTCCGCGCCATCGTAGACCAGAAACGGGAAGTCGCGCGCAGCCTCGATCCGCGGCTCGCGTTCCTCGGGATACTGGACCGTGGTCAGCCGGTCTTTGCTGACGAAGCTGCCGAAGAAGTTCCGCGCCGTCTCCGCCATTCCCTTCAGGATGCCTTCACCGACCACTGCGATTCCTCCGTGTGTGCGCCCTCATCGGTCCACCTCGCCCAGCACAATGTCAATGCTACCCAGAATGGCCACGATGTCCGCCACATTCCGCCCCACGCAGAGGTCTTCCAGCACGGTGAGGTTGATGAGGCTGGGCGGACGCACGCGATAGCGGTAGGGGTTGGGCGAGCCATCGCTGACGAGATAGAAGCCAAGCTCACCCTTGGGCGCTTCAATCCTTCCGTAGGCCTCGCCCGGCCTGGGGCGGAAGCCGCGAATCTTCATCTTGGGATCGACGATCGGCCCGGCAGGAACCGCGCGCATGGCCTGCAGCAGAATGCCCACCGACTCGCGCATCTCCAGCAGGCGGACCATGAAGCGGTCGTAGACATCGCCGTGGCTGCCCAGCGGCACGCGGAAGGTAAAGCGGTCGTAGATGCTGTAGCGGTCCACCTTGCGAATGTCGTAGTCCACGCCGCTGGCGCGCGCCATGGGCCCGCTGATGCCCGCGCTGACGGCCAACTCGCGCGAGAGCACGCCGACCTCCTGGGTGCGGTCCATCAGAATCTCATTGCTCACCAGCAGTTGTTCGTACTCATCCAGAAAGCGCGGGAAGTCCGCGACGACTTTTTTGGCCTGGTCGAGCCAGCCTGCGGGCAGGTCCACGCGGCAGCCGCCGAAGCGCATGTAGTTGCACATCATGCGCGCGCCGGTGAGGGCCTCGAAGAGGTCGAGGATTTTTTCGCGCTCGCGGAAGGCGTACATCAGGGGCGTTCCGCTGGACCCCATGTCCTGCATCAGAAATCCGATGAGGCAGGCGTGGTTCTGCAGCCGGGTCAGTTCGCCGGTGATGACGCGCAGATACTCGGCGCGCTCCGGCACCTGGATGCCCGCCAGCTTTTCCACTGCCAGCGCGTAGGCCCAGTTGTTGGTAATGGAGCACATGTAATCGAGCCGGTCGGTGTAGGGCATCGAACCGAGGTAGGTCTCGCTCTCGGCGATCTTTTCGTGGTTGCGATGCAGGTATCCGAAGACCGGCTTGAGCCGGACGACGCGTTCGCCGTCGAGCACGACCTTCATGCGAAAGACGCCGTGCGTGGAGGGATGTTGCGGCCCCATCGAGAGCTCCAGCAACTGCTCTTTGCTGGGTCCGGTCATTGGCTCCAGATCGAAGTGTGCCGTGGGGAGGGTGGCTGTGCTCATCTCTCCCCCGCTTCGCCTGGATGCTCTCCATCCGTTTCGCTGCGATGCTGCTGCGCGCGTCGCAGCACTTCGTCGTGCGCGGTCGGCTCATATTCGTAGTCGTCCGGATCGACGTAGTCCCTGCGCATCGGATGGTCCGTGAAGGCGGGCCACATGAGCAGGCGGCGCAGGTCGGGGTGTCCGTCGAAGACGACTCCGAAGAGGTCGAAGACCTCGCGCTCCTGAAGCTCCGCGCTGCGCCAGACGGGCGTCAGCGAGGGCAGATGGACGCCGGCGTCGCGGTCTTCGGTCCTCATGCGCAGGGTGATGGGGCCGTGCTTTTTCTCCACCGAGAAGAGGTGATAGACCACTTCGAGAGAGCCGGCCAGCGTGGTCTTCCGGACCTCTTCGACCTCCTGCTCCACGCCGTCCACGAGCTTTCTGACCTTCACCTTTTCCGAGAGTTCCCTGGACGGCCAGTCGATGCCGGTGACGTTGGAGCAGAAGTCGAAGCGCAGGTCTTCTGCGTCGCGCAGATATACGGCCACGGCGACCGCGTGCTCCGCGCCGGTGCGCAGCGAGTGCTGGCCCGACGGGCTGGGGTTGGCAACCAGCTCCAGCCGGCAGCCGGGAACGTTTGCCTCGATCTCGGATTTAATGGCTTCCAGATTCATCCGTGCCTGCCTGCGCGATCTGGACCAGGGGCGGCTTCCAGAGATTGGGGTCCTTGGTTGGTTCCAGATCGTGCGCGCCATACCGGGGAACGGCGTACTCACTCGGCCCGCCCGCGTTCAGATGGCGCGGCCTCTTCGTCCCGGTCAATGGTTGTTCGTCGATCTTCTTCTGCAGCTCCATGAATGCATCCAGCAGCGCCTCTGGACGCGGCGGGCAGCCGGGAATGTATACATCCACGGGGATGAAGCGGTCAATCCCCTTCAGCACGTTGTAACCCTGCTTGAACGGCCCGCCGGAGATGGCGCACGCGCCCATCGAGATCACGTACTTCGGCTCGGGCATCTGGTTGTACAGCCTCACCACCAGCGGAGCCATCTTCTTGGTGACCGTGCCCGCCACAATCATCAGGTCCGCCTGCCGCGGAGACGGCCGGAAGACCTCCGCGCCGAAGCGGGCCATGTCGTAGCGCGCCATGGTGGTGGCGATCATCTCGATGGCGCAGCAGGCCAGACCGAAGTTCAACGGCCAAATGGAGTTGGTGCGCCCCCAGTTGTAGAGTTCCTGCAGGGTCGTGGTGAAGATCCCCTGCCTGCTCAGCTCGTTCTTTAGTTTTTCATCCACCCCTGAAGTCCTTGGTTGCAGATTGCTGCGGGCCGATTGGACTGCCGTGCAGCGTCATATATCAGATGAGATACGGGGATTCTTCGCTGCGCTCAGAATGACAACAATTTATGCAAGTTAGAATGACAACGATTTACGCAAGAGGACGGTGCTATGTCCAGACCAGGATGTTCTTTTGATAGGCCCAGACCAGGCCTTCCACCAGCAGGAGCAGGAAGACCAGCATGGCGAGGGATTCCGCCGCCGAAAAGCCGCTGAATGCCACCGCGAACGGAAGCAGGAAGACGGCCTCGACATCGAAGACGAGAAAGATGATTCCATAGAGGTAGTAGCCTGGTTTGAACTGGATCCATGCGTCCCCGACCGATTCGAGCCCACACTCGTAGATGGCGTTCTTGCTCGGCCCAGGCTTGTGCGGGGAGAAGAACCTGGCCCACAGCCAGGCCAGCAGAAGCGTCGACAGGGCGAACGCAACGGCCGCCAGCAAAAGCACAATGACGGGCAGGTAGAGGCTGTTCGTCATATAGCTCTGTCCTCAGGCTCCACTCTACCAGACCCTCCCCGGTTAGTCTTGTGATCGGGCTCACTTCTTTCCAGTGTCCACGGGGCGCAAAATAAGGTGCGATTATGGTAGGCAACGATATTGGAGGCAACAGAATGAGCGAACAGCAAACGGCGATTCTCGACGGCAACGAATCCTGCGCACGCGTGGCGTACCGGCTATCGCAGGTGATCACCATCTACCCGATCACCCCGTCGTCCAACATGGGGGAGTGGGCCGATGAGTGGCAGACAGCGGGGCATAAGAACATCTGGGGCACCGTGCCTCTGGTCTCCGAGCTGCAAAGCGAAGGCGGCGCCGCGGGGGCCATGCATGGAGCGTTGCAGGCCGGGGCCTTCGCCACCACCTTCACCGCCTCCCAGGGCCTGCTGCTGATGATCCCCAACATGTTCAAGATCGCCGGCGAGCTCACCAGCAACGTCATTCACGTCTCTGCGCGCGCGGTGGCCACCCATGCGCTCTCCATCTTTGGCGACCACTCCGACATCATGGCCTGCCGCTCCACGGGATACGCCATGCTCTCCTCCGGCTCCGTGCAGGAGGCCGCCGACCTGGCCCTGATCGCGCATATTGCCACGCTGGAGTCGCGCGTCCCGTTCCTCCACTTCTTCGACGGATTCCGCACCTCGCACGAGGTCAACAAGGCGTTCGAGGTCTCCGACGAGACAATCCTCGCCATGCTGGACGAGAAGCATGTGCTTGCCCATCGCCAGCGCGCTCTCACCTCCGACAATCCGGTCCTGCGCGGCTCGGCGCAGAATCCCGATGTTTTCTTCCAGGCCCGCGAGACCTGCACTCCCTTCTATCTGGCCTGCCCCGCCATCGTGCAGGACGTGATGGACCGCTTTACTGCCCAGACCGGCCGCGCCTATCACCTCTTCGATTACGTGGGCGCTCCCGACGCCGACCGCGTCCTGGTTTTGATGGGTTCCGGCGCCGGCCCCGTCGAAGAGGTGATTGAACACCTCAACGCGCAGGGCGAGAAGATCGGCCTGCTCAAGGTCCGCCTCTATCGCCCCTTTGCCAGCGAGGCCTTCCTGGCCGCGCTGCCCAAGACGGTCAAGTCCATCGCCGTGCTCGACCGCTGCAAGGAGCCCACCGGGCTGGGCGAGCCGCTCTACCAGGATGTTCTCACCGCCTTCAGCGAGGCCATCT
>Ga0326728_10013511_pt1 | contig 17705 bp, 14 predicted proteins | sample MB3enrmetagenome_FD_207602 | JGI IMG/M metagenome (GOLD analysis project Ga0326728, IMG submission 207602) | Lab enriched peat soil microbial communities from McLean, Ithaca, NY, United States - MB31MN | ecosystem: Environmental > Terrestrial > Soil > Wetlands > Peat | place: USA: New York... | reverse complement strand
TGAACTTGCCCCCGGCGTGCTGCTTCTCCACCGCCTTGGCCCCCCCCATGGCCAGCACCCGTGCCTCCCGCTCCCGCAACTCCAACAACTTCTCTGCCACCGTCTTCATGTTAAACTCCTTTTCCGCCTAATTCGCGGCTCCCGCAGTTTTAAGGTGAGATAGACTGACTTGCATTAGAAAATCCAGGGCGGTATGCGGGAGGATCGGTCAGATGTATGAGATTATTTGCTTTCTGGGGTTCTGTCAACCGAAATCTGGGAAGAGGTCAATAGCGCCCCCTAGATGTCCGGTTTTCCTGGCGCCTGGGATGATTGCTGGAGTTTTGGGAGGAGTTCCCTTATTCTGCCCGGGAAATAAATTTTCATAATTTACGGGTGAACCAAAGGCTCATGAGCAACTGTGGCGCTGAGGTCTCTTCAGCACCCCTCCCCCTAACGCTAATCTCCCAAATCCACCAAAGCGGACAATTCATTCGCTCCATTTGCGATGATTCCCGGTCATATCTTTTGCTGGCGACAGGGGCCTACCCAGAATGCGGCGTCTATCAGCTTATCGATCCCGGCCTAAGCCTTTTCGAGCCAAATCGCCATCTCCCGGGTCAACTTGCTTTTTCTAAATTGTCTGTTGTATGATTCGATTTACTCGTGATTATTTCCGGGTGTATCGGTTCGAAGGGAAACCAGGGACGGGGGCATTATTCATGAAGAAAGTCGAAGCCATTATCCAACCTTATAAGCTGGAGGCGGTCAAAGAGGCCCTGCACCAACTGGCGGTGAAGGGCATGACCGTGACGGAAGTCAAAGGGTTCGGGCGACAAAAGGGCCTGCGGGAAGTCTACCGGGGCATGGAATACCTGGTTGATTTTCTCCCTAAGATAAAGATCGAGGTCGTGGCCCCGGACGAGCAGGTGGAGGCCATCACCGCCGCCATCATGGCCCAGGCCCGCACCGGCAAGGTGGGGGACGGCAAAATCTTTATTTATCCCCTGGCGGAAGTCATCCGCATCCGCACCGGTGAGACCGGGGAAGAGGCGGTTTAATCTGCCCGCAGGGGGGGCATCGCCCGCCTGGTTTTTGCCAGTCCTAATAAGGGCGGGCGGAATTCTCGTCCTATCCCTTGCCCCTTAACCTTTTCCCTTTCCCCTCTTAACCTCTTACCCGGCTCGCCTCCGCATTTTTGGTAACCAGGGCCCAAATGCCCAACTGCTTGTGCTCCAGGCAATGACCCAGGGACAGGCCGCAGTCCGAGAGGCCCTGGCGCAGATCGTGGCTATAAAAGCGGTCGTGTTCCGGATGGAGGAAAAGGCGCCGGGCCAGGAAGTTCTGGTATAACTGGGGGTAAAATTCCTCCAGGAAATAGAAGCCGCCGGGTTTCAACACCCGGGCAATCTCCCGCAGGCCGCCCCGCCAGTCCGGTAGATGGTGCAGCACCCCAAAACCGAAGACCCCGTCCAAGGCCGCGTCCCGGTAAGGCAGGCGGAGGACGTCCCCGACGTAGAGGGAAATGCGGCGCAATTGCTCCGGCCTCAGATAGGCCAGGGCCTGCCGGATCATGCGCTGATCCAGGTCCAGGGCGTGCAGCCGGGCGGGCCGGAGCTTCTCCAAGATGAGGCCGGCCCCGGCGCCCCGGCCGCAGCCCACTTCCAAGACCTGGGCCTCCGGGTCCGGTGCCACGACCCGGCCGAGCCAGTGGACGATGCGGCGCTGGATCAGAATCCGCACCGGATTGTTGACCAGGAGACGTTCCGCCCTGTTAATCTTCATGGCTTCACCGCCAGGTGGATTACTGCGATGCCGTTGGTGAGGCGCCGGTAGCGGACCTGGGTGAAGCCCAGCCTCGCCAGGCTGGCCGAGACCTCCTCCGGGTCGGCAAACATGCGGATGGATTCCGGCAGGTAAGTGTAGGCCCGCCAGGAACCCACGAAAATCCGGCCCATCAGGGGCATGAGGTAGAAAGAATAGAGGTCATAGAGCCGGCGGAACCAGGCGGTGACCGGCTGGGAAAACTCCAGACACATGAGCCGGCCGCCGGGCTTCAGGACCCGGTGCATCTCCTGGAAACCCCGCTCGGGATGGGTCAGATTGCGGATGCCAAAGCCTACCATGGCGGCATCGAAGCTGGCCTCCGGGCAGGCGAGGCGCTCAGCGTCTCCCTGCAGAAAGGTGAGGCGCGGTGCCAGGCGGGCCTTAGCCACCTTGGGGCGGCCTGCCGCCAGCATAGCCCGGTTGATGTCGTAGACCACCACCCGGCCAGCCGGTCCGAGCCGCCGGGCGGCCAGCAAGGCCAGGTCGGCGGTGCCGCCGCACACATCCAGAACTCGCTCGCCGGCTTTGAGCCCCAGGAGCCGCACCGCGGTCTGCTTCCAGGCGTGGTGCAACCCGAAGCTGAGCAGGGTGTTCATGAAGTCATAGCGGGCGGCCACCGTCTCGAAATGCCGGTGCACCAGCCGCTCTTTTTCCCCGGGCGCCACCGGCTGATAACCGAAATAGGCGAATTCCGCCAGGCGGGCCTTGGTTTGCCGGTTTTTTTGCACGTTCATTAACCTGCCGGAGGAGTTCAGGATGAAAGCGCCTACGGCTAAAAGGTTGGGCTAATTTTTATTCTATCACAATAGCTTCCGGCAGGGGTTCTGCGTAAGCATTGGCAGCAAAACCTCGTCGCCGGGTTAAACGGCAGTCTGAGCGTTGCAGGGGCGGCGCGCTCGCCGCCCCAACACCCTTACTGATCTTATCAGTCGCGCCTGCCGGGGCCAAAGTCATCCTCGAACAAATCCTCGGCGCCACTTTCGGCTTCCTGCTCCAGGTCCCGGGGGAACCTATCCAGCTCAGAAGGGGAAAAATCGTATTGGGGCAGGTAGCGCAAAACCAAACCGGCCACGGCCAAGGCCTGGGTCCGGTCCCGGGTCCGGGTGGCGGCGTCCCGGTCCTCCTGCTGGCTCCACCAGAGCTTGTTGAGGGCAAAGGCCCAGGGGTCGGGGACCGTCAGGGTGGCCGGCCCGCCGTCCTGGCCGATAACCACCTGGGAAAACCGGGGAGAGGCCAGAAGGTACTGGATCTGGCCGGCCTCCGGCGGCAGGGGTTCCCGGGCCCCAGGCACGGTGACGGCCTTTGGTCGGCCGGGCTGCCGGGGATCGGATTTCAGCAGGCGCACCAGGAAGCCGTCCCGGCTGCGGGCCAGACAATCCTCCCCCGGCACCGGGGCAAAGGAACGGTCCACCTGGCGCAGGAGCCGCAGCACCTCGTCCGGGGAGATCTTCGCCTCACTGGCCAGGCTGAGGCGGCGGGGTGCGTCTTGCCCCAAATCACCCCCCACAACCCCTAAAAAGACCGCGGCGGCGAATTCATAGGCGAACATGGCAGCCGTGCCGACGACCAGTAAATTTCGCCCGAGGTCATGCTGTTCCAGGCGGCGCAAGATTTTGGCGACGGTCCGGGGCACCCGATGGATCCGGGCCGCCCGGCAAAACCTGGCCTGTTCGGCCAGCAGCCGGCGCTGCTCCCGGAGGCGGATCGCTATCTCTCGCCGCTCCTGGGAAAAAATGCCATAGAGGCGCTCGGTCTCCTCTGTCCGCGGCCCCAGGCTCCTGCCGCGGCCGAAGCGGTCCCGGTAGCGGTAGAGGTACTCCTTGCCCCGGATCTTCTTCCAGTGCATGCCGCCCCGCCAGGCAAGACTCTGTCTGCAGCTGTCCAGATAAGCCTGATAAATTTCCGTGGTAGTCCGGAAGATTTGCCGTTGGCCTTCGGTTAATTCGTGATAGCGGACCCCGCCCGCCATTTGTTATCCTTCAATTAATATATTTAATATTTTTGAAGGATAATAAATTTTTTGTCAATGGAATTTTCATTGCTCGTAATTAATTTATTTGCGAAAATAAAAAGATATAATTTCGCTTCACAAGGAGACTGGGCATGAGAGCCAGCACCGAGATTGATACCCTGCGACAGCAACTCCCTTACCACAACCTACGGAAGGTCAAAAAAGAGCAGATCGTTCCCGTCGATTGGCAGACGGAGTGGGAGCGCTTCGACGCCACCGAACTTTTCAGCTACGATTTGGCCGCCATCCCGGAAAGACTCCTGGATAACATGCGCAAGCGCCAGGAAGTCCTGCTGGACGGCAACCAGGCGGCCTTGTCCATCTTGACCCGGGTAGTGGATGGTCTCTGCGGCTATCCCATTACCCCCTCCACTCCCATCGCGGAAAACTTTGCCCGGGCCGCAGCCAACGGCCAGAAGAACCTGTTTGGCCATGAGCTCATGTATTTCCAGCCCTCGGATGAGCTTTCGGCCATCACCGCGGTGGAGGCCATGGCCTGCCAGGGCGGCCGGTACGTGGACAACACCTCCTCCCAGGGCCTGATGCTGAAGACCAAAAACCTCTTTTCCGTGGCTGGCAAGCGCCTGCCGGTGGTCATGACCGTGATGGCCCGGGAAGTCAACAAGGGGTCGCTGTCCATCCACTGCGGCCACACCGATTTTTACGCGGTGCGGAACGCGGGTTGGGCCCAATTGGTGTCGGTGGACAACCAGGAACTGCATGAACTGCTGCCCATCGCCTTCAAGGTTTCGGAGCTGCGCCAGGTGATGCTCCCCACCATGGTCATTGGCGACGGCTTCATCAAGAGCCACGCCATCGAGAATATCCGGGAGCTTTCGGACGCCTTTCTGGAGTACTTTGTCGGTTCGCCCAACCGCCTTTATCAGCCTAACTTCGAGCACGGCACCCTGACCGGCACCTTCACCGACACCGACCTGACCATGGAGGGTCAGGTGGCCCAGGACCTGGCCTACCGTTTCTTCAAGCGGGGCTTCGTCCTGGCCATGAACGCCATGAACCAGACCCTGGGCACCAATCTCAAGGTGGTGGAGTGCTACCGCACCGAAGACGCCGACCTGGTGGTGGTCATCCTGGGCTCCGCCACCGGGGTGGTCAAGGACGTGGTGGACTATTACCGGGATGTCAAGGGCTACAAGATCGGGGTGGTGCGCCCGGTGATGTTTAACCCCCCCTGCTATGAGGAACTGGCCTTTGGCCTGCGCAAGGCCCAGGTGATTACGGTGCTGGAGCGCAGCGCCACGGCCCACAACCAGCTTCTCCTTTACGATGTGCAGGCTGCCTTGCAGATTTCCATGCGGGCCGGCCGGGAAGGCAAAAAAGAGCACCGCACTTACGGCCGCACTGACATGCCCACCCTGTTGCACGGGGTCTATGGTTTAGGGAGCAAGGACTTCAACAAGTACGACGCCGCCGCGGTGGTGGAGAACATGCTTTCCTTCTACGAGAAAAAGCGGCGCTCCTTGCGGGATTTTTATGTGGGCATTGAGGGGCCCTTGACCCTCAGGCCGGCCCCCCTGCCCGGGTACCTGGAGCGGGAAATGGGCATGACCTTCATCGGCGTGGGCGCCGAAGGGGTGAAGACCGCCCTGGAGTCCGCCGCCCTGATTTACGCCCAGGAAAGCGGGGCGGGCCGGAAATTCGTGCAGTCCGGGGCGCGCTACGGCGCGGCCCGCAAGGGCGCTCCAGTCTTCATGAATCTGCGCATCTCCTCCCAACCCATCAGGAACTCCTCGGAGCTCACCGAACGGGATGTGCTGGCCTTTTTCAACGATAAGTTCGCCAGCGGCGAAATCCTCCGGGAGTACGTCGGCGGTCTCAAGGAGAACGGCCTCCTGGTGATCAATACCAACCAGAGCTGTTCCGACGTCATGGCCACCTTCCCGGCCCAGGTGCAGTCTTTGATCAAGTATCGACGCATCAAGCTCATGACCCTGAATGGCACCAAGGCGGCCTTCACCCACCTCAATAAGAACCTCCCGGGCGCCGCCATTCTGGGCCTGGTCAACCAAGAGACCGGCATCCTGCCGGAAAGGGAATTCGAGCAGCGTTTCAAGAAAATCCTGGAAAAGAAGCTCGGGACCAGGAAGAAGGAGATGCTGGAGGCCAACATCTCCCTGCTGAAATACGGAGTAGACCAGGCCTCGGGCCAGGTAGCCGAAAAGGCCGCCGAGGCTATGGTCTTGGATGCCGCCAATCCGGTCTACACCCCGCCGTTGCCGGAAAACTTCGGCCAGGGGCCCGGGACCGCGGGCCTGCCGGTGGTTCTGACGGAAAAGGACCATATGGGCTCCATCAGGCCGGTGAATCTGATACCCGATTACCAGGAGACTTTCTATCAAGACATGATCAAACCGATTATGGAAGGCAAAAAGGTCCCCTGGGACCATTTCCTGCCCATCGTGCCGGCGGGCACCAGCCGCTACCGCGACATGAGTTTCATCGGCAGCCAACTGCCGGTTTACGACGCGGCCAAGTGCATCGCCTGCGGCCTGTGCGTTTCCTCCTGCCCGGATTCGGCCCTGATCTCCACCATCACCGACCGGCCGGTGGACGAAGCGGCCCGTTATTTCAAAAAGTTCAAGAACCCACCCAAAGGCATCCCCTGGGAGCGGTTCGCCCTGAACCTCAACGCCGACCCCAGCTCCTGCAAGGGCTGTGGCGTCTGTGCCCAGGTCTGCCCCACCGACGCCCTGAAGATGGTGGGCAAGAGCGAAGTGAAAGAAGAGGACTTCCTGCCGGAAACCTGCCGGGCCTGGGATAATACCAGGGCCGCGGCTCCCTTTGTGGGCCAGATGTCTCTCAACCACCAGGTGCTCTTCGTCTTCTCCAAGCTCTATCCCGGCAAGCACACCCTCTGTCCGGGTTGCAGCGAAGGGGTGATCAACCTGTTGACCTTTTTTGCGGCCGAGTCCCTGCGCAACCAGCCCCAGGGCATCGCCACCTTCTACCAGGGCATCAAGATTCTTTCGGACCGGAACAAGCGGGCCATTGAGCACATGCTGGACCACGGCTTCAATATCTACGCCATCAACGCCACGGGCTGCGACCAGGTCTCGGAGCTGGTTAACCCCTTCAACACCCGGATCTACCCGGCGGGCCACTACGGCTTCGGCACCGCCTCGGCCGCGGCCCTGGGGGCCAAGTTCAACCTGGACCAGGCCCACCAGAATCGCTATAACAGCGTGCTCACCAAGATCATCGTCTTAGCCGGGGACGGCGCCATTTATGATATCGGCAATGGTCCCTTCAACCACGCCCTGGGCGAAAACTACGACATCACCTGGGTCATCTACAATAACGAAGGTTATATGAACACCGGAATGCAGAAATCGGGCGCCACCCGCTTCGGCAGCGACCGCTCCACCTCTCCCATCGGCCGGAAGTTTGCGGGCAAGACCACCCTGCACCGCCGGATCATCAACCAGGCCATGGCCATCTCCCATGTCTATGCGGCCAAGCTGTCCATCGACAACCCCTTCTACGCCATCAAGATCCTCAAGGAGGCCATTGCTTATAATGGGCCGTCCATGGTGGAATTTTTCTCCACCTGCCCCACCGGCCACGTCACCCACGACTGGGCCGGGCCGCTGATCGCCCGGATGATGGTGGAGTCCCGGAAATGGCAGGTGGCGGTGCGCCGGCCCTTCCAACGCCTCGACATCTCCGGCAATCCCTCGCCCGATGAGATATACCCCAAGGAAGGCAAGTCCTTCAAGCGGGGGGTGAAACGGGACGCGGCCACCTTCTACGATGTGGTAAGCATGCTGGGTCAGTACAACCCGCATATCCTCGCGGTGAAAAGCGGCGACATCCCGGAGATCGTCCGGGTCAATGAAACCGTCAGCCTCTTCCGCTGGCTGCGGAATCAGTACATGGCCGGCTATCGGGACAGCATGCCCACCGAAGAAGAAGTCGAACGCATTGTGGAAGAGCGGTACCGGCTGTAAGATATAACCGCCGAGGCACGCCGGAAGACCTAAAGGATCGGGGGCAACCGGCGTCCCTCGGCGGTTCGGTTTTGCTTTTCGCCTCAGGCAACATCTTCATCCCCAAATAACCTGGCGTTCAGGCAGCCTTTTCGAGACCTTAGGGAGGACCGGGCCATGACAGAAGAAATCTTTCCAGGCTGGTATTCGTTCATTAAGAAGAATTATGGGGAAATCATCCACGTCCTGGAGCACTTGGGGGAAACGGTGCGCCAGGCGGGGCCGCTGGACGACAAGACCTCGCACCTGGTGCAGTTGGCGGCGGCCGCCGCCATCCGCTCGGAAGGGTCGGTGCATAGCCATGTCCGGAGGGCCTTGCAGGCGGGCGCCCAACCCGAAGAGATTTATCACGCGGTGATCTTGCTCACCAGCACCATCGGCTTTCCCAATACTTCCGCGGCCCTGAGCTGGGTCTTTGATGTCATTGGAGCAGAGGCTGAGTAAACCGGAGTACTCGGGGATATTTGGAGTTAGCCGGTACTTGTTTAGGGCTGTGGCCCGGAAATTTCCGGTGGTCTCCTAATTTGTCCATGGGGCACATGTCACAAAATTTTACCGCCATGTGTACTTTACCATTGAAAAATCTGTCAAAATAAATATACTTAAAATTAGATTTTTTGGGGGAAAAGGAGCTGGCCATGGCTCAGGATATGGAAGAGCAAATCAAAAAAAATTATAAGGCATTCCAAGCGAAACTACCCACTATACTGGAGTCGCACCGGGGTAAGTTTGCCCTAATGAGAGATTGTGAAATTGTTGACTTTTTCGATACCGCGAGGGATGCTTATATTGTAGGCCAGAAAATTTACCCCGACGGTTTTTCTATTCAGGAAATAATTGAAACTCCGGTAGATTTGGGGTTTTTCTCGCATGCCTTGTCTTAGCGGCAATTTTAACCCTGCGATTGGCCCTATTATACAAATAGGAGTTTTCGCAGCAAATACATTCGCGCCTTCTCAACAGGTAACGCCTTTCCCTGCTTTAATCGACACTGGTGCATCCATAACATGCATTTCACCACGCATCGTCCAAACTGTGGGTCTCCAGCCGATCGGCATGCGTCCAATGATTTCGGCAACCCAATCTGTTCCAGTTAATGTATATATAGTTGATCTTATTGTTGTATTTGGTGGATCTGGTTTTCTTCTCCAGGCTACACAAGTAATGGAATTTTCGCCTGGAGGTAATCCACCTTATGAAATTTTGGTAGGCAGGGATATTACTTGCAGGGGAACATTTTCAATGAGTTTTGACGGCCATTTCACACTCAGCTTATGAAATCAAGATAATGCTATTACCAGCGGCCTCTGGGCCGCTTTTTTATTGTTCCAAATTGAGACTACTCAACCTCGAAAAACAATTTTCTTGATTTTTCGCCTAAGGATTTAAAACTGATAAACTACCTCAATCTCCGGTCTGGGCCTGGTTCCATCCAGATTAGCCGAAACGGCCGGTGATGTAAGCTTCGGTCTGCTCATTCACGGGGTTGGTAAAGATCTTTTGGGTGGGACCGAACTCCACTATGTGACCCTGGTAAAAGAAGGCGGTGAAATCGGACACCCGGGCGGCCTGTTGCAGGTTGTGGGTGACGATGACAATGGTGTAAGTACTTCTGAGGTCGTTGATCAATTTTTCAATCCGTGAGGAGGCGATGGGATCGATGGCCGAGGTCGGCTCGTCCATCAACAGGACCTCCGGCTCCACCGCCAGGGCCCGGGCGATGCAGAGCCGCTGTTGCTGGCCTCCGGACAAGGCCGTGCCCGGATTCCGCAATACGTCTTTGACCTCGTCCCAGATGGCGGCCCGGCTCAGGGCCTCCTCCACCCGGTCGGCCAGTTCCCCCCGCCTTAGACGGTAGTGCATTTTGAGGCCGTAAGCCACGTTATCGAAGACGCTCATGGGAAAGGGCGTGGGTTTCTGGAAGATCATCCCCACCTTGCGGCGTAATTCCATCACGTCATAAGACGGGTCGAGGATATTTTGGCCGTCCAGGATAATCTGGCCGCTGGCCCGCTGGTCGTGGTAGAGTTCATAGATGCGGTTATAGATGCGGATGTGGGTGGACTTGCCACAGCCGGAGGGCCCGATGATGGCCGTTACCCGGTTCCGGGCGATCTCCAGGTTGTTGTCAAACAGGGCCTGCTGGTCGCCGTAAAAGAAATTCAACTGACTGGCAATAATCTTGAGATCCCCTAATGTGGCAGTCAAAGTATCCTCAGTGGCTTTCGTCTCATCTAGGCCAGCAGTGATGGGTAAGGCTAAGGTGGCCGACAGGCTTTTCATCTTTTTCTTTCTCCCAGAATATAACGGGTCAATAGAGTCAGAGCCAGGACTCCGCCGGTGATGAGCAGGGAGGCACCCCAGGCCTTTTGCTGCCAATCGGGATAAGGGGACATGGCGTAATTGAAAATGGTCACCGGGAGATTCGGGGTCGGCTGCCCCAAGGAAGTCATCATATAGGGGCTGTTAAGGGCAGTGAATAATAGAGGCGCGGTTTCGCCGCTCACCCGGGCCACGGCCAACAAAGTCCCGGTGATCAGCCCAGCCTTGGCCGCCCGAAAGACCACCGCCAGGATCACCCGCCAACGGGGGGCACCCAAGGCCAGGGCCGCTTCCCGCAAGGTATTGGGCACCAACCGCAGCATGTCTTCGGTGGTGCGGGTAACCACGGGCAGCATCAGAATGGCCAGGGCCAGGCCTCCGGCATAACCGCAGAAATGTCCCAGGGGCACCACTACCATGGCGTAGGCGAAGACCCCCACGATGATGGAGGGCATACCCATCAGGACGTTGGCCGAAAAGCGGCTATAATCTGCCGCCCGGGCCTCGCCGCCGAACTCCGCCAGGTATATGCCGGCCAGGAGACCCAGAGGCAACGCCAACAAAGTGGCGACCATGGTGAGCACCAGCGTGCCCACGATGGCATTGGCCAGTCCCCCGCCACCGACCCCGGGCGGAGTAGGCATTTGCGTGAAGAAGGCCAGGTTGAGGGCGCCGAAGCCACGGATCACCACTATGATTGTAATCCAAAAAAGGATAACGATCCCTATTAAGGCCGAGGCGCCGGCAGAGAGGCTCACCACCAGGTTGGCCAGGCGGCGTCCGGTGGGCGGACGCGGCTTCATAGTCCCACGCTCCAGGAGCGATACATGCGCCGCAGCATCATCTGGGAAAACATCTGAACCAGGTAGGTGATCACATACAACACCAGGCCCAGAGCCACCAGGGAACTGATGTACAGCGGCTCGGTGGCTTCGCTGAATTCATTGGCCAGGGTGGAGGCAATGGTGTTGGCGCCGGTGAATAGGGAGGCGGAAATCTTGTGGGCATTGCCGATGACGAAGGTAACCGCCATGGTCTCTCCCAGGGCTCGCCCCAATCCTAGAAAGGCCGCGCCGATGATACCTACCAGGCCGTAAGGGATGGTAACTTTATAGGTCACCTCCCAGGTGGTGGCGCCCATGCCGAAGGCGGCCTCCTTTACTACGCTGGGCACCAGGCTGAAGACGTCCCGGGCAATGGCGCTGACAAAGGGGAGCACCATGAAGGCTATGATGATGCCGGCGGTGAGCATGCCGATCCCCATGGGCGGGCCCTGGAATAAAGGGAGGAAACCCAGAGTTTCGCCCAGGAAAGGCTGGATGTAGTGCGACATAAAGGGAGCAAAGACATAGAGGCCCCACATGCCGTAAATAATGCTGGGCACTGCGGCCAGCAGCTCGATAAGGGTGCCCACGACGCGGCTGAGGCGGGGCGGGGCCAGTTCCACCAGGAAGAGGGCGACGGCCAGGCTCAGAGGAATGGCAATAAGCATGGCGATCAGAGTGGAAACCAGGGTGCCGTAAATGCTGCTGGCGGCGCCGAATTCTTGGAGAACGGGGTTCCATTCCTGGGAGAAGAAAAACCTCCAACCGAAATGTTTGAGTGCAGGCAGGGAAGTTAGGACCAGCTCCAACCCGATGGCGATCATCATCAGCGGCACCAGCAGCGAACAGCCCAAAGTCAGCCACCGGAAAGACTTATCGGCTCCGGTGGCGCTCTTAGACCTCCGGCCTCGGAAGACTTTTAAAACCGTGGGCATGAGTCCTTCGGTGCCACTGGCTTGAGCTGCTTTACTCATGAATCAACCGGCCTTTTGACAAGGGCAAAGGAGGCGGGCACGCAGTCCCGCCTCCACTTTAAGATCATCATCTTAAACGTTTATGGCCAGAGGGGCTTGCCGCCAGATTTAACTTCCTTGGCCCAATCGTCTTCGATCAACTTGAGTACATTTTCCGGCAGGGGCACATACTGCAGTTCCTTGGCCATCTCGCTGCCATGCTTATAAGACCAATCAAAGAACTGGAGGACCGCCTTACCCTTGGCGGCATCGGGGTAATCTTTATAGGCCATGATATAGGTGGCGCCAACGATGGGCCAACTGTTATCCCCCGGTTGATTGTTTAAATTCATGGCGAAGCCCTTGGGCGCCTTGCTCCAGTCGGCATTGGCCGCGGCTGCCTGGAAGCTGTCGATGCTGGGCTGCGGGTATTTCCCCGCCGGGTTCTGCAACAGGGCATAAGGAATCTTGTTCTGCAGGGCGTAGGCATATTCCACATAGCCGATGGCGCCGCTCACCGCCTTGACCTGGCCGGCCACGCCTTCGTTGCCTTTGCCGCCGATTTCATTCTTGGCCGGCCATTTCACCGAAGTGCCGGCCCCCACTTTTTCCTTCCATTCCGGTGAGACTGCACTCAGATAGTTGGTAAAGATATTGGTGGTGCCGGAGCCGTCGCTGCGGTGTACCACAGCAATGTCCTGGGAGGGGAGTTTCAGGTCGGCATTGAGCTTCTGGATGGCCGGATCATCCCACTTGGTTATTTTGCCCAGGTAGATGTCCGCCAGGGTGGGGCCATCCAGCTTGAGTTTGCCGGATTCAATCCCTGCCACGTTGAAGATAGGCAGCACGCCGCCCATGACCGTGGGGAATTGTACCACGCCCATTTTGTCCATCTCCTCCGGTTTCAAAGGCGCATCGGTGGCGCCGAAATCGACGGTTTTAGCCTTGGTCTGGGCGATACCGCCACCGGAGCCGATGGATTGATAATTGAGCTTCACCCCGGAGATTTCCTGGTACTTATAAGCCCATTTGGAATAGATGGGGTAGGGGAACGAAGCCCCGGCCCCATTGAGGGCCACAGGCTGGGCCTGGGCGAGACTGACCAGGGAAAAAGTGATTATAAGGGCGAAGATAAACCAGCAATACTTCCTCATGTTCGTGCTCCTTCAAGTTCGGAGATGATTGCTTACCGGTTTTTTCAAAACCAACCGTTGCTTCTGAAGTCAGGAAAGCACGACGCACCGTGGCTGGCTTTGATACACCTCTAGTGAAATTAAGAGGGATTTGTTAGGAAATTGTTAGAGAAGGGTAAATTATTGATGAATTTGCCGGCTCGAAGCCTCTTTAATCCATGGAAAGGTGCAAAGAAAAGGTGCTCCCCCGGCCCGGGGTGCTGTCCACGGTCACCCGGCCGCCCAGGGCCTGGGCGATATGTTTGACGATGGCCAGACCCAGGCCGGTGCCGCCCTCCTTGCGGCTGCGGCCGGCGTCCACCCGGTAAAAGCGTTCAAAGATGCGGGAGAGCTGATTTTTTTCGATGCCGACTCCCTGATCCCGCACCCGCACCACCACCTTGGCGCCCTGCCGTTCAGCTTCCACCTGCACGGCGCTCCCCGGGGGGCTGTATTTCACGGCATTGTCGATCAGGTTCACCAGGGCCTGCTCCAGGAGCGGCGCATTGATCCGGGCCCGCAGTTCCTCTGGGCAGGTCAGGGAGATGGCGATATTCCTGGCAGCGGCCTTGGGTTCGCAGACCTGGATGGCCGACGCCAGGACCCCTTGCAGCCAGCCGGTGGTCAGGAAAACGCGGCCCTCTTCGGCGTCCCGTTCAATACGGGAGAGGCTGAGGAGGTCGTCGATGATCTCGTTGAGCCGGTCGGTCTGGCGGGCGATGATGCGCAGGAAGTCCTCGGCATTCTCCGGCTCATGCAGCGCCCCAGCCAGCAGGGTCTCCACAAAACCCTTGATGGAGGTGATGGGGGTTTTTAATTCGTGGGAGACGTTGGCCACGAAGTCCCGGCGGGTCATCTCCAGACGCCGTAGATGGGTGACGTCGTGGAGCACGATGAGGAAGCCGATATCCGTGCCCTGGGTGTCTTTGAGAAAGGTGCCGTGGGCCTGGATCACCTGTTTGCCCCGGTGCAGTGCCACCTCGCCTTCCACCGGCTCCCGGGCAAAGATGGTGCGGGTGATGAAGCTTTGCAACTGCGGGTCCCGCACCACTTCCTGGATGCTGCGGTCCTGGGAGGCCAGGAAGTCCACGCCCAGCAACTGGGCCGCGGCCCGGTTCAGGGCGATGAGGCGCTGGTCGGCATCCACCGCCAGGACGCCTTCCACCATGCTGGAGAGCACCGCCTCCTGCAACTGGCCCTGGCGGATGAGGGCGTTGATGCGGTCTTCCAATTGCTCGGCCATGTGATTGAAGGCCTCGGCCAGGCTGCCCAGTTCGTCGGAGGCGGGCACGGGCAGCCGCCGACTCAGGTCGCCCCGGGCAATGCGGAGGGCGCCCCGCTCCAGATCTTCCAAGGGGCGACTGAGGCGTTGGGAGATGAACAGGCTCAAGCCAGCCAGTACCAGGATAATGACCAGGCCGCCCAGGGCGGTCTTGAGATAAAGGGCCCGCAGGGCGTGGGAGATGGCGGTCATGGGGAGGGAGACCCGCACCACCGCAACGTTCCGCCCTTGCTCCGACAAGGGGAGAGCCACATACATCCTTTCATGTCCCTGGGTAAAGCTGTACCTCACAGAGACGCCCACGCCACTCTGCAGGGCCGCCAGAAACTCCGGGCGGTCGCCATGGTTCTCCATGCGGGCCGGGTCCTCAGCGGAATCGCCCAGGACCTGGCCGGAGGGCAGGATCACGGTCAGCCGCGTGTCGGTGAGACGGCCCAGGTCCTTGCAGATGCGGTCCACTTCGGCGGGGTTTTCGGGGGCGAATTTTCCCTGAAGGTAGGTTTGCACCAATTGGGCCCGGGTCTTCAGGTCGGCTTCGGTCTGGGCCAGGAAAAAATGGCGCCAGGAGGTGGTGACGTACCAGGTCAGGGCCGATAGAGACAGCAGGGTGACGAGCAGATAAGAAGGAAAGAGCTGCCAGATCAGGCGCTTGCGGGGCATGGGTCAATGACCTGTCTGAGTTTGATGGAGGGGCGTAGGATTCAATCCTTCAGGCGGTAGCCGATACCGCGCACGGTTTCCAGGAATTTGCCAAACGCGCCGAGTTTCTTCCGGAGGCCGACGATATGGACGTCCACCGAGCGCTCGGTCACGGCAAAATCCCCGCCGTGCACCACCTGGACCATCTGACTGCGGGTAAAGACCCAGCCGGGCCGCTGCGCCAGGAGGTGGAGGAGTTGAAATTCCGTCACCGTCAGGTCCAGAGGCTGGCCAGCCAGCAGGACTTCATGGCGCCCTGGATTGATGCTCAAATCCTTATACTTCAAGGGGGTGTTGTCCGCCGGGACTTCGGCGGTCCGGCGCCGGAGCACCGTCCTGATCCGGGCCAGCAGCACCCGAGGGCTGAAGGGTTTGGTGATGTAGTCGTCCGCCCCCAACTCCAGGCCGGCGACGATATCCGCCTCTTCCCCCTTGGCGGTGAGCATGATGAGGGGAATGGACCGAGTCCGGGCGTCAGCTTTGAGCCGCCGGCAGACTTCCAGGCCGTCCATGCCGGGGAGCAGCAGGTCCAGCAGAATGAGGTCCGGCAGGAGGCTCAGGGCGAGCCGCACCGCTTCTTCACCGGTGGTCGCGGCCGTTACCCGGCAGCCCTCCCGGCTCAGGTTGTACCGGAGCAACTCCAGGATATCCTCTTCATCATCCACCGCCAGGATGCTTTCGTGGGCCACCTGCTCCTCCTGATGGTTCAAGGTTCAAATTATTATGGCTTAAGAGTATACCATGAAGTACCCGGCAGGCAAACATGAGGTAGCCGCAAACTTTAGCGTTAATATACCAGGGGAGGAGGGCGCCCCGCCCCGGTTATCATGGGCAGCACCGGCGTCTCGCCGGGGGCGGCGCCGGCTAAAGTCTGCGGTTACCTTGGGATTAAGTGCGCTTCCTACCTGATTCAGCCGTTCTTGATGCGCTGGATGAGCTCCGACACCGATACCGGTTCGGTGACCGGCAGGAGCCGGACCTGGCCACCATAGCTCAAGACGATCTCCCGCCCGGCCACCTGGGTCTCCGGGTAGTTGCTCCCCTTGGTGAGCAGGTCGGGCTTCAGGGTGGTCAAAATTTCTGGCAGTTTATCGCTTTCGAAGACGGTGACAAAGTCCACCGCCTCCAGGGCCGCCAGGATGCGGCGGCGCTGGGCCTCGCCGATGACCGGCCGACCCTCCCCCTTCACCCGGCGCACCGAGGCATCGGTGTCCAGGGCCACCACCAGGGCGTCGCCCAGGCGGCGGGACTCCTCCAGAAACTTGATGTGGCCGCTGTGGAGCAGGTCGAAACAGCCGTTGGTGAAGACCACCTTTTTCCCCTGGGCTTGGAGATGGGCCGCCTGGAGGGCCAGCTCGGGAAGCCCGAGAATCTTGTCCTCCAGGCCGGCCTGCCGCTGCCATAGTTCCCGCTCCAGCTCGGCCCGGAAGATGGGGGCGGTGCCCACCTTGCCCACCACCACCCCGGCGGCCAGGTTAGCCAGGGTGGCGGCCAGCAGGGGGTCCTGCCAGCTTGCCAGGCCCAAGGCCATGACTGCGGCCACCGTGTCCCCGGCGCCGGAGACGTCGAAGACTTCCCGAGCCCGGGTGGGGATATGGACCTCCAGGCCTTGCCGGGGGAACAGCAGCATGCCTTCGGGCCCGAGGGTAATGAGCAGATGATCCAGCCCCAATTCCTGCCGGAGCCGGACCCCGGCCTGAATCAGGTCTTCCCGGCGGGCCAGGGACTGCCCTGCCGCCCGTTCCGCCTCCTTGCGGTTGGGGGTGAGCACCGTGGCCCCGGCATAACCGGAATAATCCGACCCCTTGGGGTCCACCACCACCGGCAGCCCCCGGGCCCGGCCCTGGGTGATGAGGCCCTGGAGCACTGGCGGCGTCAGGGCCCCCTTGGCATAATCGGATAAGACCAGGGCGTCAAGCTGAGACAGGCGGTCTTGCAGGAATTGCCCGGTGGCCTGGAGAAAATCGGGACCGGCTGGGGTGCGGGATTCCCGGTCGAGGCGCACTACCTGCTGGGCCCCGGCCATAACCCGGGTCTTGCGGGAGGTGCGCCGCTCCCGGTCGGGGAACAGGCCGGCGGCGTCTACCCCCAGCCGGGCCATCTCCTGGCGCAAGAGGCTCCCCGGGTGGTCATCGCCCACCAGGCCCAGGACCTGAACCTGCGCCCCGAGGGCCACCAGGTTGTTCACCACGTTGCCGGCGCCCCCGAGGGTGCGGGTCTCGCGCTCCACGTCCACCACGGCCACCGGCGCCTCCGGAGAGATGCGCTCCACCCGGCCCCAGAGGTATTCATCCAGCATGAAATCCCCGGCCACCAGAACCCGCAAGGCGGAGAAGCCGGAGAGGTCTAAATGGCCAAACCTTTCCCGGATATCGAGGCTAGGTCCATGGTCGGGTGGGTTTTTCCGAGGCACCGTCTGATCCTTTTATGCAAAAATTGTTCTGGCGACTTACAGGGCCGGCGGAGCTCTGGCCTTAAGGCCCCCCTCACCCCAGCCCTCTCCCCCCGCTGGGGGTGTATAGACCGGGGACATGGGTAACAGGTGTTCGGGGACATGGGTAACAGTTGATAAAATGGCAGATCGTTTATAAGGAGAACGATCATGCCGTGGCAACAGGTTACCCCCATG
>Ga0326728_10013510_pt1 | contig 17706 bp, 11 predicted proteins | sample MB3enrmetagenome_FD_207602 | JGI IMG/M metagenome (GOLD analysis project Ga0326728, IMG submission 207602) | Lab enriched peat soil microbial communities from McLean, Ithaca, NY, United States - MB31MN | ecosystem: Environmental > Terrestrial > Soil > Wetlands > Peat | place: USA: New York... | reverse complement strand
CGCCTGATAAGGCGTACCGCGCGGAATCCCCTGCCATCTACATAAAACAAATTGTTTTTCGTGTCAAACGACCCGGCCTAGAACCCGTCCACGCAAGTGGGTTTTTGTGGAAGTAGTTGAAAAGGTGGGGCGTTTGGGTCCATTTCAGGAAAGGCACAGAGATAGTCGGCTGTTTCGCCCGCGGGCGTGTTGAAACGAATTCGGACGCAACCCCAAAGTTGCTGCCGGAGACGACCGAAACTGGTAGTCCTGATGCTCTGGACGACACCGTGAATGGGAAACCACCGCGGCGGCACCGTGTTAGTCGTGTGGCATGGTAAGAGACTGCGAAGTAAAGGCTTCGCAAGGAGATCCGCCAGTTTAGAAACGCTTCACCGTTGCCAGCGAACGTGCCACATCCTATAAGTCCGGGCCACCTTCCTCTTGTCGATGGGTCCAGAGGTAGCTGTTGTTAGCCGTGGGCAGCTTCGGGGCGTCGGGCACGCACGCGAGTCTAGACGCGGTTCTCACAAACGTCGACCCGTGAAAAAAAGTGGCAACTGACATGGTCTCTCTTTGGTCACGGACATGGGCGCATCGACGCCGGCGCCGCCCAATGGCGATCTACGCTCTTGGGACGCACTGACGAACTTGCGTTAGGCCCCAGTTCCCCGCTCGACAGAGTGCCGGCTTCTGAGGTTTCTGCTTGACCGGGGCGTAGCAGGGTATCTACGTTTGCCTTTAATTGGACCAAGGCTGCCGCATGGAGTTACGAAATGCGCGATTCATCCACGCTCATCAGCTCGGCAAGCTGCCTCATCGTTAGGCCTACCTGATGGTAGAGCGTGACGATTTGCCGGTCACGCTCCCGCAAGCTGGAAATGTGACTTGAACGATCGTTTGGCCGTTTTTGAACCATCGTTTGGCCGCTCACAGACCGTAAGTCCTTTAGATCAGTTGCTCCCCAAATGCTAGTCGCGTGCTTTTGAACCATCGTTTGGCCGAAAGTACAGAGTCGGAGGTTTTCCGGTGGCGGTACGTAAGGGATGGTTTTAGTGATCGGAGAGAACCGGCCCCGCTACTAGAAGAATCAAACCTTGGTGGGCACGCATATTCAGCAGACGCAGCCCAAGCGGAGCTTGTTAGCAATCCCCCGTTGACGCAGGCTCCCGCGGCGCCAGTTCACTTTTTACTATGATAAGCTTCGCAGGGCTTGATCGAGAGTTCGTGGCGGACGAGACGCAGGGTTTCGGCAATTAGTTCCATGGACCGGAACTTTGGCTGCGGAATGGTAGCGAGGACCAATCGGAGAGTCGGGTATGCCCCCCGCCGCTGTAGTTCCGTGACGGCCCGATGAACCTGGGCGGCGAAGGCTTCCCGATTCGCATGGTGCACATCTCGGACGTACTCCCCGTAACGCTGGCGAAGAGTACGCCAGAGATCGGGAAAGGTTTCGCGAATCTGGCTAAAGTGGCCAGCAAGCCTCCTGACGATGTTGGCGCACGAGGGAGAAGGGAATTCTCGCAACGCTTCAATAAGTCCCTGACGAACACGCTCATTTACTCGACGCCCATACTTCTCCCATCTGGCACGTCGCCTGCATACTTGCAACTCCGTCGTCAGCTCCGGAAATCGTGAAGTCAACGGCTCCGCGGTCGCAAACCCCATTCGTTGTGCTACCTCCGCCACGGTGGGGATGGGTGTTTCATTGCATGGGGTTACCCTTGCGGCCTCAATCGCCGTTATTAAGGCGGTTTTGGACGTCTCTAGCCGGCGCCTCTTGATGGCTGCATTCTTGGCCGCAATGGCCAGACGAAGACTACGGAAATCCTTGCCGAGGCGTGATGGGCTCCGAAGCCCGATGGAAGCCATCACAGCTCGCAGGTTCGTAATACCGGGCTTGCTCAGTTCTTCGAGGAGGGTTTTCTCAATTTGCTCTCTGGGCACGGGGGTCTTACTGGGGGCGCGGACTTCCGCGCGCCTCTTGCCCGCAATTTCACGGCAAAGTGCTGGGTAACGGAATTTGAGCGAAGCGACCGACCGATATCCCAAGTTGTTCGCGATCTCGGGTAGCGACAGCGGGATAGCCGCTTGCAGAGCGGTTTTTAACGCTACCTCGATCACAGCCGATGCAATACGGTAATGAGCTTTGCGGACACACTTTTGATCGGGCTTGTCTCCACGATCGATTCGCTCGGTCAACAGGCGAATCAAGGACACGTTCTGGCTTCGAGAAAACGTAACGAGAGAATTCATGCGAGGGATGACCAAGCGTCGGACCCACCTTCGGAGTTGGAGATTGCTAATCACGTTGTGAAACCCGTAGCAACCACCGGCGCTCCGGACGAAGCCGCGGACATTCTCGCGAAACAAATCAAGTCCAAAGTGCGCAGAAAGCGTGGGACCAGCGGCCAGTAACGCCCCCACCATCTCCGCCACTTCGATCTGTTCTGTCAGTTCAGAATGAAAACAGGCGCCGGCGGGCGCACCACCCAACCAGCGATGACATCGCGAACAGTAGCCGGGTCGGGAACTGTAAGCCAGCACATATTGCCCTCGGCCACAAAAGGGGCAGTTCGATTCCAGGGGCAGACGATGGACGGGACAGGCGGTAACTATCTGGAATGTCCACAACAAACGATCATGCGCAGAATCTGCAGAGGAGAGTTCGTCTCCATAGCAGGCGGGGCACCACCTTCGGCTCGGGCGCAGAAGATGGACGCACGAAATCGCTCTGGCCCATGGCAGGGCGGTCAAAAGGTCAAGCCTCGTGACGCAAGTCAGTTGCTCGAGCAGAGAGACCCAAAGTCGGGCACAGGCTCCCACGCCGTTCAGCGTGTGCGCACTGACATAGAAATGATACTCTGGCAAATTCTCGCGAACTCGCCCCGCCCAAGCACCCCGCGCACACGGGATGCGCGGCCGCAACTCATGCTTCACCAGAACCCCGGTTTCGACATCGTGAGCTGCTGCCAGCCGCGAAATGTACCCGGTAAGGCTTTCCACCGCCGCTGTGCCCACTCCCATCGGGGTTAGGGGGTACAAGTAACTTCGCCGGGTGACATCGGGACGCGACGGGTTCAAGGCGCCGTAAACTTCGCCGTTATGCATAGGCCGCCACTTCTCGGGTGGTCGGGTCTCTTCGGGGAGCGCGCTGCCCCGGCCTTCCCCGCTTTCGCCCGCCAAGAGGGGCCGTTTTGTCACGCTCAGCGGCACTGCCTCCGCGCGCCTGCGGTTCGATGCCCAATAATGTCCGCAGTCGTGGCCTCCCGTCATGATCGTTGAGCCGTGTTTCTCCCTCGCGTGATTCCGCGAGAATCTTCTCGCACTGCGAAATCGAAAGCGCAGTCCTCTCCAAATGCTCTCGGGAGAGTGCGACAGCACCGTGTTTTATGGCACGCACACACGCGCGCATCAGCCACTCTTTCAGGATGCCTACGCAGCCAACAGAGCGCTCATAGAGAAACTCCCAAGTGGCCACAAGGTCGGGCTCGGGTTTGGGCAATGGCAACTGTTTCTGGAAGGTGAGGAGAACCCCGCGAAATACCTGCCGGTCTTCCGCACAATCGGCCCGGTACCGCTGAAAATGCAGATCCACGCTGCGGCGGCTTAACTGGGCGCTCAGATTACGAAAGGCCAGCAACTCATAAGTCCCCAGCAGCACGTGCACGGTCTCGGTACGATTGGCTATCGACTTGATAACATCCAATTGGTCCGATAACCGGCGACCGGAGGCAATCCGTGCCAGGTGTTGCGCTTCGTCGACAAAGACCACTGGGGGATGCCGGTAACGGAGGGCCTGCTCGACAGCATATCCCAACTCAGCACTCCCCATCATCGGTCCAGTAGGTGCCTTGGTGTAGCCCCCGCGACGACTGGTTTTGAACTCTACGAGAGGCTCATTCATGGCCGCCAGCAAGCGGCTGAAGTAATCCCGCCAACGGAACCGGCCCGTATCGGGTGGGACAACCTCTACGCTGGCATAGGGGAGCTTTCCGGGATCGGCGGTCATGGCCGGCGTCATCTGCTGGATAAGAAGATCTTCAACTTTCATCCGCACCGTTGTCTTACCTACCCCCGTCGGTCCCAGCACGAATACGAGCGAGCCGGGCGCTGCACCATCGATCGCATCCACGAGTTCATCGCGCGCTTCCATCAGCCGTGGGTGCGCCATCGTGAAGCTCCGGAAGCGCTCCAGGCGTTCGATTAGCTGAGGTGCTGTCGCCGCGATACTATCGAGGCGCATCAGATCTCTCCGTATATCTTAAGAGGAGCCGGCGGGTCGACCCGGGGCTGCCTATCGCTCACCACTGGAGATTCACGCCGATAATCGGCAGCTTCACCCCCAAGCTTTGCGGATGGCCCGGGTTGACCCTGTACCGACCGGGATTCCAGGTCGCTCAACCGCTGAATCAAGATGGCTTCTTCCACTTCGATGGACTCGAGAAACTCAGCGATCTTTCGTGCGGTCATGAGGAAGTGTCCAGAATGGTTCTCGTTACGCTTCCGCAACTCCTCGCTCACCAGGTGGACTTCACGTTCCGAACGACCATGCAGGACCGAATAGTATTCTGAATGACATTCGACCCACTGCCCGTCCACGAAGGCATAGGCCGTGCCGACATCGAAAGGATCGTAGCGGACGGAAACTTGTTGGGTCTCCCATGCCGGGTTACGAAAATGTTCCGACCAGTAATAAATGTGATTGATCTTCATGCCTCGTCCGGCCGCGATCTTGGCGGTACCCTTGCGGGTCGAAGGCAATGTGAAAATAAGAAAATTCTGGTCGTAGGTGATCTTGCGGTGGGAACGGCTCCCGGTCTGGGCCATCGCGGCGTCGAAAGCCTCCCGCGGGCTCAGCCCTAGCGCCGGGTGATCAATCGTGTCGTAAATCTCGTAGGCATATTCACTCAGCCTGCGATGGATCTCCTTCAGCGGCCAGGCGGCATGGTTGCGTGCGTCTACGCTTTTGGTGATCTGGCGGGAACTGCGCCCTACTTGCGTGTTGCCCTGAAGATTATGGAGAAAGCGATCGTTCGCGGTTCCGAAAATCCGCTCGCACGTAGAGCCGAAGCGGGCTTTCGCCGGCGGCCGGGTCTTCTTCGTGACTTCGCAACGTGCCAACAGCGTTTCGAAATAAATGCTCTCGAACTCCCGACCTCCGTCCATTACCAGGATCTGAGGCAGGCGGGAATGCCGGCGTACACATTCGCGCAGGATCATCATGCAGGAACGGTAACTGGGAGGATCGAACGTCAGGTACAGGGCGAGGATCCGGCGAGAAAACGCGTCGGTCAGAAGCGAAATCCACGGTCGTCCCAGCGCGCGCCCAGTCTGGGAATAGACCGCCCACACATCGGCCTGCGTGTGGTCGATATGGGCGATCTCGAAGGGCCGGTCCCCATGGCGCGGCGTGCGTTGTTCCAACTCCCAATAGAACGGCTGAAGGGAATAAGCGGCACGGCGACCGCGCCGTTTTTCGACCTGCTCGGCACCAGCGCGACCATGGACAGCGAGGGTGAAAGTCCGGTAGCTCGGGGCGGGTATCTGCCTACGGTCGCAGGCGAGTTTGAGCGCCGACCACGTCGCGTACATAGTTTTCTGCTTCAGCGACTCATAATCCCTATCAATGAAGTCCGTCATCAAGGACCGTACTTGCTCCGGAAGTTTATTAACGGGGTTGCCGTGATTCGGCTTGGGCAGCAGGCCTAAATAGCCGCTCTCGCCCTGCATCTGAGCAACCTGGTAATTCGCTATCCAGCGCCGTAAGGTCCGGCAGGGTACGGGATCATGGGGCTCGCCCCGCAATGCCCGCGATACGATGCGATACCGCCGTGTGGCCTCAGCCAGGTTGCTTTCGCTCGCCACTAAGAGACGGCCTTGAATCTGCGAGCTGCCGACGCCTGCACTGGAAGGCGGGTGGGGAGCGGCAGATCCTGTCAGCTCACTATCGCGGCATAGCGACTTCTCCAACCAGACCTTCACCCCCTCTGGTTCTGGCAGCGATGCCGACTGGAGATCCACGAAAATGTCTCCGGCTGCGATTAGACAGTAAACTTCGTCACGGCTCACCTCGCTGTCTGTCACGCGAAACAAATCTTCGAGCGAACACCCAGGTTGAGCCGCGACATGGGCGAGGACCCGCTGCCGAATAAAAGAATCGATCTCCCGTGGAGTTCTCAGGTAGTCTTCAAGAAACTGAATGTTACGTTGGAAAAGCCAGTTGATTTCGGCAGAAGATCGAACCCGGTAGTAAAGGCCGAGGTGCTCAGCGTACTTGCGGCCCGGCGGGCAGATCCATCCGCGCTCGCCGCGACAATATCGGTTTGGGTTGCGCTCCGATAGGCGGCCCAGTTCTTCTTCGGTCTTGCACTCCTCCCATCCCGCCTCCGTTCTGCGAATGACGAAGTAGTCGGGAGTATGGAGCACCCCCAGATGCCGTCCATGGGCACCTTCGTAGTCCAGCTTGATGGAATTGGGCTGATCCCAATACTCCAGAACTTGGTCGTCATGCTCCAATTCGTACACCGTCGGTAACTCCACGCGGTGACTCTCAAACTGGATGGTGACTCCCATCTTCCTGCTGGGGTAGCGGCCGGCGACATTCGAGCGACCGCCCCCCACGCGTCGCGCCGGATTCGAGCACCGAACCTGCGCCACGACGGATAGTGCCTCGCCGGGAAGGCCCATCCGCTTGGCCCACGCCGCGAAATCCTGTTGGCTCAGCATTCGCTGATCCGCCCCTTCGAGATTGCCGCCTTATTGGCCGGACTCCTTCTGGCGCCTGGCCTTCAAGGCCCGGGTGTACCGTACGCCTGCTTCGCTGATCAGTTCTTGGACGTGTCGCCCGTTGGCGATCGCCTTGCGAATCGCGGGAACAAGCTCTTCGGGCACGTAGATCGAAAACCGCTTGCCCGCACGCCGCCCATACAGGGCATAGCTGGAGTGAAACTCACCCTTGGCGCACGCCGGGCAGTTCTCGCGGACGCAGGGGCTCTTCCGCAAACACAGAGATCCAGCCGCCACGGGCGAAAGCTTCTGGACCTCGCTATGAAACCATCGGATGACGTGCTCAGGAGTCTCAATCATGTACGTGAGTAATTATACTCACGTACTGCATGCAAAAGCAAAATATTTTTTCACCCCCTTCTCCCCCTGGAAATCTGCACTTTCGGCCAAACGATGGTTCAAAACCAGAAGCCGGTCGCGAACGGCGGAACTAAAGGACTTGGCTGTAACGCGCGGCCAAACGATGGTTCAAAAACGGCCAAACGATCGTTCAAGTCACAGGAAAGGGCGCGAGCGAGGATTTCCCGCTGTTCGTTCCGGTAACAGAGGTCGAAAGGATCGGGCTCATCACCCGCCAAGAACGCTGGCCCAACGGACCTCTGGATGGCGTTCGGGCCCGCCGAAAGGGCCCGCGTGCCACAGTCAAGCCCCGCACTCTGAATCTCGTTCAGCTCACGGTGCCATTGCGCCAGTTTCATTCCCTGCGCCGCGGCCATCTCCTCGTCCGTGACGGAGCGGCCGAGCTTGACCTCCAGTTCGTGATAGAGCTCTTGGATTCTTTGGTTCTTGCGTCGTAAGTCCCGGGAGGCCGGATCGGCGCCGCGAAGGCCGTCCAAAATACTTCCGCGAATCCGGTGCTGCGCGTAGGTCTCCAACCTTACCCGCTTGCTCGCGTCAAACTTGGTGACCGCGTTGACCAGTCCTAGCACGCCGTCTGAGAACAGGTCATCCAGCTCCGTATGGGCAGGCAGGCGTTTGCGAATCTTCAGAGCCACGCGCTGTACCAAGGGAAGCATATCAACCAACAGCTTCTCCCTGTTCTGGAGGGCCTTTCGTTCGTGCCTTCTCCTGGGACGCAAAATAGGGGGAGTCAGGGGTCGGCGCGGTCGGGCCGGCGAGCGAGGGCAATAATTAGCCCCCGCCGTCAAACTGCTAAGTTGCTGAAAAGTAGGAACGGATTGAGTTGCCATAGAAACCTTCGTCACTCCCGAATAGGCCCATAAAGGTCAGCGCCCTTCGACTTTGGGCTTCGTTTGCCATCGTCCGGAGGCAACATTTCATCGTCAGCGTGGAGCCAGCAGCTCCATGCTCTGTGTACCAACTTGGTTCTTGGGGAATTCCTTAGGCGGGTGCTGTTGTCAGCATGACAGGATGACTATAATGACGAGTTCAGAATGAAGAGAATGGCTCCGGGTTCAGAGCATGTCGCTTCATTCAATGCCGATCCGAAGCGTCTCGCCGAAAGGCGCGGTTCTGCCCGAATCGGTCACCCAAAGGACTGGGTATTCCGGGGTCTCCGGATACGAATGGCAGCACAAGTCGGTGAGATAGATAAAGCAGACTGGCGCGATATCGTTCTCAGCCACCCACTTGAACGGCGGGCAGAAATCCGTGCCCCCGCCGCCTTTAGGCTCAAGTCGCACAGGCTCAGAGGGGCCAAACTGTTGAGCGCATTGAACCGCTGCGTCGCAATACACGACGTGGATGGCTTCCGGCTGCGCCTCCTCGGAAATTGCCGAGATCTCACCTGCAAATTGTTCCAGCTCGATTTTTCCGATCGACCCAGACGTGTCAACCGCAATCACGATCTCGCCCAATCCGTGCCGCTCAACAGAGGGCAAGTACAGGCCCGATGCGATGTAGCGGCGATTGGGTGGCGTCCAACGGTAATCCGCCGGCGTGGTAGCGGCCACAAAATCACGCAGGATCGCTCGCCAATCCTGCTGGGATTGGCGGCTGTCGCTAAGGGGCCTTTTGATCCCGGCGGGTTCGTGTCCCCACGCCTTGGCCGACCGGACAGCCTGCTCAGCGGCGATGCCCCACTCGTGCTCCTGGCGACGCTTCTCGGCCGGCGAAGCTGTTTGCCCGTGCTCGTCCGTCGCGTCCCAGACCTCGCCGAACCCTCCGGGGCACACCGACCCTGGCCCCAGGGCCTCACCCATCGTCCGCCCACGTTGATCTGAAACCGGCTGATGCGAGGGGTTTGACTTCGGATTGGAGGGCACAGTGCCGTCTGTTCCTTGCGGACCGGCAGCGGTTCCCCCACCACCATTCAGCTGCTCCTTTGGCTTTGTTCCTCCGCTTTCCTCGCTTCTTTTCTGTAGCAACCGGGCGTAGATCTCTTCCGCGCTCAGATTGTTGAACGCAGGATCGACGAGCGCTCCAGCCGGAAGGACAAATCCGTTTCCGATCAGGATAGGGTTGATGGCGAAGTCCGCTGCTACATTCCAAAGCTCTGGATCACGCTGGCCGCGGCGGCACTGGTGGCCCAGTGCGCAGTGCAGGACTTCATGAGCGAGTGTTCCCTCAAGTTCCGCTGGCGCGAGTTCATCCACGAAGGCGGGGTTGTAGACAATCCGCGAGCCGTCAGTCGCCATTGTTGGCAAACTTCCGGATATCAGTTTCAACCTCAAGCTGAGCGTGCCGAAAAAAGGCTGCCCAAGCAAGAGCTGAACCCGCGCCCGGGTCAGCTTTTGTGCCGTGGTCGTGTGAGAAGGCTTCACGCCGCCCTCCCTTCGTTCGGCACGGGGATTAGGTACCCACTCATATATCCCGCCATCCGTGCAGAAATGGCCGCCGCGGCTTTGGCAGTTTCCGTTCTTACCGACTCCGACTTCCGGAGCTCTTGGGGATCGACCAGCAGCGAGGAGCCTACCTCAGCAGCAAGGCGTTCAAGTTCTGGATCCCCGGTGACATTTAGTTTGGGGAGGACATCGACGAGTTTCACCAGGTTAGTGACGACCGAATCGCGGAATGGATGTTCAATCCCGTCCCCCGTCACTTTGTAGGACTGGAGGCGTTCGGCCAAGTGACTGACAGCCTCGTACAGCCGCTGCCAGAGCTCACGGCTCGCGACCTGAAGCGATGCCTCGACGGCGGCCGTGATCTGACGCTTGATTCGCTCTTTCTCTTCGTCGCCCAGCGTGACCCGGAAGTCGCCTGCATCGGGCAGAGGCATCACTTTGGTTTCGAAAGAGAACTTGGAACGGAGTTCTTCGGGAGCCGGATAATCCTCCGAACGGAACAGACCGCCAAGGCGTACCCTGGCCTCCTCCACGAGCTGTCCGAACTGTTGGGCCAAGGTATCGATGGCTGGTGTGAACTGGTTCGATAGCTGCCGCATTCTCTCCGTGTGGTCCATATACGCTGCGGCTGGGAGCACGCGATAGCCGTTATCGTCCCAGGGCAGGGTCATGAAGTAGTGCTCCTGACGGGCCTCGCTCACGATCTTTTGGACCTCGGCGAGCGCCGCTTTGGGGAGAAGCACTTTGTGATAGCGGCCGGCATCGGGCTGTGCGCCGTGGCGCTGCGCGATTTCCTCGGATGCTTCGCGGTCGTGTTTCCGCGCTGACCACATACTGATCGAAAGCGAACACAGCATGGCTCGCGAGGACAGAGAGGGTTCTGGAATCGAGATGGAGTTCATGGCAATATCTCCTGTTTTCTTTGGGGCAACACTTTCTGGGGTGCAAGAATGGTGAGACACAAGCCTTCCCGCTTCTCACTAAGCACGGGGATTCGTAACTGGATTAACGTTCGACGGTAAATACCGTCGTGCCGATAGTTCACAAACCGGCGCTCAGGATGAAGCATTCTCTCCGTTTGGGCGGAAAATCTTGGACTTGAGGTGTGAAGGTCGTACTACAGCGTAACCCGCGATCGATCCCATGGATTGCCATGCCGCCACGAAGCTCTTCGAACGGGACCTCAGGCCCGGTGTGTTTCCCCCATTGACGCGTGGCCGATTCTCAGGTCCATATCACCCCATTGGGGGCACTCCCTACGTTCCGGCTCCGCTAAGCCGACCCCGTGGCTTTTCCGTCCGCAACGGTCTACCATAGTTGCAAAGAGTCCGAGCAAGGAACAATTTCGATGCCTACGATTGAGTTTGTCTCGCTCCAAGAGTACGGAATCTGCCGACGCAAGAATGAGCCGTTGAGTATCTGGTATGGTCAGCCGGTCATAGAACTGCCCGACGAACCACCGTTTATTCCTAAGCACGGACCATACGCGACAGCACTGCAGATTCTTCAGGGCATTCTCGAACACCGAGATTTTCGAGAATCCGACTGCAAACCCGCCATCATTGTCCTGCCGGAGCTCGCGGTGCCCTACGAGGATATCGCGTCAGCTCGCACGCTGATATCTAGTGCGCCGAAGGGCACATTGGTGGTTTTTGGGGCAGGTCAGATGACGCAAGAACAGGCGCTTTCTCTCGAGGCAAAACCCGAGCTCTGGGACGGTGAGGCAGCTGGCAGATACGCCAACTGTGCAGTGATCGGCGTGGGCGGTTTTGATCGGCTGTTCTTACAGCCGAAGCTATTGAAATCAGCCCTTGAAATGGACTGGCATTGGCCAGGAAAGATCGTCCGTTGTTTTGAGGGCGAGTACGTCAGATTTTCGATTTTCATCTGCTCTGATCTGCTGAACAGGCCCGGGGATTCTAGCTACATGGCGTGGTTACACAATGAGCTCGAGCGCCGAGAGAACAAACTCAGCTTTGCTTTGTGGCTGCAACGCAATGAGAAGCCTCGCTCCGACAAATTCTCCAATGCATTAGATGCGGTTGCCAAAATGGATCGTACGACGATCGTTGTGGTCGGCTCGCGGATGAGTCCCGGAGGGAAACGGTTTGAAAACTTTGCGGTCTCCGGTGCATTTGTACGCCGGAATTTGTTTCCGTCGCAGTTCGACAAATTCACACATCGGTTTCACTATGCCGAGCACGCTGGCCCCGACATTTCGCGGGCCGTCCTGCTCCGTTACGACGCTGACGCCTACCGTGTCAGAACCGTTCTGGCGGATGCCTTGGATGCCACCGACAAAGTAGAGAAAGGCGAGTTATTCGACAGTTCTCAGCCGTATGTTTTCAGTAGCGGGGCATTGACGACGTCGCCCGATAATTACCACATACGTGAACTATGTGAGCCCGCACGACAGGATGCCCGGACTAGATCGCCGGATCTCTCAGCAGCTATCGATTCCGTTACAATAAGACTCACCGAAATGGGCACGTCACGTTTTCTCGCTTTCCTGGATCTCGGCGTCGTGCCGCGAACACCTGCCGGGGAAGCTCCCCATGTAGCTGGCGTGAAGCATGTTGGGGGGGACCTAAGGTGCCGATGTTGGGAGCATCGATTTTGCATCGATCTGCTTACCGAGCCTAAAGACATGAAGCCCCTGTCGGCGATAATGGAGGCTCTGGCTATCCTCGAGGCTGGCGGGTGTGCCCCAAAGCCACGAATCGACCTGGATCGGAGAACAAACGTGGACATCACGGTAGCTGGGACCCACAACTCGCTAGTGGTGGTATATCCTTTTGACATCGCTTATGAAGCGCTGACACAAAAGCTGTGCGGCGAGAAGCCACCAGTTCTGAAAAGGTGGTTTATTTTCGTGGCGGACCCAGTCGATAGCCGTCCTCCCGTTGGGACCATCAACGCGGCCCAGATACCCCCAGAAGGTGCAATAAATCCTGCGCGTGCCGGAGTGCCCATCTTGACCTCATTGAAGGCGAGCGAACTCCGACGGGCCGGCTTGACCGGTGGCATTTCTTCGTACTTAGGTCGTGTCCTTGCAGGTGAATAAATGCTGACAACTTGTCCTGACGTACTTTTCTCTGCGAATTCGAGACTGAAGAAACGGCTCGAGACTATTGCGTGGCAAGAAATATCACTCGGGACATTGAATTTTGACCAGCTCGTCGCCGACCGTGACCGCGCTCACGTGTTGGCACTTGCGTCCGAGGAAGCGCAAAGCGTATGGAGCAAGGTTGAGGAGCACGCACTTAGCCTTCCCTTGTACCCGCTAGTTGTCAGTGAAGGCGACAAGATCGCCACAGATGCTTCTCGTTTGTTGAGGTTAGCGCCTGTCCTTATGCACCCGGTCGAAGAATTGATACAGGAGTCGGTTCGGAGCCTTCTGCAACACTCAGCATGGCTGAACCGCCAGCTCGCGGCCGTAGATCCAGAAACAGAACTGCTGACCCAAAACTCGCAGTGTGAGTGGGACAGATGCAGTATAGGCGTTGTCGGTGCCGTGAGGGTTCCCAGTAACTCATCAGTACCAAACTTAACTGAGCAACTCGAACTGCTACGCCTGAACGCTTATGCGGCAATAGATCATGTTCCAGCTGCCCGCCTTTCGACGGACGAGCTTTGGACGCTTTTGTTGGTCGTTGCGGTACCTTGGAGCAGCGAGGAGCTGAAGACCAGGAGCGCGGAATCTTCGATCCTCAGAGATTTCGTGAGCGATACGATCGGAAGTCGGAAATTGATCGTACCGAGTGATGAGTGGGTTGGGGGACTACTATCGCCTGTGGCTAGCGGCGGCCCAAATTGGCATCCGACCACCGATGATCCCTTGCGGGACCAATTGGGTGAATCAGTCGAAAACCCAGAAGAACTGGCAGCCCTTGAGGTCCTCTTTAAGAAGCGGCTCTCGGCAGAGGACTTTGACCGGCTCGTCAGATTATTGGGGAGAACACAATGATCAGGCGTGTGACGGTGCGAGAATTCAGAGGGATTTCGGGAACTGAGGTATTCGAGCCTGAGACTCTGACTATCTTGACAGGCCGCAACGGACTGGGAAAGACGACTTTCTTTGATGCCGTCGATTGGTGTTTATTCGGAGAGGCATCGCGGTTAGGGTCTCAAAGCGGTCTAGTCAAGAATCTTTATCATTCCGAGAGTCATCCCTCCGTTGAAGTTGTCCTGACGCTCGGCCGCGAAGACGTCGCAGTGAGGAGGACCGAGGACGGAGTCACTCTTAACAAGAAAAGCGTAAGTGAACATGAACTAGCGGAAGCGTTAATAATTGATCCTGAGGTTTTTCCACCTCACTTGCGACAGCTTGGACGGCGAGTTAGAACAGTCACATACCTGCCCCAGGAGCAGATACGAGAGTTTGTCACTGCGTCCTTAAGCTCAGAACGGAAGGCTCTCCTACAGGGTTTATTGGGGGTTCCGAATGCTGGCATCGTGGAGTCCTCGATCAAGCGCATCAGCGACCATTTTTCCATGCGCGCAAGGAACCTGATAGAGGAGACTAATAAGCTCGATTACGAGCTCCGCCAGTTTCCGACGGCTCTCGACTTTGATCTGAGTGTCGACCAGGAGGCTAGAAGTTTCCTCGCCGCATTCCGAGAAGGCTATGGGGATCGTTCCGGCTCCATGGACAGTCTCCGGTCGGCGATGGAGGCAGAGATTGCCACACTTGAGAACAATGCTGCGATGCTCGACAACACTCTTGCCGCTCACGGCGAAACTGTGGCAACTGTTGCCCAAGCAGATAAGGAAATAGCGACCCTCCAGCAGCGACGTGCTACGTTATTGAACCTTGTCGCCGAAATCGACTCGAAAGTCCGTGAAGGCAGCGCATCTATCGACACCGCGATTGTCGCCCAGCAGGATGCGGCGCGAGAAGCGATCGCTGCGGAGGCTCGTCTGGCGAGTTTGGTAGATGCTATTTCCAAGAAACAGCGATTTGAGGAGTTGAGCAAAGAGCTTGCGAAGTGGGATCGCGAGCGGGCCGACGTTGCTTCCCGGAGCACAGCGCTCAAGCTTTCCGCGGAATCTCTCCAACTCGAACTAGAAGTGACGGAGAAAGTAGCTGATGAATATCGTCTCCATGTGAAATTGACTCAAGAGCGCGTGGAATTTGAAACTCGCCGTGCAGATATCCAAAAGCGGTTGAGCGCACTTCAAGACGAACGGGCTCGAAGAGAAGACGATCTCGCTGGAATTGAGCGTGATCAAGCAGCGACGTCTCGCGACCTGGCAGACGCGTTGACCGCAATGGCCCAAGCATCCGCTTCGCATGAGCTAGCAATGCAATCCTCCCGGCGTGCGGCTCAGCTCGCAGACTTACGCAACAGGTTGATCAGTTTGATCGAGCCTGCTGAGTCGCACTGCCCCTTGTGTGGTGCCGACTACGGTACGTATGACCGACTTAGTGAACATTTGCTGAGGAGCGCTGCCACATCTGAAATCGACGAACGCCTCAGGGGCGCGAGCAGCGCCGTTGATGCAGCAGATACCAAGTTGTCGCAATTAACTGCTCGGGAGAAACTACAGTCGGCAGCGGCTGAAAAACATCGGATCGCACTGGAGCAACTAGAGCGAGAGGTACTGCAACTGAAGACTCAACACGAGAGCTTAACCCTGTCATTGCGCGAGCTTGGCGAACCACCTGACATGAGGCCGTCCAGCGATGCGTTGGCCAAGGTAACTGAACTTCGCACGCAAGTGGTAGCAGCTGATCGGTCACTCTCGCAATTGGATGATGATCTGCGATCTATCGAAATTAGGCGGAATAAAGTCGCGTCAGAACTAGAAGAGCTTGAACTCAGTGGGGCGTTAACTGTGGCGCCCGAGGTCACGACCGAGACAATTGCTGAAGCGCGGCAACGTGTTTCTCAGACCCACAATCGTGTAGACGATCATGAACAGAAGCTTCGAATGCTCCGCGACACGCAGGCAACGCTTGAATCACGCATGTCGGATACCCGCTCGCAAATCGCCGCCAGCGAAGGGCGATTGAATGCAGAGCGTGAGAGGAAGCGACGAGTTCTTGAGAACTTTGACCGTCAATGTGCATCCCTCGGGCTCGTTGATCTCGATGCGGAAAGAATCGGGGGCGAGTTGCAACAGCGAGCGGAAAGGCTTCGGAGTGGGATTTTTGAGATCCGACACTCAATCGGTCAGGCAAAGGCCATTGAGCGGCGGCAGATCATCAACGAAAGTATGATAAAGCAACGTGACCTGCAAAAACGGCTGGCGCAAATACAAGAGAACTTATCGGAATTGCGCCGCGCACAGAATCGGTTTGACCGAATCGCCGAGGAGTTGCGGAGCCGGTCGAAGACTGAGGCTGGTTCCGCCGGAGCCCTATACCTGGCGGCTGCCCAAGAATGCGTCAACGATTTGTACCCGCATCGCCATCTCAACGAAGTTGATATCGATTTTACGGAAGGTGAGCTATTAGTTAAGGACCGTTGGCTAAGCAAAGGTGTCCGTCCACAGGATTATTCTTCAACAGGCCAAGCAAACGTTTTGGCGTTGTCCGTGTTTCTGGGGCTCGCACTGAGGCAGACGTTCTCAGCCAGTCGGTTTCTCCTTCTCGATGAACCGGTCCAAAACTTGGATGATTTGCACTTTCTTGCATTCCTCACGCTTCTGAAGAGGGTAGCATTGTCGCGACAGGTGATCATTTCTATTGCTGATTCTAACGTTGCTGGGATCATGCGCAGGCAACTGAGGTCTTGGTCCCTGAGTAATCACCGATGGTGCGAGTATGAGTGGGTGGCGTTTCAACCAGAAAGCGGTCCATTGATCAGACGTCACGAATGGCCGGGTCCTGGTTACAGGCAAAGACTGACGGGCGGTCCAGAAATGTCGTTCGAGGAAATAGTTCCTCGGTAGCCGCCCAGCGTTTACCGATGATTGGGCAAGGTTAGTTCGAGATATCTGCACGGACCACGGTGGACTCCAAAACTTCCGGAGCGTTACCGCCTGCGACAACCAAGGCCCAACATCTGTCGCTCGTAATACGAGCGCAAAATACGGGAACCCTATGCTAAGCGACGGCATGGTGGTTCTCCACGGCCCACTTGGTGTAGCCAGCGGTGCAGCGAATGGCTGGCGCCCGCAGCGTGGCATCTTGCACACACAGTACTCGAAACTCGGTTGGCAGGCGATTCAGATACAGGCAAATGCGGTCGAAGTTGGTATCGGAAGCGCATCGGGCCAGGGCCGAAGCCACCGCGTATTGCGCGGCTGCATTTTCCGGCACCGGTTCCCGGGTTGGATTCAACAGAATGGCATCAATGTTGGGCAATTCCCGGAACATCCGCAAAAACGCTGAGAATTCCGTGGCCGCGCCTGTGCCCACCGCGCCCGTTATGACTTCGTGCTCAATCGCAGGGTTTGCTTGCGAGTCGAGGGAATCAAGAATGCGCGAGACAAACTCCCAGGAACGTGGTGATGGGAAAGCGTTGGCGTCGCGGTCGAACGCGCTAAGCAGCTCCGGCCGGAAGCGAAGAAATGCAATCACCTCAGGACGAATCCCCGCCTGAATCGCCCATTCCGACCACTCCTGTACATCTACCTCAAACTCCAAATGCACGAAACGATTCCGGAGCGGAGTCGGCATCCGTGTCGTCACTGCCCGATCCGAATCGCGGTTCCCAGCGGCGATAATGGCCCAACCATCGGGTAAGACGTATTCACCCAATTTGCGGTCAAGGACCAACTGATAGCAACTGGCCTGTACCATGGCCGGCGCCGCATTCAGCTCGTCCAGGAAGAGAATACCCGAACCGTTCTGCGGCAAGAACTCTGGCGTCGCCCATTTCGATCGGCCGTCGCTGCCAAGGAACGGCAGACCCCGTAGGTCGACCGGATCGAGCAGCAGTGCTCGTACGTCTTGCAGCGGGATTTTCAAGACTACTGCGAGTTGACTGACGATAGCGCTCTTGCCTATGCCCGGTCCGCCCCAGATAAAGACCGGTTGCCGAGCTGACACATGTGACTGGAACCATAAAATGGCCGATTGGAACCATAATGTGGCCACCGGCGCTGTACCGATAAAGTATAAATTGGCCGGAAATAAAGCATAAGTTGGCCGCGGATCGGTCCCTTCGTCCACCGAGTTGCGGCAGACTTTTAGCCTCCCGGGGTGCCAGGGCATCCTTCATTGTGTGTATCCGTCCGGTGAACC
>Ga0326728_10013509_pt1 | contig 17707 bp, 19 predicted proteins | sample MB3enrmetagenome_FD_207602 | JGI IMG/M metagenome (GOLD analysis project Ga0326728, IMG submission 207602) | Lab enriched peat soil microbial communities from McLean, Ithaca, NY, United States - MB31MN | ecosystem: Environmental > Terrestrial > Soil > Wetlands > Peat | place: USA: New York... | reverse complement strand
GTAAAATTTCTCTTCAATGAGACTAAGTACGTTACTGCTAACCACAAATTTGGGCAATAATATCATTCGTCAACTGATTCAAATCCCACGTGAAGAGCAAGTTGAGGAACGTATGACCCTTATTCATCCATTCGGTTGTGTCAATTTCGTAATCATACACCGAATATTGGATTTGCGGGCTTACAAACTGTTGTAGAAAGTACCTAACGTCACTTTCCACATTAGGTATGAGCTTGGTGTCTAGAAAGAAGTCACGTTGTCTCTTGAGATCAATTGTGAGTATAATCAACGGCCAATAATCATCAACTCTCACAACTCTCAACGTTTCAAGGAACGACCTGCCGAACGAGTCTCGAATCAAGCATAAGGTTACGATTTTCATAAATTTCTCAAAGTCCTCTTGAAAGGAATACGGGTATTGAATCTGAGCATTCATTGCGTTAAGTTGTGATGTTTGAACCTGTGGAAGCGGCTGCAAGATTGGAATAGGTTGGAAATAGAGTTGGATTGAATGATTGTAAGTCGTCGGATAATATCGGAAAAACAGCCACGCTAACAAGAGAAGGATACACCCTAATGCTACACTCAGCTCGATATTAGGAGTTGAGACCTCACCCAGTAGTGCGGTCGCTAACATGTTGGCTACTAAGCCGATAGCGATTGTTCCCAAAACCCAAGAAATTCCCAGCTGACGACGTTGGCTAAAGTTATCAGTCGTTTTTTCCGCAGCCGCAGTCTGTGTGTTAAGCCATTGGTTGATTTGAATACCCGTTCTCTGTGACATGCCTTGAGAAGGAGAAATGAGCTCTGTCTTTGGTGAAAACGGCCAAGTGTCCACTTCACGCATCGAATGAACTTTCAGATTCTCTTCAGAAAGAGTATAGAGAGGTCTATGCGCCATGACTCTAACGCCGTGAGCATTGTCACATACATTATTCTCATTATTCAATTAAGGAATAACGGTAACTCTAGATAACTCAGTTGCGTGTCATGGTTCTTGGCTGCTAGGTTTTGTGTGTTCTGTGGAGCTACGCCCGAAAAGGAAACGAAGGAGCATGTTATCCCACGTTGGTTAATCGAACTGACAGGCGATCCTCATCGGAAGGGAATATTTGGGCCATATTGGGATAACCAAAAGGGCGAACTAGTGAATAGGAGTTTTGCGTTCGATCGATTTGCTTTCCCTGCGTGTCATGTGTGCAATCGGAAATTCTCTAGCTTAGAGAGTTCTGTAAACTACGTAATGCGTGAGATACTCAATGAGAATGCCTTGTCTTCAAAACAAATTGGGCTCTTTCTCAGTTGGTTAGATAAAGTTAGAGTAGGTTACTGGTTAATCGCCACGTTCTATTTGCAAAAGAATCCACTTGCGATAACACCAAGTTTTCACGTCAACTGGCGTGTGGATGCTAGTGATCGGATGATTCTGATCTACAAATCTGACTACGATCTTCCCCGATTAGCAGTTGAGGGATGCACCACACCGGCCTTTCAGTTAAGTCCAAGCTGCTTTGTGTTGACCGTCAACAATTTTACCTTCCTTAACGTGTCCACGGACTTTCTCATTTCAGAGCGGCTCGGGCTACCTTATCCAACTGAAATCTCGTTCACTGATGATGCTAGAATTAGGTTCACAATAGTTGAGGGACGAAAAAGGATCAGGCCCCCCTTGGTGAGACTCCAATATGATCAGCATTGTACACAGCTGTTTCAGCCATTATTCACGAGATCGGACATTCGTACAACATTTCCTCTGTACGAGACGGAATATGTCAGATCGATCAGCGAAGATCATCCTAAAGGAATCGGCAAGATCTTCATCCTAAATTCTCCGTTTGTAGAGGAATATCCATCCGACAAAGTAAAGATGTGGATTCCAAAATGGAAGTGGAACGACGAGGATCTACGTAAAACTGTAAGAAAACAGTGGTTGGAGTTTCAATTGCGTCTAATTGAGTACGGCCCCTCAGATCGTAAGTTTAGTTACACGTGTGTGACCAGAAAACAGAAGAAGAGACTTATAGAGACACGTACGCTGATCGCAAACTTGAATGAAATTCGACGTATCGGTCACAGCTGCACCGTTCCACGGCCCCATGACCATGATGAAAACAACATTCCCACCATACTGACCGTACAGTGAATCGAGAATTGGCGTCATATGTTGGCAGTGAGGAGCCCACGGTTCCATAAATTGCAAGAACACAACCTCTCCTTGGAAAGATGATAATGTGATCGTCTGACCGGTCAAACCATTTGAACCAACGATGGGAAGCGTGAAGTTAGGTGCACCAGACTGGAGATTTGTTGAAGTGTATGTCACGGTAAGGTTTGTTGGAGTGGACGAAGGTTGAGTAAATGAGTATGCAGCCCAGACCGCAACAACGATGATAATGACTGCGACAACCTTCAATGTGGGATCGGAGTGCTGCTTGATGCTCTTCGTAGGAATGTTCTCCACACGTTCGACTTGTTCGAGTTGCTTTTCACCGCATTTATGACAGAAGTCAGCACCCAACGGAATGCTTGCTCCACAGCTCTGACAATATTGTCGCCTCACTTTCTGCGAGGCAACGGCAATGTTCATTCGTTGTTTTCGAAGCATGATGATGCCAACACCGGCGAAAATGCACCCGAAAAATGCTAGCAAATAAAGCTCGGCCGTTGTCTGCTCACAGGTTTGAATCTTAAAAAGTGCGGCGCCTAGAATTGAATTGCTGCAAGGTCCAAGACCGATTATGAGAGCTCCAATGAAACAGAGTCCACCAGCAATAACTAGAATCCAACTTATCAACTGATTCTGCGACAAAACAGACCCTCAAAACCCTGTCTCAGGAATCGTACATGCGCTTATACCAGTGTGTTATAGTTCTCAACAATGACAATGAGCGGTACGCAACAATTATCGCTCCTAATTCTCATGTGTCACGCGCTACGATAAATGGCTGATACGTCGCAGAAGAATCAGTTCCCGAAGAGTTTCAAAATCATTTTGGCTTGTCTTCTAATTCTCTTGATTGATTCATTCCGGAAACTGTTACTGTTAAAACAGTCGTGATACCATCAACCGGCTACTACTACTTCTTTTTCGTAAATCCTAACCCGGGGCCGATCTCGTTAAAGTTCGAAGCTGAATATCTTAAGCTGCCAGCGTATCAATGGTATACGACCTCCAACTCAGCAGAGATGACTACTACGGTGATACAAGAGCCAGTAGGCGAAGCCCCTATGGATTATGGTATCGCCTTCTACTCAGGATTAGTAGTGGCAGTTATCGGAATTGCCATGGTGTTTATAGACTTTCGAAAGTCGGCACGACGACGATAAATTTCGTTTCTGAGAGGGCAGATGGCGGATGATTCTTTGAATTGAGAAAAGCAGCACCGAAACGTAAAGGGAAACGTCCACATCTGACTAAGGTCTTTCTGGACGCAACGAATGATCTTAGTTCGGTACCTCAAAGACGATGCATCAAGGCAAGCACAAAAAAGAGAATCAGCAATGCTGCAAGGGCGACGTTTCTCAAAGTGTGAGATTGTTTTGGAGATGAGGCGGATTCTACGGCTCCGTAGGAATACTTGGCTTGTCTACGGTTGATTTTCTCAGCGCTCTTGTAGGCGTCTACGATTGTGTAAATCCAGAAGATCGCGTAGAGTATGAATCCTACCCCGAGAGTGGCTATTCCTATGACGACGCAGACGAAGCCAATAATCATGTATGCTACGCCTTTCCCGATTTGGCCATTGTAGATTTGTCCTAACCCGACAAAGAAGAATGACAGAACTGCTGCGATTCCGGGGTTCTTGATTTGAGCATGCGACGGACTGAGTGGTGAGGCCACCCGGACACCGCATTTGGGGCATATCTCAGCTGCCGCTGCGATTTGGCTACCGCAACCTGAACAATACTTCGTGGTTGACATCGTTTTCGAGCCACAGGATGCACAAAATTTGCTGTTAGATGCTAATTCTTTCCCACAGTTCGAGCAGAATGTCAATGTTATGCCGGCTTTTGACAATCTCAATTAGAGGAAATGGACGTCAACTTGAAACCCAATTAATATTGGCTGAGTTTGCAACGATTGGCTCATATGTTATCGTATAACTCGACTCCCCGTTCGCAGGTACTTCAAATGCGACGCTTCCTGAAGTTGAACCTCCGGGAAGCAGTTGGACACTTTTCAGTGGATTAGATAATGCGAATGTCGAGGCATCGTAGCTATATTTCGCGTTGTTCACGATCACATAGAAATAGAGTGGACTCACGTCGAACGTCTGAGCGTCAATGTCTTGAATATTAAGCGTAACAATCAGGTACTCATCGCCCGCTGCGGGTTGATTGTAGCTTCCTATCGAACTAGCCACTTGATTTGAAAAGTAGATGGTAACATCGTACTGTAAACTTGAAGAAACTTGTGTTACCTGATTCACAGGAGAGGATAAAGAGGATTGCCAAGTCGACAGTATAAACAAGGCAGGCGCAGATATCACCACTACAATTAGAAGAACTACGACGATCGCTATGTTTCTCTTCAAGTGGGACCGCTTGCGTGGTCGCGGAGCCTCGTTTTGCGGAAGAACCGATGGCGTAACGGCAGCTCCACAGTTCAAACAAAATTTAGAGTTAGGGTCTAGTTCTTTTCCACAACTCGAACAGAAAACCAATCTGAACATCTCAACTTACGTTTATGTTCAAACTTATGATATATCATAGCTAGGTGAGGTACGTATTTAAGATATATCATAGTACATGTCGCACTTGCAATGGATTCCCCTATAGATCGAAGAATTCTGGACTACCTACTGAAACAGGACTGGCCAGTAACTACCGAGATGATAGCCAAAGAACTGGAGATCTCGTGGAACACAGCCCAAGTCCATTTGTGGCGACTAGTATCGGAGAGTTTAGTTAAAGGCCGAAGAGTAGGCAGACAGAACCAATGGATCATAACCGACGAAGGCAAAAAATCTCAAGGACGAACCTCAGGCAAATTATGATCACGACAAATCACCTAAGCAGGCGGTTAGTCGTTCCTTCGTGTAGCTTTCGGATTCCAGTTTTATAGTCCGCTTTCGCAGTTTCCATTGTCTTTCGACGGATCGCATTTGAATGTCACGATGCGAGGCCGTTCAGGCGGTTAATGTCGTTGTCGATACTCTGAAGTGTCTTGAGAAGTTTCAGTTTCCTTCGTCTATCATTCTCTTCAACCATGGTAACCTTCTCAACAATGACTTTGCGGCCGTCAACTTCCTCTACTTCTTGATATTTCACCGGGTATCGACGTGGTTTCTTGCAGTACAGTCGGAAGAATTCGTTGTACTCTCGCATCTTTTGGTCGATCGCTTGCTTGCGCGCATTTTCAGCATTCCTTGCCTCCTCGGCTTTGGTCTCTTGCAGGTACTTGATGTCGCGGTCGATCGTTCTTCTACTCACACCTAAGACATCGGCAATTCGCACAGGACTGAAACCTTGAACCGCAAGCTCCGAGACCCGTTCACGTCGCCGTAAGACGTTCCAATTATTGCTTCCCGGTCTCTTCACCAATACTCATCACCATACTATAGTTGTCGTAAATGGACATAACAAAGGCGATTTCATCAAGTTCGACACATATTTGCCCGAAAACGTACGCTTCAAGTTGTGACAAACAGACACTGGACACACAACTCTTTCGAGGAAATGGATGTTATTCAAGTCTTCAGGTCGTAAGTTTGCCTCAACAGAACCTCAACCTCTTCCTTACGAATCAAGTAACGGTTTCCATGTTCGGTGTGGATTTTTTTGACAAACCCCAGTTCGTTCATGACGTAAGCGATGTCACTGTTGCGAATAGAATCCACGTCTATTCCGTCAGCATATCTTTTCATCGCGAGTTTCACTTCGTCTAGGTCAATTTCTTTTTTATCGGAGGCTACGTCCCTTAGGGCATGTAGTAGTGGGCGTCCCCATTTTTGCAGGTTAAGATCTGTTCGACGATACGTTAGCTTCATGGACCAGCTATTCCGTGGTGGTCGTTCACAGCTGGCTCTTAATGCGGCGACGGTCTTCAGCAGCTGGTTTTGGCAAGCGTGGATGTACGGTTCTAGGCTGATATGGGTTAGTTCCAGCATATCATAGCGACGGTCGGTATTCCATAACAAACTGTACTCCATTCCGGTCGCGTACATTGCTCTAGTGTAGTTTGAGACGGCAACGTCGACCAGCATCATTTTCGTAGGGCTATCAGCGCCAAATTCCTCGATAAGTCGATCGCGCACGACTTTGACATGTTCCCACTCATACTTGTTGACTGTACCAAAAAGAAAACGTCCTTCCGTCAAATCATCAGGCTCTGGAAGCAGCCCCTTCAACTTCATCTGTTGAAGCAGATACTCCTCAATCTTCTCCTGAGACGTATCGAACTCGTAACCGTCCTCGGTTTCGCGTACATGAAGAATGCCTTGGAGGATTCCTACCTTCAAGATCTCGTAACATTCCGTCACGTGCTTTTCGCGTTTATGGTTCTGGATATTCTCTGCTTCACGCCTAGCTGTTGTCAGTTCTCGTCGGCGGTCTTCTAAGCTCCGTTTGTGCTGATTAAGTGGATCGGTGAGGTCATCACGTTTACGTTTTCTTATTGCTTCTTGCTGGCGCATCAGTTCGATTATGTCCCTCTTGGAAGCTGCCGCGTTCCTTGCTTTAGTGGCCGCCTGTTTCTCGAAAAGGCGATCCACTTCATCCTTACTCATCCGAGTCTTGTTTTGTGATATTTCTTTAGCAGCATTAGCGGCATTGTAATCTATTCTCATTATGGTATCTCTGTCAATTGTCTTAGGTTAGGAAGTCGCTAATGTCGCTAGGATGCTGTTTGCCGTCGGGTATAGACGGGGATTTGAGCTTAACGTATCGCCATACGTGCACTACATGGCCGTTAACTTGCTGTGTTGTATGTTTAGCAGTGGGCATGTATTGTTGCATGTTCTCGGTTAATCGTCGTTTTGCCATGCTTGTGAGTTGATTCGTTTTGCAGAATGCGATGTATTCACGATAGAGCGCGTCGCATTCTATGAAATCTTCATGGTTTGTTGATGGTTCAAGTGATTCTTCGATGAAGGCTTTGGCTGAGTTGCTTTGTCGTATGTAGTTGAGGCGAACTTGTTCAGTTGTCTCATTTGTGGCGAAGTGTCCACGTTGGAGTAAATTCGGTAGGACTTCGATTGCCTTGTTGAGTAAACCGCTTAGTTCCTGTGGACTGGTCAGTTTCACCAATATGTTTGGGTCGCATGCTGTGCCGACGAATTTGTTCGGGAACGGGATGATGTTCCAGCGTCGCATGAATGCGTCTGTGTCATCATGGGTTTCAGGTATTTGGTTGCATGAGTAGAATTGTTTCGCCTTGTTGACGAAGAAGAACATTTTCTTGAATTTCTCTTCCGCTTGAACCGTGTCGTTGCCGCTTAACATTTTGAAGATGCCTGTTTTGCTTAGGCCTTTGTCGGGTAGGTCTGCGGATAGGTTAGCTAATTTTCCGTAGAGTTCAGCTGATGAGAATCGGTTTTCGCAGATGCTTTGTAGTGTGACGTGGCTAACGTTATTTGAGCCTAGGAATGTTTCAACGAGTTTCAGGAATGTGCTTTTGCCGTTTGCACCTGTTCCGATAGTCATTGTAGCCTTGTGTATTGGCATGGACTGATAGAGGCAGTAGCCCACGGATTCAACTAACACTTCAGCATGATCTTTGGTTACGACTTGACTTAGGAATTTGTCGATTTCAGGGCATTCAGCGGTAGGGTTGAATGTGACGGGGATTAGAACAGTTATGAATTGTTCAGGGCTTGGTTCTTCTACCTTACCGGAATCCAGATTCAAAATGCCGTTCTGTACTGCGATTTTGTTGGAGACCGGCGTAGGTCTCTCAATTTGCGTGGTGCCATGGATATGAAATTCAACGTCCGGATAGTACCGCTTGCGGTTTTCTTCACCTAATACTTTAGCGAGTTCTCGATGGATGAGTTGAGGTACGTTTCGTTCGTAGATCCCTTTGTCGGGATTGTATACGAACATGTCGTAGTTGTCCATCATGGTTTTGATGATGTATTGGTTCATTAGGTATTTTGCGAATTTGACCGGTTCAAATTCGAGTTGTCCTCTACGGTTGACGGTGAAGAATCCGTCGCCTAAGTCTTCGGCAAATTCCCAAGCGTATGGTTCAGGAAGCGCATATGCGCTTTGAATCTTTTGAGTTATGATTTCGGATCCAAGCGGCGGGTTGTTGCGCTTGTTCCATTCGGTCAGTAATTCCAAGGCTGCATTACGATTTTTTCCTTGTTTGCGATAGTAGGTTGCGATTCTGATAGCTGCGCTGTCACGGAATCCTTCTTGGACACCTTTCAGTAATTCGTTGATTTTGACGATTTCACGTTCGTTTTTGCCACCGAGTTGAACTATGAGATCTCCGAAGATTTCACCGATGTCTCCAACCTCAAGGATCTCGTTGTTACTGATTTGATTATCTGGATACATGCGACAGTAGTTACCGAAACCTAACAGTTCGACACCAAGATCATGACACTTACGACCATGTGCATTATGCTGTGACCAGTATAGGAAATGGTAGCCGCCTCTTGGTGTACGTTCTACATAGGTTGAGGGTGTAAGAGATATGTCGAAGTCGGGTGTGTCAACATCGATGACGCATAGATAGAGTCCGTTTGTTCCTTTCGTTCCTGTTACGGCACCAAAACAATCAGCCTCATGCCAAGGCAGATTATCAAATTCCTCTAAGGTCTGCGGACATTCTTGCCATTGTTGCCATTTGATAAGCGGTCGTTTCTGTTGGTCGACTAGGACTGGAATGCCTTTATCGTAATAGCAACGAGCCTTGCAGATGAGTTCAGTCGCAATGAATTTGCGTGGTAACTCTTGCGCTGGCTGCATTTTATTCCCTCACGGCGTCCGTTGGAGCATGACGAATTATCATTAATCGATTTTCATCGAGGCGGTCGACAGCGATCTCGACTACATCTTTTCCCGGCGTCAGTCGAAGCGTCTCTACAATTTTTCGGGTAAGATCTTCGATCGTGAAGGCTCCATCAGGCATTCTCCACCATTCTCCTCGCCCTGAGACTCTTTTCGAGAAGCAGGAGGATAAACGCCGATCTCGCAAGCGATCCTCGACGTTCATCAATCAGCTGAATTAGTGAATGCGGCAAAGACACGCCAATCGGACGCTTATAGTCAGGAACTTGTTGTTCCGTCAATTTTCCTCAGATAGATACTGCATGCAGGGATTAATAATACTAACCACTTACTTAGATATAAGCAAATATTTAGGTAATGCAACTTAGTATTCTGAAGTTTAGGAGTTCTAGCATTGGTTAGCCACGATATCCTCGTGCTCCTCGCAAACAAAGGTCCGCTAAACAAGTTCCACATATGTCGGGAGCTCAAAACTCACGCAAGCGAACCGACTATTCTCTACGCAGTACGTGATTTAGAAGCAAATGGCCGCGTGGAAGCCGTCAAAACTGATCGTAACGCACGTGGCCCGACAGGGCAGTCAAAGTACTACGACCTCACAGCGAAAGGCTTACGCACTCTTATCAATCCAATTCTACCCACCAAAGGCAAGCACTTGAAGTCCAAGCTCGCTCTTCAGGAATCATCATTCAGAAATCTCGCCAAGAAATATCGCGACTTTATGCCTGAGATATTTAATTACTGGCCAACATTTCTCAAGATCGGTGCCGAAAATATCGCCATTATGCGTCTGATAACTGTCGTTGAAGATCTTTCTGGTTACGATTTTCTCGCAGACGACCCAGAAATTCTTGGAGACAAATTCCGACCGCTTAGTGAGACAGAATATCTTGAGAAAATAGTTGACGGCTTTTGGACGCTTGACTGGCCCGATCATGTAGATGAAGATCACAAATTGCGCGCGCGAGAGATTTGGTTGAACGCGATACGAAAAGATACGAGTCTACGAGAGATGATTGTACGGATAATGAATAGACGTTTGGAGGACTTGGCTCGTGAACGTAATGAGTCGGTGAAGCAAATCATTGCACAAGCCCCTGAAATAGGAAATTTGATCTCTAGAATACGAATCGAACCTCCATCGTTGAAACAGGGAAGACAAGGCTCAAACCTGAAAGGAAACGAAACAACCGGCTCGAAGAAGTCGTCCTAGTTGCTCCGTCAGCAACCACATCAGATGAAGGAACTATTGGCTGAGCTTTGTTTTGAGTATGGTTTCGAAGTGACCCATGCGGGTTCGCAGCTCCAGTACTTGCTCGCGTAATTCTTCGTTTTCCTTTCCCATTTCGATTCTGGTTTTCTGAGCGATCTTTAGTTCATCTATTTTGGACGCGTCAAGGCTGAGGTAGGGGGTTACTTTTCCGTAGGTGCTGCTGAATAATTCTGGGTGAAATTCGCTGTTGTGGTCGTAGATTTCCTGAACGCCCTTATCGTGGCCCATAAAGAATTCGACAATCAAATCAACTCGTGGCAGGGCTAGTTCGGCGCCCGCTCTTACTGTTTCAGTTTTGAAGACGTGTCTGAGTCCATGGCTTCGAAATTCGCTTTTATAGCTTCGAACTTCATGATCATTGTTGTTGGCTACTAGGCCTTTGGTTTTTGCGGTCTCGTAGAATTGCCTACCGACGCTATCTCGATCCAAAGGTTTCAGTCTAAGCTCTGGGCCAATGTATTCGGCTATGAAGATGTATTCGTTCTCCTCGATTTTTCGGCCAACTAATTTTTCACGATAGGCTAAGTATTGCCGGAGATACTCGATCGCTTCACTATCGAGAAAAGTGTAGTATTGCTTTCCGTTGTCGTTAATGAGGTCTATTCGGAGCGGACACTCTTTCGCGTTATATCGTTCTTTTACGTCAACCCATTTTAGGTTTAGAACCTCGCTTATCCGCATGCCTGATTTCAGTTGGAGGATAGCGATGACTTTAGTTCGGAATGGCAATATTGAGATGAGCTTTCGTGCTTGCTCGATCGTCATGGACTTAGTTCTCTTGCGATACAGTACAGGTAACGGTATGCGCATCTTACCCTGAAGCGGTGAATCGTTTGCCTCGTAGAACGTTCTCGTCGCCGTTACGACTGATTTTATCCACTTGCCACTCTTCACCCAAACACCATCAGCCGTCTTTGCTTCAGTGTTGATGAATTCCAGAAGCCAATCCGTATGCTTACGTTTCGTCGCCACATCGAGTGGTTTGGATTCGTAGATATTCTTTAAATTCTGCTCAACCAGCTTACTCGGCGTCAGGCCAGCGTCCTTAACGCTCCTGAGCCAAGAAGCATACCGGAAAAAGGCGTAACTGTAAACATGCCTAGTATCAAAACTCCCATAATTACCCAACCAACGATCCACACATGGATCCCTAGAAAACCACTCAGCAGAAGGCCTGTCACTACGCACAACCAACCGAACACCGGTCAACAACAATCTAATACAAGGCTAGGACGCAATACCTATATAAAGAAATCTAGACTCAATGCGGCCGTAGTCTAGTCTGGTCTAGGACGGGAACAGCAACGAATCTGCTGTCGGATGCCTGCCACGCTTCTGATCGCCTTTAAGGCGAGAAGACACCCGGGTTCAAATCCCGGCGGCCGCACCAAATTCATTGCGGGTGGGTGGCCGAAATTTTTTCCGGACGGCTTATTACAATTCATGAATTGTTCTACTTCATTGAGACAATTCTTATTGACTATAATGCGTAGGTAAGATACGGCGATCAGTCTTCAGATGCCCGGATTGTAGTCTCCCAATGGATTTTGAAGGCAGATTCATTCTTGACGTCAGATTAGAGAGCGCTGCACCATCGCATTTGAAAGATTTCGAGGCGTGGCGTTGTGAGAGATGTGGTAAGCTATTTGTTGACTCAGGGGACGGCCATCTTCATGAAACCGATCATTTACCTAAAGGGCTTCCTTAACTTCCGCGGAATTTGTCGCCTAAAGATTTCAGTTCCCCGTGCTCCATTACCTGAATCTTAGTGTCTAATCTCACATCAAGGCCGATCTGACGAAGCAAACCGAATAACTGCTCACCGGTTATCTGACCACGTAACCTTCCACTCTGAGCTAGCATGGCCAGTTCACGGAATATTTGATCGGCAACCGCCGGATACTGTTGCCGAGCAGCTGAATAAACCTCCCAAGCTCGCCCGACGAATATTTTGCGAAGAATCTCTTCAGGATTAAACGTCTTCGGCTTGACTTCCTGCTTCTTTGCTAGGCTTCTCTGCATCTCCGCTAACCGTTGCCGCTTAATCCTTTCAAGTTCTGCATCATCACTCATCTTGTGCACCGCGTATTCTGATCCGATTGTTCACGACACCTAAGCAGGCTTCGCAGTCATAAACGAAACGGCCTGCTACGATCGAAGAATCAAGCCCCTCTCGATCTATTCTGTACATCTCATCCGCTAATTGCTGTGTCTGATCGGTGAAGTGTCCTTTCGGAAAGGCTCCGATGAAAACCATAGGACGCTTGAATCTGCATACAGATTCCGTGACCACTCGGAGAAACTCAGGCTTTCCAATAATACTGAATCCTACGATTCTATCCGGAATTACCTTTTTGATCAATTGCGGCAACGTTGACTTTCTCATTTCTAGAAGCGATCCGCCATCAGACGGGACGCGTCGCTGATCGAATAACTGCTCTATCAATCCGACGAAACGTATGTAATTCTTCGGCAGTCGTATTTTCGAGTTAACCGATATGACGTAGTCATCCTGCGTGTGAACGAAGACTTGAAGGAAACCTTCCCAGTTCAGTGGAGTCTCCAATACTTGGAGTAGAGCGTTGTGGACAATGTCCGGTCTACCCATTTTCTCAATCGGGTAACCAGCACGCGCCAAACTTATCATTGAAGAGTGATGAAACGTTCTGTCCAACAGCACCTCACCTGGATCCTTCCCTCTCTTTGCCGCAAACCTCTTGATCTGCGGATGCCCTCGGATCGACTCTGGCACTAACTGCAATGCCGATTCAACGAGAACAAGTGAGATCATCATGCGGTTCAATAACGACCTAACGCATACCCAAAGAAAAGGTTGCAAGCCTGTTTGGCATGGAAATCAGGGAACACTCGAGAAATCGCCCGCGAGCGAATCGACATACTAATCCAACTAGCCAAACAGAGTTTTCTTGACGACCCAACCCTCTCGAAAAAATATCTGCAAATCGCCCGCTTAATAGGCATGAAAGCAGGAGTTCGATTACCGAAAAAAGATAAAATGTTCATCTGCAAGAGCTGTGGAACCCTACTAATTCCGGGTGCTAACTGCCGAGTCAGAATCAGACCGGAACAAGGCGCAACGATATTAATCACCTGCCTTGCCTGCGGGAAGAAGAAACGATATCCTACATTGAGGGAACGGCGTTCGAGAAAAAAAAACTGAAATACTTACAATCCAGATCACGAAGAACCGATGCCACAATCTGGATTGGCAAAGAAGGGCTAACTCAGGAACTATTGATTCATGTTGAGAATCAGCTAAAAGCCAGAGAACTCGTGAAACTAAAGGTTCAGAAAGCCGCGCTCACGGACACAGATACGATAACCCTGGCAGAAAAAGTATCGAAATCAACGAGTTCAATCCTTGTGGAAGCAATGGGGCACACGTTCACCCTTTACAAGAAACGGGAAGCAACAAAAACCACGAAGGGTTCGGAGCACTCACATTAAACTAAGCTTATATGGTGCACTCCAAAGTTAACCTCAACACTTTCCCGGATGGAAAATTAAGATGCCGACACCATTAGATGTCCCTTCAGAAGTGCTAATCGATAGACTATCAAAATTTCTGAAGGAGAACATTGGTGACGTCTCACCGCCAAGCTGGGCGCTAACAGCAAAGACAGGATCACATAAAGAAAGACCACCAGCAAATCCCGATTGGTGGTATACACGCTGCGCTTCTCTGCTGAGAAAACTGTACCTCCACGGCCCAGTAGGAATCGCACGTTTACGCGTTGAATTTGGAGGACGCCTACGGCATGGGACACACATAGAACATTCCAGAGATGCAGGCGGATCTGCTATCCGAGAACCGTTGCAGCAGCTCCAAAAAGCCGGATTCATCTCCGTAGAAGCGAAAAAGGGAAGAAAACTAACAGCCGAAGGAATCAGCCTCCTAAACCGACTGGCCGGCGACATTCTGAAGAGCGCTAAGAAGGCTGAAAACGACAAATGAGCAATCAGGATGAATATTCAGACGATGAACTCAACGCGATCAGGCAGAGAAGATATTCCGACCTTCAACGTGCCGCGGTCGAAGAACAACGTCAGAACGAATCAAAAAGGCAATTTGAAGCCCAGAAGCAAGCTGCACTCAAATTAATACTAACACCCGAGGCCAGACAGAGATTGACAAATATCAGAATGGTTAAACCCGAATTCGCCGACCAAATCGAAGTTCAGTTGATCCAACTAGCCCAGACAGGAAGAGTGAAAGTGCCAATCTCTGACGACGAATTGAAACAAGCTCTCTCGAGATTACAATCACAACGCAAGGATATCAGCATACGGAGGGCTTAACCCATGGCACGCAACAAACCGATCGCAAGAAAATTACGGTTAGCAAGCGCACTTAAAACCAAGAAACCCGTCCCGACCTGGGTAATGGCTAAAACTCAAGGCCACACCAGAACCCATCCTAAGAAACGAAATTGGCGCCGAACAAAGTTGAAAGCATAGGAGGATTACGCAATGAGTGAGAACAAGGAAGAAGAAATCGAAGAAACAGCCGAAACAACCGATACTGAAACTGAAGCTGCATCTGAGCCGGAACATGCCGACACGATCGAAGCTCCAAAGGAAAAAGAAGAGAAAGCAGAAGGCGAGACTGAAGAAGAAATCGAAGTAGTCGAGGAACGCACCTACACGATTCCGCTGCATCACGTTCACGTCGTAACCCCTCGCATAAGAAGAGCCCCTAGATCTGTTCGAGACGTACGTGCCTTCATAGCACGTCATATGAGTGCCGAGGAAGTTTCCATAAGCAACGAAGTCAATGAGTTGCTCTGGGCACGGAGCATAAACAAACCACCACGGCGAATAAAGGTCCGCGCGGTCAAAGACAAGGAAGGAAAAGTAATAGTGTACCCTGCTAAAGCAGCGTAGTCCAATTGACTACCGAAGATTGATGGTAACCCACGCATGGCCGTGATATTGGCAGACGTTTTCGGTAGCCCTAACATCGGCGTATACTGTTTCTGCAACGAAAAATTAGCCATAGTACCTCCCGGGTTGACTACGAAGAAGATTAACGATTTCTCAAACGCTCTCGGAGTAGAGGTCTGCAAGACTACAATTGGTGGCTCCACACTCCTTGGAGCGCTGACAGCTGGAAACTCCAATGCTATCTTGGTCCCTCACATCATACGCGATTACGAGTTCGATCGAATCAATAAATTCTGTAAAGTGAACGTGGTCGAAACAAATTGGACGGCACTTGGGAACGTGATCTTGTCGAACGATTTCGGAGCCGTCATACATCCAGATGCTGCTAAAGAACTTCGAACCTATGTTAAAGACGGGTTGAGCGTCCAACCAATCGATGCTAGGATCAACAATCTTTCCTTCGTCGGATCTCTTGCGATAGCGACTAACAAAGGCGCAATTCTTAGCCCAAACACTTCGGCTGAAGAACAAGCGGTAATCGAGGAGGCATTGCATGTAGATGTTGATGTCAGCACAACTAACGGTGGTGTGCCTTTCGTTAAGTCAGGAATCCTAGCTAACTCTAAAGGTGCAGTAGTCGGTCCGTTAACCCATGGCGCCGAGCTGATGCAGATTACCCGAACGCTGGGAGTCTAGTTAGATTTTTGAAAAATTTGATCCCACTTGCCCTCATCTAATTCCTTCTGGGCTTCACGTGGATCTTTCCCGTCAATCGTGATTCCTAGGCTAACGCAGGTTCCCATAACTTCCTTCGCAGCTGTTTTACTCGATTTAGCGTAACTGCTCGGCATTTTCATCGCCGCGATCTTCGCCACCTGTTCCATGGTCAAATTGCCGACCTTCTCAACTTTCGGATTACCAGACCCCTTCTGTATTCCTAGTTCCTTAACGAGAAGAGCCGAGGTCGTCGGTGTACCAATTTCGACCTCGAATTCCTTGCTTTCAACATCGACTACGACACGAACAGGTACTTTCATTCCTGCGTAGGCTTTTGTAAGTTCGTTGATTCGATTTACTATCTGAAGAACGTTAACTCCAAGTGGACCAAGCGCTGGACCTAACGGTGGACCTGCGTTCGCCTCTCCGCCGTTCAGTAACGCTTCAACTTGCTTCTTTTCGCCCAACTTGCTCTGTCTCTCCTCTACTCAGCAGTTTCACATAGTCCGCGTGCACGGTTATAGGTAATGTTGCGAACCCTTCTTCTAAGAGTTCGATCGTAACTTCTTCCTTCAGTTTATCAACATTCGTAATTCGTGCCTTAAGTCCTCGAAATGGTCCGCTTATTACCTCCACCGAATCGCCGCCTTGTAGATCCTCAATAACGGGTTTAGTGACGATGAACCTGTCGAGGGCTTCGGGCGATATTACACCTTTAGTTCGCGCTCGCGCGTGACGAACGCCGGCTATTAAGTCGTCAACGTAATGCGGTCCAGCTGATTCTACGAAAATGTATCCTTTAACCAAGTCAGGAGCTAGAACACTTACGATGGGAAGTTTCTTCAAAGCTATTCTTGATGAGATAAGGTCAACAACAGTTCTTTCCTGGCCGCTTGTGGTCCTCACGGCATAGATGAGCATTTTTCTTTCAGAACTCATTACGGCGCCGCTCCGGCCGCTCCAGCAGCAGCGGGCGGCAGCAAATTCAGGAATAAGAACAGGATTCGGATCACGAAACCTAGAGACCCTGCTATTACAACACCGAGAAAGCTGATCTTAAGCATCAATGAAATCTCATCGCGTGAAGGTTTGGTAGTTACATGGATCAAACGTTTAGTCGATTCAATGAATTCGTGGAGGGTCATTGTCAGATTCACTTCTCTGTTTCTTGTTCTTAGTGTGTTATTTTAACCTTTGAATTAAATCATGAATATCCCATTTGCTCGTGTCATATCAAGCGGAGTATGTGATGCTATGGTAAACTTGATTCATGCTTGCAAACGCAGGTTGAATCATCGGATGTCGCAATGCTTTTGAGTTATCTCTGCTGATGCCCGGCTGTTTATTGAAGCACATGAGTGACAGTTAATGCTGAATGACCGGCGATCGCATTTCTACGTTACCGTATTCGTTGCTTCTCTTGGGATGGGCATGAACATGTACTTCATACCAGTATTTGCCCAATCGTTCGGCGCTACGTTTGTGGATCTTGGAATAATTGGAACGGTTTGGGCTCTTGCGACAACTATTACACCGTTTTTAATCGGCCATTTAGCGGGCAGAACGAATCGTGCGTGGGTATATGTTCTTTCATTGGTCCTCAACGCATTCGCTACCATATTTCTGATTATGTCACGTTCGGTAGTTGACATCATGGTCTTGCGGTTTTTTGGGGGAATAGGCATGGAAGCATTTTGGGTGACAGCGGAAATTATGGTTACAGATCTGGCACCCATAGAGGCGAGAGTGAGGGAGATGGGTCGGTACGGTATCGCTTTGGTGTTGGGAGTGTTGATGGGTCCGTTAATTGGAGGATTAGTAACCGAAAGTTTTGGTTACATCAATCTCTTCATA
>Ga0326728_10013507_pt1 | contig 17708 bp, 10 predicted proteins | sample MB3enrmetagenome_FD_207602 | JGI IMG/M metagenome (GOLD analysis project Ga0326728, IMG submission 207602) | Lab enriched peat soil microbial communities from McLean, Ithaca, NY, United States - MB31MN | ecosystem: Environmental > Terrestrial > Soil > Wetlands > Peat | place: USA: New York... | reverse complement strand
CGAGCGCTGGACCATCATCTACGACATCGTTCCCGAAAAAGGAAATCGCATCCTGATGGATGGCGGGCCGGGTGTCATCCACAGCGGGGACGATTTTGGGATGAATGCTGCGGGCATCGTCATCACCGAAACCACAATCTCTAATTTCTTCGGCTATGATCCGAATGGGATTCCTGAATTCGTGCGCGCGCGCAAGGCCATGCAATACTCCGAATCGATTAATGACTTTGCGCGAATTATGAAAGAAGGCAATAACGGCGGCTACGCCAACGATTGGTTGGTGGCCGATACCCGCCGCAACGAGATCGCCAGCCTCGAGCTGGGTCTGAAAAACGTTACCCTGGAGCGGAAAACGGACGGGTACTTTGTGGGTTCCAATATCCCCATTAACGAAAGGCTGGCCAGTGAAGAGACCCAATTCCCGATGAAGGATGCGGGCGCGAGCGCCAACGCACGACACGTACGCTGGGAACAATTGATGGCCGAAAACAAAGGGAAGATTGACGTGGGGCTAGCAGAGAAATTCCTGGCCGACCACTACGATGCCTACGACAAGAAAGACCGGCCGAGTGAGCGCACGCTCTGCGGGCACGTTGAATTGTCGCCGCGGGGCTCCGGGGCCTGGCAGGGGCCCTATGGGATTGCCGGCGCCGTGCAAAACAAAGTGACGGACGCCCAGATGGCTCGCCAAATGTCCTTCAATGCGGCCGCCGGTCACGCGTGCGGGATGGATTTCAATGCCGATGAACATCTCAAGGCTCATCCGGAGTATGCTTGGCAAAAGCCCTTGCTGCGCGATATGAAGGCTTATCCGTGGACTACCTTTTCTGCAGATTTGCAGCGGTGACTGCAAAGGCGGAGAAGGTGTGAAAAAACCATCAGATCAAAAGCGATTACTGCGGCGTCTGCCCGCCGGCGGAAATTCCGAGGGATTTCATTTTCCGGTAGAGGTGGCTACGTTCGAGTCCGAGAGCTTCGGCGGCGCGAGTCACGTTGCCCTGGTTTTCTTCCAGCTTGCGCAAGATGTAATCGCGCTCGTAGGCGGCCCGCGCCTCCTGCAAGGAGGAGAAGCCCGTCATGGGTGTTTTGGTGGAACTGGAGGGCGCATGGTCGTGAGAGAGAGAAGGGGGCAAGTGCCGCCGCTCGATTCTCTCGCCAGGCACCATGATGACCAGCCGCTCGACCAGGTTGCGCAATTCCCGCACGTTGCCCGGCCAGCGGTAACCCAGGATTAGTCCCTCGGCCGCTTCCGAGAAGTGCTTTGGCCGGCGGCCATAGGCGCGCGCGAACTCCGCCAGAAAGTAGTTGGCGAGGGCGGGAATATCCTCCGCGTGGTCGCGCAACGGCGGCACGAAAAACGGAATGACGTTGAGGCGGTAGAAGAGGTCTTCGCGAAAGTTGCCTTTCTGGATCTCCTCTTCCAGATTCTTGTTGGTGGCGGCGATGACGCGCACGTCCACGGTAAGATCGTTGCCCGAGCCAACGGGCGTGAACCGTTGTTCCTCGATGACGCGCAAAACCTTGGATTGAGTGCGCAGGCTCATGTCGCCGACTTCGTCCAGGAACAGCGTGCCGCCGTGGGCCTGCTCGAACTTTCCCACCTTGTCCTCTACGGCGCCGGTGAAGGAGCCTTTCACGTGGCCGAACAATTCGCTTTCGATCAGTTCCTCGGGGATGGCGGCGCAGTTGACTTCCACGAAGGGTTGCTGCGCGCGCAGGCTGAGCAGGTGCAAGGCGTGCGCGACCAACTCCTTCCCAGTGCCGCTTTCGCCAAAAATGAGAACCCGACCGTGGGTGGGAGCCGCCAATGCCAGTTGCTGGCGGAGGGCTTTCATGGGAACGCTTTCGCCGATAATGCGGTATTTGCCCTGCAATTCCTCGCGCAACTCGCGGTTCTGCGCGGCTAGCGTGAGCTGCTCGGCCGCATGCTTCAGCGTCAGCAGAGTCTTATCAATCGAAAGCGGCTTTTCGATGAAATCGAAGGCTCCCAGTTTCGTGGAGCGCACCGCCGTTTCAATCGTTCCATGGCCGGAAATCATGATCACGATGGGCGGGCTCGAGAGAGCCTGGATTTTCTCCAGCGCCTGGATGCCATCCATGCCTGGTAGCCAGATGTCCAGCAATAGCAGGTCGCATGCATGGTGTGTCAGAAATTCCAGGCAGGCTTCGCCGCTCTCCACCGCGTCCACAACGTATCCTTCATCTTGCAGGACGCCTGCGAGCGACTCGCGAATGCCGGGTTCGTCATCGACAATCAGAACGGAATAGCGAGCCATTGACTTTTGAATTATAGAGAATTGTTCCTGTAGAAAAAAGGGGCTGGGGACTAGGGGCTATGGGAATTCTCGATTTCGGATTAGTCGGCGGAGTTGTCGTTTCGAGTCCAAACGTCGAGAGGGAGGTTCTCTTCGCGCCAACTCCCAGTCTGTCATCCTGAGCGCAGCGAAGGATCTCGCCCTGCCGCTGCGCCTCGACGCCCGGCAAGGCTTGAGGCAGAGCGAGACTCCTCGTTCCGCTCGGAATGACAGTCAAGGGCTCGGAATGACAAGTCCGTGCGAGAAAAGCGACTGCCACGACCCTCCGCCTACTGCCCACGCCTACTGCCTACTGCCTGCTGCTATCCTGCTCCTGGGTGGCAGGCGCGTGCTCGACCGGAAGTTCGATGATGAACTTAGTACCCGTGGGTTGGTTTTCCTCCACCCTGACGATTCCCTTTTGTTCGCTGACGATTCGACTGACGATGGCCAAACCCAGGCCTGTGCCGCGACGCTTGGTGGAGAAAAAGGGAAGAAAGAGCTTTTCCTTGTCCTCGGCGGCGATGCCTGGACCGCTGTCCGCCACGGTGATTTCCACGACATCGTGCTCGGCATCGAGCCAGGTTCGAACCCAGATTTCCTTTTGGAGGGCCTTTCCGAGGGCCTCGGCGGCGTTATCTATCAGGTTGGCCACGGCGCGTTTCATCTGTTCTGGATCGACCTGGGTAAGGGGTAAATCCGGAGACAAATCCCGATGGATTTCAATCCCGTGCAAACGGCCATCGAAGATTTTCAAGGCGTTCTCGACAATCTCGTTCAGGCTGGAGGGGACAGGTTTAGCAGCGGGGAAACGCGCGAAGGTCGAAAACTCATCCACCAGGGTTTTCAGCGTGGCCACTTCACGGCCCACGAGCGAGGCGCTCTCTGAGACGGCCCGCAGCAGATCCGGGGGAAGGGCCCCCGCACGCTCGATGAGTCGTCGAATGCGTTCGGTGGAAAGTTGAATGGGGGTGAGGGGGTTCTTGATTTCATGCGCGATGCGCTGCGCCACCTCCTGCCAAGCCGCGGTTTTTTGGGCCTGCACCAGCTCGGACAAATCCTCCAAAACAAGCACGGAGCCTATCTTGCCGTGACGAGTACGGACGGAAGACACCGTCAGGGAAGTAAAGGCGCGGCGTCCGCCCAGATCGAGCTCCATCTGGCGTGAGGCCACGCCTTGACGGGTAGCACGCCGAAAAAGCCGGGCCACGTCGCGGATGTCCTCAGGAGTGAAAAGGTCGGCCAAGGTTCGCAAGGATCCCATATCGTCCCGGCCAAACATGCGTTTAGCCATCTTGTTCACGCTGGTTATCTGGCCTTGCGGGTCGAAGGAGATGACACCGGTGGGAATGTTCTCGAGGATGGCTTCAATCGTGTTACCGCGCTCCTCCAACTGGAGGTTGGCGGCTTGGAGCTGCTTGGCGGCTTGGTCGATGGCAAGCCGGTTTTCATGAAGCTGGCGAGTCATCGCGTTAAACGAATTGATGAGGATCCCTAATTCATCGTCAGCACGGACGGACACTTGAAAGCCGAGGTTGCCCCTTGCTACCTCTTCCGTTGCTTCGGCGAGGGCCTGGATGGGGACTGTGACCTGCTTGGCGAGGAACAATGCGAACCAGGTAGCGATAAAGAGAATGAGCAGGGTCAGCAGCCAAAACATAATGAGGTAGGTGCGCTTGACGGCACGGCGTTCGCTGCTGAGCTGGGCGTATTTCTGTGCCTCCCGCCCAATCTCTTGAGAAATGAGCATCAGTTTCAAGGGGAGTCGGGTAACGCCAACCACCGTTCCGTTGGGTTTGCCGGAAGATCCGAGCAGCGCTTGCGCACTGACGAACATCTCGAAATCGGCGGAGCGCCAACTGCCGGAAAGCCCTGTCGGCGGCACCTGCCCACTGGACAACTGGGGATACAATCTGGCGACTTCGGTGGGATTTGGAAAGGGGTCGCCGGCATGAGCCAGCAACCTCCCCTGGCGGTCGAAGCACATCGCTGACTCAAGGTTAAGGTCCGCCACTTCGCGTTCCAGGAGGCGCAGAATCTCCTCATTGTTGGAGGTGGCTACGGCGCGGCCCATCCCACCACTGCTGGCCAAGTGGTGGGTGATGTGGGAGGAACGGCTTTGTGCCTGCGATTCCAGTTGCAAGACTATTTCCTGCGAGTCGGCGCGGATCAGGTCAAAGGGAATGGCGAACCAGCGGTCGATGGTCCGGTTGAGCAAGCCATAAGCGATGGCAAAAAGAAAACAGACCGGCACCAGGGAAAGTCCCAGAAAGGCCACCACCATGGTGGTCTTGAACCTGGCGCCCAGTCGTTGGTGCCTGCGTTCGACGTACAACTTGAGCAAAATGCGCAGGAGAATCAAAGCAAATATGACGAACGCCAGAAAGATGATGGCAGAGAGCGAGAGCAGCAAGAGCGTCTGCTCGGGGCTGCGGGGACGAATGAAGGAGAGGTTTAAGGAAGCTTGGCTCCAACCCAGAAAAAAAAGAGCCGGCACCAGCACCAGCAAGAATATCAAGGCAATCTTGCGACGATCGTAAGGGTTTTCACCCATCTTCGTAGCTTAGCACGGCTGCATTGCGGGGTCGTGCCCATGTTCCAGTTCTGCCTCGGCCCCCAGGCTCTGAGCGGGGCGTTGACCCGGCAAGAATTCTTCCAGCGGGCACCCCTCGCACCTGGGGCCCTGCGGCTTGCAGTGTTTCTTCCCCACCTCCACCAGAAGCGCATGAAATTCGTTGAAAAGGCGGGTGTTGGGCGGCAACTGCGCGTGCAGAAACTCCTGGGTCTTATGGTAGTCCGCGGCAGCAGCGACGAGTCCATGCCTCGCCAATACGCGCCGGGTATAAGCATCGGCCACGAAGGACGGGCGCTCGGCCGCATAGAGGAGGATAGCGTCAACCGTTTCCGGCCCCAACCCCCTGCGGTCCAGCAATTGGCGGCGGAGTTCTTCGGCGGGCAGGGATAAGAGCCTATGTAACGAGCCGGCGTGTCGCTGCACGAGCCAGTCAACGAAATCTCGGATTGTTCGAGCTTTCTGGCGGTAGAAACCTGCGGGCCGCACACACTCCTCCAGGGTGGCAAGGGAGGCGCGTCGCAGGCCCTGCCAGCTTAACAAGCCAGATTGGCGAAGATTGCGCAAAGCCAAAGTGGCATTATGCCAGGCAGTGTTTTGGGTGAGAATGGCCCCGAGGATGACTTCCAAGCGGCTCCGGGCAGGCCACCACTGTTGCGGTCCAAAGTGCTCCTGGAGGGCTAAGTAATAGCGGGACAACAAACCGCTCGCTGGAATCGCCGGTAGCTCGATCACCCGTCGCATATCTGTGAAAGTTATACTCGCCTGTGAGTAATGTCAAGAAACCCTGATCACGGGTAGTGTCCTAAACTGAAAGTAGCGCTGGCCTCTAGGCCAGCATTTGCCGACCTAAAGGTCGGCGCTACACCCAAACTAGGGCGCTTCCTGATCGCGACATGGGGAGAACGGGGATGCCGCTCATCGGATCGCCCGTGCCTGTGTCGGAGGTCCCTTGTTCACCTGATCTGCCACGCCCCCGATCGTTTGTTCTTTCGATCACCCTGATCAACCGATGCCGCCGGGGAGTACTTATGTACTACTGCGAGGCAATTATGTTTGATCATAAACTTGAGGGGCTCTGGGGAGTTCCTGGGGGGGATGTAACTTCCCACCTGAAGGTTGATGCATGAGTGTGACCACCAGCTATAGTCAAGCACTACTTATTGACGGTGCTTCATCACAGTGTTAGGAAAGGGTTAGGGGAATGGCAGGCAAGCTTGGCGATATTCTTCTAAAAGAGAACCTCATCACCCCTGACCAGCTGAAGCAAGCTCTCGAATACCAAAAGGCGAACGGAGGGCGGCTTGGCAACGCGCTGGTGAAGCTAGGTTTCCTGAGCGATGATGAAGTCACGGTAGTCCTCTCCCACCAATACGGTGTCCCGTCTATCAATCTGAATTATTTCGAAGTTGATCCGGGCCTCACGAAGTTGATTCCCATGGAGACAGCCCTGAAGTTTCAAGTGCTGCCGCTCAGCCGCGTGGGATCTTCTTTGACGTTGGCCATGGTCGATCCCACCAATGTGTTCGCCATGGACGACATCAAGTTTATGACGGGCTTCAACATTGAGCCCGTGGTGGCGTCGGAGACGGCCATTGCCGAGGCGATCAAGAAGAATTACGGGAGCATCGAGGAGCAGGAACGGAAGAGAGAGCTGGAAGAAATCGTCAGTTTCATCGACGAGGCGGAGAATGAAGCGCTCGAGCTCGAAGCCGAAGACGAAACGACCCTCAACCTGGAACAACTCGAAAAGGCTGCCGAGGAAGCGCCTGTCATCAAGCTGGTTAACTACTTCCTGACCGATGCCGTGAAACGTGGAGCCAGCGACATTCATATGGAACCTTACGAAAAGGAATATCGTGTTCGGTACCGGATTGACGGCGTTCTGCAGTCGATCATGAACCCGCCCACCAGGCTCCGCGACGCCATCATCAGCCGCGTAAAGATCATGGCCAAGCTGGACATTTCCGAAAAGCGGCTCCCGCAGGATGGCCGCATCATGGTCAAAATGATAAAGGATGGACGGAAGAAGGCACTCGATCTGCGCGTTTCGGTCCTTCCCACCATGCACGGGGAAAAGATCGTCATGCGGCTGCTCGACAAAGAGAACCTGCGGCTGGACATGACGAAGCTGGGGTTTGAAGCGGAATCCCTGGCGAAGTTCCAAAAGGCCATATTCAAGCCGTATGGAATGGTTTTGGTCACCGGCCCAACTGGGAGCGGGAAGACCAACACCCTATATTCCTCCATCGTCCAGTTGAACAGCCCGGAAACGAATATCATGACCGCGGAAGACCCGGTGGAATACCAGGTGCCCGGCATCAACCAGGTTCAAGTGAAAGAGCAGATCGGCCTGAACTTTGCCACGGCCTTGCGGTCGTTCCTGCGCCAAGATCCCAATATTATTCTGGTGGGCGAGATTCGGGACTTTGAAACCGCGGAAATCGCCATCAAGGCGGCCCTTACAGGCCACTTGGTGCTTTCCACACTTCACACCAACGACGCTCCTTCCACCATTTCGCGTTTAATGAACATGGGGATCGAGCCCTTTCTGGTTGCTACCTCGGTGAATCTTATCTGCGCACAACGCCTAGTGCGCCGTCTCTGTCCAGATTGCAAGGCGCAGGACAAAGTCCCCGCGCAAGTCCTGATTGACGCTGGCTTCACTCCGGAAGAGGCGCGGACCGTCAAGGTGTGGAAGCGGCAGGGTTGCGCGAATTGTGGCGGCAAGGGGTACAGGGGCCGTATCGGTCTCTATGAAGTGTTGGAAGTCACGGAGGAACTGCGCGAGCTGATCTTGGTGGGAGCTTCGGCGCTTGAACTCAAGAAGAAAGGCGTTGAGCAGGGCATGATGACCCTTCGCCGCAGTGGGTTGAGCAAGGCGGCCGCGGGGGTAACGACGCTTGAAGAAGTGATGCGGGAGAGCGTGGTGTAAAGGGGAGGGCGAGGATATGCCGGTTCCGAGTCTTAGCGATCTTTTGAAGCGGATGGTTGATGCGGGAGGTTCTGACCTGCATATTACCGTCGACTCCCCTCCCAGACTTCGCCTTCACGGCGAACTGAAACCCCTCGAGGACCTGCCGCCGCTGGGACCTGTGGAAACCAAGCAATTGGCTTACAGCGTCCTGACTGACGCCCAAAAGCATCGCTTCGAAGAAAACCTGGAACTCGATTTCTCATTTGGAATCAAGAATATGGCGAGGTTCCGGGCGAACCTGTTCAATCAGCGTGGCGCGGTAGCCGGAGCGTTCCGTTTGATTCCCTTTGAAATCAAGAGCTTTGAACAATTGCGGCTACCTCCCGTGCTGGGGACTCTTTGTGAGAAGCCCCGCGGGTTGGTGCTAGTGACCGGGCCCACAGGGAGCGGCAAATCAACCACCCTGGCGACCATGCTCGATCTCATCAACCAGTCACGTTATGAGCACATCATCACCATCGAAGATCCCATCGAGTTTATTCATTCCCATAAGAAGTGTCTGGTGAACCAGCGCGAGCTTCATTCGGACACCCAATCCTTCGCCAACGCGTTGCGCTCCGCGCTTCGCGAAGACCCTGATATTGTCCTGATTGGCGAAATGCGTGATCTGGAAACCATCGAGTCCGCGCTCCGAATAGCTGAGACCGGGCATCTTACTTTCGCGACCTTGCATACTAACTCCGCTGCTTCCACCATTAATCGCATTATTGATGTCTTCCCTTCGCACCAGCAGTCACAGGTTCGCGCTCAACTCTCGATGGTGCTGGAAGGCGTTTTGTGCCAGACGCTTCTGCCTAATGCGGACGGGAAGGGCCGCATCATGGCTGGGGAAATTCTGATTCCGAACCCCGCCATTCGGAACCTCATCCGAGAAGACAAGATTCACCAGATTTATTCTGCTATGCAATTGGGGCAGGAAAAGTTCGGCATGCAGACTTTCAATCAGGCTCTTTACTCTCTCTACTCGCAAAGGTTGATTACCCTGGAGACAGCCTTTGCCCATTCTGGCAATGCCGACGAACTCCAGGACATGATTGACCGTAGCAGTTCCTCGGGCGCTGTGGGGCAACAACTGGGCGCGTTCCACGCCTCCATGCGCAGATAGTCGAGGTGGCGGTTACAGTTCGATACAGGGACGCATGGCCATGCGCCCATGCGTCCGGAGTGAGGTGGACTCATGCCACAGTATGGATTTCAAGGCACCTCGCGGGCAGGCACGCCGGTCAGCGGGGTGAGAATGGCAGCGACTCGCGAAGCCATGGAGACGGCGCTGCGCCGGGAGCAGATCACCCCCGCGCGGATCATGGCGAAACGCGCCATTGTCCTCCCCAAACAGAGAGTGGCGGGGAGAGTGAACGCCCGAGAATTGGCGATCTTCACCCGTCAATTCTCGGTCATGATTGATGCCGGCCTTCCCCTGGTGCAGTGCCTTGATATCCTCGCCGACCAGCAGGCGAACCAGGCTTTTTCCAAGGTATTGACTGGTGTTCGCAGGACGGTTGAGGGTGGTGCAACGCTTGCCAATGCGCTCCGCGAGTTTCCCAAAGTATTCGATGATCTCTATACCAACATGGTCGAGGCGGGGGAGGCCGGGGGAATTCTGGACGGGGTTCTACAGCGGCTTTCGACCCACATCGAGAAAACCGTGAAGTTGCGCCGGGCGGTAAAGTCGGCCCTGATCTATCCGTCTGTGGTAGTGTTAATCGCGGTGGGCGTGATCGTTCTCCTTTTGTGGAAGGTCGTACCCATTTTTGCCACCCTTTTCGCAGGCCTGGAAGTGGCCTTGCCTTTGCCCACCCGTATAGTTATTGGTTTGAGCAATGGCATCGCCAGCTTTGCCTTGCCTGCCTTGATTCTGCTTGCCCTGAGTGGATACGGACTAAAACTTTTCTACGGCACGCCTCAGGGGCGCATGTCCATTGATACGTTGATCCTCAAACTCCCCCTCCTGGGTGGCCTGATGCGAAAGATCTCGGTGGGAATGTTTACCCGCACGCTCGGTACCCTGATTGCCAGCGGCGTTCCCATGCTCGAAGCCATGGATATTACTGCCCGCACGGCGGGCAATGCGGTCGTCGAGAAAGCCATCCTGGCAGTTCGCAGGGCCATCGAAACCGGCCGGACCATCGTGGATCCCCTACGCGAAACCGGCGTTTTCCCCAACCTCGTGGTGCAAATGATCGGCGTAGGCGAGCAGACCGGATCGTTGGACGCCATGCTCAATAAAATTGCCGACTTCTACGAAGAAGAAGTGGATGTTGCCGTCGGCGATCTCTTAACGGCGATGGAACCGCTGATCATTCTTTTCCTCGGCGTGGTCGTGGGAGGGGTTGTAATCTCGATGTATCTCCCCCTGTTCAGCTTGATCGGGAAACTGGCTGGCTAGCCTTGGGACCGGGGCTTGACCCGGCCTGATTCCTACTGCCGACGCCTTCACGATACCGGCATCGGCCAACGAAACAGCCCTTGACGACTGCGCCAGAGTGCATAGAATTGTCGGTGGACAGGCTTCTGCATGGAAGAACGGGATTCATCGAATTCGACCGCTGTCCGTGCCGGGTTACCCGACCAGTTGAAGGAATGGCTCCCCTGGGTGACGAATATCCGGTTCGTCATCATTAGCTTTGTTTTCGCCATTGATTTCGCCATCCGCGCCCTTGTCGGTAATCCCAACCCTGCATCTTTCAAATACTTCGGCATCGTCATTATTCTCTGGTACGTTCTCGGCTTGTTTTACCTTATTTACAATCAGTTGAGCCGGGATTTTCTTTTGCAGGCTTATTTGCAGATTTTCTCCGACATTGCCATCATAACCGCCGTATTGCATCTTACGGGAGACTTGGATAGCAATTACCTCTCACTTTACCTGGTGGTGATCATCCTTTCCAGCACCCTTCTCCCACGCGGCCGGGTCTTCCTGGTGGCGGCGGTGAGTTTCGTGTGCATGGGCGGAGTGCTGGAACTGGCGTATCTGCCGGTGATTCTTCCGGATATTGCAGCCCGTTATCCGGCCCTGCGTCATCTCGTGACCTCCTCACCGCTCTCGGTAGACTTGCGAACCCTCCAGGTCAAGATCGGGGCGAGCTTCTTCGGTTTCTTCGGCATCGCTTACCTCTCTACCCAACTGGCGGGAACGCTTCGTAAAGTCGGTGCGGAACTGCGCGACAAAAACGGGCAGGTGGCCAGCCTGCAAGCGAAAACCGACAACATCCTCGAAAGCATGCGCGATGGACTGGTGAGCACGAATCTGGAAGGATTCGTCATTGAGGTGAATAGCTCGGCCGCCACGATATTGGGCCTTGAGGCGGGGCAAATGCGCGGAAAACCGGTTCAAGCGCTATTTCCCAGCCTGCAGACCGGAGGCCTCTCGTTTCCTTCATCAAGCACTTTCCCAACCCGGCAGGAGGTGGCTTATGTGAATCCGCGCGCCGAACACCGCGTCCTCGGCGTTTCCGTTTCTCCGCTCATGGTCCCCACGATCGGCGTGGCGGGTTTTGTGTACAATTTCCAGGACTTGACGGAAGAAAAACGCCGGGAGGCCGAGTACCGCACCAAGGATCGGATGGCGACGCTGGGGCGCATGGCGGCGGGGATCGCGCATGAGATCCGGAATCCGTTAGCATCGATTACCGGGTCCGTTAAGCTCTTGCAGTCCATCTCGCAATTGGATGAAGACCAAAGCAAGCTAATCGAGATTGTGAGTCATGAGTCGGAACGACTCAATAAACTGGTGTCGGATTTTCTCCTCTATTGCCGGGACCACCGGCATGAACCGCAGGAAGTCAACTTGGTGAATGTGATCGAGGAGACGCTGGTCTTGCTTTCACACCATCCGCTCTTTGGAGCCAATATGCGGGTGGTGAAGCGGTTTCCGGCGGGGCCAGTCACGGTCTGGGCTGATGCCGACAGGTTGCGTCAAGTATTCTGGAATATTTCGGACAACGCGCTCAAGGCCATGCCGGATGGCGGGCAGTTCACAGTGCAAGTCGAGCACGCCAGCGGGAAGACGGTCCGGGTGACTCTGAGCGACACCGGAGTGGGATTTACGGAGCAGCAACTCGAGAAAGTCTTCGAGCCCTTTCAACCGGGGTTCAGCGGTGGCACGGGCCTCGGCCTGGCAATCGTCTATCAGATTATGCAGGGACTTGGGGGCTCGATCCGGGTGGAATCGAAAGCTGGTAAAGGCACGCGCTTTATCCTTGAATTGCCCAGGCAACCCACTTCCGGGGCCGCCGGGAAGGTGCCCTCCATGGCGGCGACTGCCACTCAGTGATAAAATGACTCCCCTCCTCGGCGGCGGAATGGTGGGGGTGGAGACGGAATCAAGCGCTCAAGTCATGTCCCCTGGCCACCTCCTGATCAAGGGGGGGAATGATGGGGGCATAGCGAAAAGCAAGCCTTAGGGGAGGTCGATGGCTCGCCTGCTGATTGTGGACGACGAAAAATCGTTATGCCAAATGTTGGAAATAGGTTTCCGCAAGGAGGGCCACCTGGTCGAAACGGTGTCCAGCGGCCAGGCAGCAAAGAAAAAGCTCGAGTCCCAGGTCTACGATCTCATCATCTCCGACATCCGCATGCCGGACCTCTCGGGCATCGACCTGCTCAAGTTTTTCTGCGAGAACCGGAACTCGGCCGCTTTTATTTTGATTACCGCGCATGCCAGCATGGAAACGGCCATCGAGGCGCTTAATCTGGGCGCCTTTCAGTACGTCATCAAGAGCGACAAGCTGATTGAGGAATTGAAGCTCGCCGTTAACCGGGCGCTGCAGGAATTGGCGTTACGTGAAGAGAATGTGCGACTACGCCGCGAACTGCTGCGCGTTTTTGCATACAACAACATCGTCGGTCAAAGCCGGCAGATTCAGAGCATCCTCGAAATGGTGCGGACTGTGGCGCCCGCCACCAGTACGGTTTTGATTACGGGCGAGAGTGGGACGGGCAAAGAGTTGGTGGCGCGGGCCATTCATGAAGCCAGCTTGCGGCGCGAGAGGCCCTTCGTTTCCATCAACTGCGGGGCTTTTCCGGAAACCCTGCTGGAAAGTGAGCTGTTTGGATATCTCAAGGGGGCCTTTACCGGAGCCGACGCGAACCGTAAAGGGATCATCGAATCCGCCCACGGGGGCACCTTATTCCTGGACGAAATCGGGGAAACCAGCCCCACCATGCAAGTCAAGCTGCTGCGCGTTCTCCAGGAGCGGCGGGTGCGACCGCTGGGAGGAAGCACGGATATTTCGATTGATGTGAGGTTAATTGCCTCTACGAACCGGGATCTAAAGCGCATGGTGGCCGCAGGGCAGTTTCGGGAGGACTTCTATTACCGCATCAGCGTTATACCCATCCACGTCCCTCCTTTGCGAGAGCGGCCTGAAGACATTGGACCGCTGGCGCGCAACTTTTTGCGCAAATTCAGCTTGCAGATGGGGAAGGGAGTGCTGGATTTCGATCGAGATGTCCAGGAGATCCTCGAGCATTATCCCTGGCCGGGTAATGTCCGCGAACTGGAAAACGCGGTCGAATATTCGGTGGCCATGTGCGGGGAACGCGATGGCCGGGTCTCGTTGGAACACCTGCCTCAATCCGTGACGGGTATCACTCTGAGCGGTGAGGCCCTGGTTGAGATCCCCCAAGAAGGATTGGATTTCGAAACCCGCATGGCGCAAATCGAAAGGCAGTACCTGCTGGCTGCTTTGCGCTCCGCCGAGGGCGTTCGGACCCATGCGGCGGAACTTCTTCGCATGTCCTACCGTTCGTTTCGTCATTATGCCAAGAAATACAACATCTGAGCTGGGTGAACTGAACGGAGGTCTCCGCTGGGGCGAAAGTAGATGAACAGCCCTCTCCCTCGCGGAGAGGGTGTCTCGCTCCGGCGCTTTCACCCGCCGGACCGGGACGGGTGAGGGGTCTCTTGCTGAGTTCGGCATCATCTGAACAATTTGATTCCGCAGCGTCCTCCTCTCCCCAAGAAGGGAAACAGACCCTCAATAAGCTGGCAGTCCCCCTGCTCATTGCCTTTTCGCTCGCCTTGTATATCGCCACCACCGGCTACGACCTGGTTGGGGATGACCTCATCTTGATTGGGGGCAACCCTTATGTGAGAAGCTTCCATTTTCTGCACGAAATTTTTACTCAGAGCTTCTGGAGCTTTCGCGGCGTGCGCGGGGATAGCATCTTCTACCGGCCGTTGATTATGTTTAGCTTTCTGGTGCAGGCAACGCTGTACGGCGCGCGACCTGCCCCCTTCCATCTCTTCAATGTCCTCTTGAATTGTTGGGTGGTGGTGATGGTCTATCAGCTCGCCAAAAGGTTCTGGCCCAAAGGGCTGGGAGCCTTGTGGGGCGCCCTGCTTTTCGCCGCACTGCCTGTCCATTCGGAGGATGTCGCCACCGTCTCCGGGATTTCTGATCTTGAATGCGCCGCATTCTTCTTGGCAGCGTTTCTGATCTACACTAAACCCCCCGGGACAAGGGGCTTCTCGCGGCCCCGGGCCTGGATGAGCGCGCTGGTATTTCTTCTAGCGGCGCTGTCGAAGGAGGTGGCGCTCGCTCTCCCTGTGCTCATGGTTTTCTACGAGCATTTCCTGCGCGCCGACACGACGGCGAGATTTGGCGAGCGTCTGAGCCGCTACCTGCCCAGCTTCTTGTTGTCCGCATTCTATATCGTCGTTCATCTTGTCGTCATCGGGGGTGTCTCCAGCGTCGGGCCGCCCGCCCGCTTGCGCTTGAGGGAATCCCTGATCTTCGGCTTTACACAACTCGGTGAATATACGGCCAGGCTGCTCTGGCCTCAGCACCTTTCTTATTCCTGGAAGTTTTATCCCCCTTTAAGCTGGCGGGACCCAGCATTGCTGCTGGGGATGTTGTTTGCACTCTGGGCGGTGGGAGTGGTGGTCGCCTGGTGGCGTCGGGACCGGGCTGTAAGTTTCGCCATCATTTGGTTCTTCTTGACCCTTGCTCCCGTCCTCAACGTCGCCGGAGTCGGCGTGGCCGCCTATGGCGAGAGATACCTTTATATCCCCTCGGTGGGAATCTGCTGGCTGGTGGGCCAAGCTCTGGCAGCCATGGCCGGGAAAGCGAAGAGCGCGGCCGTCTCGCCCGCTGTCGCGCAGCCATTCCCCCTGCGCCTGCCTGCGGACCCGGGACCCTCCCACGACACCGGGCGTGAAGCGCGCACTACATTAACTTTCATCCTCAGCGCAGCGAAGGGTCTTTACAGTCGGAAGGCTGCAGCCGGCGCGCTTGGTTTAGCCCTGCTATCCGCGGGTGCCGTTCGGACCTTGGTGAGGCTTCCCGCATGGCGAAATAACTTCGCCCTAGGCTTGGCCACGCTGCGCGATGACCCCAACGCCGCGATGTTCCACATCTTTGTGGGGAATGAATACAGACAGGAGGGCAAACGTGACCTTGCCCGCATCGAGTATGTGGCAGCAATAGCATCGGACCCGCTTGCCGGCGAAGCTTTCGTGAACCTGGCGGGTGTCCTTCTGGACGATGGAAACACGAGCGCCGGCGAAGATGTCCTGAGGCGCGGCGCCCAGTTGAATCCAACTTTTTCGAAGCCGCTCTTCGCCTTGGGCAAGATTGCCATGCATCGTGGCAGCAAGGAAGAGGCTCGCGATTTTTTCGAGCGAGCTTTGGCCCTTGACCCGAATGATTCCGAGGCCCTCCTCCAACTCGGCCTTTTGTCGCTGCAGGAGGGTCGCCTTGACGAAGCAGAAAACCTCCTCAACCGGGACGCGATCGTCCAGCCTTCGTCTGCCCTGGTCCACTTGAACCTGGGAATCGTTCTTTCCCGCGAAAGGAAACTCGTCGGCGCAGAAGCCGAGTTCCGTCGCGCCATCCACTTCGCTCCAGACAGCGAAGCTACTTATCTGGCTCTTGCCGGGGTTTATGAAGATCAAGGCAAGCAGGAGGCCGCAATCGAGCTCTATCGACAGATCGTGAGGAACGCCCCCGACTCCGCCAACGCGCAGTTTCGGCTTGGCGTCCTCGCTCTGAAAATGGGAAAAAGCGACGAGGCCATCGCGGCTCTTGGGAAAGCGATTGCAACTCAGCCGAAGTCAGCCCTGGCCCACGCCCAACTCGGTCTGGCCTACCTCAAATCCGGCAAGCCCGACGACGCGCGGCGGGAAATCGAGACGGCCAAACTCCTCGATCCCAATAATGAGACGGTCCATACGGCGGTAACAAGACTAACGTCGTATAAGCTACCGGGCAGTAAGCAGTAGGCGGTCAGAAGCAGGCAGGGTCAGGAAGCACCAAGTAGTAGTCAAGCGGGACTGTTGGTCCCCTGTTTGATTGGCCGCCCTCGCCCCTTTGGGAGGTGAGGGTAGCCCGCCGCCGCCGTTTTCATCAGGGGGGCCGGGTGAGGGGGTCGCGACTTATACTGTACTGACCCGAGGGTGTGCACTCAAGTGACAAATTCCGTCGTGCCGTTTGGACAAAAAGCGGCGAAAAACGCATGCCGCAGGGCGAGGAATCCGAAAATGCCCCCTAGGTCCGAGCTAACCATCTCAAAATACGAAGGTTAACTCCGACTGAAAAATACTCAGGGCGGCTGCCTTGGCAAGGAAAGTGCCACACACTGGGTGGCCAGCTTCCACGCGGTTTCAAATTCGATAGGAGGACGAATGAAGAAAGGTTCACGAGGTTTTTCACTGATCGAGCTGTTGATCGTTGTCGCGATCATTCTGATCATCGCGGCAATCGCTATTCCGAATCTCCTGCGTTCCCGCATTGCCGCCAATCAAGCTTCCGCAGTAGGCTCCTGCCGCACACTCAACACTGCGGAGATTACCTACGCCACTACATATAATACGGGTTTCACTGCCACGCTGGGCGATTTGGGCCCGCCAGCCTCCGGATCAAATCCTGCCGCCACTGCTGCTGGATTGATTGACAGTGTCCTCTCCGGGGGCACCGCCACCGCTTCATCGAGCACCAAGAGTGGTTATTCGTTCCTTTACACGGCGGGCGCCACCGATGCGAGCGGCAGGGTTAACACTTACAGCATCACCGCTACACCGGTGACGGTGGGGACTACTGGGACTAACTACTACTTTACCGATATGTCCGGCGTGATCCGTCAGAATAGCACTACGGTGGCTGCATCGACTGACTCCCCGTTGGCTGGTTAGGCATTTGAGGAGGAAAACGCAACAGGGAGGGTGGGGAAGCCCTCCCTGCATTTCCGAGGTTTCTTACAAGGAGATTTTTCCGGACCGATTGGTCATTTCGCAAGTGTAGGTTAAACGCTATCCAGGGCGTCGTCGCGCAAGTCTTTCGGGGAAGATGAACCGACTGCGCCGGCTCCGCGACGGCGCCCTGGCGTCGTGGATGACAAAGTCGAATGCTTCCGTAGCGCAGACCTTTAGGTCAGTCCAAAGCGTAGGTCGCCACCGAGAAAGTGCCAACCTAAAGGTCCGCGCTACGGAGCGGCACGCTAGTATGGTAGAGCCGGAATCCATCCTGACAGCGGGTGATCTGCTGGCCCAAAGCTCAAGCGATCCGGCCCGCCCCGTCGCCATCTCCGACAATGCTCCCAGTCTCCCATCCTGGAGGGGGATCGCCGCTGTCCTCGCGCTGACTTTTGCCGTTTATGTTCCCACCCTTCGCTATCAGTTTGTTCATGACGATCGTGGACAGATTGTAGAGAATCCCGCTGTCCATTCATGGCATTTCGTCCCCACTTACTTTACATCTCACGTTTGGGCAGCAGTTATGCCGGGGGAGTTGGGGAACTACTATCGGCCGCTTTTCCTGCTCTGGCTGCGAATTAACGACGCCGTGTTTGGAAGCCATGCCTGGGGCTGGCATCTCACCACGATCCTGGCCCACCTCATAACTGTGCTTCTCGTATATCTCTTGGC
>Ga0326728_10013506_pt1 | contig 17708 bp, 14 predicted proteins | sample MB3enrmetagenome_FD_207602 | JGI IMG/M metagenome (GOLD analysis project Ga0326728, IMG submission 207602) | Lab enriched peat soil microbial communities from McLean, Ithaca, NY, United States - MB31MN | ecosystem: Environmental > Terrestrial > Soil > Wetlands > Peat | place: USA: New York... | reverse complement strand
TAGGCAAAAGACTTAAGCCATGCTGGCCGGGAAAATGGGCTCCGAAGTGCGAAAGTCGGGTTAGCCCGGGCCATGGCCATCAGTTCCTCCAGGGAGAAATCCAGGGTGAGCTGGTAGCTGCCTTTTAGCTCGGTCTTGTCGACCACGGGGGTCTGAGCGATCTGCCCGAGCATGTCCGCGAAAGCCTTCATGGTGGTCCGGGTGGCTTCTATGTGCAGCGCGCCGTTCGCCATGGTGCCCGTCATATCGACGCCCGGCCCGCTGCTGTGAAACGAAAACACGCCGCCCTTGGTGCTGAAGCTCGAACGCACCCGGCCTTCGGAGGTGTCGCTGCTCATCGTCACCTCGCCCGGCTTGTCGGGTTGCTCTTCGGCGGCCGGATCGGCGGCGGGCTCCGGATCGGCCTCTTTCAGCTTCGCGCCGCCCTTGGCCACCACCAGGGCGAATTCGGCGTGCTCCTTGTTCTCGCGGTGCATGGTCATCTTGAAGCGGTCGGCGAGCAGGGCCTGCAACATCTCAGGCACCTGCTCCCTGGTGGCGCCCTCGGGCAGTTTGGCCAGGATGTCGAAAAAGGTGGTGTTCAGCCAGGATGGGCCGGTGACCTGGAACATCTTGACTTTGTACGCCGCCATGATCAGTTGCATCAAAGGCGCGTAGCCGACGTCCACCCGCGCACCGTCGATGTGGGTGCCGACATGGGCCTTGCCGGACATGATCAGCGCGGGGTCGATGGGCGGCGACGGTTTGATGGAAGCCACCTCGAAAGCGATGGGCGGCGGGTTCGGCAACGGGGTGGTCTGGCCCAGCGCGGCGTTGGCGGCGGCCAGCGAAACAAGCGCCACGCATGCGGCGGCGCGGAGCGATGGATGGGTGGGCATACTGCGGCTCAATTCCTCTGGGCGGTGAACTTCTGCCCGTATTTGGCGCCGTCGCGAGTGCGCGTCCCGGCGAGTTGATCCCCCTCAAGAGTGGCATCCCAGGAGAAGCTTACGGGATTCTTCCCCTTCTGTGACGTGGTGAAAGTCAGATGGCCGCCATCCAGCTTGCCGTTCTCGATGGCTTGAACCTGGGGCTTCTTCTTGCCGGGGAGGGCCACCGATCCGGTGACCGTGGCGCCGGAGGTCTTCAGGTCGATCGAAAATGGCGCGGGCGGTTGCTCGGCGGCCTTCTTGCCGCGTGCGAGCTGCGCGCTCCAGTGGCCGTCGATGCCCGCGGCGCAGGCGGCCAGAGCACATGCGAAGAGTGCGAGAGCGAGTCTCATCCTCTCAATTCTGACACAGCGCCGGGCGATCGATTGTCGTGCGCAGCCCGGCGCCGGAGCCGTCCCGCCGGAAACAGGCGGGGGCAGGCCCGTGGCCTGCTTCAACTGATACGAGTTGAGGTTGCGACCGGTTCCCTACTTTTTGGCCGGAGGCGGAGCGGGGGCGGCAGCCGCGGGTTTGGCGGGGGCGGCAGCCGGATGCGCCTGGTCGTAAAGCTTGATGATATCGGTAGTGATGTCCGTAGCGGGGTTGTGCCACAGCACCGGGGTCTGCGGGTCGCTGACGTTGAGGACCAAAACGAACCCGTTGGCCGTGGCGTACTGTTGGACGACATCCACCAGCTTCGCGCCCAGGTCGTTCATGATCTTGTTCTGGTCCTGGTCGATGTCGGCCTGAAGATCCTCTTCGTCGCGCTGCAGCGCCTTGTTTTCGGCGTCATTGTCGCGCATCAGCTTGGCGCGGGCCTCGTCGCTCATGGCGGCGCTGCCTTTTCTCAACTGCTCCACCCTGGCTTGCAGGTCGGCGCCGCGTTTCTGGAGGGCCTCCTTGCGCACGTCGAACTTAGCGGCCAGGTCGGCGGCGGCTTTCTTGCCGTCGGCGGTATTCAACATGGCGGCCTGGATGTTGACGATGGCCACCTTGGCCGAAGCTGGAACCGGCGCGGGGGCAGCCGGAGGCGGCGTTTGGGCCTGGGCCAGAGACCACATTCCCCAAGCCAATACGGGAAGGACGATACTTTTTCTCAAGCTTCCGAACTCCTAAGGTTAAGAATACCATTCGGATGGGCGCGGCCCATGGCCTCCTGGCGCACACGGTTTGCTGCTACTACTTCTTGACGGGCGGCGGAGCCGGCGCCCTGGCGGGCGCGACGGCTGGCGCGGCGATCGCGGACGGCGGATGGGCCTGGTTGTAGAGGCTCACGATATCGTCGTCGATGAAGACGGTATTGGAGGCCCACAGCACCGGCGATTGTTCATTCCCCACGTCCAGGATGGCGGCGAAGCCGTTCTGCATGGCGTACTGCTGGAGTATGGGCTGCATTTTGACCCAGATCGCCTGGATGAGCTTGCTCTGCTCTTCGTCGGCATCCGTATTGAGATCCTCCACGTCGCGCTTGAACTTCTTGGTCTCGGTATCGATATCCTTGGCGAGAGCTGCCTTGGCGGTATCGCTCATGGCCGCGCCGCCGCGGGTCAACTGGTCCTGCCTGGCCTGCATATCGATCTGCCGCTTCTGCAGGGAACTGCGGCGCGCGTTGAACCTCTCTTCCAGGTCGATGGTGGCCTTCTTGCCGTCGGCGGTCTTCATCATGGCCTCGCGCACATTGATGAGCCCGATCCTGGTAGGGTACGTGGCCGAGGCGGCGGAGGGAACCGGCGCGGTGGCGGAGGCCGCGGCCGGGGGTTTGGCCGCGGGGCTGGGCTGGCTCTGGGCTTGCGCCGCCAGGGCCGCCAGCACCAACGCGGGGATCGTCGCGATATTCGTTTTCATTCGGAAACTCCTGGATACGGGAAAACCGGCGCGAAACGGCGGCCAGCGGGCCAGCCGCGCTTCCACGGCCGGACTTCCTGTAAATCAGCGTAGCGCATGTTCAGAAGGTCCTGCCGATGGTGAAGCGGAACATGTCGCGCTTCTCGAAGTAGGGATAAGACGTTCCGTAGCTGGTCAGGGCGTTCTGAAACGTGGCGTTGTTCGGGAACATGGAACGGTCGGCCACCACGGGCGGTTGCAAATATTCCCGCACTGTCGACGGGTTGTAGGCAAAATAGACGCGGAACGGCGCGTTCACCACGGGCAGCAGCACCTGCAGTTCCAGGCCCGTGGAAACGCGGGGCCGCTCGGTTCCGGGGGCCAGGTACACTTTTCCGTCGAAGCCCGCCTGCGGATAGGCCAGGTTCAGATCGTCCACGCGCGACTGGACCATCCTGAGCTGGCCGGCCCGCAGAATCCGGTTCGCGCCGGCATCCGCAAAAGGCGCCAGGGTGACGGGACCGACGATGGGAATGCGGTATTCGAAGTTGGCCACCGCCTGGGCATCGCCGCCCGGCGTGATGAGCTGATAGATGGGCATCTGCATGGTGACCGGAACGGCGACCAGGGTGCCGCCGCTGACCACCTTCTGGGTGCGCTGGCTCCCGTCGGTGTTGTACACATTGACGGACGCGCTGGAGGCGATGAAACCGATGGGCGTGATGCCCCAGTTCTCGAATCCGCGGATATCCTGCTCGCCGCCCATGAACGATCGCGAAAACGGCGGGACTTCCTTGCCGCCATAGCCCGTGATGATCCACCCCGAGGCGTGAAACGCCAGAATGTGATTGCGGTTCAGGGGAGACGGGCGGAAGTACTTGACGTCGACCGCAGGACGGACGGTGCTGACGTTGCCGCCCAACCCCGCCAGACTGGTCGAGAAGAAAATGCTTTTGCCCCCGGTGGGGTTGATGGGGTGGTTGACGGTGTTGTAGGAGAGCGATGGCGTAACCGTGCTGGAACGGATTCCGTCCAGCGCGTTGGGGCCGCTCACGCCGCTGAAATTGATGTACTCGAAGTAATTGGTGGAGGCGGTGGTCTGGGTCACGATGTTGGAGATATCGAACCCATAAGTGATGCCCGTGCGCCAGAAACTGCGGCGCAACTGGTAGCTCGCCGAGACGTTGAATCCGTGGCTGTTCTGCACGTAGTTCAACAGGTTCTGCGTGCCCAACTGGTTGTAAAGGGGAATCAGGTTCTGCCCCGCCAGAATGGAGGCTTCCCGCCCCTGGTTATAATCGAACCGGTTCAGATAGACCACAAATCCGGTCTGGATGGGGCGGTCGAAAAGATACGGTTCGGTGAATCCCAGGGACACGTTGCGCTGGCGCGTGCCGAGCTGCGAATTGAGCGAGAGGGTTTCGCCCAGCCCCAGGAAATTGTTGGTGGAATAGTTGAAGCCCACAAACGTGCCGGCGATCCCCGACACGCCGCCGTTGAGGCCGACGGAGTTCTTGCCGCGCTCCTTCACCTTGAGCGTGATGTCCACGGTGTCGGAATTGGGATTGGTCTTGATATCGGCGGCGTCTTCCTTCTTCAGAATTTCGAAGTAGCCGAGCTGGTTGAGGCGCAGGATGCTGTAGTCCCAGAGCTTGGTGTTGAAGATATCGCCTTCGTCGAGCATGATCTCGCGGCGGATGACTTTGTCGCGAGTGGTGGTGTTTCCGGTGAAGTCGATGCGGCGCACCCAGAACTGCTTGCCCTCTTCGGCGTTGATGGTGAGGTCCACCTGGTCGGGGCCGTTGTCGAAGCCGAAATCCGGTTCGGGGACGAAGTTGTAGTAGCCGAACTGGCCGTACAGGTTGCGCAGGTTCTCCAGGCCTTTTCGGAGCTTCTCGGTGGAGAAGGTGTCGTTGAGCCGCATTCCGAACAGCGGCAGCAACACGGTGCTGGGCTCCTTGAACGCTTTTACGCCCACGAAGGTGATGCTGTGCAGGTGGTACAGGCGGCCCTCTTCGACGGGGATGGTGATGTCCGCATAGATGCCCGGCCGGTTCATCTTGATCAGCGGCAGGCGCCATCCCTTGCCGCCGCGGGGAAGGATGCTGACAGCCGGCTCCAGCACCTTGGCGCGGAAGTACCCGTTGTCGGAATACTTCATGCGGATCTTCTCCTCGTCGTATTCGAGCTTGTTCTGATCGTAGGTCCTGGCGAACAGGTTCTCGAAAATGATGGAGTGGGGGATGCCGTACGGTTTCAGCTCCTTCATCCCGGCGATTACCCAACGGGAATTCTCGTTGCGGTTGCCGGTGATGGTGATGGCGCCGACCTTCACCTTGGGGCCTTCATTGACCACGAACGTCAACTTGAGCGAAGACGGCGGAACCTGCTCGAGCTGCGGTTCGACGGTAGCGTACTGGTGGCCGCGTTCGGAAATGTACTCCTTGATGACCACGGCGGCGTGCTGGATTTTATTCGGGTCGAACGGCGAATCCACGGTGAGCGAGACCTTCCGCTCCTTAAAGCGGTCCAGAACCTCCGACACCGAGACGCTGTGGAGGCCCTCGTAGTTGATGGTGCTGATGACGCGCCGCTCCTGAACGATGAAGCGAACCACCAAGCCACCCTTGCCGTCGTCTTCGGTTTCCAGCCGCAGATCGTCGAAGCGGCCGCCGTTCCACAGTTTCATGAAGTCGCGGCGCAGGGTCTCCGGGTTGTAGAAGTCGCCCTGCTTGGTCAGGATGGTGGCCCTGAGGCTGTCGGCGGGAACGCGCCGCGTGCCGCGGAATTCGATGGCCGTGATGACCTGCCCGGTGGCTTGGGGGAGCACCGGCGCGGGTGCGGTCTTGGGCGCCTCGAGCGGATTGGGCTTGGCGGGAGCCGCGGCGGGCGGCTGGTTCTGAGGCGCCTCGGGCGCGGACTCGAAGGGGTTTCGCTGGGGCTGCTTGGGGGGCTGCGGCGCGGGCGCCTGCGGCGGCGGAGGAGTCTGGCCCGGCGTCTGGGCGGACAGCGGAAAACCGCCCATGGCACAGAACACGGCCACGGCAACGGCCGGCCACACGGGCCTGAGGAACCTCATTGAAGCATACCTTTCCATTCTGCGCTGTTTCGAAAACCTGATTCGGGAGACGGTTTCCCTCGCTACAGCCGGTCTCAGAGACGAGTAAAGCATCATTCTAGCGGATCTTGGGGGAGCCAAACAACGAGGGGCGGGCACCACAGGTGTGACGGGGTGGCACAGCGGAGCGCGCTTTCCCCCTCGCCAATCCGTTGATGTCCAAGCCATTGCCGGCCAGTTCCCGAATCCTCGATGGGCGGGGGAGCATTTTGGCGGCCAGGGCCGCGAGCCAAAATCCAGCCGCGTGCCGTGGGTTGTCGTAAACTGGCGGACGGCGGTTCTCATCGGCGCCCGGCAACCGTTATCCTGGATACGCTGCCGGGCGGTTCTCCGGCCGGACAGCCTGCAATTTTGTGGTTTTGGACATCCCGACATGCTGAAATCGACGATCTTCCGCGAATACGACATACGCGGCGTGGCTGACATCGAATTCCCGGACAGCGGCATCGCCCTGCTGGGCGCTGCGTTCGGCACGTTTTTGCAGCGCCACGCGGGCAAAAAAATCTGCCTGGGACGGGACACGCGCTTGAGTTCGCCGCGGCTGCGCGACGCCTTGATGAAAGGACTGCTCTCTAGCGGCTGCGACGTGATCGACATCGGCGTCCAGCCCACCCCGCTGCTGTATTACTCGGTGTTTCATTTGAAGGCCGATGGCGGGGTGATGATCACGGGCAGCCACAACCCGCCGGAGTTCAACGGATTCAAGGTGGTGTGCGGCTCCTCCACCATCCACGGCGAGCGCATCCAGGATCTGCGCCGCATGATCGAAACCGGCGACCTGGCGCGCGGCCAAGGCCGGGAGACCGCCGCGGACGTGGCCACCGCCTACGTGGAGGAGGTGTCGTCGCAATTCCGGTTTCCGCGGAAACTGCGCGTGGTGGTGGACTCCGGCAACGGCACCGGCGGCCCGGTGATGCACCGCATACTGGAAAAGCTGAACGTCGAGGCGGTGGAGATGTTCTTCGAGATGGACGGGCATTTCCCGAATCATCATCCCGATCCGACGGTCCCCGCGAACCTCGGCGCGCTGATCGCCAAGGTGCTGGAAACCGGGGCGGACCTGGGCATCGCCTTCGACGGCGACACCGACCGCATCGGGGTGGTGGACGAGCGCGGCGCGGTGATTTACGGCGACCAGTTGATGATCCTCTACGCGCGCGAGATCCTGGCGCGGAAGCCGGGCGCCACCTTCATCGGCGAGGTGAAGTGCTCGCAGTCGCTGTACGACGACATCGCCGCGCGCGGCGGCCATCCCATCATGTGGAAGACCGGCCATTCGCTCATCAAGGCCAAGATGAAAGAGACGCACGCGGAACTGGCCGGGGAGATGAGCGGCCACATGTTTTTCGCCGACCGCTACTACGGTTTCGACGACGCGCTGTACGCCGCCTGCCGGCTGATGGAGATCGTGGCCAATTCCCCCCAGCCGCTCTCCAGCCACCTGGCCGATCTGCCGCGCACCGTCGCCACGCCCGAGATCCGCTTCGATTGCGCCGACGAGTTGAAGTTTGCCGTGGTGCGCATAGCCACGGCAGAGCTGCGGGCGCGACACAAGATCTCGGACGTGGACGGCGTGCGCGTGTTGTTCGACCGGGGATGGGGCCTGTTGCGCGCCTCCAATACGCAGCCGGTGCTGGTGATGCGCTTCGAGGCGGAAACCGAAGAGCTGTTGAGGGAATATCGCGAGGAAGTGGAGGAAGTGGTGCGAAGGGCGGTGGAGAACGCCAAGGCCGGCTAATCGGGACCGGGTTTCGCGCGGTCCTGGGTCTCGAGAATTCGCGCGGCTGCCTCCTGGGCGATCCGGCGGCAGTGGGCGGCGGAAGCCTCTCGGGCGGCGAGCGCCTTGAACCAGTCCTCGAGTGTGAGTCCTTGCGCCTCCGCCTGCGCGCTCAGCGCCGCCATCTGTTCACCGGAGAGTTGAATTGTCACGGTCGGCGGCCCCTAATTCTTGCAGCCCACGCTCTCGCCGCGGCCGGCCAGGGGTTGCACGGCTCCCGAGCCGCACAGGGCGACTCCATTGCGGGTCAGCGCGATCAGGAAATTCGCGAACAGGTTATAGAGGACCGGCTCGGTGAGGGCCTGTTTGCCGGGCAGCCGGAAGGTGGCGGGGAGTTCCTTGGCGATCGCCACGCGCACGGCGCCGGAGAGCAGGTTGCCGCCGCGGTCGCGCTTGTTGGCCAGCCAGAAGGGAGTCTGCAGCACGCAGCCCGAACGGCTGTCCACGTAGAACTGGCAGCGGGAAAACCAACCCAGGTTGGCGGGATCGGCGGCGTCGAACAGCAGCAGCGGGGCCTCCCGGCCGGCCGCGTTCAGATCCATTTGGAGGACGCGCTGGCTATCCTTGACCTTGACGTCGAAACCCGCCTGCCGGGCCAGGGCCGACACCATTTCGACCTGAAGTTCCAGGTAAATCAGTTTGTGGTGCCCCGCCTGGAGAACCTGCATGCGATACGGTCATTGTACCGCATCGTTCCCCTTCACATCTCTCCGCCGTAAACGATGAGCGATTTGGTCCAGCCGCAGAAGCGTTCGCGCACCAGCCGCGCGCCGGGGAACAGCGCGCGCAGCCCGTCCGCGTCCAGCAGGCGGATGTCTTCCAGGTAGTGGCGGAGGTAGAATTGGCGCCGCTCCGGCGAAAGCCCGAGCACAATATGCGCCAGTTGCAGACGGGGCGCCAGGACGCGCTGCCAGCGCCGGGGCAGCCAATGCACCAGCGGCATGAACAGGTGCTGCTCCACGGGAAACCAGCGATTGGGCGTCTGCACCCAGAATCGCCGCCCCACGCGCATCGCCTCGCGGGCAAAGCGGGCCTGGCTCTCGCCGCCGCCCACGTGCTCGATGACGGAGTTGCTGAACACCACGTCGAAGGCGCCGTCGCGGAACGGCAGCGAGCGTCCGTCGCCGGCCACCCAGGCGGGCGCGGTGCGAAGCGTTTCGCGGGCCATGGGGGTGTTGAGCAGGGTGACCCGCGGAGGGTCCGGCAGCAGCCCCCAGTAGTCCAGCGTTCCGCCCACGTCGAGCACGCGCGTCTCGGGCGCGATCCGAAAAGTGCGCGCGAAGCGCCGCATGCGGCGGCGGCGGAAGTACGCGGAGATGGCGGCGAACCCGGCGGTCATGCTGGCCGCGTTGGCGGGGGGGCGCCGCCCGAAACCACCCAGCCGTCGGCCAGTTGGACGATGCGGTGGCCGCACGCGGCATTGGCTTCGGAATGGGTCACCTGGACGATGGTCGTGCCTTCGGCGTTGAGTTTCTGGAACAGCTCCATGATTTCCTTGCCCTGGCTGGAGTGGAGGTTGCCGGTGGGCTCGTCGGCCAGGATGAGCTTGGGGTTGGCGATTACCGCGCGGGCCACCGCAACCAGTTGCTGCTGGCCCCCGGAAAGCTGGCTGGGATAGAGGTCGCGCTTGCCCACGATGCGGAACCGGTCCAGCGCGTCGCATACCAGGGCCGCGCGCTCCGAACTCTTCACGTTGCGGTAGGAGAGCGGGATGTCCAGGTTCTCATACACCGTGAGGCTGTCGATCAGGTGATAGCTCTGGAACACGAAGCCGATGTACTTCTTGTTCAGCTCCACGCGCTCCTTGGGCTTCATGCGGTGGACCTGGTGGCCGAGGAACTCGAACTCGCCGGTCCAGGCGCTGTCCAGCATGCCCAGAATGCTGAGAAGCGTCGATTTGCCGGCGCCCGAGGGGCCCATAATGGTGACGAATTCACCCTCCTTGACATCGATGCCGATGCGCCGCAGCACATAACTCCGGCCGTAGCCGGCCTCGTAATACTTTTCGACATTGCGAAGTGTAATCATGATTGATCCTAATCCTGGCGCAGGGCCGCCACCGGGTCGAGCGCCATGGCGCGGCGCGAGGGAAGGTAGCTGGCCAGCAGGGCCACCGCTCCCAGCAGCGCCGACATGGCCGCGAAGGTCGCAAAATCGGAAGGCTCGACGCCATACAGCATGCTGGCCATATAGCGGGTCACGGCCAAGGCCGCGCCGAGGCCGAGCGCGATGCCGCAAGCCGCCAGCCAGGCGCCCTGGCGCACGATCAGCCGCGCCACGTCGCCGGGCTGCGCGCCCAGCGCCATGCGGATGCCGATCTCGCGGGTTCGCCGGCCGGTGTCGTAGGAGATCACCCCGTAAATTCCCACGGCGCACAGCAGGAATGCGATCTCCGCGAATCCGGCCAGCAGGAGGGTGTGGAAACGCGCTTCGGCCAGAGCCCCGCCGGCCACCTGGTCCATGGACTTGACCTCGGCCACGGGCTGGTCGGGATCGAGCTGGTGGATGGCGCGTTCCACGGCGGGCGCCAGCGATAGCGGAGGCCGCGCCGTGCGCAAGGCTACTACCATGGTCGTGATGGGCTGCTGCGGATAAGGCAGGTAGATGGTGGGCCAGGTTTCGCCGTTCACGCTCACCGGCTTGACTCCCCCCACCACGCCCACAATGCTCAGCGTTCTGCGAGCCGGGGAATCCATGGTGATCCGCACGCCCACCGGGCTGGCTTCCGGCGAGAAGCGCCGCGCCAGGTACTGGTCCACGATCGCCACCAGCGGAGCGTGGGAAGTGTCCGATTCGGTGAACTCGCGTCCCGCCAGGAGCGGAATGCCCATGGTCCGGAAGTAGCCGGTGGTTATGGTTCGCATCAGCGCGATGGGGCGCTGGCCCGGCGGAGGCTCCGGACGGCCCTCGAGCACAAAGGCCGAGCCCGCCCCGAATCCGGCCAGCGGCAGGGTGTTGATGGCGCCCATGGAGAGCGCGCCGGGAAGCGCGGTCAGCCGCGCGGCCACCTGGTCGAGGAAGGGCGCGCGGCGCTCGGGCGCGGTATTCCGGCCTCCTCCCAGCGGCAGGCCGAAGGTCAGAACCGAGTCGGGCTGGAAGCCGGGGTTAGTGGCGCTGAGCCGCGCGAAGCTGCGCACCAGCAGCCCCGCGGCGATCAGCACCACCACGGCCAGCGAGACTTCGCCGATCACCAGCAGGTTGCGCGCCAGGCGGCCCGATCTGGCGGCCGTGCCGCCGCGGCCTTCCTCGGCGAGGGCCGCGACCAACCCACCTCCGGAGCCCTGGATGGCGGGCACGATGCCGAACAGCATTCCGCTGAGCATGGACAGGCCCACGGCAAACAGGAAAATGCGGATATCGAACCGGGCTTGGGCGATGCGTGGAATGCTGGTCTCCCCGAGCCGCGTCAAGCCGGTCAGCAGGATGCGGCCGAGCGCCAGTCCCGCGGCGCAGCCGGCCAGCGACAGCAGCGTGCTTTCCGACAGAAGCAACGCCACGATGCGCCCGCGGCTGGCGCCCAGCGCCACCCGCAGGGCGAGTTCCTTGTGGCGAACCGCTCCGCGGGCCAGCAGAAGGTTGGCGACATTGGCGCAGGCCATCAGGATCAGCAGTCCCACGGCGGCCATGATGACATAGAGGGCCTTCCGGGATTTGCCCACCAGTTCCTCGCGGAACGGGTGCAGCATGGGACGCCAGCCGCTGTTGAGAGCGGGGTTGGTCCGCTCCAGCCCGGCCCCGATCCCCGCCATTTCGGCACGCGCCTGCGTGAGCGTCACACCGCGCTTCAGACGCGCGATCACCGTCAGCATGCGCGCCCTGGCGGCGCGTGGATCGTAGGGATCCAGCCCCAGAGGCAGCCAGACCTCCGTCAGGGGATCCAGCACCGAGAAGCCGGCCGGAAGCACGCCCAGAACCTGGCAGGACTGGTCCCGCAGGCGGATGGTCTTCCCCAGGATCGCGCGGTCGCCGCCAAAGCGCCGCTGCCAGAGACCGTAGCTCAGGAGGGCGAAGTCGGCGTGTCCGGGGCGGTCCTCGTCGGGCTGGAACGCGCGGCCGATGAAGGGCTGGACGCCCAAGACAGGGAACAAGCTGGCGGAGACGCGCTCGGCGCGCAGTTCCTCCGGCTCGATATGCCCGTTGGGGCCGGCCGTGAGGTTGAGGCGCACATCCACCAGGGCCGCCATCCCCTCGAAAGACCGGTTCTGCTGCCAGGCCGGAAAGTTCGCCTGCGCCACGTACATCTGGCCGGTTTCGAGCGCCGGACTCTCCTCCCAGATCACCACCAGGCGCCCCGGTTCGCGATAGGGGAGCGGCTTCCATAGCGCCGCATCCACGATGCTGAAGATCGCCGTGCCGGCGCCAGCGCCGAGGGCCAGCGCCAGGACGCCAATAATAGCCACCGAGGGCGCTTTTGTGAGGGAGCGCACACCGTACCGGAAATCGGAAGCGATCGGGTGCATGGCTTGTCAGGTTAGCACGCCCGGAAGCGGGTTGGTAGCGCGCGGGTGCCTAGCCGCCCGAGCGCGGGCGCTCTCGCCTGCAGCGCCATCTACCATGGCAGCCGGTCGAACCCCGGTATCGGGAAGCTGGCGCTGAAGTCCCGCACCTCACCGGACAGCCGCGTCAGCCGGACAGGGTCATCGCCATGTCGAAGGGCGTCTGCAACCCATCCCGCGATCCGCCGCATGTCCTCTTCCGACATTCCCCGCGTGGTGCACGCGGGCGTGCCCATGCGGATTCCGCTCGGCCGCAGCGGAGGCTTGGGATCGTCCGGAATCACCTGCTTATTGGTGGCAATTCCGATCTCCTCCAGGATCTGTTCCGCTTGCCTGCCGTCGATGCCGAAGCTCGCCACGGTGTCGGCCACCATCATGTGGTTGCTGGTGCCGCCGGTGACCAGCGCCACGCCGGCTCCCGCCAGCGCCTCCGCGAGAGCCTTGGCATTGGCCAGGATCTGCCGGGCATAGTCCCGGAACGCCGGCTCCATGGCCTTGCGAAAGGCAATCGCGGCGGCGGCGATAGCGTTCATGTGCGGTCCGCCTTGCAGGCCCGGAAACACCGAGTTGTCGATGGCCTTGGCGTACGGCTTCCGGCAGAGAATCAAACCGCCGCGAGGCCCCCGCAGGCTCTTGTGAGTGGTGGTGGTCACCACGTCGAAGCCCGCGTCCAAGGGATTTGGCAGCACGCCCGCGGCGATCATGCCCGCCACGTGGGATATGTCGGCCATCGCCATAGCGCCGGCTTCGGTGGCGATTTGCCGGAAGACCGCGTAGTCGTACTCGCGCGGGTAGGAAGTGTAACCGCAGAGAACTATCTTGGGCCGGGTTTCGAGGGCCATCTTCCGCACTTCATCGAAGTCGATGCTGCCGGCCCGATCCGGCCGGGTGCGGTAGCGGACGAAATGGAAGATCTGTCCCATGTGGGAAACCGGCGCGCCATGGGTCAGGTGCCCTCCATGCGAGAGGTCCATGCCGAGAATCGTGTCGCCCGGTTTCAGAAAAGCCAGGTAGACAGCCTGGTTCATGGGAGAGCCGGAGAGCGGCTGCACGTTGGCGTGTTCCGCCCGAAACAATTGGCAGGCGCGCTCGCGAGCAGCGTTCTCCGCCCGGTCTGTGAAGGTCTGCCCGGCGTAGTACCGCCGGCCCGGATACCCCTCGCAGTACTTGTTGGTCAGCACCGACCCCAGCGCGGCCATAACTTCGGAGTAAGTATAATTCTCCGAGGGAATCAGATTGATACCCTCCTGTTGCCGGCGTTCTTCACCGGCTATCGCCTGGAAGATCTCCGGATCGGATTCAAATAGAAACTCGCGGTAACTGGTCATCGGCAGTCCTTTCGACGCATGCGCCGGACATCCTAATGGGTGCCCAGGCGATCGGCGTCGGACTGCCCCGCGCTCCCCGGTGGTCGCCCACCTGAATCGCCAGTTACGCGGGGATGCGGAAGACGCACCGGCGTTTCAGCGTCTTCCGGAGCCTCCAATCTACCACACCCGCGACCGGCGGGCGGCGGCGCTCAGTTCCTGGCGGATTCCACGCTTTCCTCGACGATGCGGCCGTCGAACAATCGAATTGTCCGGTCGGCGAATTCCGCGTATCTCGGGTCGTGCGTGACCATGCAGATGGTGCTGCCGGCCGCGTGCAGTTCGCGGAGCAGGCTCATCACGGCTTCGCCGTTGGCCGAATCCAGGTTGCCGGTCGGCTCGTCCGCCAGCAGGATCAGCGGGTCGCCGCTCAGCGCCCGGGCCACGGCCACGCGCTGCTGCTGGCCGCCGGAAAGCTGCGACGGGTAATGTTTCATGCGGTGCGACATCCCCACCCGCTCCAGCGATTCCTGCACGCGGCGCTTGCGTTCCGCCGAAGGCATGCCGCGGTAAGTGAGCGGGAGTTCCACGTTCTCATACACCGTGAGATCGCCGATCAGGTTGAACGCCTGGAAGATAAACCCGATCTCGCGGTTGCGGATGCGAGCCCGTTCGGAAAGTTTCAGCCCGGTTACGGGTTGTCCGTTCAGATAGTAAGTTCCGCCGGTGGGGGTATCCAGCAGCCCCAGAATGGCCAGCAGCGTGGATTTGCCGCAACCCGAGGGTCCGGCAATCGACAGGTATTCTCCCTTCTTCACATCGAAGTGGATCCCCGAGAGAGCGTGCGTCTCCACTTCATCCGTCACAAACACCTTGCTCACCTGGTCCAGCCGAATCAGCGGTTGCGAGCCGTTGTCCATGTTCATTAACCTCTCTGACGAGTTTCGTGCCTTTCTAGTTCAACTTAATCCGGTCCCAACTCTCGTACGCCGACATATCCGAGAGTATCACCCGATCCCCGGCATTCAGCCCGCTCTTCACCTCGATGTAGCTCACCGAGCGGCGCCCGAAAGCCACCTTGACCCTATTGGCGTACTTGCCGTCGGGCTCGATCTTGAAGAGTTGCACGGTGGCGTTCTCCTGCCCGTACACCGGGCAGCCTACGTATAGAACGTCGTTCAGCCGCTCGAGCTGGACCGTGCCGTCCACACTCAGGTCCGGCCGGGCGCCCTGCGGCAGCGCGCCCTTCAAAGCCACGTCCACGGTCACGGTTCCACCGACGATGGACTGCTCGATGCGCGAGACCGTGCCGTCGATCAGCCCGTTCGACCCGCCCCCCGCCAGGCGCGTGTCGATGATGGCGGACTGGCCAATGGCGATATCCTTCACCTGGGTTTCCTGGATCTTCAACTCGGCCTTCAACTTGGAGTGCTGGGCGACCTTTCCCAGCGGCGTGCCCGCCGTCACCCTCAACCCTTCCTCCACCGGCGTGAGCGGAGCCGGCAGCGATTCCAGCATGCCATCGAAGCCGGCGCGCACACGCAGGCGGTCCACCTGGCTCTTCTTGAGGTTGTAATCGGCGCGCAACTGATCCACCTTGACCCGGGCGGCGGCCAGCGAGGCCTCGTCGGATTTCGCGCTGATCTCGACCCGCTTCTTCTCGATGGCCAGTTGCTCCTGGAGTTGCTCCGCCCGGGCGGAGGAGATCTTGGCGTCGATCTCGGAAACCAGCCCGTTCTGGGCCAGCTTGGCGTCCCGGTCGGCCTGCAGTACGGCGGTGTTGTGGTCCGAATTGACCAGGGTGATCTTGGACTGCATGTCCAGAAGCGAGGCCTGGAGGGTCACTTCCAGCTTGGCGTAGTCGGCCTCGGCCACCTTCACCGCGTATTCGGCGGTCAGCAACTGGTTGTCAAGTTCGGGGCTGCTGAGGATCATGACCAGGGAATCGGGGCGCACCGGCGTGCCCGGCCGGATCAGTATGCGTTCCACCCGGGCGTCGGTGGTCGCGGTGATCAGCATGGTGTCCTCGGGAACCAGGGTTCCGATGCCGCGCACTTCGCGAACCAGCGGGCCGCGCTTCACCGTATCCGGCCACAGCGCCGACATTTCCACCGGAGGGGCGGCGATCTTGAGCCGGCTGACCCCGTAGGCAATGCCGACGATCGCCAGCGCCAGGCTGGTCAGAACCACAGCGAGGCGGATCGCCTTCTTCCGCTTCGCGTCCTTGCGTGGGATATCCATACCCATGTACCAGACCACCAAGGGGCACGGCGACGGCCAAACCCGGAGCCAGTCTAACATATGACGTAGCTGGGGTTACGAGCGCCGGGCCGGGCCGCCGGGTGTTCGCTTGTGGGACCGCCCGTTCCCCCATGGGACGCCTATTGCGTCACGATTCCGCGCTGGTCCAGCAATTCGCCCGTCTGCGTGTACAGGTTCAAGAGGTTGCGCCGCAGACCCACCTTCGCCTGCACCACCGCCGACTCGGCCTGCGAGAGCTGCGTCTGGGCCTCCAGCACGAACTGCATCGGCTCGCTTCCCAACTGGAACTTCTGGTTCTCGGCGTCCAGGTACTTGGCTGCGAAATCGCGCGCCACAATCGCCAGTTTCAGGCTCTCCTTGCTGGATTCCACGTTGTTGACGGCGTTGAGAACGTTCAACCGGACGCCCTGCTGGCTGTCCCGCAAGGTGAGGGCGTCGCGCTTCTTCTGCACCAGGGCGTCGGCCATATCCGCCGTCGCGGCGTGATTGCGAATGGGGAGGCTCAGGTTCAGGCCGAAAGCGTAAGTCGGGTAGCCGAAACCGAACATCTGGCTGAGCGCATCGGGCAATCCCCCGTTGCTCCACACGCCGACGCCCGCGGCATTCTGCTGGTAGAGATTGCCGCCCACTCCCTGCGAGGTGTACGACCCGGTGAGCGACAGGTTGGGCAGGATTTCGTTCTTCGCCGAATGGATCTGCATATCGTCGGTTTCCAGGGTCTGCTGGGCGGCTTTCAAATCCGGCCGGGCGCGCAGGGCGCGCGCCACGTACTGCTCGGCGTCGAGAGGCGTGCTGTCGACCGGGGTATCCACGTTCTCGGTGAGTTCCAGGGGCGCGCGCCGGACCTCGGGATCGAGGTCGGCGGAGATCTGTCTGCGCAAGGCGTTCTCGGCCTGCGTGAGAGAGAACCTGGCCTGCGACACGTTCAGTTGGGCGTTGGCCAGTTGCTGCTGGGGATTGTAGATGTCCAGGGGCGAAATGGCGCCCAGATCCAGCTCTTTCTGCGAAAGCGCCAGGGAATCCTCCGCCAGCTTGCGCGAGTTCTCCGCCACACGCAGGTTCTCGCGCGCCTGGACCACGTCCCAGTAGGCGCTCTCGGCGCTGCCCACCAGCGAGATCAGGTTGTTCTTCAAGGTGGAATCGGCCACCCGGTAGCGGCTCTTGGCCATCATCAGATTCAGCCGGTTCACGGCTGCGCCGCGGTTGCGGAGAAGCGGCTGCGAGAAGCTGACACTCAAGGCGGAGCTCAAGCTGGGGTTCACGGTGGCGTAAGAGCTGTTGGTGGTGCTCTTGGATGCCGAGTATCCCACGGTGTACTGCATTCCGCTGGGCAGCGTTTGGGTGAAGCTGAAGTTCGCGGGCTGGTTCAGGGAGATCGCCGTGGCGGCGCCCGCCAGCGTGGTCACGGAAGGCGAAGACGAGCGGGTGCTGCTGAAACCGGCATTGGCCGCCGGGTCCCAGGTGGACAGCGCCCGCATGATGGCATTCTTGGGCGATTCCAGCGTCAGCAACTGGAGCTGAATGTCGGTATTGTTCGCCATCACCAGTTCGAGGAACGACTTTAGGGAGAGATCCAGCTTCCCGCCAACCAGAAAGTCCCGCAGTTTGACCGGGTCCTGGAGTTCGACGCGGGTCTGGGTACTGGCGAAGGTTTCGCGGAAATAAGAGGGCTTCGGAAAAGACGTGGTCTGCGCGGCGGCTGCGCCGGCCAGAAGCCATGCGACCAAAGTGGACCGTGTGAGCATAATTGTTCTGGACAAGGGAATCCTATACATAGACGTTAACGCGGATCGCTGGTGAGGCGTGCAGCCATTCCGTAATCCGTCCGTAGCGCGGGCGGACTTTTCGAGGAGGCGATGCAGGTTGTAGCCTGGTCGGCGCTTATGGCATTTGGGACGGCGCGCTGGCACTGCGATGGGCGCACCGAATGGGTGCTGAATTGCAAGCCTCCACGCGATGCGTCTCAACTCCAAGCGTTCCCCCGCCGAAGGCGAGTTCCTGTTCGAGATCGATGAG
>Ga0326728_10013503_pt1 | contig 17710 bp, 15 predicted proteins | sample MB3enrmetagenome_FD_207602 | JGI IMG/M metagenome (GOLD analysis project Ga0326728, IMG submission 207602) | Lab enriched peat soil microbial communities from McLean, Ithaca, NY, United States - MB31MN | ecosystem: Environmental > Terrestrial > Soil > Wetlands > Peat | place: USA: New York... | reverse complement strand
ACGGCATGTGCGGGTATCATGCCGTCCGCAGCATGCGCGCGCGCTCGTAACGCCTGACTACGCCGAAAACCGATCCAGCGGTATTGCAGGAACCCCAATATGCCGCATAGCACCAGCAGGGTTCCCCGAACGCTTCGGGGCCACCCGCTCCCCGTACCCCTGCCCACACCTGGCGCGTTCGGCGAGTTACTATACGATGTCAGGCTGGCTGCCCGGACCTAGCGGATTGCGCGGGCGCGCCAGTCCGAGTTTGTCAATTGAAGGGGGATTTTATGCAACGAGCCGCCATGTGCGGGCTTGCGCTGCTTTTCGCGCTGGCTCTCGCCGCTCCGGCGTTATGCGAAGACACGTTTGTGTACTTTGGTTCGCACCGCGAGGGCCCCAAGATCGGCTTCTCGGTGGCGCATTTCGATACCGACACGGGCAAGCTCACAACCCCGGTATTTCTGGAACCGGCGGTCGCACCGGCATATTTCATTATTCATCCTGATGGGAAGCATCTCTACACCTGCAACTCGGATCCCGGTAGTTCGGTGAGCGCGTACGCTATCGATCCAGCCACGGCGAAGCTGACCTTACTGAACCAGAAACCGAGCGGCGGCGGCGATCCCAGCTATGTGAGCCTGGACGCCACCAACCATTACCTGATGGTCGCCAACTATCTGGGGGGCAACTTCGCCATCTTCGCGCTCGAACCGGATGGGAGTATCGGCGAGCGCACCGCGTTTGTTCAGCACACCGGCCACGGCGTCGATCCCAAGCGCCAGATGCACGCCTTCGCCCACTCGATTCGCGTCGATCCGACCAACCGGTTCGTGCTGGTGGCCGACCTGGGGCTGGATAAGCTGTTCGTCTATCGCTTCGACGCCAAGACCGGCGCGGTGCAACCCAACGACCCGCCTTCCGCGTCCGTGAAGCCCGGCTCCGGCGCGCGGCATACGCTGTTTCACCCCAACGGCCGCTTCGTCTACCTGAACAACGAGATGGCCAGCACCATTATCCGGTTCGGCTGGGACTCCGCCCGCGGCGTGCTGACCGAGTTCGAGACCGTTTCCACGCTTCCGGCGGATTTCAAGGGCAGCAGCGCCGACTCGGAGATGCTCCTGCACCCGAACGGCAAGTTCCTGTACGCCAGCAACCGTGGACACGACAGCCTGGCCGTGTTTTCCGTCGATGCGGAAACCGGACGTTTGACCCTCGTTCAGCACATGCCGACCCAGGGCAGGACGCCGCGCAACTTTGCCTTCGACCCCACCGGCAAGTGGATCCTCGTTACCAACCACGACAGCGATAACGCGGTGGTCTTCCGCGTCGATCCCACCACCGGCCGGCTGACGCAGGCCGGGCAGCCAGTCTCGGTCCCGTACCCGTTCTGCGAGCGATTTCTCCCCGTGGGGAAGTGAGTCACCGCGGAATTTCGTACCGCTTGATCTTCTCGTAGAGCGTCGAACGGTCGATGCCGAGGATCGCGGCGCTTTCCTTGATGTTGCCGCCGGTGCGCTGGAGGGTGGCCATGATCATGATCTTCTCCATCTCCTGGAGGGTCATCTCGGGAGGCGCGGTCCACGTGTTGCCGGCCTGGCCATTCTGCGCCAGGAACGAGAAGTCCTCTTCGGTCAGGTTCGTGCCGCGGCAGCTCACCATCGCCCGCTCCACGGCGTTTTCCAGTTCGCGCACATTCCCTGGCCAGTTGTAGTCCATCAGAACGCGCAGCCCGGCCTCGGAGACATGCGTGACAGGCTTGCCCAGCTCGTGCGCCAGCCGCTCCACGAAATGCGCGACCAGCAGCGGGATATCCTCGCGGCGCTCGCGCAGCGGAGGGATGCGGATCTCGATCACATTGAGCCGGTAGAACAGGTCGTCGCGGAACTTGCCCTCCGCCACGGCCTGTTGCAGGTTTACGTGGGTGGCGGCGATCACGCGCACGTCCACGCGCACCTCTTCGGAACCGCCCACGCGGTAGAAGGAGCGGTCCTGCAATACCCGCAGCAGGTCCACCTGGAGCTTGGGCGAGATGTCGCCGATTTCGTCCAGGAAGATCGTCCCGCCGTCGGCCATTTCGAACTTGCCCTGCTTCTGCTGGCTGGCGCCGGTGAACGATCCCTTTTCGTGCCCGAACAATTCGCTTTCGAGCAGTGTCTCGGCCAGCGCCGCGCACGAGACCACCACGAAGGACCTGGCGGCCCGGTCGCCCGAAAAATGAATGGCCCGCGCGATCAACTCCTTGCCGGTGCCGCTCTCGCCCTGGATAAGAACCGTGCTGCGGAGGTTCGAGACCTCGCGGGTCAGCTCCAGGATTTCGTGCATGCGCGCGTTCTTGCTGATCACGTCCCGTACGCAGTATTGCCGCGAGAGCTTCTTCCGCAGCATGGTGTTCTCGCGTTGCAGGTTCTTGATCTTGATGATGCGGTCCACCAGCAGCGAGATCTCCTCCGGATTGCAGGGCTTGACGATATACTCCTGCGCGCCCTCCTTCATGGCCGTGATGGCGGTATCCACCGTGGCGTAAGCCGTGATAATAATGACCGATGCCTGGGGGTGCAGGCGGTGGACCTGCATCATGGTTTCGATGCCGTCCATGCCGCCGGGCATCTTCAGATCGACGAAATAGATGGCATAGTCCTTCTGGCGGGACTTCTCCACGGCCGCGCGCCCCGAGGAGGCCGTATCCACCAGGTAACCATCCTCGCGGAGCCAGGTTGCCAGAGATTCGCACATGACTTCTTCGTCGTCCACCACCAGGATTTGCCAGTGGGATTTCATGATTGCTCCCTTGGGTAGCGCCGCAAACGCCTCGCGCAGGACGCGCAGAAGGCGGCTTGTTTCGAATCGATCTGCCGGATGCTGGCCGCGAGCGCCATGGCGCAGCTCCGTTCGGCGCAGTGCACCAGCCCGAAGGTGTGGCCGGTCTCGTGCAGCGCCTGCTTGATCGCGCGGGCCAGGAGGATCTCGCGGCTGGGCGCCAGACCGTAGAACTCCTGCCGCAGCCGCGCCAGCGAGACCACCGCCACGCGGCCCCTCAACTGCGCCTGGCCGAAGACGAAGCTCAGCACCGGAATAAACAGGTCCCGTCCGGTCACGGCCACCAGCTTCAAAGCATCCTCCGGACACGCGCGCATCAGCATCTCGAGCACCAGGATGGAAGCGTACTGCCGGCGCGCGGCGTCATAGGCGAAATCCGCCGCCGGAAGATCCACCGGACGCACCGAAGCGCCGAATTCCACCGCCACCCGCTCGCGGACCGCCATTGCCGCCTCGCGTCCGGCCTCTCCCATGGCGCCCACGTACAGGTACTTCATCCCTACCGCGCCGCCGGCTCGAGGGGTAGAGAGACCGTGAACGTGGTCCCCTCGCCAACCCGGCTCTCCACTTCGAGGTCTCCCCCGTGCGCCTCCACGATGCCGTAGGAGACCGCCAGTCCCAGCCCCACGCCCTTGCCTTCCGGCTTGGTGGTGAAGAAGGGGTCGAAGATCTTAGCCAGGTTCTCCTGCGGAATGCCTTCGCCGTTATCGGAAACCGTGAGCAGCGCGCGGCCGTCGCGCGCGGAAGTCGACACCTTCACCCGGCGCTCGCTCTTGGACTGGGTAGCCTCCGCGGCGTTCAACAACAGGTTGAGCGCCACCTGCTGGATCTGCGAGGCGTCGCAGTGAACCGGCGGAAGGTCCTCCCGCAGATCGGTCTCCACGGCTACGTCGCTCAGCTTCATCTTATGCTGCGCCACCGAGAGGGTCATCGACACAACCTTGTTGAGATCGGCCGCGGCGCGCTGCGGCTTGGAGCGGCGCGAAAACGCCAGCAGGTCCGACACGATCCGCCCCACGCGCGCGGTTTCGTTGGTCACCTGGCCGAGGTACTTGCGGAACTCCTCCAGGCGGTTGGGAGGAATGCCATCTTCCTTCAGCATGCGCTGCATCAGCATGGAGAGGTTCAGCACGCCGGAGAGCGGATTGTTGATTTCGTGCGCCACGCTGGCCGAAAGCTGCCCGAGCGAGGCCAGCCGGTCGCTTTGCAACAGCTTCTGGTGCGCCGCCTTGAGCTGCTGCGTCCGCTCCTCGACTTTGCTCTCCAGTTTCTGCGTGAACTGGTTGATCTCCGACATGGCCGTGCGGAGGCGTTCGCGCATGATGTCGAACGAGCGGGCCAGTTCGTTCAGCTCCTCGCTGGCATCGATGCTGCCGATAGGCTTGTCCAGATCCATCTGGCTCACCGCCTTGGTGCCCTCGATCAGCTTCTCGATGGGGCGGCTGAGAAAGCGCCGCGTGAAGAAGATGATGAAGACGCCGATGAAGGTAACCTCGAGCCCGGTCACCAGCAAAACACGCAGTTGAGCGCGGTGCATCTGCCGATCCAGGCTGTCCAGGGTGAGCGAAAGATCCAGCACGCCGAGCACCTTAATGGATGCGGGATGCGCGTGGCATTCGGCCTGGCTGCACGAGGGCTCGTTGTAGATGGCCGTCATCATGGTGAGCAGCCGGCGCCCGTCGGCGGCGCGGAAAGTGCGGGCGCGCGAGGGCAGGTCCAGCTTGAAGCGCGGGGCTCCCGGCGCGTGGCACATGGCGCAGGGCGCATCGGTGGGATTGGCGGCGGACAGGCGGTCCTGGGGATTGGTCGAGAACATCACCTGGCCGGCGCGGTTGAACATGCGGATGCGGTCGATGCCCTGCTTGCGCGCGATAGTCCGCATCACCTCGTAGGCGGCCTCGCGATGATCGTCGAGCATGGCGTGCCAGATGGCGCTGGTGATGCCCGTGGAGAGCTGGTCCGCTCCCAGAATCATGGCATTGAGAAGCTGGGACTCCTCCGTTTTGACGTTGACCACGCCCGAAACCGCTGCCACGATGACCACGATCGCCGTGATCGACAGCATGAGTTTCCGGGCGAGGCGGCGCGGCATGGGAGGATTGACTCCGAAATTATTGTAACCCGCCTCGATCGCCACCGCCCGCGTCGGCCGCCATCCGCCAGCGCCGGGTCAGCCTTCTTCCTTCTTCATCTGCTGCACGAAATCCAGGATGTCGAAGGTCTTGATCTTGCGGTCCGGATAGAAGCTGTTGATGGCGTCCTGCTCGTCGGCGAAGATCTCGAACACGGTGGCCAGCTTGGTCATCACCAGCAGCTCGATGTTGCGGCGGTTCAGGTTGAGCAGCTTGAGAGATCCGCCGCTCTTGCGCAGGCTGGTGGCGCAGATCACCAGGGCGCCCAGGCCGGTGCTGTCGATGTAGTCTATTCCCTCGAGGTTCAGAATCACGTTGCGCTTGCCCGCCGCGCTCGATTCGGACACCTTCTCGCGCAGCGCGGCAGCCTCCGGCCCCACCGTGATGCGTCCCTTGAGATCCAGGATGGCGACGCCCTCCCGTTCCCGCGTCTGAATTTCTAAAGCCATGCTCGCAATGGATTATGACACACGGCAGGTGCCCATGGAGCGTCCTCGATCACGGTTTCGGCGCCGCGGGACCTTCCTCCACCCTCAGATTGGCCAGCGAGCCGCTCATACGCATCTCTTTGGCGCCGTTTGTGAGCACAATCACCAGCCGTCCGTCTTCCTCGGTGGCCCCGCTTCCGGTATACGTCTCGTCTTCCAGGTGCAGAGCCAAGCCGGTGAGCGTGCAGCGCGGGGCGCCCTGCGGCCAGGCCAGCGCGTAGCTTCCCGAAACGGTTTGGAGCGGCGCCGTGCCCACGTCGAAGGCCGTGCCCGCGAAGGTCCCCTTGGAGGTCAGGCTCGCCAGCAGCCGGGACCCCGTGCCGGAAGCTTCCAGGGTGCCTTCGGCGTCCAGCTTTCCGGATTGCCAGCCCAAGCCCTTCACCTTGCCGGCGAACCTGTAGGATGGACGGTTGCCGCGCAAGTTCACGGCCAGCTTGCCGCTTACGGCCGCGCGCTCCAGCCTGGCCTGGATGCCGTCCATCTCGGCGCGGGCGCCGTCCCAGAGCAGGCGCCCGCGGAAATTCTCCAGACGCGCTCCGGCCACCAGCAGGCTGTCCACCTGCACGGTGCCCTCGACGCCGCGCCCCTTCAGCCAGTCTGGAAGCGAAGCGCGGCCCAGGGCCCGCGCGATCAGGCTTTCGCGGCGCGCCAGCGTGGGTGCGAATTCCTGCTCCAGATCGGCTGCGTCCACCTCGGCCGCCCTTACGCGCAGCCGGTGCGGCCGCGCCGTGCCCGGTTCGTAGCGGTACTCGCCGGTGAAGGCCAGTTTGCCGGCCTGGCCCTCGACGCGGTCCAGCGCCACGCGCGCGCCATCGATCCGGGCGCGCGCCGAGGCCAGTTCCAGCGGGTGCGCCAGCCCGGGAACGTCAATGCGGGCGTCGGCGACGTCCAGGCTTCCGCTCCATCCCACTGCCTGGCCGGCCTCTCGGTGATAATGCAGCTCGCCGGTCCATTGGCCGGAACGGACCTGCTCGAGCCAGGGAACCGCCGCCAGGGCTACCTGCGCGCGTAGCGCTTCGACCGGCATGGCGTCGGCCGATATGGCCAGATCGAGCTTGTCCGCGTCCATGTCATAGTCGGCCTCCACGTGGGCCTGGTCGTCGCCCGCCGTGCGCACCAGCGCCGGCTCCAGCCGCGCGTGGCCGTGATCCACAACCACGCGCGCCTGCTCGAAGCGCACGGGCGGCGAATCGGGAATGGTCACGGCCGCGTCGCGCAATTCCAGCTCGCCCTGAAAACTGCCCTGGCCCGAGTAGCCGATCGCGCCATCCATCGTTCCGCTCAATTGCAGGCGCGGCGGAAACTGCGCCCCCATGTGGCGCGCCAACTCCAGCACGGGCGCGATGGGGAAGCGGTTCCAGTTCACCGTCACCGCCCAGCGCGGGCGCGTGAGGTAATCGTCGGCGCGGAATACAACCCACAGCGGCAGGGCGGCGTTGCCGGGAGGATTGGATTGCAACTCGAGCCGTTCGCCCACCACGTCCAGGCGCCCGCGGATATCCAGCGGCCACCCGTGCCCGCCGGGCGGCAGCAGGTCCCAGCGGTGCACGTCTTCGATGATGAGCCGTCCCTGGATCCCGATATTGCCGATCGGCCCGCCCAGATGCAGCCGCGAGGAGATGGTCCCATGCACATTGCCGGACTGGCCTTGAACCAGGGCGGTGAGCTCGCCGAGGCCGGTCCTGTCGAGCACCAGGTCGAGATCCACGCGCTCCGGCGTCACGAACCAGCGGCCCTCCAGAGTGAACGATCCGAGGCCTTGCCCGGGGCGGTCCGTGCGCGCCGGCTTGGCCGAGCAGGAGACGCTCCAGCCCGCGCGGCTGGAACCGGGCGGCGTCAGATCGAAATCCGTTTCGGTGAGGTAGAAGACCGATTTCGTTTCGCCGAATTTGAAGTTGATGCGGCCGTTGCGCACGTGGATGGCCGGCGCCGCGCTCATCGCCGAGCGGTTCACGAACGAGAGAAAATTCCACCGGCCCGGTTGGTCCGCCGGGCCGCTCTTGGTGAGATTGATGCTGGCATCCTCCAGCCGGATGGAAGCGATCGCGAGCCTGCCGGAGAGCAGTGACCAGAAACTCGGCCGCACTTCCATGCCGCCCTCCACGTAGGCGATCGGCTCGATTCCGATGGCGGGATCTTCGTGAATGACGACCCGCTCGACCGAGACGCCCAGCCCTCGAAACAGGCTGAACCGCACCGGCCCCTGAAATTCGACCGGCCGCCCCAGCGCCCGCTCGAGCGAGACGCGCACCTTACGGCCCACGCGATCGCCGAACGCCGGGGCCGTGATGCCGGCGATCAGCAGCAGGGCCAGCGCCATGCCGGCTACCTTCAACAACGTGCGGACCGGGCGTCTCATCCGGCCGCCTCCCCCAAGTCGCGGTAGGCCTGGAGATCATCGATATCCGCCACGATGCCGGGGTCCTCGAGATCCAGGAACTCGGTTCGCGCGGCATGGGCGCGCACCAGGTCGTTCGCAGCCGCGCCCTCGGGTAAAGCCAGAAACTCGGGGATCAGCTCGCGCGCGAACCACACCGGGTGCCCGCGCGCTCCCCGGTAGCGCGGCACGCGCACGAACGGGCGTTCCATGGCGCCGCCCGCCAGCAGCGCCTCGATCGTCTCGGGCGACACCGCCGGATGATCCACCAGCGTGAAAAGCACGCCATCGGCGCCGGCCGGAACGGCCCGCAATCCGCATTGCAGCGAGCCCGTTTGCCCGCTCCGGTATTCCGGATTCAGCGCGAACACCGCGGGCCGCCGCGCGCGCGCCCGGATCTCCGCGGCCCCGGCGCCCAGCACGACGATCACCGGCGAGCAGCGTGCCGATAACAGGCGCACCAGGCGGTCCAGAAACGTTTCCCCGCGATACTCGAGCAGCGCCTTGGGAGTCCCCATGCGGCGCGATTCGCCGGCGCTCAAGATGAGCCCGGCCGCGCTCACTTGGCCAGCACGGCCCGCAGCGATTCGTCGGCGAAAACCGACATGCTCAGCGAGCGCCAGTTGGATGCCGCGCCGCGGCGCACCGCAATCATCTCCGCCACCACGGAGATGGCGATCTCCTCGGGCGAAACCGCCCCGATATTCAGGCCCATGGGAGCGTTCAAGCGCTCGAAGGACGCGCGCGGCACGCCCTCCTTTTCGAGCTCCCGAATCACGTTGATGACCTTGCGTTTGCTCCCGATCATGGCGATATAGCGGGCCGGCGTCGCCAGGGCCAGCCGGAGCACGCGCATATCGTCGCGATGGCCCCGCGTGACGATGATGAGGTAGCCGGTTTCGTTGATTCCGAGGCGCGGGAAAATCTCCTCGTATTCCGCCGCATGAACTTCCCCCGCATCCGGAAACCGCTCGCGGTTGGCGAAGCTGTCGCGGTTATCGATCACCACGGTGGCGAATCCCGCCAGCGTGGCCGCCCGCGAGAGGCTCTTCGAGATGTGGCCCGCGCCGAAAATGAAGGCGCGCGGCACCGGCAGCAAAGGCTCCACCAGCACGTCCAGTTGTCCTCCGCAAATCAGGCCGTTATCGTAAGCCGCATCCTGCCCCAGGTTGAAGCTGAGGTGTTTGGGCTTCTCGGTCTCGATCGCCTCGCGCGCTGCGTCCCAAACCTCCGCCTCCACGCAGCCGCCGCCGATGGTGCCCACGATGGAGCCATCCGCGCGCACCAGCATTTTGGCGGTTTCATAGCTGGGGATGGAGCCGCGCACTTCCACGATAGTTGCCAGCGCGCACTTCTGTCCCAAACTGCGCAGGCGCACGATTTCCTCGAATACATCCATCCGAAGCGATTATAACGTGGAGCGATGCCGTCCACGCACTACCGAACCGCGCGGCGCCTGCGCCCGCCGGGGGACGCCGAAATGGCACACTTCGCCCCCACCTGCTAGACTCAAAAACAGCGCTCATGTGGGCAACTCCTGAATCGGCATGTCTGTTCCTGGCGGGGCTTGTGGAGCGCGCCCGCGGGCTGAACAAGAGCGTCGTGTTCCCCGAGGGCGGCGACCCGCGGGTGCTCGAAGCCGCCGCGCGGCTGGCGCGGGAAGGCGTTCTCCGCCCTATCCTCATCGCGCCTCCGCCGCACCCCAGCATCGACGGGGTGGCGTTTGTCGATGCGGACACCTCCCCGCTGAATCGCCAATATGCGGCCCTGTACTATGAACGCCGCCGCTCCAAGGGCGTCACCCTCCAGGACGCCGAAGCCGTCGCGCGGAAGCCGCTCTATTTCGCCGCCCTTATGCTCGCGGCCGGCGATGCGGATGGCTTCGTGGGCGGATCCGTCAACACGACCGGCGAAACCGTCCGTGCGGCGCTCCATTCGGTGGGGCTGGACCCGCGCGTGAAACTGGTTTCGAGTGTCTTCATCATGGCGCTCCAGGATAGCTCGATGGGCCACCACGGCCTGATGGCCTTCGCCGATTGCGCGGTGGTCGTCGCTCCCACCGCGGAGCAGCTTGCCGATATTGCCATCGCCACCGCCGCCAGCACCCGCGTTCTGATCGATGTCGAGCCGGTTGTAGCCCTGCTCAGCTTCTCCACCAGGAGAAGCGCCAGCCACGAGGAAGTGGACAGGGTCCTCGAAGCGCTGGCCCTGGTGCGCGAGCGTGCCCCCGGCCTGATCGTGGATGGTGAAATGCAAGCCGACGCGGCCGTCTCCCCATTCGTGGCGAATCTGAAAGCGCCTGGATCGAAAGTGGCCGGCCACGCCAATACCCTGATCTTTCCCAGCCTGGCCGCCGCCAATATCTCCTATAAGCTGGTGGAGCGGCTGGGCGGCGCCGTGGCCATCGGTCCGTTCCTCCAGGGTCTCGCCAAACCCGCCAACGATCTTTCCCGCGGCTGCTCGGCTGAAGACGTCTTTAACGTGGCGGTAGTGACGGCCCTGCAATCGGAGAAGGCCTAGCCAGGCGATGCTGCCATTCCGCCTGGTTTACTCCGAAAAGTACGACCTGCACCTGGGCGCGCACGTCTTTCCCTCCAAAAAGTACCGGTGGCTGCACGACCGCCTGCTGCGCACCCGATTCGCCGCACCCGAGGATTTCGTCGAGCCGGCGCCCGCCTCGGATGAAGACGTCCTGCTGGTGCACGATACCGCGTGGGTGGAGAAACTGCGCAACGGAACGCTGGCATACCAGGACATCCTGCGGCTGGAGATTCCCTACTCGCGCCAGATGGTGGAGGCCTTCTGGCTGGCGGCCGGCGGCTCCATTCTGGCGGCCCGCCTGGCCCTCCAGGCGGGCCTGGGCTTCAATGTCGGCGGCGGCTTTCACCACGCCTTCCCCGGCCATGGGGAAGGCTTCTGCGCGGTCAATGATATCGCCGTGGCCATCCGGACCCTGCAGCGCGACGCCGCCATCCGGCGCGCCATGGTGGTGGATTGCGACGTGCACCACGGCAACGGCACGGCCGCCATCTTTGCGGGCGACCCCTCGGTATTCACGCTCTCCATTCACCAGTTCAATAATTATCCGAGCGAAAAGCCGCCCTCGAGCCTCGATATCCATCTGGCCGATGGCATTGGAGATGCCGAGTACATACACCGGCTCGAAAATGGCTTTCGCGGCGCTCTGGGCCTGTTCCAGCCGGAACTGCTGGTCTACGTGGCGGGCGCCGATCCGTTTCAGGAGGACCAGTTGGGCGGCCTCTCCCTTACCTTCGCAGGGCTCGAAGAACGCGACCGCATGGTCATCGGCACCGCGCAGGCGCATGGGATTCCAGTGGCTGTGGTGCTGGCCGGCGGCTACGCCGTGAGTGTGGAGGACACCATCACCATCCACGCCAACACCGCCGCCGTGGCGCGCGATCTGATGCTCAAGCATAAGCCGCCTTTGTGAGCGTCATAATAGTTCAGTGGCTGTGTTGACGTTTCTCGAAGCGCGCGCGACGGTCCTCGCCAAAGTGCGGGCCATGCCCGTCGCAACGTCAACCGAGGGCGTGCGCATCGAGGAAGCTTGCGGCCGCGTATTGGCCGAAGATGTGGCGGCCGACCGCGATTCTCCGGCGGTGGCGCGCTCGGTGCGCGACGGGTATGCCGTGCGTTCGAGCGATCTTCCCGGCTCGCTCGAGGTCGTCGGAGAAATCCGCGCCGGGCAGAGCTTCCGTGGAGAGGTCGGCCCGGGCCAGGCCGTCGAGATCATGACCGGCGCGCCAATACCGGCCGGCGCCGACGCCGTCGTCATGCTCGAGCACACCGCCCGCAAGGACGGGCGCGTGCGCATCGATGGCTCCGCCGAGCCGCTCCAGTTCATCAATCCACGGGGCTGTGAGGCGGCGGCCCGCGAGGTGGTCCTGCGCACGGGCGCGCGCCTCGATTACAGCCACGTAGCCCTGCTGGCCGCGTTCGGGCGCGCGCAGGTCCGCGCCTACGCCCGGCCGGTGGCTGCCATCATAGCCACCGGCGACGAGATCGTGGAAATCGGCGAGACCCCCGAAGCGTGGCAGGTTCGCAACTCGAATGCCTATTCGCTGGCCGCCCAGGTGACGCGCGCCGGGGGAGTTCCGCGGGTACTTCCCATCGCCCGCGACACCCTCGACCACACGCGCGAAATGATTGGGCAGGGTCTCGCGGCCGATCTGCTGTTGCTCTCCGGAGGCGTTTCCGCGGGCAAATACGACGTGGTGGAACCGGCCCTGGCTTCCTTTGGCGCGGAGCTCTACTTCGACCGCGTGGCCATCCAGCCCGGCCAGCCGGCGGTATTCGGGCGGGCCCGCGGGAAGTTCTTCTTCGGCCTGCCGGGCAACCCATCCTCCACCATGGTGACCTTCGAGATTTTCGCGCGCGCCGCCCTCGAACTGCTCGCGGGCCGGAAGGAAACCGCGCTCCCGATGCCGCTGGCGCGTCTCACGCGCGATTTCCACCATCGCCCCGGGTTGACTCGCTTTTTGCCCGCTCGTTGGAGCGAAGATGGCTCCGAAGTCACGCCCGTGGGATGGCACGGCTCCGGAGACATTCCCGCCCTCACCCGCGCCAACGCCTATCTGGTGGCCGATCCCGAACGCGCCGAATACGCGCGCGGCGATCTCATCCGGGTGCTCATGAAATGAAGAATCTTTCGCATTACGATCCAGCCGGCAGCCCGCGCATGGTGGATGTTTCGGCCAAGCCCGAAACCCGCCGCACCGCGCGCGCCCACGCCTTCGTGCGAATCGCCCCCGAGGCGTTGGCCAAACTGCCGGCGAATCCCAAGGGCAACCCGCTTGAGATCGCGCGCATCGCCGGCATAGCAGCCGCCAAACGCACCTCCGAGCTCATCCCTCTCTGCCATCCTCTGATGCTCACGCACGCCGATGTGGATGTGGCCCTCGAAGCCGGGGGCGTGCGCGTGATGGCGAGCGCCGCCACCACGGCGCAGACGGGCGTCGAGATGGAGGCGCTCACGGCCGCCGCGGTGGCCGCGCTGACCGTTTACGACATGACCAAGGCGCTCGATAAGTCCATCGAGATCCAGGATCTTTACCTGCTCGAGAAGACCGGAGGCAAGAGCGGAGATTTCCGCCGGGAAGGGAAACCATGATCAGGGCCGCGGTGGTGACGATCAGCGATTCCGTGAGCGTCGGCTCGCGCCAGGACCGCTCCGGTCCGGCTGTGCGTGACCGTTTGGAACAACTGGGCTGGAGCGTCTCGGTGATCGAGGTCATCCCCGATGAGGCCCCCCAAATCAGCGCCCGCCTGGCCACCCTGGCCGATGGCGGCCAGATCTCGGCCATCTTCACCACGGGCGGAACGGGAATCGCCGCGCGGGATGTCACGCCGGAGGCAACCCGCGCCATCCTGGATCGCGAAATCCCCGGCTTCGGAGAGCTTATGCGGTCGCGCGGTCGCGAAAGCACCCTGCTGGCCGTGCTCTCCCGCTCGCTCGCCGGCACGCGCGGGCGCGTACTGATTGTGAATCTTCCCGGCTCGCCCAAAGGCGCGGTCGAGTCTTTGGATGCTATCGTGGAGTTGGTGCCACACGTGCTCGAATTGCTCGGTGGGTGCACCGCGCACGCGGTTGCCCGGGATGTGTAGAATGCCACGAACGCTCTTACTGATGCTGATATGCGGCCTGGTGGCCGCCCAACAGACCCAGCCTCCGGCCTCCCAGACGCCCTCGGAAGAGCCGCCTTCCACCACCATCCGCGTCGGCGTGGAGGAGGTTGTGGCGCCGGTTCTGGTCTCTGATCGTTCCGGCGGCACCGTCGATGGCTTGCGCCCGGACCAGTTCCGCCTCTACGACAACGGCAAGGAACAGAACATTCACGTTGACGTGACCTTCATCCCCATTTCAATGGTCATTGCGATTCAGGCCAATGCGAACGTGGAGGCGATTCTACCCAAGGTTTCGCATATCGGCAGCATGATCGGGCCGGAAATCCTCGGCAACAACGGCGAGGCCTCGGTGGTAGCGTACGACTCGCGCATTCGCACTCTGCAGGAGTTCACTTCTGACCCCGACAAGATCAGCCTGGCGGTCAGGAAGATCGTCCCTGGCAGCACATCTAACCGGATGGTGGATGCCGTGGAAGAGGGCATTCGCCAGTTGCGGACGCGCCCCAAGGACCGGCGGCGCGTTCTGCTGCTGATCGGCGAAACCCGCGACCTGGCCAGCGAGGCCAAGCCGCGCGAGACCCTCATCAGCCTCCAGGTGAATAACATCGCTTTCTACTCCGTGGATATGTCGCGGCTGATATCCACCTTGACCGCGCCCCAGCAGCCGGGCCGTCCGAACAACCTCCCGCCGGCCATGACTTCGATGCCCTCGATGGTGGCCCCCACTCCCACCTCGGTCGACCAGTTGTATGGCACCGGCGATGTCGGCCGGGCGGAGTTCATCCCCCTCATGGTGGAGATCTTCAAGGACGTGAAAGCGATTTTCAAGGCCAACCCGGTGGAGCTTTTCGCCAGGGGGACCGGCGGCAGACAGTTCAGCTTCTTTCGCCAGCGCGGCCTGGAAGAAGCCATCGAGCAAATCGGCGCGGAGTTGCACAGCCAGTACCTGATCAGCTACAACCCCAACAACAAGCTGGAGGGCGGATTCCACGAAATCACGGCCGAGGTGATCGGCCATCCGGAGTATAGGCTTCAAATCCGCCCCGGCTACTGGCTGGCGACGAAGCAGTAGCCTCCGAGCCCCACCAATTTGAGAATTCCCGTCTCGCGGCGCCACCAATAAGGGTGACCGCCTTCCGCACCGGTCGGGAAGCGGCGGCTGCCATGAGACGCTATCTCGGCCTCTTTACAATTCTGCTCTGGGCTCCCGCGGCGCGCGCGGCCGATCTCCCGCGCTACCAGTACAGCATCGAAACCGTGGCCGGAAGCAGCCTGAACGGCGATGGCGGCCCGGCCACCGCCGCGCAGATCGGCGCTATCCAGGGAATCGCCCTCGATGGCGCGGGCAATCTGTACCTTTCCGACACCGATCACAACTCGGTGCGCAAAGTCGATTCCAAGGGGATCATCACCACCGTGGCGGGAACCGGGACGGCCGGCTTCGGCGGCGATGGCGCCGCCGCCACCTCTGCCCTTCTGAACCTCCCCTACGGGCTGGCCGCCGATTCCTCCGGTGCCCTCTACGTGGCGGACCTGGGCAACAACCGTGTGCGCCGCATTGGCCCGGATGGCGTGATCTCCACGGTGGCCGGCACCGGCACCGCCGGCTCGGCCGGAGATGGCGGCCCGGCCACCAATGCGCAACTGATGGCGCCGCGCAATCTCGTGGTGGACGCCTCCGGCAATCTCTACATCTCCGAATTCGAAGGGCACCGCGTGCGCAAGGTGTCCAACGGCCAAATCGTCACCGTCGCGGGAACGGGCGTGGCCGGCTTCCGCGGCGATGGCGGCACGGCGGTCGCGGCTCAACTCGACTTCCCGGCGGGATTGGCCCTGGACCAGACTGGGGATCTCTACATTGCCGATTCGGAAAACCAGCGCATCCGCAAGGTGCTTCCGAACGGCATCATCTCCACCGCACTGGGAGGATCGCCCAGTATCGCACTGTACACCCCCCTGGGGGTCGCCGTGGACGCGTCTGGCGACATTCTCGTGGGAGACGCCAGCTACACCGTGAGGGCCTACACGCCGGCGGGGAAGTGGAGCATCGTGGCGGGCACCGGCGCGCCGGGCTACGCCGGCGATGGCGGACCCGCTGTCGGCGCGCTGCTGACCTCGGTCCGCGACCTGGCCGCGGCCGCCGGTGGCAGGTTGTACATCGCCGACGGCGTGCGCGTGCGGTGCGTGGACGATTCTGGAACGATCTCGACGCTTGCCGGGGATGGCTACCTCCACGCCGTGGGCGATGGCGGCAGCGCGCTGGCGGCCTTACTCTCCCAGCCCTCCGCGGTGGCTCTCGATTTCGCCGGCGATCTGTACATCGCCGACCCCGGCACCCAGCGGGTGCGCAAGGTGTATCCGGACAACGTCATCCAGACCCTGGCCGGGACCGGCGTTGCCGGGTTCGGAGGCGAGTTGATCGCTGGGAGTGCGTCGGCCCTCAATTCGCCCATGGGTGTGGCCATGGCTCCTTCCGGGATCGTCTATATCGCGGACACCTATAACCACCGCATTCGCGCCGTGAGTGCCGATGGCACCATCGCCACCGTGGCCGGCACCGGCGTCTCCGGCACCGGCGCGGAGAACCAGCCGTGGACCGCAACGGCTCTGCGTGGTCCGCGGGGCGTCTGTGTGGATCACCAGGGCGCGCTCTATATCGTCGATACCTCCAATCACCGCGTGCTGCGCGCCTCGCCCGGCGCTCTCATGGCCACCGCCGCGGGCAATGGATCCCCGGGCGATGCCGGCGATGGCGGCTCCGCGCGGCTCGCCCAACTCAACCAGCCGGGCGCCTGCGCCGTGGATACCGCCGGCAATCTCTACATCGCCGACACCCTGAATCACAGCATCCGCGTGGTGACCAGCGGCGGGATCATTTCCACGCTTGCGGGCACCGGCCAGCCAGGCGCATCCGGCGACGAAGGGCCCGCCACGGCCGCCTGCCTCAACGCTCCCTCCGGCGTGACCGCGGACGACAACGGCAATGTGTTCATCGCGGATACCGGCAATCACGTCATTCGCCAGGTGACCGCCGATGCCGTCATCCATCGCATCGCGGGTCAATATACCGCCGGTTTCGCCGGGGATGGCGCCGCCGCAACTTCCGCGCAGCTCGACGCTCCCGCCGGCTTGGTCCTGGATGGCGCGGGCGATCTGTACCTCGCCGACAGCGGCAACAATCGGGTGCGCCGCCTGGTGCCCGGGGCCCCCGTCCCGGTGGCGCCGGTGATCCAACTGCAAGTCGTCTCCGTAGTGAGCGCCGCCAGCCTGCTGGCGGGGCCGCTGGCTCCCGGCGCGGTCGTGACCATCCTCGGCTCGGGTCTGGGACCGGATTCCGGTGTGAATTCGGCGTTCGATGCCAGCGGTCGCCTGCCCACCAGCCTGGCCGGCGTCGAGGTGCTCTTCGATGGCGTGGCCGCACCCCTCTTTTACGTACAAGCCGGCCAAGCCACCGCCCAAGCTCCCTATACCTTAGCCGGTGAAACCACCACCAACGTGCAGGTGAGCTACCAGAACGTCGTCGTGGGGTCGGCGGATGTGGCCGTCACGGCCGCCGCGCCCGCGATCTTTCCGGCCGTAGTGAACCAGGACGGCTCCCTCAACCTGGACACCGCTCCAGCCCCGCGCGGCAGCATCATCACGTTCTATGCGACGGGAGATGGTCTCACCTTTCCGGCCAGCGTCGAAGGCATACCGGCTTCGGCGCCTTACCCGTATCCGCTTCTGCCTGTTTCCATCGCGGTGGCGGGGAGCGCGGCAGAGCTCCTGTTCGCCGCCTCCGCTCCCGGCCTGGTGGGGATTCTGCAAGTGAACGCCCGGATTCCGCCGTCCCTCACAGCGACCGGGCAGCAAACCCTGACGCTCCAGGTGGGCGATGCCGTCTCTCCCGATATCCCGATCTGGCTCCAATGAATCCGCGGACGCGCGCTACTGCGCCACCCATTTGGCGATATCGTCGATTACTTCCGGCGCGATGTGTCCGGGAATCCGGTAATCCTCGCCGGTGCTCTTGCCCTCGCCCGCCACCATCAAATGGTTCAGCGTGGGATATTCCCGGAAGGCAGCGTCCTTGCGGCTCGCCAGCCCCGTCTTCCAGAGGCTGAGGTCGTCCTTGGCGGTGGCCTCGAAATCGCGGTCCCCTTGCAGGATCAGGATGGGCAGCCCCAGTTTCAGGGCATCGCCCACGGGATCGTAATCTTTGAGGCTGATGATATAGGTGGCCGGTAAGCCGAGCATGGGCGGGGCGTCTGTATCAGCCGGGTCCA
>Ga0326728_10013502_pt1 | contig 17712 bp, 17 predicted proteins | sample MB3enrmetagenome_FD_207602 | JGI IMG/M metagenome (GOLD analysis project Ga0326728, IMG submission 207602) | Lab enriched peat soil microbial communities from McLean, Ithaca, NY, United States - MB31MN | ecosystem: Environmental > Terrestrial > Soil > Wetlands > Peat | place: USA: New York... | reverse complement strand
AGACTGGGCACGCGCCGCCATCGCCAATACAGCGAAACAAAAAACAAGGAAACGCCATGGATTTGTCTTCTTCATGGCTTCTTCAATGACTCCGATTTTCCTGGTTGTCGAGCCAACAAAGCTCCCCCGTCTTTTGCGCCGCATTCCGTCGGGATCGCTCCGTTTCGCGAAGACATTACCACGGATGGCCCAGAGCGGCAAAGCCGCAACCGAAGATAATGAACCACGGATTGACGCGGATTCACACAGATCAATCCCATCCGCGTCCATCCGTGTCCATCCGCGGTTCCTCTGCCTTTGCGGCAAAATCTTGTCGGAAATGCGCGATTTGTTGATACAGTGGTACGGATGGCACGGATGATGGAAATGCAGAATGCAGAGTGCAGAGTTTTTATCCGTGATATCCGTGAAATCCGTGGTTCAATTTCTTTGTGAAATACCTGGACCTGACCCTGCCCGCCGCGTCCGCCAATCTGGCGTGCGATGAGGCGTTGCTGGACGCGTGCGAGGACAACCCCGGCGCGGAAATCCTGCGTTTCTGGGAGCCGCGCCAGTATTTCGTGGTGCTGGGCTACGCCAATCGGGCGGAGTTGGAAGTCCATCTGGCCGCCTGCCGGGAAGAGAACATTGGCGTCTATCGCCGGTGCAGCGGCGGCGGAGCCGTTTTGCAGGGGCCGGGTTGCCTGAACTATTCGCTCATCCTCAACCTCGCCGGCTGTCCGGCGCTCGGCGCCATCGGCTCGGCCAACCGTCATATCATGGAGCGGCAGCGGCGGGCGCTGGCGGGCGTTTTGGGGCGGCGGGTGAGCGTGGCGGGCATCACCGATTTGGCATTGGGCGGCCGAAAATTCTCCGGCAACGCGCAACGGCGCAAACGCCGGGCGCTGCTTTTTCACGGCGCCTTTCTGCTGCGCTTCGACCTGGCCCTGATGCAAAAGTTCCTGCCCATGCCCTCGCGCAAACCCGATTACCGGCGCAACCGCCTGCACGGCCAATTCCTCACCAACCTGGACGTGCCGGCTTCCCTCATCAAAGGCGCGTTGCGGGAAGCCTGGTCCGCGGCGGAATCTTGCGAAAGCCCGCTGGCCATCCACCCGGAGCTGGAGCAAAAATACGCGGGGGACGAGTGGAATATGAAGTTCTAGCCCGGACATGTCATATCTCTGCCGGAAGTTGCCACACCCTGAATGGTAGGGCGGCGCTGCCGCGCCGCCTTGAATCAGGGCGAAGCAGCAGCTTCGCCCTACCAGACGATGAAATGTCCCGGCTGGCGCTGCGAGCCAGGCAAAAGAAGGGGCGGAACCCAATGGATTCCGCCCCGGCCTATCGCGAACCGTGGTTCGCGAAAAGTTGGCTCGCGAAAAATTAACGCGAATACTGACGGCTGCGGCCGCCGCCGCCGCCACCGCCGCCATAACCGCCGCGGGAACCGCCGCCGCCGGAACGCTCTTCGCGCGGACGCGCTTCGTTGACGGTGAGATCACGGCCCTGGATGTTCTTGCCGTTGACCTGCTGGATGGCGGCCTGGGCGGCTTCCGGGGTGGCCATGGTGACGAAGGCGAAGCCGCGGGGACGGTTGGTGGAACGATCCATCACCAGGTTGACTTCCGAGACGGGGCCGCAGGCGGCAAAGAGGTCCTGCAGGTCGTTTTCGGTGGTGTCGAAGGAGAGGTTCCCGACATATAATTTGGTATTCATGCTTTACTTTGTTTCAGATAGATTAAGAAAACTGTGCTTCCAACGGTTCCCGACGATCGGGTCTCAATCACCACTGAACAAAGTTCACTTGGAGAATTCCCATAGCGGATTCGTACAATCATCTAATCTGTGTACCAAGATGACACACCTCGCGCCGAATGCAAGAAGAATTATTATGCAATCCCCATTTGACGTTCCAACATTAGGTGTTATACTAACCCTGCAACGATTTACATCACATGAGTGCCCGAAAAACTACCGCCACGGATTTGCTCGCTTTTGCGCCCGCCCCCACCCAATGCCTGACCTTGCCCGCCGAAGCCGTGCGCGTCCGCAAAAATGGGATTGAGTTCCGCAGCAAGGACTCTTTCCAACCCTGGACGGAAATGACCCTCAGTTTGCAGCGGACCGGCGAGAACAAGAAAATTCACTGCACCGGGGTCATTGTCGCCTGCGACGGCAATCGCCATCAGGGCTACACCGTCTCCATGCTGTTCACCAACCTCTCCCGCCAATCCCAGGCCCGTTTGCTCGGCTACGCCTGAGCCGCGTCCATTCCTGACTGGCTTTTTGCCCGGCCCGTCCGGTAAGATGCGGGCATGGAAACTTTCCGCAAGATTCTCGCAACCGCGGTCGAGGGCGGCGCCTCGGATGTCCACCTCAAAATCGGCGCTCCCATTGTCTTTCGCATCAACCGGCGGCTGACAGCGGTGGAGGGGCCGCATCCCACGGAAGAATGGATGAACCAGGTGGTGGAGAACATCCTGCCCCGCCACCACAAGGCCCGCATCGAGGAGCTGCGCGAGGTTGATTTTTCCTATTTTATGTCCGGCGTCGGGCGGTTTCGCACCAACGTCTTTCATCAGCGCGGGCAGTTTTGTCTGGCCCTGCGCTATGTCAAAACGCAGGTGCCCGGTTTCGAGGAGTTGGGTTTGCTCCCCCAGTTGCGGCAAATCGCCGAAAGCCCGCGCGGGATTGTCCTCCTGGCAGGCTCGACCGGATGCGGCAAATCCACCACCCTGGCGGCCATGCTGGAACACATCAACGCCAACAGCCGCAAACACATCATCACCCTGGAGGACCCCATTGAATACATCTTTGAAGACAACCAATCGGTCATCGAACAGCGGGAAATCGGCCTGGACACCCTCTCCTTTGCGGAAGGACTCAAACATGTGCTCCGCCAGGACCCGGACGTCATCATGATCGGGGAAATGCGCGATGACACCAGTTTTACCGCCGCCATGGCCGCGGCGGACACCGGGCACCTGGTCCTGTCCACTCTGCACACCACCAGCGCCTCGCACTCCATCGGCCGCATCCTCGATTTTTTCAAAGCCGACGAGCGGGAACAAATCCGCCGCCAGATCGCCTCCACCCTTCAGGCGGTCGTCTGCCAGCGCCTGGTCCCCACCATCGCCGGCGGCATGACCGCCGCCCAGGAAATCATGATCAACTCCGGCACGATCCGCAAACTCATCGAGGAAAACCGTCTGGAGCGCCTCGCCGCGGCCATCGAAACCGGGAGCGAAGAAGGCATGCTCAACTTCAACCAGTCCCTCTTCACCCTGGTCAAGGAAGGCAAAGTCAGCCAGCAAGACGCCCTGGCCAAAGCCACCAACGCCCAGGCGCTGGAAATGAACTTCCAGGGCATATTCTTGACAGAAGGCAAGCGCATCCTCGGCTGACCCGCGGCGCGGGCGGCGATGGCCGCGCCCGCGCCCGGCCTGGACCGGACCGCGACATGAACAACGAACCACCACCGCCGGCGAAGCCTTCCCTGGAAAAGGGCCGCAAAATGACTTTGGGCCGCCTGCTCGCGCCCTCCATGGACGCGTTTGGCCTGAGCCGCAGCGCCGCGCTCACCACGATTCTTTCCATCAGCGCGGCGCTCCTCCTGGCTGTTTTCTGGTTCTTTCAATCCGCCCCCCCAAAAACCATCACCATCACCAGCGGCCCCGCCGGCAGCACTTTTCAAACCAATGCCGGCCAATACCGCGCCATCCTCGCCAGCAACGGGGTGACGTTGAGAATCCTGCCCTCGCAAGGCTCTTTGGAGAACCTCCAACGCCTCAAGAACACCGCGTTCGCTGTGGACGTTGGCTTCGTCCAAGGCGGCGTGACCAATGCCGCCGGCGGCCCGCTGGTTTCCCTCGGGAGCATCGCCTACGAACCGCTTCTTATTTTTTACCGGGGCGCCGGCTCCCTGTCCCTCCTGTCCGAAATGGCAGGAAAACGCCTGGCCATTGGCGCAAAGGGCAGCGGCACGCGCGACCTGGCTTTGGCCCTACTCCGACTCAACGGCATCGAACCCGGCGGCGCGACCCAACTGACGGATTTGGACGCCGAGGACGCGGCCAAAGCTCTTCTCGCCGGGCAGGTGGACGCCGTGTTCTTGATGGGCGATTCCGCCTCGACCAACCTGATGGGCCAACTCCTCCGGTCTCCGGGAATCCACCTTTTCGATTTTGCCCAGGCCGATGGCTATACCCGGCGCATCAGTTACCTCACCAAGCTGGTGCTTCCGCAAGGCTCCGTTGAATTTGGGAAAAACATTCCCGCGCACGATGTCAACCTCATCGGCCCGACCGTCGAACTGCTGGCCCGGCCGGATTTGCATCCCGCCCTCTCCGATTTGCTGCTGGCGGCGGCGCAAGAAGTGCATGGCGGCGCGGACCTGCTCAAACGCCGCGGCGAATTCCCCGCGCCGCTCGAGCACGATTTTCCCATCAGCGACGACGCCGGCCGGTTCTACAAGTCGGGCAAGAGTTTTCTCTATCGTTCGCTGCCGTTTTGGCTGGCCAGCGTCGTCCGGCGCGTCCTCCTGGCTTTCATTCCGGCCATTGTGGTTTTGATTCCGGGCCTGCGCGTCCTTCCGGCGCTGTTTCGCCTGCGCATCCGGCTGCGCATCTACCGCTGGTACCGCGAATTGCTCGCCTTGGAACGCGGGGCGCAGGGGACCTCCGGTTCGGAAAAGCGCTGCGAATTGCTCGCCAAACTCGATCACATCGAAAGCGAAGTCAACCGCCTGAAAGTGCCGGCCCCCTTTGCCGACCAATTCTACGGCCTGCGCGAGCACATCCAATTTGTGCGCGGCCGCCTGACCGACGGCGCGGAGTCTCCATGAGATGACTGTTGCCAAACGGGGCTTGCTTGCGCCGGTTTGGCGTGTCATAAACCGGCATGGCCATCGCCGATGGCGGAAGGACGTTGCCCGGTTTATGAATGAGAGGCTCTCAAACTGGTTGAAGAAGGAGATCCTGCCACGCCGCAAACGCGCCGCCCCTTCTTCTACGGCCCGCCAGATTGCCAGGCTGTTCCGGCTTTTTGTTCTGCTGCTTCTCTGCTTGTTTTTGTGTTGGCGCCTCCTGCTTTGGCATGATGTCAACCGTCAGTTTGATCGAATCCGGGCGGCTGGGTATCCCGTTTCCGGAGCGGAGTTGAACGCCTGGCAGCCGCCAGTGCCCGACCCGGAAAACGGTGCTCTGGTCTTGACACAGGCCTTCGCCCTGGTTCGCAATTTCCCGGACGCCCGTTCCAATGAGGTCGCCAAGCTCAAAAACCCCGCCCGCACCAATGTATGGACCCCAACGACGCATGAACTTGTTGCGGCGTATGTTCAAACCAATGCTCCGGCTCTCGCCAGGGTCCGGGAGGCCTTGCTGCTGTCGCGTTTTCGTTATCCTGTGGACTTTTCTTACGGGCCGGAAACCCCATTGCCGCATCTCACTAAATTGAGAGAAATGGCGGGCATTGCCGCATTGGCCGCCGCGCTGGACGCCGAAGAAGGGCGCGCTGACCAATGGCCGGATCAGGTGGAACTGCAATTGAAGCTGGCGGGCACTCTCGACGGCGAACCGTGCTTGATTTCTCACCTGGTTCGCAACCGAATCATCGGCATGGCCGTTCGAGCCACCGAGCGAAGTTTGAACAACGCCAGTCCTGGCGCGGAAGCGTGCCAGAGGCTTCAGGCGGCCTTCGCTCGCGCCAGCCAGACCAACTCGCTGCCGCTCGCTTTGGCCGGCGAGCGTGCCAAGATGATTCCACTCTTCCGAATGAGTTGGCAGGAAATCCAGAGTGACAGTGAAGATGAAGGGCAAGAGAGCAAACCTCATGAACCCCATCGTTATTCGGGCAAACCGTGGTTCCCCCTCTGGCTGACTGGGTATTTTGAGCGCGATTTGAATTTCTTTCTCCAATACTGGGACAAGAGCATTTCGCTGTCGGCCTTGCCGCCGCCCGCCAACCTCACGCTGACAAATTACTTGGAATCCGCGGTCGCCGCCGCACAAAGAAGGTGGGATTTAATGTCCGGCTTTTACCTACTAGGGCTTTCAAAAGTAATTGTGTCTGAGGCCTCCACGCAAGCTGGCATGAGGCTCGCCACCACCGCCTTGGCCATCGAACGTTTCCGGCGCGAGCGCGGGCGGCTGCCCGGTGAACTGAAAGAACTCACCCCGCAGTTTCTCGACGCGGTTCCAACCGATCCTTTCGACGGAGCACCCCTCCGCTACCGCCTCCTGGATCGCGGATACATCATTTACAGCGTGGATGCCGACGGCCACGATGACGGCGGGCGGGAACCGCCGGAAATCAAGAAGTCCAGCGACACGAACTCTTACGACATCACTTTCATCGTGGAACATTGACCGGCGCAACTTAACATTACCCGTGATGCGTCCGGTTTAGTGGTAGGGCGGGCAGTCCCCGGCCCCCCGCGGCGCGCACGGAGTGCGCGCCCTCCCACCCAAAACGGACGCATTGCTCTTACCGGGCCAGTTCCCTTGTCTTTTTTCGGGAGTAATTTCGCGGGGCCTTCGTCTAATGAATTGATCGAGCAACCAAGATGCGATCGCGGGTTTTGCTCCAAATAAGATGGTGGAGCAACCAAAGTTCGATGAAACCCGTGAAATAATGCTGTTATGAAAACGAAAGACCTTTTGACCATCGCAACCGCGGCCCTGGCAACCGCCACCCTGACCGTGGCGTTTCTGGCCAGCCCGCGGATGTCCGGAACCGACGCAAATTCCCTGGCGGTGACCATCGCCAAACCCAAGCTGGTGGCCAACGGCATTGAGATGACCCTCGCAGCCGCCAATGGCCGCGAGTTCAAGGCGGGCGATCAACCGGCCTTTGAACTCCGCGCGGCCAACACACTCAACCAGCCTGCGGAGGCGGCGATTTGTGTAACCCTGGACGCCTCTGCGCCGGCCGATACGACGTCGCGGATGGTTCGGAGGACGGATGTTCTGTGGCAGGAACAGCTTAAACTGGCGCTCGGGCCCAACAAAACCAAAGTGTTCGCCCTTTCCGTCCGAACGAATCTGCCCGCCAACCGCCTCATGATGGTCATATTGTCGCCAGTGGGCCAGGCCGGGAAAGCAACAGCTGCCGCCGAGGCGGGGCCGGCATCCGCAGCGCAGGTGCGGCCCATTCTCGCGATGGTTTTTTCCACCGTTCCATCGGTGGCGGCGCCGGCCCAGGCTAGAGCGGCTGCCGGCAGCGTTGCGATGACCCCGGCCCCCCGGTGAACGCCAGTTTTTATGTTCCGCTGGCAGATAGCGTTGGGCGCAGCCATCGGGATGGTGGTTGGGTTCGTGGTCCTGGCTTTGACCGGCGGCCGGCCGAATCAGGCGGCGGCCACCGGGCCGATTCTTTCGGAGTGCGATGGCCGGATGCGCGAATTGGTGGTGCAATATGAGCCGTCGGCCAGGGAGATCGTCGCGGCTGTCTATCGCGATTTCCTGGGCGCGCTGGATCCTGATGTTACCGTGCATGTCGTCGTTCCCGACCGTCCCGCCTTCGAGGATTTTGCCAGCCTGGCAGGCCAGGTCCGATGCCAGCTTGACCCGATTCTCACCCATCATCCCATCACCACCTGGTCGCGCGATCGCTGGGTCGCGCTGACGCCGGCTTCTCCGGCGGGCGCGACGACGATCTGGAGCCCCCGCGGCGAAAACGCCGGGGAGATCTGGCCAGCGCGCGCGGGCGACGAGCGGGTGGGATAGGACATCGCCGCCGCGCTGGGTTCGCCTGTCCGGGCGGTCCGCAGCGTGCTCTATTTTGACGGCGGCGATTTTCTGTCGGATAACGACAACGTGTTTGTGGCGCCGCGCGTCCTGCAACGCAACCTGCAGCGCACGGTGGGCGGCCGGGAGGAATTCCTCAGCGCGCTCGCCAGTCAAGTCAAACGCCGGGTCATCCTGCTGGACGAGGCGCCGGACCATCACGCCGGGATGTTCATGGCCTCGCTTGGCGAACACCTCATGCTGGTGGGCGATCCCAGGCTCGGAAGAAGGCTGTGGCCGGCTCCATCCCAGGCCGAGAGCGCGGCCAAGAACGATGAATTCATGCATCTGCCCGGCGGGCCGGATTTCACGGCTGCGACACAACATCTGTTCGATGCCGTAGCCGACCAGTGCGCGGCGGCGGGCTACCGTGTCGTGCGCGTACCGGTCGTGCCCGCGCAGGATGGAAGAACCTACCTGACCTACGTGAACGTGCTCCTGGACCGCGCCGGCGATCGGCGGATCGTCTATCTCCCGTATTACCGGGGCGCGGAGACGCTGAACGCGGCCGCGCGCGCCGTCTGGGAGAAACTGGGCTTCGAGGTCCGGCCGGTTGATTGCACCGCCACCTACCGTCATTTTGGTTGTCTCCACTGCCTGGTGAACGTTTTGAAGCGTTCCTGAAGCGCCGCCTGCCTGGACCCGTGAGGCAGATTAAAAGGCGAGGAATTTGAACAGTTCCACGTCGTTGCCGAAACGGAGGAGGATGCGGTTGTCCTGGATGGCAAGGTTTTGGGGGCGCTGTTCGCGGTAGAGGCTCCAAAGGCTCTCTCCCGTGGCCGGGTTCATTCTGTAAAGATGAAAATAGACGGGGCCTTCGCCGGCAGGCGCGTTGAGGGCGTCGCTCAAGGCGGCGGCGATGCCGGCGCCGCCCTGCTGCACGCTCTCGGCGTAGAGAAACTCACCGGAAACCAGGCAGCGCTCGCCGCGTCCTTCGGCTTTCCACAGGATTTTGCCGGTGGCCGCTTCCACCTTGAGCAGGACCGGAGGGATTTTTTCGAAGCTGATGGTGTCGGAATACTGGATGTCCTCCGGCCCGGCTTTGGTGGAATCCACGTAGAGCATGCCGTGGCCGTCGAATTGGATGGCGCTGATGCCAAAGCTGGGCAGTCGCCAGCGCACGGCGCCGTCCGGCAGGGAGAAGGCGGTGAGAACGCCCTGATCAAAAAAATAGAGGGTGTTGGCGCGTTCCTCGGCGGGCGGGCGGCGGCCGGCCAGATCGCCGGTGGTGAAGCGCTGGCTCAACGGGTAGCTGAGTTTGCCCTCGAAAAGTTTCTGGTTCTGTTTGTCGAAAACGGCCAGGGTCTGGCCCGCCACCAGCAGGTCCACAGTGGAGAGGGGAAAGAAAGAGGGAGGGCCGGTCACTTCGCCCGTCCATTCCGCCGGCGTCGCTTGCATCCAGCGGCGCAAGCGGACTTCATACCGGCTCTCATCCACCGGCCGCACGCCGCCGGTCTGGCTGCGCTTGAGGTCGTTGAGAATCTCCTCGCCAATCAGGCCGGCGCCGGAACCCGCGGTGGTTTGGCCGTTGAGTTGCGAGGGGCCGCCGGGCTTGATGCTCTGAACGTAGGTGACTTTGGCTTCGAGCAACTTGACGCGCAGTTCGACCAGATTATTCCCCGCGGAAAAGAACTCGCTGCTCATGGCGTCGAGCGGTTTGTTGAATTTTTGCTCCTCCAGAATCTGGGACGTGAGCACGGCGGCGGTGGGCAGGACGTTGGGCGGAAGATCGTCGGGCAGGGTCTGCTTTTCCTTGCGCGGGACGGTGATTTCCTGGCTCGACACCGCGCCGGAGGACATCTCGATGCGCAGGGCGATGCGCCGCGTCTCATCCGGGGCGGAGACGACCAGGATGCTGCTGTCGGCGGGGGTAAAGCTGACAAACCGGCCGGTGATGGGGACCGTCTGTTTGACGGCCCCGGTGGCCGGGTCCAAACCTATGACCTGATCTGCCAGGCAAATCCAGAGATGGCCGGCGTCGGCGTAAACCGGCGGGGCGGATGCTCCGGCGGCATTGGCGGAGGCATTGGCGGCGGCGGCCGGCGGGGCGCCAAGGCTGGCGGACCACAAAACCTTTTTCAGGGAAAGATCGCGCAGGCTAGCTTCCGCGGGTGTGACAATCAGAATTTTGTCCGGCCCGAGAAACTGCATCCGGGCCGGCGCGGCATCGGCCAACTGCAGCGACGCGGCCAGATGCGGCTTCGAGCCGGCGAAGGCATACCAGCCCCAACCGCCCGCCAAAGCAAGCACCAGGACGGCCCCGCCCGCCAGGAGCCAGAGGCCCTTGCGATAGGCGCTTTCTTCGGCCCGGCGCTTTTGGGCCTTGAAGGCCGCCAAATCAAGCCGTGGCGCGGCGGGTGGTTCCGGCGCGGGCGCGGCGGCGGAGGCGCTTTCGGGGTTGGCGTGGTGGATGCTCAAGCCGGGCGCTCGCGGCGCCGGAGCGGCTGAGGACCTCAGGGCGATGATTTGGTTGGCGGCAGCAGTGCCGTCGGCGTGGCAGGCGGGGCACTCCACCGGCCAGGGCATTTGGCCGTCGCGCGGCTCCACGTCGAAGGAGTAACGCGTCCCGCATCCACATTCTATCTTGATGTTGATGGTCATGGATTGAGCAGGCTGACGCCGGGCGGAACGGGCAGATCGCGCGCCGCGGCCGGGCCGGAACGGATGACCTCGCCGTTGCCAAGAAGAAGATTGCCGCCGTCCTTGTCATGATTGTTGGCCGGTTTCTTGCCGTCGGGGGAGAAGAGCGGCTGGCCTCTGGACTTGGGCAGGTTGTTGACCTGCCAGTCCGACACGATGGCTTCGGCGACGGGGCGGTTGTTGGTGGATCGGCCCATGTAATAGGCGTAACTGATGCGGCGTTGGGCGAAGGATTCGCCTTCGGGCAGCGCCTGGTCCTGGCTGCCGGGGCAGATGAAGATCGCGGTCTCGGTCGTGCCGCGGGGCACGAGCAGGCTGAGCGGCCCGGCGGAGATGGCGGCGTCTTTGAGGAAGGGGAAGGCGCCGCCGTTGTCATTGGCGTAGAAGTTCAGCGCCAGGGAAATGGTCTGCAGATTCTTCCGGCATAGCTCCTGGGCGGTGCGGCGATGGGTGCCGGACAACCGGCTGTCCAGCATCACCGCCAGGATGATGAGGATGACCAGCACGCACAGGAGTTCAACCAGGGAAAAGCCGGGGGCGGCCCGGGGCGATTTTCCAAATCGTGACGGCGAACTCATGCCTCGCAACAAAGCACAAATTCCACCAATAAAACAGTTTTAATTATGCAAGGCGTCCGTGATGGCAGGGCAAGGGCGGGTCCCGATACATCGGGACCCGCCGCGGCGCGCACGGAGTGCGCGCCCTGCCACCCAAGATCGTCGGATTACCAAACATGGTTCTGACGGTTGCCTCTGTGCTTCCCATCTTGCCAGGGCGGGAGAATGCAGTAAACTTTCAGCCATCAGTATGTTCAAAGTCAGCGTGATCGCCCGCAATCCCAAGCGGGAGGAATTGGCAACCAAGCCCTTGGAGGCGTGCGTGGACACCGGGTCGGAACTGACCTGGCTTCCAGGGGAAGTGTTGAAGGGTGCTGGCATCACCCCGCGCCGCAAGCGGATATTTGCCACCGCCACGCAGCAGAAGGTGGAACGGGAGGTTGGCTACGCCATCCTCAGCGCCGAAGGCTACGAAACCAACGATGAAGTGGTCTTCGCGGAGTCGGGCGACATGACCCTGCTCGGCGTGAGGACCTTGGAGGGATTTGGCGTGATGGTGGACCACATCGGCCATCGCTTTGTGGCCACGACAACCATAGTGGCGGTTGCAGGCGCGGAAACGGCGGATTCCTACGCGGCGTGCGGCCTCTGCGAAACTGAATCGGGAAGATTTTAGCGGCGGTCATAGACCGCCGCTACAACAGTCACGGTGCTGCTTACTTCGCCCGTCTTCAGCCGCGTCATCAATTGTTGGCCGGGCGCGGTTTGGGCGGCGTCGCGGAGGATGCGGCCGGTGGCGGCGTCGCGGGTGATGGAGTAGCCGCGGGCTAGCACTTGTTCCGGTCCAAGCAGTTGCAGCCGCGCGGCGAGGGACGCGGCTCGCTGGCGTAAATTCTCCAGGCGCAGGCGCGCCTGCCGGCCCAGGCGGTCTTGCCGGCCTTGCAGCAATTCCCGGCGGAGCGCCAGCATCCGGCCGGGACGGACGCGGGCGAGCCGGTCGCGCCCGGTTCGCCAGGCCGCCCGCAGTTTTTGCAGTTGACGCCGCGCGCAGCGCGAAATGGCCAGTTGCAATTCGTCCGCTTGCTGGCGGCGCCCGGCCCATTGGCGGCGCGGATGGACGGTCTGGAAGCGGCGGGCCAATTGCTCGAAGTGGCGGCGCTCGCCCAGCAGGCGGCGTCCGGCCTTTTCCCCCAGTTGCGCCGGAACCTGCGCCACCCAGCGCGCGGCGGCAAAAACGCCCTCGCTCAAAATCTCCGCCGCCGCGCTGGGCGTGGCGGCGCGCAAGTCCGCCACAAAATCGCTGATGGTAAAATCAATTTCGTGGCCGACCGCCGAAACCACCGGCAGGGCGGATTGGAAAATGGCGCGGGCCACCGCTTCCTCGTTGAAGGCCCAAAGGTCTTCCAGGCTGCCGCCGCCGCGGGTGACGAGGATCGCGTCCAGCGGCGCGGAGGATTTTTGCGACCACTCGTTCAGCAGCCCGATGGCCGCCGCGATCTCCGCCGCCGCCCCCGCGCCCTGCACGGCGCACGGTGTCAAAATAATTTCCACGGTGGGATTGCGCCGCCGCATCACCTGCAAAACATCCCGAATGGCCGCGCCGGTGGGGGATGTGACCAGGCCGATGCGCTGCGGAAAACGGGGCAGCGGCCGTTTTCGTTCGGGCGCGAAAAGCCCTTCCGCGCCGAGCTTCTCCTTCAGTCTTTCAAAGGCGGCCTGGAGCGCGCCGACGCCTTGCAGTTCCACGGCCAGCACCTGCAATTGATATTGTCCGCGCGGTTCATAGACGGTGATGTGGCCCTTGAGAACCACCTTCCGCCCGTCGGCCAGCGCCCCGCGATTGGCCACCGCGTCGCCGCGAAAAAGAACGCAGCCCAACTGCGCGCCCGCGTCCTTGAGGGTGAAATAAATGTGCCCGGACATTTGCTGGCGGAAGTTGGTGATTTCCCCCGTGACCCAGACCTGGCCGATTTGTTTTTCCAGCGCGCGCCGGATGTCCGCCGTCAGCTCGGTGACGGAGAGCACGCGCCGCGTCGCCTCCGGCGGGAAGAGTTCCGGGCCAAAATCCCATTGTGAGCTTTGCCTGGGCATTATTCCTGAACAGCTTGGGCGGCGAGGATGATCTTGCGGCGCGGTTTCATCGGCGCTGTCAATTACCCGTTTCGGCGAGCGGCTCGGAAATTCGCCGGATGCTGATGGCCCGGCCGGTGGCCGCATCAATGTCAATCAAGGCGCCTTGCAGGAGAATGCGGTCTTTGGCCACGTCGAATTTTTGCGGGGTGTTGGCGCGGAAACGCTCGATGACCGGCTCGATTTCGCGGCCCAGGACGCTCTCGTGCGGGCCGGTGAACCCGGCGTCGCTCAAATAGGCGGTGCCGCCGGGGAAAATCTGCTCGTCGGCGGTTTGCACATGCGTGTGCGTTCCCACCACGGCGCTGACGCGGCCGTCCAGCATGCGGGCGAGGGCGATTTTTTCCGAGGTCGCCTCGGCGTGCATGTCCACGAAAATGAGTTTGGTGATTGTGCGCAGAAGTTCCACCTCCGTCTTGCCGCAGAGAAATGGATTTTCCAGCGGGGGCATGAAGGTGCGGCCCTGCAAGTTGAGCACGGCCACCGGGGGAAGTTTTTCGGAATGCCAAACCGTGCTGCCCCGGCCGATGACCCCGGGCGGATAATTCAGCGGGCGCAAAAAACGCGCTTCCGTTTGCAGCAGAATGGCCACTTCCTTTTGGTCCCAGAGATGGTCGCCGGTGGTCATGATGTCCACGCCGGCGGCGAAAATTTCGTTGGCGGTGTTGACAGTGATGCCCGCGCCGCCGGCGGCATTTTCGCCATTGGCCACCACCATGTCCAACTGGAGTTGCCCGCGCAATTTGGGCAGAAGCTGTTTGACGGCGCGCCGCCCCGGTTCGCCCACAATGTCGCCAATGAAAAGAAGGTTCACGGGGGAAAGGTTAACCGCCAGCCCGCCGCTGGCAAGGGGCAAACGCGCGCATCCCAGTTTTGAACGCTCCAGCCGGCTGAAGGCTGAAGGCCAAAGGCTGAAGGCTAAAGCTACCGAGAGGCGGGGTAGGGCGAGGCTCCAGCCGAGCCGCGGAAGCTGCGGCGCCCGAAAAGTGGGATGCGACCGGGGCAAACTCTCCGCCAAATTCCCCCCTCGACATGGCGCGGGCGGCTGGGTAAATAGTGCGCGCATGGCCGAGGTTCATCCCAGTGTCTTGTTGCTGATACCCGCCTATAACGAGGAGGATCGGATCGAACCGGTTTTGCGCGGCTACGCCGAATACTTCCGCCGGAATTATCCGGGCAAATTCCAACTGGTGGTGGTGCTCAACGGCTGCCGGGACAATACCCTGGGCGTGGCGCGGCGGGTGGAGGCGGAATTCCCCGAAGTCAGCGCCCTGGAATTTCCCGCCCCCATCGGCAAGGGCGGGGCGCTGATCGAGGGGTTGCGGCTGGCGCCCCGCGCCGATTTGATCGGCTATGTGGATGCCGACGGCGCCACTGCGCCGCCCGCCTTTCTGGACCTGATCCGGCATACGGGAGAGGCGGACTGCGTGGTTGGCTCGCGCTGGCTGCCGGGGGCGGTGCTGCACCAGATGCAGACGGGGCGGCGTCAATTTGCCAGCCGGGTTTTCCACCGCATTGTGCAGTTCTTGTTCCGGATGAACATCCGCGACACGCAATGCGGGGCCAAAGTCATGCGGCGCGCCGCCGCGGAAATAATCCATCCCGCCCTCTGCATTGCCGACATGGCCTTTGATATCAATCTTCTTTACTTGCTCAAGCGGGAGGGTTTCCGCGTCTTGGAAGTGCCGACGGAGTGGACGGACAAGGTGGGATCGAAAGTGGCGCTGGGCCATACCTCGCTGACGATGCTGCTGTCCGTGATCCGCCTGCGCTGGATTTATTCGCCGCTCAATCCGCTGCGCAGGCTTTTTACTCCGGTGGAGAACTGGCTCTATCGCAAACTCAACGCCCCCCCGCCGAATCCCGATCCGCAGCGTCGTTAGCGGGTTTGTGCCACGTAAACCACGCCGCCACACCAAACAGCAATAGACAGAAAAAGCCCATGACTTGGATGATGGCCTTGAAGGCGCTGAAGTCGTCCGGCATCGCCAGCAGAACCGGTTTGCAGGCCCGCAGCGCCAGCACGTATAGGATCGGCACGGAAATGAGCCACGGCGTGGCCTTGAATCGCCCGCAGGCGAGCAAGTTCTGGATCAGCACATTGGCCAGGGTGAGAGGCACCAGCGCCCAGGCGTACCACGGCACCAAAGGAGCCGCCCCGATTTTATCGGGAAAGAGAATGGCGAGCGGCAGTTTCGGAAACAGGGTGCAGCCGGTTGCTGCCAGGCAGGCAAAAGCGCCCGTCACCGCCAGGGTCAGGACCAAAGCGTTGCTCTTTTTGGAAAGGGCCAGATTTCTGACAATCGTTGGGAACATCACGGTGGCGATTGGGCCGATGAACTGGGTCATGGCGAAGCCAATGAACATCGCGCAATTGTAAAACTGCACGTTGGTCGCATTGGAAAAGTAGCTCTTGACAAACAAGCTGTCCGCTTGAATGGACATGAAAACATAGGCGCCCATGCCCAGGGTGAGCGGGAGGCCGCGAATGATCCAGTTCTTCCACAAAAAGGCGGCCGGGGATTTGGCGCCCCAGACATCGCGGGTCAGCCAAAGGGCGATGGCCAAGCTGAGGTATTGGCCGGCAAACACCGCCCACACCCCTCCGGCCGATCCGCCTCTGAGCCAGTTGACGAGCAAAAGAAAGGTTCCCAGCCGGACGACGCCTTCCAAAATGAGCAGCCAGCCGTAGGCAGCAAACCGGTGCAGCCCCTGGAGCAACCCCCGGAAAGTCGGCGCCCAGAGGACCGCCAGGACGGCCAGCATGGTGACGCACAAGGCCGCCGGATTGTTGACAGCCAGGGCGGCGGAAACCGGCCCGGCAAAGATCATGACCACGCCGGCCAGGACAACCCAAAACAGAAAGGTGGCCTTGAGCAGGGCGCGGACGGAGGCGGTCAAAGCCCCCCGGTTTTCCTCGGTCAGGGCCGCCGCCGCCTGCTGGGCAAAAATGGTTTGCAAGGCGGCCGACGGCACCGAGCCAAAAACCATCAGCAGCCGCAGCAACACAATAAAGTCGTTGCAATCGGATTTTTGCATCACGTTGCCATGCAGCGCCTCAAATTGAACGCCGGCCATGAAGATGCCGCCGATAAAAGTCGCCATGACCATCCAGCCGCTGTGGCGGAAAAACGAGGATTTGCTTTCCGAACTCATCAGTCTTATGGGAGTGACCGCAAGAACTTCAACAGCAGCGCCGCGGCCGCCGCCAGGGACTTGCGCGCAATCCACTCCTCCGCCGTGTGGGCCTGCGCGATGTCCCCCGGCCCGAACACCACGCTGGCAATTCCCGCCTGCGCCAGCACCGCGGCATCGCAGAAATAATCCGCGCCCGCCGCCTTTTTCTGGCCTGTCACGCGAAAGAATTGCCGCACCAGCGGCAACCGGGCGTCCGTTTCCAGGGGCGGGCAGGCCGCCTGCTTCCCGTTGGCGATGCGGACGCGCAGTTTCCGGCGGCGAAACAACGCCTTCATTTCCGCCCGCACGGATGGTTCCGTTTCCCCCGGCGAGGTGCGGCGGTCCACGCTGATCCGGCAGGCCGCAGGCACAATGTTGGGCTGCGTCCCGCCAGCGATGACTCCCACGTTGACCGTGGCATGGCCCAGCAACGGATGGCGCCGGCGGCGCAGGCGCCGCGCATAATCGGTCTGCAGCAGGCAAACCACTTGCGCCATCTCGTGGACGGCGTTGCGGCCCAGGTCCGGCCGGGAGCCGTGGGCCGATTTGCCGCGCGTGCTCAAGCCGAGCCAGAGACTGCCTTTGTGGGCGGTGACAATGCGCAGCCCGGTCGGTTCGCCCACGATGGCCAAATCCGCCTTGCACCCGCCGGCGGCCAGGGCGCGCGAGCCGCGTTGGGCGTCTTCTTCGTCCACCAGGCCGGCGAAAACAATTTCCGTTTCCGCCGGGCGCGGCCCCTGTTTGGCCAGTTGGCACAAGGCCGTGAGCATGGCGGCGACCGAGCCTTTGGTGTCGCATGCGCCCCGTCCGTAAATCCGCCCGCCTTCCATCCGCGCCGCATACTGTTCCTCGGACACTCCCGGCACGGTGTCCAGGTGCGGCGCGAGAAGAACGCGAAGGCGGGCGGGGCGGGCGGGGCGGAGCGTGGCGACTAAGTTGGAGCGGATGGCCAACGGCCCATGGCCGATGGCCGATGATTGCGCCCCCGCCCTCTCGACGGAATCAGATCGCAGGCGCGGCGGAAGAGGCTCGGCTGGAACCAAGGGGCTTGGGTGGACCTCTTGCACATGCACATCCAAACCGGCTTGGGCGGCCAGGGCGGCCAGAAACTGGGCCACACGGCCTTCGCCGGCGCGGGGATCGCCGGCGGGCAAAAACGCCGGGTTCACGCTGGGCAGCGCGATCAGTTCACACAACAATTTTTCCAGATCAGTCATTCCACCGCGAACCGCAAGTTCACCGGCCCCATGATGAGATTCAAAATCCAATTGTCAAACCGGCGCACGGGCCGGTAGCGGCTGTGCTCCTTCTCCTCACCTTGATCCTAAGTGCCCGTGGCAATAAATAATGTGACGTATTAAAGTTGCATGTTACCGCGCCCTATGTGAACATATTCCCGCTCTGACGAGCGAGAATATGTCACGCACAAGCCCTTATTTAAT
>Ga0326728_10013500_pt1 | contig 17715 bp, 16 predicted proteins | sample MB3enrmetagenome_FD_207602 | JGI IMG/M metagenome (GOLD analysis project Ga0326728, IMG submission 207602) | Lab enriched peat soil microbial communities from McLean, Ithaca, NY, United States - MB31MN | ecosystem: Environmental > Terrestrial > Soil > Wetlands > Peat | place: USA: New York... | reverse complement strand
ATTTCGCCGCCGCGCCGCGGGCCGCTGAGGAAAGACGTGTAGACGGTGAGCAACTGGCCGGTGCCGCTGCGGCCCAGGAGTTTCAGAAACACCGCCAGGTCCTGCGCGCGCGGAATCATCTTCTCGATGCCCGCAATCGCAATGTGGATTTTGGGCGCGGAGGTGGTGAGCCGGATGTTGCCTTCGTTCTCCACCAGCACCACGGCGCCCGAGCCGGCGACCAGGAAGTTCGCCCCGCTGATTCCGATATCGGCCGCCAGAAACTTCTGGCGCAGCACCGCGCGCGCGATGGCGGTCTGCTTCTCGATCGCCGTCTCGCGGGGAACGTTGAGCCGCTTCGTGAAAAGATCGGCCACGTCGTAACGGGTCAGATGCAGCGCTGGCGCCACGATATGGTAGGGCCGCTCGTGCGCCAGTTGAATGATGTACTCGCCGAGATCGGTCTCCACCGATTCCAGGCCCTGCTGTTCGAGGCGCTCGTTGAGATCCACCTCCTCGGTGGTCATCGACTTGGATTTGACGATCAGCCGCGCGCCGCGGTCTTTGGCCACCCCCAACACGAAATCGGCGACCTCCGTGCCGTCCTTGGCGTACACCACTTTGCCGCCATGGGCTTCGACGTTGCGCTCGAACTCCTCCAAATAGTAATCCAGGTTCTCGATGGTGTGCTTCTTGACGGCGTTGGCCTGGGTGCGTAGTTCCTGATAGTCGGGCAGCGCATCGGGGGCCACGGTCTCGGTGCGCTTGTCTTTCAGCCGCGCCGTGGCCGTGTAGATGGCCAGTTGAAGATTGGCGTCGGCCAGCGTGTTGTGGATCTTGCGATCGAATTCGACCGACATATGACCTCAGCGGCTCGCCAGAACCTCCGCCAGGTGCATGGTGCGCACCTTGGAGCCGGCCCGTGAGAGCGCGCCCTGGATCTGCATCAGGCAACTCAGATCGAGCGCCACCACGGTGTTGGCGCCGGTGCGCTGGATGGCTTCGATTTTGGTGCGGGCCATGGCGCCGGAAAGCTCCGCGAACTTCACCGCGAATGTGCCGCCGAACCCGCAGCACTCTTCGGCCGGCTGCATTTCCCGCAACTCCAGGCCCCGCACGCGCGCCAGCAAACGGCGCGGCGCGTCCCTGATGCCTAGCTCGCGCAACCCGTGGCAGCTATCGTGAAACGTGACCACATCGTCCAGGCGCGCGCCCACGTCGTCCACGCCCGCGACCTGGGTGAGGAATGTCGAGAACTCCCAGATCCGCTTCTGGAGCGATTGGACGCGCGCGAGCGTCTCCGGCTCTTTCTGGAACAGCTCGGCGAAGTGATGCGTCACCATCGAGGTGCAGGAGCCCGACGGCGCCACGATGCACTCCGAGGCTTCGAACGTGGCCAGGAAATGGCGCGCCACGGTGCGCGCTTCGTCGCGATAGCCACTGTTGAAGGCGGGCTGCCCGCAGCAGGTCTGGCGCTCCGGGAAATCGATTTCGTAGCCGAGACGTTCGAGAACATCGGCCATATCCATGCCGACTTTGGGAAAAAGCTGGTCGACAATGCAGGTGACGAACAACGAGACCCGATTACCCATGCAGAACCAGAATTGTAGCAGAGCCGCGAACGTCAGAGAGCGGTCGCCGGCCTTACCGCCCCTTGCTCAAGCGGTCCGCCAGAATCGCCGGCAAACCCGCCTGGCGAATCTCCTCCTGCGCGGCCGCCACGTCATAAGGGGCGCGGCAATAGGTGACCATGCGCGCGCCCTGCACGATTTGGCAGCCATTCTGACGGCCATGCAAAAAACCGAAAACGTCTGCGCCGTGGAGCGCCACGTATGAGGGCAGCCGCGCGCACGGCAAAAGCCTACCGTCAACTTCTAAACCCGTGGTCTCACTCGGCCGGCAATCCGAATGTCGTTTAAGCTGACTCCACGAGCCTGAAGATACTGGCGTAGATCGTTAAAGACCCGCCCACCCTGTCGGGGATCACAAATCGACAAAACAAGCGCGAATGCGATCCCATCTGACGGATAGTGATCACCTGCACGTACGAGCGAGTCGATGGCAAGTCGCCAATTCGATGATTTCCCAACCCCGCGTGGAATGCAGGTGTGGTAACCCTTTATTGGCCACCACTTTAAGCCATGCTCAATCAGCTCGGCTTCGGTGTTGGCGTCTGCGGCCGGATCCGGTAGGAATACCTGCTTCAATTGTCCAACGTATTTCCCGGTGCCGTCGTCTTGACGGAGGTGCGCATCCAGGTTCACTCGGACGAGTTCGGACCCAAAGCTCGGTTCAAGCGGGGGCCTGTACACCAGCGTCATCCGCACATCACCCCTGCATCGACCTGTCTGACGGTCCACGAGGCATCGCGGCCACGCGAAGTCGAATCTCAGTTCGCGTTTTTCCATCAGCACATCAGAAAAAACCAGAGTAATAGAGCTATCGTCCGTCGTGAGAACCCCGTCAGATGGAGACGGGACACCGAAGCCGACGAACTGGCGTGCAATCTCTCGCAAATCGTCGCCTGCGATCGGTTCGGGAATTCGTGCGTTGTGGACGGTGAGGGCGAGAAGCATCTCCCTGGAAACATAACCTTCAATACTGGCATCCAGCGTCGCCACGGCCTTGGCAACAAGAGGAGCTGCATAACTAGTGCCGAGGCCGGAAGCTGCCATCCCTGAAGGATCAATCGAGAATAGCCCGCAGTGATTCGTTGTTGCGGTCGGCACGCATCCGCCATAGTGCGCCAAGTCGGGCTTGACCCCGACCTTCAGTCCTGGGCCCCGGCGGCTGTAACAGGCAGGGGTGCCGCCAATATGCGGAGGCGCGCCGGGAGGAGTGAGAGCTCCGACCGCGAGGGAACGCGAACTCTCGCATGACTGAAAAATCGTCTCCTGCACCGAACGCGCCGCGAGCATTTTTAGGGCTTCTTCCGGTTTCGCTGGCCAGATCGGACGATACTCGCCAAGCCGCAGATTGCCGGCCGAAATCACAAACACGATGTCGTGTTCATCTGCGATTGCATCAAGCTGTTCAGCGAAGGGCCCATATTGATCCTCGTCAACCGGGCTGATTACGTTGATGCTCAAGTTGAAGACGCGAACTCCGTGCTGCTGCTTAGCGACGGCTACCGTGTTTGCTATCTCGGCCAGAAAGTCCTTTGCACCCAACGGATAGTAGCTGGCAAAGGCGGTAGCCTTGTCCTTGTCCGGGAAGATCGCCCCATCGTAGATCTCGCATCCATCCGGCTCAGGGGCGATTCGGTCTCCGTTCAGCGAGCGTCCAGCAATGAGCAAGCCTGCGATGAAGGTACCGTGTCCTACGGCTTTGTGAGACGGGTCCAGGAGATCACTGCGACCAATCACCCAATTCTCGAAAACGTCTCCAACCCCACTGTCAATCACGCCGATTCGAGGATAACTCGACTCCTTTCCTCGTTTTGGAATCACTGGTTTCCTTCCGAGGGGGCTCGTAACAGAAGCCGAGGGCAAGAGCAGCGGAGGAAGGCTGACGCGACGTACCATCGGATCACGATCCAAAAACTCCAACAGAATCCCGTGGTGGCGGACATCCGAATCAAACGGCGCGATCTCAGCGGTCTGCCTCCCTGCCAGTACTCTGCGGGAGTAGTCGAGATAGTTGACTCCGCCTGGACCGAGCACAAGCCGCACAGCAAGCACACGCGCGTACGAATCATCGGCATCCGGTTTGAAAACCCGAAACGGGTAGAGGTCGATGCTGAGGTTCGTTCCTTTCATGCGGTCCATGAACCTCAGTGCACGGCGGTGGAGCATCGCTGCTGGTTGATCCTGATCGCGGGTCGCCCGAGCTAGGTCAAAAAGTTCGACGAGATACGCCCCCGAGGTTCTGGGATCAGTCAACCAATTGACCGCAGTGCGCGTATCGAAGCTTCGCTTGTCGTCCGCCACTGGCAGCGCGATCTCTTGTATCGCGCCGACCTCGCTTCTCTGATGGCTCGGCACGGAGATACGTTTTCCGTCCCTCGGTCGCTCTTTCCACGTGGTTTCCGTCTCAGCAGAGAGGATCTGCTTCTCAACGGCCTGCAGGCCTCGTGGCGTCACCTGAAAGAACAGTTCGCCAAGGCGGGAAGCACCAACGCAAGGAAACTCCGCAGGCGGGAATAGTGCCTGTGTTGGCCGGTGACTCTTGGCCCAAGCCTCCTTGGTCAATCGGACTTTGACAAACGCTGTGTCAACGCTCGACTGTTGGAGTGCTGTGGTGATCGACGCAACTTGCTGGGACAATGTGTTTCGGTGCCGCGTGAACTCTTTGTCACGGCTCTCAAAGAAGTCCTTCGGATACCCCATTCTGCCCGGATCTGGAACCACGAAGAAATCTCTGGTATTGAGGACGACTTGGATTGGATTGTTCGACATCAGGCAACCTCATGATGAACCACTGGCGTGTCTGCCCTAAGCCAACGGCTGATTGTGCCCTGGTCGCGCCCGAATAGTTGCGCCAGGTTCTGTTGCGTAAATCCGAGCTCTGCCTGTTGAAGTAAAGCTCTCGCCAACTCCTGCGGTTTTCCCAAGATGAGCGCCCTGCGCGTTTCGTTCCCCTTACCCGCCTGCGTCAACACGTACGCTTGAAGTGCAGTAAGGTAATCCAGGTTTTCTCCAGTGCGCAGTGCACTGTATCTCTTGATATTCCTTGTGAGCACTTCGATGTCTGCTCCTGTCAGACCTTCAGTGGCCCAGGAAAGAAACCTGACGGTCGACTCATCGAATGTTAGCGGAGGGAGGTATCGCTCGAAAATGTCAACCCGATCCTCAGTGGTAGGAGGCGGCACCTCGATTCTGATTTCGAACCGCCTCCATACTGCTGTATCGAGCAAATCAGGATGATTGGTAATGGCGATCGTCATCCCATGAGGACGGGCATCCAGATTCTGCAGCAGAGTATTGACAACGCGTTTGATCTCACCGACCTCCTGCGGGTCGTCCCTGACCTTAGCGAGAGCGTCGAATTCATCCAACAACAGAATACAGCGGTAACGGTTAGCGAAATCAAAAAGGTTCGCAATGTTGCGTGCCGTTGTGCCAAGGAAAGAGCTGACCAGTCCGTCGAGTTTCGCCACCACCAGGGGCAGTCCCAGATTTGCCGCGATTGCAAAGGCAAGCCGCGTCTTTCCAGTCCCTGGGAGCCCAAAGAAGAGACAACTTCGCGCCGGCAGCACCCCGAGAACGGCAAGATCCTCAGCGTGCGCCCATTCCTCCATCAGGGATTGCAGCGCCGCCTTAAGTGAACTTGGAAGAACAGGGAACGGGCTCTCCGACACAGATGGGAACTCGACCTGAGCCAGAGGGGCGCTCGTCTCGCGGTCCACAGGAACAGACAGTTTCGCCGTCAGGACTTCGCCCGGAAACTGCTCGCGCGATAAAACGATCCGACTGGGCTTTAGGCCTTCCATCTGTTCTTCAGCTACGAGCAGGCGGGTGAGCACGGCGGCTTGACGGGATTGCCCGGTTTCTTTCAGTGTGTCACGCAGTCTCTCTACTTGGCGCCGGAATGCTGGATTGCCCCCGCCGAGCCCTATTCGGCAGAGGCTCTGAATGATATCAAAACTGTCCATAACACATACCATCGGCAACTCTTAGCATAAAATCGTTACTAATTGCATAATACAGTCCATTGATGTCATAGTCAATGATAATCTACGCATAATTTTGGCCAAGATGCGCATTATCCTGCGTAAATCGTGGCAAGTCACTTGGAATGAACGGCTTGCGGGCTGAATGGGCGCCAATAGGTCATTCAGCTACGGCGAAATTGGTAGGTTTCTACGAGAGAGCTGGGGCCGTGCCCTGGGCGGGTGTCCGCATGTTACACTCGCGCCGCGAAGAGCCCCTTGACGCGGTCGCCGGCCTTACCGCCCCTTGCTCAAGCGGTCCGCCAGAATCGCCGGCAAACCCGCCTGGCGAATCTCCTCCTGCGCGGCCGCCACGTCGTAAGTAACGCGGCAATAGGCAACCAGGCGCGTGCCGGAATCGTAGAGTACGTAGGCCGCGCGCGGGTCGCCGTCGCGCGGCTGGCCCACCGAACCCGGGTTCACCAGGTAGCCGCATTCCGGATCGACCTCCATCTCCTGCCGGCGGCTGCGCGCGGATGTTGCCGGGATGGTTTCCACGCGCGAGTGGTTCCAGATGAAGCCGCCCTGCACGTGGGTGTGCCCGAAAAAGGCCAGCCGGCTCTCGAGGTAGCCGAATGCCTGCCCGGCTTCGACGGCGGCCATCACGTATTCGTCTTCATCGAACGGCGAGCCATGCAACACCTGGAAGCCGTCCAGCAGAACCGGCCCTTTGGGAAGGCCGCGGATATACTCGATATTCGCAGGCGTCAGGTTCTGCTGCGTCCAGAGCGCCGCGGCGCGCGCCACGGGGTTGAACCATTCCAGATCCTCCTGGCCGGTGGAGACCTTATCGTGATTGCCCCGCACCACCACGGCGCAATTGGCGCGCACCCAATCCACGACGGGATTGGGTTCGGCGCCGTAGCCCACCAGGTCGCCGCAGCAGAGCGCCTGGTCATAGCCGCCGGCGGCTTCGCGGACTACGGCCTCCAGCGCCTGCCAGTTGCCATGAAGATCGCTCACGATGAGATAACGCACGGGAAGATGACTTATGCCTTTCTCAGCCGCAGGACGGAGATTTCCGGGGGCGCTCCGATACGGGCCGGGATGCCGATGGTCCCGATGCCGCGCGTGACGTACGCCGCCGAACGGCCGGCGCGGAAGAGCCCGTAAACATAAGGCGTGAAGAAGCGCGCGGGATTGATGGATTGATCCAGAATTTCGACCGTGACCTGTCCGCCATGTGTGTGCCCCGCCAGGAGAAGATTATATCCCTGCCGGGCCGCCACGGGAAACACGTCGGGATTGTGCGAGAGCAGCACGTTCACAGCGCCGGGGACTACCAGGCGCTCCGCGCCGCGCAGATAGTGTCCTCGATCGGCCAAGGATTGATAGTCCACGCCGGCCAGGTTGAGAACCGAGTTGCCGAAGCGCAGCGATTGCGTTTCGCCGCGCAGGAAACGAATGCCGGCGCGCGCGCCCGCCTCCATCACGTGGCGCTCCACGCCGGCGTAACGCTCGTGATTGCCCATGCATCCGAATGTGCCGGCGTCGCTCTTGACGCGCGCGAGCTGCCGGATGCAGGCATCCAAGGGGTCGGCGCGGGACGAGATGAGGTCCCCGGTGACCACGGCGACGTGCGGCCGCAGCTCGAGGGCCATGTCGATCACTCTCGCCAGATCGGACTCGTGGAGGAACGCACTAAGGTGGATGTCGCTGATCTGCAGGATGCGCAGCCCGTCGAGATCCAGCGGCAAGCCGGCGAGCGGCACGTCCAGTTCCCGCACCCGGAAATCCAGGCGCTCGACCATGGCGCCATAACCCATCACCACGAACGGAGCCGCCATCAAGACGTTGCTTGCGGCGTTGAGCGCGCGCCGGCGGCCCGGGTTCACGTCGGCGCCCAGTTGCTTCGCAATGGCTCTGAGAGCCAGGCACACCGCCAGAACGGCGGTAGAGGCGATGAGATAGGCCAGGATGCCGGCGCCCATGATGAGGGCGATATGCCCGGGAATTCCCAGATGGGGGACCAGCTCCGAAAAACTGAACGAATATCCGGCCAGCAACACGGCGTCGAAAAGAAAGACCGTGCCGCGCGCGGCGGTGCGCGCCCATCCCGAGAAGAGCCGCGCGGCCCCGCGCAGCAATATGGCCGCGATGCGCCACTGGACGGAAACAAAAACGAAGGTTACGACTAAATTCAGCGCCAGGTTCACTCCCGAGCCCTCATCCCCATCTTCTATTGTAGTGGCTCACGCCATCCCGGCGTTGACGAGCACCGCGATGGCCGCCATGGCGGCGGTTTCCGCGCGCAGCACCTGCGGACCGAGCGAAACCGGCTGCCAGCCCGCGGCGGCGGCAAGCCGCCGCTCGGCATCGGTCCAGCCGCCCTCGGGGCCGGTGAGCAGGGCGGCGCGGCCTGCCGGCAACACTCGCAACACTCGCAATAAGGGCGGCGCGGTGGCCTCCTCCAGAAAGTAGCGATAGTCCGCCTCTTCGGCGAGCGATCGCTCGAAGCGGACCGCCGGCAAAATCTCCGGCGCCCGCACGCGGCGCGATTGCTGGCTGCTTTCGCGCGCGATGCGGGCCCATCGTTCGGATCGCTTGCGCGAGGCTTCCAGCAGCCCCTTCCCGCTGCGCTCCGCCTCCACCGGCACGATGCGCTCGACGCCCAGCTCGGTAGCCTTTTCGACGATCCACTCGAAGCGGTCGAACTTGATGAGCGCGGCGCAAAGGGTTATGTGGAGGGGCGTGGCCGGCGTGTCGAGAGGCTCGATGACGCGAAAGACCACGCGGGGGCCGCGCGCCTCCGCAATTTCCGCCAGATAGGCCATCTTCCCGTCGGAGATCTCGTAGCGCTGCCCCGCTTCGGCGCGGAGCACGCGGGTGAGGTGGCAAGCCTCCTCGCCGCGCAGTTCCGCCATGCCGCCGCGCACGGCATCCACGAAGAATCTTCGCCGGGCCAAGAGATCATTGTACGAAAAGGGGACAGACGCATTTGTTAAAATCATGTCCTTGAAGATGGCTGAACGCACCGATCATATCTGGAAATCGCAATCCCTGGCCGCCACCTACCTGGAGGGCGTGCGCGCGGCCATTCCGCTGGCGCTCGAGCAGATCGATGTCATGCTCCGTCTCATCGCGGGCTGCGGAAGGCCCGTGCGCCGCGTGCTCGACCTGGGTTGCGGCGATGGCGTCCTGGCTTCGGCAATCGTCCAGCGCCTGCCGCAAGCCGAAGTGGTGCTGGCGGATTTCTCGGAGCCGATGCTGGAGGCCGCTCGGAAGCGATTCTCCGATGCCAGCGGTCTGGCTCACTTTGTCCTGGCCGATTACGGTGTTTCGTCCTGGACGGAGGCCGTCGCCGAGTGGTCTCCTTACGATGCCATCGTCTCGGGCTTCTCCATCCACCACCAGCCGGATGACCGGAAGCGCGCGGTCTACGGCGAGATCTCCGGGCTGTTGAACCCCGGCGGGGTCTTCGTCAACATCGAGCATGTCTCCTCGCCCACCGAATGGCTCGTGTCGCTCGACCACGAGATGTTCATCGACTCGCTCCACCGCCAACACCCCACCCGGAGCCGCGAAGAGGTGGCCCGGCTTTACTATGACCGCCCGGACAAGGACGCCAACATCCTGGCGCCCGTCGAAGAGCAGTGCGCCTGGCTCCGCGACATCGGCTTCACCGACGTCGACTGCTATCTGAAGGTCTTTGAGCTGGCGGTCTTCGGCGGCCGCCGGCCGTAACTTGGCATAGACGGCGAAATGTGTTTCGATGAAATTTGGAGGCAAGCGGTATGGCAACCGATGGAAAGCCCGACCGTGGAAGGGTTGAGATGAGCGCGGAAGAGTGCAAGGGGTGCGGCCTTTGCATTGAGGCTTGCCCGCCCAAGGTCCTTCGACTCGCGGACCATCTGAACCATTACGGCTACCATCCGGCCGAATATTTGGGGGCTGGCTGCACGGGGTGCGGCATCTGTTTCTTCGTCTGCCCCGAGCCGGGCGGAATCACTGTCCTGAGGCTGGTCCTGCAGCCGAAAGCTGCCTGAGGCCGCGGGGAGAAAAGCGATGCCGAAACAACTGTGCAAGGGCAATGAAGCCATTGTGAAGGCCGCGGTGCTGGCGGGCTGCCGGGCGTATTACGGGTACCCCATTACGCCAGCCAGCGAAATCGCCGAGGCGGCGGCGCTCTACCTACCGCAAGTGGGCGGCATCTTCCTGCAAGCCGAGAGTGAAGTGGCTGCCATGAACATGATCTATGGCGCCGCATCGGTGGGCGTGCGCGCCATGTCCGCCTCCAGCGGGCCGGGCATCAGCCTGATGCAGGAAGGCTTCAGCTACCTGGCCGGGGCGGAGCTGCCCTGCGTGGTGGCGGACATCATGCGCGGCGGCCCCGGCCTCGGAAACATCGCACCCGAGCAGGGCGACTACAACCAGATCGTCAAAGGCGGCGGCCACGGCAACTACCGCGTTCTGGTGCTGGCGCCCGCCTCCGTGCAGGAAATGGCCGACCTGACCACCCTCGCTTTCGACCTGGCCGATGAGTACCGGAACCCCGCGGTGGTGCTGGCCGACGGCAACATCGGGCAGGTGATGGAGCCGGTGGAGTTCGCCTCGCGCGCATACCTACCCCCGCCGCCGGAGTGGGCGGTGAGGGGTACCGCGGAGACCCGGCACAACCTATTGACCTCTCTTCTCCTGGAGCCGGATCTGATGGAACGGCACCTTCTGAAGATGGAAGCCAAGTACCAGCGGGCCCAGCGTGAAGCCGTCCGCGCCGAAGGCTGGCGCACCGAGGACGCCGATTTCGTCCTGGTGGGCTACGGCATTGTGGGCCGCGTGTTGAAAGCCGTGGTGGAGATGGCCCGCGCCCGCGGCATGGCGGTGGGATTGCTCCGTCCCATTACCTTGTTTCCCTTCCCGGTCGCTCAAATTCGCGAACTCAGCCGCCGGGCCAAGGCGTTCGCGGTGGTGGAACTCAGCAACGGGCAATTGGTGGACGACGTGCGCCTGGCGCTGGAGGGCCGCCGCCCGGTGGAGTTTTACAACCGCATGGGCGGCAATGTTCCCTCGGCCGAGGAGGTGCTGGCGTTTGTCGAGCGGAAGTTTGCGGCGCAGGAGGTGGCGATCCATGGCTGATTACACGGTCATTCACGGGAAGGCCGCGAGCTTCTACGACGTGTACGAGCGCAGGGCGGAGTCGCAGCACCAAACGCACTATTGCCCCGGTTGCGGCCACGGTATCATCCACAAGCTGCTGGCGCTGGCCATCGACGAACTGGGCGTGCAGCAGCGCACCGTGCTCATCACCCCGGTGGGCTGTTCCGTATTCGGCTACTACTATTTCGATGTCGGCAACATCCAGGTGGCGCACGGGCGCGCGCCCGCGGTGGCCACGGCGGTGAAACGCAGCCTGCCGGAGAGCATCGTAATCGCCTACCAGGGAGATGGCGACCTGGCGGCCATCGGCACCGCCGAGATCGTCCACGCCGCCAACCGCGGCGAACCAATCACGGTGATCTTCGTCAACAACGGCATCTACGGCATGACCGGCGGCCAGATGGCTCCCACCACCCCGCTCGGCGGCAAGACCACCACGTCGCCGTTCGGCCGCAACCAGTGGACCGAAGGCTTCCCTTTGCATGTTTGCGAGCTGCTGGCGTCGATGGAGGCGCCGGTCTTCATCGAGCGCGTGGCGCTGGGCAGCAACAAGCAGATCATGCAAGCCGCCCGCGTGCTTCGCCGGGCGGTGGAGAACCAGGTGAAGGGCCTGGGATTCTCACTGGTGGAAGTGCTGTCGCCGTGCCCCACTATTTGGAAGATGCAGCCGGTGGAAGCGCAGCGCTTCGTGGAACAGGAAATGACCAAGACGTTCCGCGTGGCCAACCTTCGGGATCGCACCAAGGATGCTCCCACCCGGCCCGCGCCCGCCCCGCCGCCGGCGCTCGATGACATCCCGCGGATTCTGGGCGTGGCGAATGGCGCCCCAACCTCCGAAGGGCTCCCGCCGGCCCCCGCCGCACGCCCGCTCGACGTGCGGATCCGGGTGGCGGGATTCGGCGGCCAGGGCGTTCTGATGCTGGGAGAGGTGCTGGCGGAAGCGGGGCTGGATGCGGGTTACGAAGTCTCGTGGCTGCCTTCCTACGGCCCGGAGATGCGCTCCGGCACCTCCAATTGCCACGTGCGGCTGTCAAGTCGGGCCATCGATTCGCCGCTGGTCTCGCGCCCCGACGTGCTGCTGGCGTTGAACGAGCCGTCGCTGCGCAAGTTCCTGCCCGGCGTGGTGCCGGGCGGCCTCGTCCTCTACAATTCGGAACAACTGCCCGAGGATTGCGCGCGTCCGGACGTTCGCATGGTCGCGATGCCGTTCACCGAACTGGCCGACCAGCTTGGAAATGCGAAAGCCGCCAACATCGTAATGCTGGGCGCGCTGCTGGAAACCATGGACCTGCTGGACCAGGAGCGCGTGATTGGTGCGCTGCGTAGGAAGGTGAAGAGCCAGCGGTGGTTCGACCTGGATCTGGCCGCGCTGGCGAAAGGCCGGGAAGAGGTCCGCAAGGTATGTCCGGTGAGTTGAACCCCGAGACCATCGTATTCTTCGAGAACCACGTGACGACTCTGGGCGAGGCGCGGGTGGGCATTCTCACGCACGCGCTCGGTTTCGGTACGGGCGTCTTCGAGGGCATGCGCGGATATTGGAACGAGCAGGAGAATCAACTGTTCCTGATGCGCCCGCGAGAGCATTTTCTGCGCTGGAAACAGAACTGCGGCATCCTGCGCATCGAGGTGCCGCCCTCGGCCACCGAGTTAAGCGAACTCACCGCCGACCTGCTGCGGCGCAACGGCTTTCGCGGCGACGTTTACATCAAGCCGCTGGCCTACAAGTCGTCCCAGCGGATCGGCATCCACATGGACGACCAGAACGCTTTCGCCATTGTGCCCCTGCCCGCGCCCGCCTATCTGGATAGCTCCAAGGGTCTGCACGCGGGCGTCAGTTCGTGGCGGCGCGTCGAGGATAACGCTATTCCCGGCCGCGCCAAAATCTGCGGATCGTACGTCAACGGCGTGCTGGCCAGCAACGAGGCGCGATGCAACGGTTTCGACGAGGCCATCCTGCTCACCGAGGCCGGCCACGTGGCCGAGGGCGCCAGTTGCAACATCTTCCTGGTGCGCCATGGCAAGCTGCTCGCGCCGCCCGCCAGCGAGAACATTCTCGAAGGCATCACGCGCGCGTCGGTGATGGAGCTGGCCCGCCAGGAACTGCACCTCAAGGTGATCGAGCGCCCGGTGGATCGCAGCGAGCTTTACGTCTGCGACGAAGTCTTCTTCACCGGAACCATGGTAGAGGTGGCGCCGGTGATTCGTGTAGACCACCGCCCGGTCGGTACCGGAGAAATCGGCCCGCTGACCGCCAAGTTGCGCCATCTATACGCTCAAGCGGCGCACGGCCGGCTGGAAGCGTGGCGCCACTGGCTGATGCCGGTGTACGAGTCCGTCCCCGCGCAATCACGCGCGTAAACGATGCGCCCCCGCTAATCCACCGTGAAGTTCACCGTGTAGGTCTTTTGGGCAGTCCCCGCGCTGTCCTTTACGGCCGCCCTGAAGATATACGGTCCGGGCCCGAGAGTAACGACCGGAAAGGGCTGAAACACCGGCTGCGGCAGGCACCCCGTGGTCCCCGGCGCGTCCTTGCACAAGCTCCGCATCTCCGAGAACACACTCACGGTTGCCCCGGTGTCCGATCGGCGCGTTGTGCCGTAGATCTCGTATTGCCTGGCTTCGAAATCGATCGGAATGCCGATCAGCATCCTCCGGTCGGACGTGATCTCCACAGTGACTCGGGCACCGGGCTCGGTTGAACTAAAGACATGGCCACCCGACTGGCCGGGAACGTCGCGCGTCATGCGGTACTCGCCCGACCCGGTGGAGTCCACGAATTCAATGACGACGTTGGTTCCCACGCCTTCGATGAAGCGGTAGCGCCACTGTTCGGATCTGTAGGTGGAGGCGTCGCTGTGAGGCTGCGATTCGATTTCATCGGCCGGCCCATAGATGATGTAGATCCGCCCGCGGTCGGTCTTCCAACCGGGTACGCTCGAAGCGTAATGCTCGTTGGCATACGCAATGCGCCGGTAGTGTTCCTCTTTGAATTCGTTTTCGACTGTACCCGGAGTCGGGTCGCGTTGCAGCCAGAACTGCTCGATGAACAACTCGCGCTCTTCATCGGTGGTGAGGCTCTTGAAGGCCGCGCGTTCCCGATCCGTGATGATGTAGGCGACGTCCTCAGTCAGCCACTTGGTGTACGGAGTAGCAAGCTGCACTCGCATTTGCTGCACTCGCTCGGCTTGCGCGGCGGGCCCAGCCGGAGCGGCTGGCGCAGGAGCCTTTGCGCCCGCCTTGGATGGCCAGGCCATCAACACCACCGCGGCCGTGATCGCCAGTATCCCAGCCGAGAAGATGGGCGTCAAAGCCCGGCGCGGCGCTTCCGGCCGATTGAGCAGACGGCGGATTCGTTGCATCAGATTTCCTCCTGTAGCGGCCGGCGCGGCTTCCCGCGCGGACCAGCGGTTCTGTTCCAACGTGGCCAGCGCGGCCGCGTATTCGTGCGCGTCGCCGTGTGTGGCCACCACCAGATCGTCACAACAGTTCTCGCGCTCGGCACGGATCAACCCCGAAATCCACCACACGGCCGGGTGGTAGAACAAAAACCCCTCCACGGCCGATTGCAGCAGGTTCACCAGGTAATCGTAGCGGCGGATGTGCGCCAGCTCGTGCAGCAGGATGGCTTCAACCTGTCCGGCGGGCAGACCCGCCAGCAGGCCCACTGGCATCAGAATCGCCGGACGCAAATAGCCGATCACCACCGGCACCTCGGCCAGGCAGGATTCCAGCAGCGTCACCGGCCTCGAAAGCCGCACCCGCGCGCCCAGTCGCTCCAGCCGCTCCCGCCAGTGGTCGGGCGCCAGACACACTCCGGTTCGCCGCAGATGTCGCGCGCTCATCCAGCTTGCCAGGCTCCGCAAGTGGAAGATCGCGACTCCCACCATCCAGAATGGCGCCAGCCACGGCAGAGAATCCGCCGCGCGGTGCCCCACCACGCCTTTCGGCGCCTCGAAACCAGCCGGCAGCCAAGCGATGCCGGCATTCGCGATGATAGCGACATGGCCTCTCTGCCGCGGCATCTCGCGCGTGAAAGTGAAGCCGAAGCCCGCCAGCATCGCGAGCATCGCCAGACAGGCCGCGGCGTACCGGGCGCGGGAAGAACGGAAGGCCCACAGCGCCGCCGCCAGAACCAGCGCCACCAGCGCGCCTTCCCACAGCGAGTGAACCAGTGTCCAGCCGATGGCTTGCGCCAGCGGAGTTTGTACCCACGTTTGGATGAGCGTCACGGCGTCCCCCTTTCGTATTCATCCAGCAGCCTGCGCAGCTCGGCCAGTTCCTGTTTTGAGGTCTTGCGTGCCGAAAGCGCGCCTACCATCAGGCGACTGGCGGAGCCGTTGAACGCCCGCCGCAGAAAATCGCCCGCCAGATAGCGCTCCGTCCATTCGCGCGGATGCGCGGCTGCATAGACGTGCGCGCGCTGCTTCTCATCGCGGCTCACCAGGCCTTTCGCCGCCATGATCTGCATCTGCTTGAGCACCGTGGTGTACTGCGTCGGCCGCCGCCGGGCGATGGTTTCGTGAACCTCTCGCACCGTCGACGGCCCGCGGCTCCACAGCACGGTCAGCAGTTCGAGTTCGGCGTCGGTGGGTCTGGGTGGGCTGTCGGGCATATACGACAACCTTACTACGATGTTCTTCGTATGTCAATACCCCAGCTTCTTGTCCACCACGTTCCTGAGCGGTTCACCTTTGCGGAACCGCTCGAATTGCGCCAGAAAGAACCGCATCGCCTGGTCCAGCCAGTCGGGCGTGTGGTCCGCGCAGTGCGGCGAGAGCAGCACGTTTTCCAGCTTGTAGAACGGATGGCCCGCGGGCAGCGGCTCCGTGTCGAAAACATCCAGCGCCGCGCCCTTGATGCGCTTTTCCGAAAGGGCTCTGATTAGCGCGGCTTCCTGGACTACCGGGCCGCGGCCCACGTTCATCAACACGGCCTCGGGTTTCATGGCGGCCAACTCCGGCTCGCCGATCAGGCCCAGCGTTTCCGGAGTCAGCGGCGCCGCCGCCACCACGTAATCCGAGCGCGAAATCATTTCGATGAGCCCCTCCGGCCCATAGATCCGCTCGGCCAGCGGGTCGGGCTCGTGCGCCGGCGGCCCGTGGCGTTTGACCCCCAGCACCCGCATTCCCAGGGCGTGCACGCGCGTCGCCACCGCGCGGCCGATGTCCCCGTATCCCACGATCCCCACCGTCTGCCCGCTCGCTTCCACGATGTCGAACGGCTCCCACGCGCCGGCCGCCTGGTTGCGGATCATGCGGCGGAAATCCTTCGCGAAATAGAGGACGGCGCCCACCACGAATTCGCCCAGCGACTCGCTGAAAACGCCGCTCCCGTTGGTCAGGCGCACGGGGCTTTCCACCAGTTCCGGAGAGAGCAGGCCGTCCAGCCCGGCCGAGCGCGAGTGCACCCACTCGACGTTTGGGCACATCCGAAACACCTCGCGCTGCAAGTCGCCCGCGAGCGACCAGTTGAAGATCACCCTGGCGTCCGGTGCCGCTCTTACGAAGGCTTCCGCCGAATTCCCCACGGCAATGCCGGTTTCCGGAGGCAGTTCCTCCAGCATCGCGAGGTGCGGTTCGGTGGGGTCCGCCAGCACCAGAACTGTGATATTGTCCATGAGGAGAAAGCTACCACATGTGGCTCGGTCCAGTTGCTTCCTCCGCCGCCCCTGCGTCAAACTGGAAGTGCCCTTAGTTGCCGGCCATGCCTGAATTCTGCACCTGCGGCGCGCAGTTGCCGCCCGACGCTCTCTTCTGCCACAAGTGCGGAAAGCCGCAGCGGGAACTCGTCGTGCCCGAGATCCACATTCCCGAGCATGCGGAGTTCGCCTTGCCACTCGCGCCGGTTGCCGTGAATCCCCCAGCGGCGCCCATGAACTTCCATAATCGCGTGGCCCTGCGGATCGCGCTTCTGGTAGCTGTCATCGCAACGGTTTTGAGTTTTCTGCCGTACCTGAACTGGTTGGCGGCCGGTTACTTCGCGGTCTTCTTGTACCGCCGCCGGACCGGATGCCCCTTAGACTTGGGGTCTGGCGTCCGCATGGGTTGGATGACCGGTATCCTGATGTTCATGATCTTCGCGGTTCTAATCACCGGGTTCGTCATTCTCTTGAACGCCTCGGGTAATGCCGAGATGTTTCAGGCGGTGTTAAAGAATGCGACCGATCCCAAGGTCAAGGAGATGCTCAAGGTTTTTCAGAACGGGCCGGAGATCGCAATCCTTCTGGCACAGTTGTTCTTCTTCATCACCTGCCTCAGCATGATCGGCGGCGCGCTCGGCGCCAAGCTGATTGGCCGCGTCAGCCGGCCGCCGGGTGGCGGGAATATCGTTTGACGATGGCGACTCCCGCGAAGATGATGGCCATCGCCAGCGCCTCGCGCCTGCCAAACGGCTCGCGGTAGAACAGCCACCCCAGCGCCACCGCGACCACCGCGTTCACATACGGGTAGATGGAAACGATGGCCACCGGCAGCCGGTCCATGGCGTAGACGTACGCGCTGTATCCCACGAGCGACCCGAAACAGACCAGGTACAGCAGCGCTCCCACGCCGCGCGCGCTCCACTGGACCGGCTGCTCGTGGATGGCCAGCGCGAACGGCGCCAGTATCAGCCCCGCCGCCAGTTGTTGCACCGCGCCGGCGATCACCGGGTGCGCTTTGCCGGCCTGCCGCCGCTGATAAATGGACCCGAACGACCACCCCGCCAGGCCGACTTGCATCACCAGAAATCCATGCAGCACGTTGCGGTCGATGCCATGCGCGCCCACGTTCGGGGTGAACAGGAGCGAGGCCCCCGCGAGGCCGATCACCATGCCACCGATGGTGGGCGCATGCAGCCGCTCCCCGCCTGGCAGCAGCGCCTCGAATCCCACCATCCAGAACGGCTGGGTGGTGATGATCAGGCTCGCCATCCCGCTCGGAATCAGCAATTCGGTGAACGTCAGGGCGCCGTTGCCCACTCCCAGAGTGAAGAACCCGCTGAAACAGGCC